>BNJS01001608.1_pt1 | contig 317639 bp, 354 predicted proteins | sample 8540461 | NCBI WGS metagenome assembly BNJS01 (sample SAMD00202454, study PRJDB9452) | human saliva metagenome | isolation source: human saliva | place: Japan
TGCATTCTTCCTTATATATAGATGTTTTCAGTAACCGATGGTGTCAACATGTCTATTGTTGACACGCACCGTATGGTCAAGGCCACCCATGATAGCAATTTCTTCGGGATAGGTGTGCACGCCATTCTATAACCGGGTTGAGACTTTACGCCTTCCATGGTGGTGAGCTCAACAATACTTACTGAATTCTCCGCTTGACGACAACCCGAGTTTGATGCAGCAGCCGCCACCTTCGGGCGTCGCAAAGCATGGCGCGAATTATCGCGCGCAACTTACCCATTGACGCTGCTCAAGGGCATTGTTTGCCGTCATCGAAGTTTCCACGTGGCTTCAAGGAGTCCGATTAATTCGATGTGACGTCGCATGACAACGTTCGGCGTCCACTTGGTTTCTTGCAGGACCCCGGTGGTGAGGGCGAAAACGGACACACCATTTTTCAGGAAATAACTCTTCTTCTTGTAGTCGAAATCGTAGTTCCTAGCCCGACTATTCTTGCTCTTATTGAGGAGCACCAAATTCCCCAGCCGGTGGGTCCACCACGCCCGTTCGCCATCGCTAAACCATTCCAACCACTGACTGCCTTCCTTGGGATTTTGCGGCAACACGTGCTCGATGCTGATGGTTTTGTGATCGTAGGAAACCCCGGGGTCGTCGGCCAGAATCGAATCGAGGCGGAGCAACACATGTTTAGGCAACGCTGTCGACGAGGACGAATAGATTTCGCTATCCAACTGCTCCCGGGTGGCCTTCTTCTCATCCTCGCTAGCTCAAACTCGGTGCTGCGCAACCCATGCCCGGCAATGAGCTGCTTCAAAAGCGCCATATAGCGGGTCAGTCGCACATTCCGATACAACCGCCGCACCAGCATGCTTGCGGCCAACCGCTCCAATTTTTCAAAGAACGCATTGAGGAACTTTGGGTCATCACCGTGTTCTTTCAACGCCCACAGGGCCACGGGACGCCAATCGTTGTTATTCAACTGGCTAAGCCGCTTCAGCCAATGATTCACACTCTCCCACAGGGGGCCGCCATGAAAAATCCTGGGCGCGCAACCGCACATCGGCCCGGGCATACGGTTCCAGCACCTCATCAATGAACGCCTCCCCCTGCCATTTACTAAGAATCTGCTCGGGGAATTCAGATAGCAGATTCCGGGTGGCATGAGCCTGGGTGAGAATCGCACGTATGTACACAAATAGCGTGCCAAACTCTTCCCGGCCAAGTTCCTGTTCCAGGTTCTCCCACCGATCCGCATATTCGCGGCGAGAGCTTTCAGAGATCTCCCCAATCACTTGCGACTTGAAAATATCCGAAGGTAAAAGCGGTGAACCACGCGCATTCATCACATTGAAAATCCGGTATGCACTGTTAAGGTCGGGCGTGCTCACCACAACCAGCATGGTTCTATCACGCAACATTTTATACAGGTTCGCCAGATCGTTGCGCGTCCAATCGAATAATTGTTCCCGTAGTGCTTTGACGTTATCGCGGATTGCCCGCTGCGATTCGGTCACCGCAAGGTTATTGCTCAACCGGACAACATCTTCCGTAGCATCATTCTTTTGCACATATTGGTAGAAGAATTCGATGTCCCGCCGCCGCAGGGTGAGACGCGGCTTGGCTGGTTTCTCTTCCCACTCCACCGCGGGCTTTTCGACGCGCTCATGGATGTCCTTGCGCAGGCTGGGATCCTCCACAATGTCCCGTAATACCGCCAGCAACAGGGTCAGGGTCACGAGTCGTTGTTGCCCGTCAATCACCTCGGCGCGTGGCGATTGCGCATCCTTCACCAACACAATGGAGCCCAAAAAGTATGGTTCATCCAAGTCACGCTCCAAGGCTTCCTGCAAATCCACAAGCAGTTGCACCGCATGCTCCACACCCCAGGTGTAGGGCCGCTGGTATTCCGGGATGACGAATTCGTATTCGTCGGTGAAGAGTTTGTCCAGGTTGATCTCAACTGCCGCAATTGGTTGCAATGGTACTGTCGTGCCCATTCTTCTCACTCACTGTTGCTACTGATGGTTTCATAATCCCCCATATACTAGGCGATATTCAGATGCCGGGAAAACTGCGGTTTCATCTCTCGCAAGCCGGTATTTTTGCGCCTAACTTGCCTATCATCACCGCCTCCTCGTGCAAACTCAACGCCCGCAAGTTGCCCCCCTTCAAAAAACACCAAAAAAGCTGGTCAGATATTATATCTGAATGCTTGTAAGTGATATAGAATCAGCCTACTATTAGGCATATGAACGCTTATCCGATTGAGATTTCGCAGCTCAGTAAGCATTTCGGGAAAACCCGGGTACTCAACAACGTTAACCTCACCGTCACCTGCGGCACAGTCCACGGATTCCTCGGACCCAACGGCGCCGGTAAATCCACCACCATCCGCTGCCTCCTCGGACTCATCCACCCCACCACCGGAACCTGCCGCATCAACAACACCGACCCCACCAAAACCACCATCCACAACGTCGCCTACGTCCCCGGCGACGTCGAACTCTTCCCCAACCTCACCGGCAACCAAGTCCTCGACACCCTCGCCAAACTCCGACCCACCGGAGACAACAAGAAAACGCGCCGAATACATCGAACGATTCAAACTCGACCCCACCAAAAATCCGCACCTACTCCAAAGGCAACCGGCAAAAGTCATGCTCATCGCCGCCCTCGCCGCCAACGTTGACATCCTCGTCCTCGACGAACCCACCTCCGGACTCGACCCACTGATCGAACAAACATTCATCAATATTGTTCGGGAACGCCGCAACGAAGGCGCAGCAATCCTACTGTCTAGCCATATCCTGTCCGAAGTCCAAGAACTCGCCGACGATATCAGCATCATCCGAAACGGCACCATTGTTGAATCTGGATCTTTGAAACAACTCGCCCACATCCGTGGCGTGCGAATCCGCGCCACCGATCCCGACTACGACCACATCCACGAACAACACAGCGTCAACCCCACCCTCCAGCGTCTCATCGATCAAGGCGCATCAAATATCACTATCACCCCCGCCAGCCTCGAAGAACTCTTCCTCGAATTCTACCAAGACGGGCAGGGCCAAAACCCACGGTAACCAACGCCAACAACAGGGAGGGGTCGGCCGTGCTTAACCTCATCCAAATCCACCTCCGCACCCACCGCTTCTTCCTCCTCGCCTGGCTCACACCACTCACCTTATTCTTCGCGTCCATGCCCAGCGCCTACAGCAATAGCTACACAGATGCGGAATCGCTGGCCAAAGTACAGGAACAGATGAGCAATTCATTCGGCCTGGTAGTGATCTACGGGAAAATCCCGGAACCGTTCAACTATGCCACCTGGGCTGTTTGGGAAACCACTAGCTGGGGATTCATCCTTGCCGCCATCATGACTATTCTCCTGGGATCCAGTGTGTCCCGGGGTTTGGAGGAAAGCGGCCAGGCAGAACTGCTGCAATCTAATGGCCTCTCCGCCGGCGAGCTTCGCCGCGCCGCACTCACCGTCACCGTGCTCACCAGCGTCCTGTGGGGCGCACTGGTAGCAGTCAGCCTCTGGGCAAATGCCGGGATTTCCAATGATTTTACTACTAATGGCAGCCTTCTCACCGGATACTCTGCTTTCCTCCTCACCTGCTTCTTTGGCCTGCTGGCCATCATTGCCGGGGAAGCATTCGGCTCAGTGCGAGCAGCCCGACAGGCTTCCTTCCTGGCGATACTCATCACGTTTAGCACGCGGGTTATCGCCGACGTGTACGACCACCCTGGGCTACATTGGCTCACGCCCGCTTTGGCTGGGTCAAAGTAGTAAAAACCATATCAACATGACGGAAACCAATGGTTGCCTACAATAATATTCACCATAGTTCTGCTGCTCATGTCCATTCCTATTATTGTGGTCAAGCGGGATCTGCATTCCCAATGGGTGCAGCTGCGGCCCCGCAAATATCGCGCCGCCGGCTGGGGCCCATGGTCACTGTGGTGGCGACTCCAAGGCCCCGTAATCGTATGGTGGGCTGTTGCCATCATTTTTATTTCCACCGGATTTTTCGCCATGACCGGGGAAATGAACAGCGTATTTGAAAACTCCCCGGAACAGCGGAGCTAGCGGCACAAATGGTGCCAGATTTGCAGAATGCGTATGCCTACATGTCCGGAATTGTCGTAGGTCTTATCGTGTGCTGCATGACGATCCAACTAGTGCTCGCCGGGCACAAAGCGGAAAAGCAAGGATTAGTCACGCTCATTCTTACTACCGAGCAACGCCGCCCCATGCTTTTTCTCCAAAACTTCCTCTACACGATGATTGCCACCATCATGACCTTGATCCCCGCGGCCTTTCTCTCTGCATACGCTGCCATCGCTGATTCCAACGTTTCTGACGATCAGTTCAGCACCGTGGTGTGGGCAATCATTGACCTGATCGCACCAGCGGTAGCATGCTGCGGTATTGCGGCATTATGCTTGGCAATTCGGACCGGCATCATCGCATGGCTGGTAGTGGCAGCCTCAGGTTTCCTGTCATTCTTCGGATCGTTACTAAAACTGGATAAGTGGGTGTTGGATTTGTCGGTGTTTGCGTGGGCTCCGCATACGGTAGATCATTATCGTGGCGCGATTGTACTGTTAGCGATTGGGCTGGGTTCCCTGCTGGCGGGCACCATGATTTTCGCCAAACGAGACATCGTGGCGTAGAGGTTAAAAAGCTTATTTTGGTGGCGATTCTAAGGATTTCCCCAAAATACACCCAAACCTTAACACCCAAATAGCGCATCAGACGATCCTATACCGATTTCACTGGTACCCTCGGGAAGCACAAATGATCGATTATGGGTATGAGGTGGTTCCGTGGCGCAGCTTCCGCCGTCGCAAAGCATCGACGATGACTACACGTTCCGGCTGCTAGGGAATCCTCACCGCAGCCGGACGCGAAACTGCCGAAGGGTGGAGCGAAATCGGATTGCTTATCAATTTCGACCCCAACACGCGCGAACTACGCACATTCAGCAATGTTGTGTGGCACGGTCAGCACTATGATTCCTGGGTTTCGAGGTGCAGCAAAACGAGCTGATAACCACGGCATTTGGTTGGCTTCAAGCGCTTTACGACGCCGGGCATCCGCTCTGGACTTCCATGTTTCTGGGAATAAATTCCGATAAGCACTTCTTATGGGAACCTAGCTATGAGGCAGATTTCGGCCCGTGGCGAGTCGATCTGGAGGGCGACAACTGGCCCACAGTGGCGGCTGGGTTGCAGAAGATAGGAACAGCGCAATGAGCCAAGACGAACAACAAAAAGCGAAATGACGATGCGTGGGACGAAATCCGCGGCGCGATAGAGTGCGTCAGAAGTGGAGCTATTAGAGCTGCTCATAAAGGATGATAGTGGTGATCTTGACGCTGGGATTGAATACTTGTTTGGCAGAGCTGTGCATCAAGGGACGCTGTACGACATCACCTTGCCTGTCCTGCGATTCTGCGTTCGTATGCTGGACCAGTTCAGTCCTGGGGCAACAGAGTGGGTGGTGATATGGATCCAATTGGTTGGGAGCATTATCCGGGACTTTCCCGAAGATCCATACGCGATACAGTTGCACAAGGAGAACGTTTCCGTGGTGAAAGCTTTTGCTTGCGCTCGATACCGAGAAAGGTGGCGAATACTATACGCGGGCTTTAGGGAGCATGGGCCTGGTATTTTTGACGCAGAAGATGAGCTGGCTTACAGGGTTCGTGCCCGGCTCCGGGAATATCCGGTCGACGGTGGCACACTTGCCGCGTTAGGGGGCCTGGGGCGGAGACACCAGCGCCTACCTCACCAGCGATGACCTGGCCGTACGAACAGCCGCCGCTTTTCGCTGACCGCAGCGAGGCGGGAACAGCTGCGCTAATGAAGTATTATCCGACCCGAAAACTGAAGACGTCTGGGAGCAAATTATCGAACCAGATGGGCGGATTGATGATGTGGTGGAAGAACTAGTTGCCCGCGATCTTAGCGGGATTGCTGAGGCAGAGCGCGCGCGTCTAGAATCTCTGCCTGTATTCTGTCTCTCCACCTACTACCAGCCGTGGGAACCTTTTCTGCAACTCATTAACATAGGAAACGGCAACGGGGTGTTGAATACGGAAGCAACCACACGGTTCTTGGGCGCCGTGGCAGACGATGACAGTCTCTGGTACGACGCAAACCAGTTCTACAACCGACGCGCTCAAAAAGCCGGACTGCCTTCTAGTAGGGAGGAGTTGCGGAAATTGGTAAAGAGCATGAGGGACTAGCTTGCCCAATCCTTTAAATAAAAATCGTCATCTGGGTCAGCCACATCACCTACGAATTCAGATAGGAATTCGAGGTCCCTCAATCTTGTTGATGGCATTGCAAAAAAATCTTTTGACGCTACCAGCGAGGTCAAAAACAATAACTAAATTTGGATCGACTTCATCCGGGATACCAACCCCCATTTTTGCCCGCTGAGCCTCGAAAAGCAGTAACAAAGCTTACGAGTGCGGTTCAATCTGACTTGCTTGGCGACTTGGATTTGGCTTGCCCAAATTCGAACGACCTCTTCCAGGTTTTTGGGTCGTTTTCCCACTATTGCAGGGCCCAAAGGTTAGAGGTGGTCTTGATTCACTGGTCATTGTGTCACTTGTTCACGGCGATGCTCAATACGTTCTCGTGCAATACGACGCATATTAACATCTGGAGATTCCAAAATTGCACGACGGCGAACGTCAAGGCAAATTCTTCTAGTTCAGCAAAGCTAGCACCAGCAAGTTTATCAGCTAGAGTTCGTGGTGTGTACCCAAGATCTCCACCAAATCGAGAAGCAAGTTTTTCCAAAAACCTGACAGCCTGCGCACGTGTAGGCGTCGCAAGTTTCACCTTAATTTGGAAGCGTCGCCATGCTGCACGATCCAACAATTCGCTGTGATTAGTCGCGCCGATAAAAATGACATGCGCCGGAAGTCGATCAATTTGCAGCAAAAAGGTCGATACTACGCGTTTGATTTCGCCTGTTTCATGCTCATCAGAGCGTTCTTTCGCAATGGTATCAAGTTCATCAAAGAACAACACACACCGACGAGTCCGCACAAATTCGAATGCATCATCCAAGCGAGCCGCAGTTTCACCAAGAAAACTAGAGATAATATTTTCGTACCGAATAACATAAAGTGGCAGCATTAATTCAGCCGCAATCACTTCAGCTATAGTTGTCTTTCCATTACCTGGTGGACCTGACAGCAGCAGTCGATTCCGAGGCTCAATACCATAGCTACGAAGCAGATCACCCCGTTGTTGCTCCTCGATAAGCTCAGTCACCACACGACGTGGAATGGGCGCCAATTCCATATCATTTAGCCGCCGCTCGGGGTGACTTTATAAACGAGATCATGCACTGTAGCAGTGCGATCATCACTCATGCCCTGGCTACTTTGCCCTGTTGTGGTAATAATTTCAGATAATCGATCAGCAAGAAGATGATGCTGTTTAGCCCGCTCCTCTGCGATTACCGACTCGACGAGAACTTTGAAACGCTCCCGGTCACCTTGTTTTTCTGCTGTTACAAGGTCCAGAAGCAGGTCAGCACGTGCCACAATCCCTGCCTCCTTCAAATAGATATTCCACTTAACTCTCGTGTGAGTTTACCGACAAGCACGTAATTTTACTGGTAAGCCGCACTATAACACCCCCGTAAGACATTTTTCTAGCAGCTACTTTGCCACTTCAATTTCCTAGCTCTTGGCTCTCCCCTCACATCCGCTACCCGCCCACGATGACGCGCCTTAGGAGCCCTCGCCGCCCGGCGCGAATGCCCACGGTCCAGGCGGATTTGTTGCGTATGAGCAGGTTGTCTAATTCGTCGGCGCTGGCGTCGGGCAGGCGGGCTAGTAGGTAGTCCGCGACTTGGAGGCCGTCGGCCTGGTTGTGCAGGATGTACATTGCGGTGGCTATGTGTTGGCGGCCCATCCGGGAACTGTTGCCGGAACCAATGCCCCACACCCGGTAGTCGTCAAGGGGGACGCTGAGTTCCCGGCAAAGCGTTTCCATCAGGGTGTTGTTGAGGGCGATAGTGTAGCCGCGGTGACCTGCGGATTGTCGGTGTTCGGTGAGTGCGGCTTGGATCCATTCCCAGAGGGCGGACGCCATTTGTTTGGGAACTCCCTCATACAGGGCTTTGCAGGTGACGTACTTTGTGGAGTTGGTTTCCAGCGGTCGCCAGATTTCGTCCATGAGTCACCCTGCCATCTTGTCGCTTCCGTACTTTGGCTTCACTCCCACCCTACCTGTTGCGGGTGGCGGATGAGTGCTTTTGTTGGCTGATGGTGTCGCGGCGTGGCGCGAGTTGAGGCTATCAGGTTTAGAGCAGGAGTTGCATGGCTGCTTGTTCCTGCTTCGCCAAGGATTTCAGCAGTTCTGATGCTTGTTCGACGCGGGTTCGGTCACCGGTTGCGCCAACCTGTTCGAATAGCGCGATCACCTGGGACCAATCGTGCGCAATGTTTACGAAGGCGTTATGGGCTGCCTTGATGTTTTCCACCCCAGTGAGTTGGTGGGCTTCCTGCAGGAAATCCCGGTACATGTTGCGGAATAGGGCCCCGCCGGTGCCGGCACGCTCCATGAGCATGGCGGTGGTGGCGAACTCTTCCTGTACGTTATTGGAGGTGTCGTACCAGCGTAGGATTTCCCGACTGGTTTTCTCAATACCCTTATAGCCCAGGTTTTTGATGGGTGGGTTGAGATAGGTTGTGGCGTTCTTGCAGATCGCGGTGGTGACCTTCTCCACAAGGGTTTCGCGGGTCATGGGCTGCGGGTGTTCGGGGTCGATCGCCAGGGTGAAGTACCGGTTTCGTGACGACATGGGCCCTTTCTCATTGCGAGCCAGGGCCAGGCTTTCCAAGGATGTTGCGGCGGTCGTGCCTTGCTGCTGTGTGTCCACTAGAAACGCCTGGTGGTCGTCGTAGCCGCGGATGGCAACATAGTGGCCGGCAAAATGGATGGGTTGCGAGAAATATTCCAGATGATAGCAGTCCAGCTTCAGGCCGACCAAGCGACCGGCGTCGAGAAGCTCTTTAACCATCCGCCACGCTTTGGCCTGCGAGGTTGTTTCCTTGACCGTGAGTAGTAGACCAAGATTTATGGCGACATTTTTCGGTGATAAGGTCTGGTTTTTATGCGACCACCGAGGAAGGGAAAGTCCATGGTTTTCATTTTTCCATATGGTGTAGCTCAACCCTCCCCCAGGCCAAAGAGCATGGGTTCGTTCAGGTGTATGCCGAGTTGTCCCAATAGGGTTCCCACGGTGGTGGTTTCGCAGTGTTGACCCACGAATGGTTGCGTGTCGATCATCACGATGCTTGCTTTCCTTCCGATTGCGCAATTTCGGCTGGTCCGCACGCTGTTGAACGTTGGCGTGTGGCTACCGCCGACGTTAGCAAGCGGGTCGGACATGAAACATGGTGGGGCGCTGCGGGCTGCCAAGGTTGGGGGTGTCACCTGAAGGTTGCGGTAGACTGCGGTGTGGTCACCATGGAGCAGCGAAGGATGTAAGGAACGTATACATTGCCGCAGAAAACTAATCGGGCAGCCGCGAACATTAAAGTGCACGGCCAACACTACACACCCTCGGAGCTTGCGGAATTTCTTGCCGATCATATCGTCGCCGTTGCAGATCTGGATAGGCCAGAGTTGACCATTATTGATCCTGCTTGTGGCGATGGAGAGCTACTGGTTGCGGTTGCACGTTCGCTGAAAGATGCTGGCTAACTGGGTATTCTTAAGCTTATTGGTTACGATATTGATGCTGCCGCGATCGAACAGGCACGTGCGAGGCTGCGTGACGTCAACCGCGACGCACAGGTAATTCAGGGGGATTTTCTTCTACATCAACGGGATCTGCCGACGCATTCGGTGGATATTATTATCACGAATCCACCCTATGTTCGAACACAAAACTTGGGCCATGAGATGGCACAACTCCTCGCCGAAGAATTCCATCTCACTGGTCGGGTTGATCTCACGCATCCTTTTGTTGCTGCTAGTTCCCGGCTGCTTACGGCACATGGCACATTGGGGTTGTTGTGTTCGAACCGGTTCCTGACTACCCTGGCCGGCGAGAACATTCGCCGCACTTTCATGGCCGGTGACCTGCATATTGCCGAGCTCTACGATCTTGGCGACACAAAGCTGTTCCAGGCCGCGGTACTTCCCGCCATTGTCATTGCCACTCGCACCGCTTTACGACGCGAACCCCCACGGTTCGTCAGCACATATCACACCCCAACCAGCACTTCCACCACTAATCTGGGGCTTTTCGACGCTCTGGATGCTCCCACCAACAGCGTTGCCGCCCATAACGGCAAGCTTTTACGACGTCCGGGTCGGCACCCTCCGCATGCCCGATGACACGAAAACACCGTGGCGGCTTTCCGACCCTGCTGCAGATGAGTGGCTTGCCACAATCAATACTGCAACCTGGCGATCTTTCGGCGATGTGGCCAAAATCCGGGTTGGTATCAAAACCACTGCGGACAATGTGTTTTTAGCCGATGATTGGAAGCACCGCGCACCTTTAGTGGAGGCGGATTTGTTGCACCCACTCATCACCCCCTGGACCATCTCACCGCACCTTACTATGCGGGTTTTATACCCTTATGACCTCACCTCGGAGAAGCGACGTGCTCTCAATATTGATGACTGGCCCGGCGCGAAATCATACCTATTACAGCATTATGACCAGTTAAGTGGTCGCGCCTATGTGGTCAAGAGTGGGCGTGAATGGTACGAAATTTGGGTGCCGCAACGGCCAGCGTTGTGGGTGGCGCCGAAGATTGTGTTCCCTGATATTAGTGACACTCCGCGTTTCGCATTGGACACGTCGGTGGCAATTGTGAATGGGAATTGTTATTGGATTTCCCTGGCGGATATTGGTGATGAGGATATTGCGTATTTGATGCTTGCCGTGGTGAATTCTTCGCTGGGGGTACGGTATTACGATGAGGTGTGTGGGAATCGCCTGTATTCGGGGAAGCGCCGGTGGATCACCCAATACATTAACCGGCTGCCTCTGCCCTGCCCCGACACAGATGCGTCACGTGAGCTAATCGCCATAGCGAAACAGCTCGCAGCAGGGAGCGAGGATGATGCTGTTGGGCGGTTGGATGAGCTTGTTGCGAGGGCGTTTACGTCATCACCTGCATTGGTTGAAACATGAGCTTAATGACGTTCAATATTTTTCAATTTTCTCGTTGATATCAAAAACATTCATTTCAACTAGACGATCAAGAACATCAAGCAACGCCGATATGCGTTTTTTATCTTTTGTCTGTGCTAGACCGCGAATAACCAAATCTGAAACCTGATAAGCATCCAAAGATGCACGAGTTCGGATATCTGCTATATCGTCTCATTCACATCTATAAAGGATGCAATACAAGATCAATATTAAGTTCATCAACCTTATCGATTTGTTTTCTTTAAACAGATTAACGGTTGCAGATCGCATGAATATAACTTAGTGATTTAATGAATTCCTTCAGGAAATTTGCAAATGGATAGAGCTTATGCCCACTCAGAGACCAGCCAATTTCTGCCTACTATTTCACGAACTTCGTCATCGTTGTCATACATCAATTCACGTAGCTTGTCAAAAAAGCTTAGAACTCTAGGATTTACCGATCATCCCGATTACAAGCTTTAGCGCCCTTTCGAATACTTTTATCACCTGCAGAATGCGCTTCATGGGTTGTGGACGAGGTTCAATCGCGCACTGCAAAAACAGCTATATTACCACCATCTTCTCTTACTTTTGGTTCCTTGGACTTAAGCATTCGATCAACAACCGGATAATCTTCGGGCAAGGCAATATACAGTCCAGTCTCTCAGCGATTCTGTTGCAGAAGGATGTCATCATACGGTCGTCAATTAATCAGTGAAAACGCTCTCACATGCGACCTCGTGGTGAGGTTGGCGTGGCTAAAGGGGATAACGCGGTAGCAGAATCATTTTCTGCCACTACAAACTACACATGTTTGAGGGTGTCATGATTTTTTTGTTGACAGGAGAACCCGTTAACAAGAAGGATGTAAAAAGTATGCCGAAGGCTTATTCTGATCAGTTCAAGCAGCAATGTGTCGATGCGGTGCTTGTGCTTGGTAAGTCACGTGTTGAAGTTGCCCGTGAGTATGATGTTTCTCTTTCTGCTCTAGGTCGCTGGGTATCTGCTGTACAAGGAACTATTGGTACCGGTTCAGGCTCAGCTCGGCGTAAAGCTGACCCGACATCACAAGACCCTTATGAGATGGCTAAACGTATCCGTGAGCTGGAACAAGAAAACGAGTTTTTAAAAAAAGCAGCCGCCTTCTTCGCGAAAGGCATGTAGAAAGCGATATTTTCGCAGCAATTAAGCATTTTCATGAAGAAGGCACCACCAGCAACACGTACCCGGTTGTTTTGATGTGCCGACTGTTAGGGTGTTAGTCCTGCTGGCTACTACTCGTGGCGACGTAGGGAAAACGAAACCTGCTGCAGCATCCACCCCTAAAGGCAAACGGGAATCCATCGCCGCTTTGGTGAAAAAAAGTACTTTGACGACCACCGTGGATTTTGCCGGTGCGCGTACGATCCTTGCTGATCTTATTGCAGCTGGAGTAGACACAACCTTATACGCAGTTCGCACAACAATGAAAAGAGCTAGGCTTGTGCACAGTACCGAAAGCCATGGAAAAAGACAACCATTGCTGATCCCAATGCCTATAAACGCCTGGATTTAATCCACCGCAATTTTTCCCCGCCTACCCCAACAACCCATCTATGCTCAGATATTACCTACCTGCGCACCAAACAAGGCTGGATGTATCTAGCCACCATCATCGATCTGACAACCCGCATGATCGTAGGCTGGGCTGTCGATGACCGCATGACAACGAATCTGATAATAACCGCACTACACATGGCCCATACAGCAGGCTACGTCGCTGACAACGCAATATTGCATTCAGACCGAGGTAGTCAATATACCTCACAAGAATTCACTGAATACGCCCGCACAATTAACGTGAAACTCTCCGTTGGTGAGGTTGGCGTGTGCTGGGATAACGCGGTAGCAGAATCATTTTTCTCCACATACAAACTACACATGTTCTACCATCGGAAGGGTTTCGAAACTAAACTACAAGCCAAAGTAGAAACCGGCCAATGGATCGAAGCGTACTACAACCGCCGCAGAATCCACTCCACCACCAACATGATCCCAGCACAAGCAATGAAACAATTCCTCCACCCACCAACACTCACCCACCACCCGCCTAACCCCCAACCCCAAAAAAATAAAGGTTCTACCGACAACAAAATTTGACACACCCCAGCCCTCACTACTTGGTAACTGATCACCCCCGAAAGCATAGGGAAAACGAGGCCGGTAGTGTACTTATAGTAAGTGTGAAATCAAACAAAATATCCTATCGGCCCCGCACCGCTGATTGCTTGCACACTCACCACGGATAATCTCCTCACCCCTAGCGAACATCATCACCACACCAGGGCTACCACACCACCACCCACCAAGCCTGGGAATGTCCACTAGTGTGCAAATCACCATGCTCTACCTGCAAGAAAACCTGCGGCAACAAGCATTAGCTGGTATTTTTGGCACATCCCAACCCACTATCTCCAGAGCCATCAACAACGTACTGGGTGTGCTGGACATGGTGTTACCGCCACCACCAAGGCCCAAAGACCTTGGGCCTTGGCGGCTATACGTGTTAGGCGGCACGCTCGTACCATGCTGGCGGTGGAAAAACGCCAGGAACTTGTACAGCGGAAAACACCACAAGGCAGGACACAACCTGCAAGTTTTAACAGATCAGGCGGGTGAAATATTCTATATTTCTAAAGCCACTACCCGGATCAACCCATGACATCACAGCTATAAGAAACACTGGTTTATTCGGTCATATGCAGCCCCTGGCATATAACCGCGGATAAAGGCTACGTGGGTTTAGGGTGCGATACACCGTTTAAAAAGAAGACCCGGAAACCCTTACTGGGTGGCAGAGCGATTCAACAAAAAGGAATCAACCAGATCCGCTATGTGGTCGAAAGATCCATAGCCCATCTGAAAAGTATGGCGGATCCTTTCTACCCCTTGTAGGCTCCCCCAACCCACAACCATCCGGGCAATCAACGTGATACGCAGAATAATGTTCTACCAACCACCAGCGAACCCCATTTTCCCCAGCAACTGAATAAGCTTCAGGCTACATAAATAATCAAAGCTGATTCAACTGCTAACCTGACTTGGGCTGTTGCCCAATAATGCTCCACCTATTTTTAATAAATCTCGGAAGATCCTCGATAAAGAACCGATCAATCGCATTGATTTGTGTCGATAGCAAAGGATCAGTTTTCATCTCAGGTAGGAGATCACAATAATACACACCATCAAGAGGATTAAGTTTAATAGTATATCCCTTAAAATGCCCAGGCAGAAAGGTTTTGCTTGTAAGGAAATTCGGCTCTTTCCCCTTTCTTTGAACATCATGTAAAAAGATCGCAAAGTGTGGAGTTAAAGCATCGGTCAATCTATTGTATAGAAATTTATCAATAAATACTTTATCGATTCGGTCTTTACTTGATGTTTTTACCGAACCAATAGCCTTTAAGTCTCCTTCAACTTCAATCATGAGATCGTGTTGGTAATTCATCTTGAATTGTTCAACACCCTGATCATCTTTAACCGGAATATGTAGCACTCCCGAGCGGCACTCCACGCCACACTCACGAACCGCTAGTTGTATAAACCTTTCAAAAAGGTCACCATTAATCTTCTTTGCTCGGTTTCCATTGCCTAGCGCATCTAATGCTGCACCAATAGATTGTTGCGCAGTATAGATCATTCGAATGAGTGTTTCACGATGTGCGGGGGTGAATTCGCAACCATCATGAGCTATACAATCAAGTGTCGTCAAGAATATCTCACGAGATGTTAGGGAACTGGTCAGCCTCATAGAATAACTGCGTATTGATAGGTCGGGAAATAAGGTAATTAGCTTCAGAGTTATACTGGAAAAACCTATACTGCGGGGTATTCCGGGCAACCAGTTCTGCTTGAATATTTCCCGCCTTTTCTCGAAACTCCACAAAAGCTTCCGCAAAGTCAAGATAATCTCTTACTTTCACAAACTTTCTTTTATCCGCAGCCCAATCCCTCAACTTTATTATGCTCACCGGATAGACTCCTGCGCTGGACGGCGGCTTTATCGTATTCGAACCATTCTTTCTCGGTTTTATGTGGGATCATACGTAACCGTTCGGCAGCCCAACCGTTGTAGCGAGGATCAAGTTCACATGCCAAGAATCGCCGACCCAGCTGTGCCGCAACAACCGCGGTTGTTCCCGAACCAGAGAATGGGTCGAGAACCATGTCACCAGCTTGGGAGCTGGCGAACACAAATTTTCGTACCAGTTCCTCGGGTTTTTGGGTTGGGTGTGGAGTTTTCTCATTCATTCCATTGCAGGTAGTGGGAACCTCAATGACGTCTTTTGGTTTCGCCCCCATCGGATGCGGTGCCCACTGGTCCCGTTTCTTACCGTTCCCGTAGGCGGAGGTTTCGGCCTGTGGATGGTTGGGATATCTCAACGTATGCGCATTATATGGGATGCGCACATAGTCAACATTAGTGAGCTTCTGCCCCCTAGACTTGCGCAAGTGAAGGATAGATTCATGGGAGCGACCCCAATCATTGCCCAGGTTTGCCTTGTTTTTATAGTGCCAAATCAGCCATCGGGATGCTGCGAAGTACTGAGAGGCTGGGTGTTTCAGGTCAGCCAAGATTTCGGAGAAACCACACACGTAAAGACTTCCCTTGGGGGATAGTATCCGGCTAGCCTGCGCAATCCATTCCATACTCCATGTAATGTACGCTTCCTGGGATTCAAAATTATCCCAGTCGGCCTTTTTAATGTTGTAGGGTGGATCGGCAAATATGAGGTCAACAGAACCATCATCCAGAGACTTCAACCATGCGAGAGAATCTCCCTGATAGATGATTCCTTCTGGGGCTATAACCTGCTTATGGTATTCGCCTATTCCCACTGGAATGAACTCAGGCATGTCTGCACGATTAGTCACCAAGCGAGCAGTAACATCCGCAATTTCAAACAAAGTATCGGGTGAATTATTCGTCACTATTTCTCCAAATATAAACTCGCTCCCCCTGTATTCAGAAAGCAGTTTAAGCCTACCTGGCTCTCCAAAACCAGACGTGCCTCCAGCAGATCATGCCGTAACAAGGTTAGCTTTACTCCAGCGCTGGTAGGCAATTGTTGCAGCTAGCACCAGGATGCCACCCTACCCAGAAATGCGGCATCCACAGGCATAACCGCCACCAGCCGTAACGCGAGTGATTCTCCCGCCAGGAGCTTTACGATTCCCGGCGCGGAACCGACTAGCCCATAGGCCATGAGCAGGACCCCCGAGACCCAGCCGAAGGCCAGTCGCAGCCAGCGGGGCACCCTAATAGTGTCCGGGTATAGGAGGGCACCCCCGAAGGCAACAAAACCCAGCTTCACCAGCCCGGAGACGAATACGACAACAACGAACCAGGTGGGTCGTTCTCGGGCTAACCGCAGCCCGTCTCCTTGAACAACCGTGTCGACTAACCATGGGGAGCCCAACGCCCAAGACAGGCTGACGCTGCCGAAGAAGCCCCACCATAGCATCATGGCGATGGCGAACGTCCGCGACCATCCTGGCATTTCGATCCTTCTCCTTACGGCTTAGTCGCTACGATGATCGCAGCATACCCGGAGGCTACCAGAAGGGCTGCAAAACTGCAGGCTATCCGATGACTAGTAGTAAACCCCCTAGGGAATTCGACTATGTTCTATCGAGTATGCGTACTTCGTCCTCCCTCAACCGAAAAACGAAGCATACCTGTCCCACTGAGATCAATCACAGCAAGCATTCTCATTCTCATCCCAAAGCGACTAGGTCACGAAGACTGATATTTCTTCACCTTCTTCAACCATCTTGCAATAATTTCTATTTCGTCATTCAACTGTTTGATAGTCGGTGGAGAGTAGTTAAGTTCGGGATGAGGATCGTGCCGCGATGCCCACCCTGAGATGCGATGATAGGAGTCATCGTAGGTTTTCACATCCTCATTCGTTATACGACCGATAACTCGCAGTTTCCCGACTCGGACTTCTAAAGACTTGTAGTCCACCAACGGCTCAGCTACAACTTGACTTATAATTCGCTCCCAGGTCTGAGACATGTGACCAGCGATTTTCTCGGTTTCTCGTTGGTAATCCTCCTCGGACATCCCCTCCTCCGTGCGCAGTAAAGCCATAACTTCCTGCCGCAGAGTCTCAACACGTTGGTTGGCATCCCGCGCGGTCCAGGGATGGACGAGGGTCGTGTACCCTGGCCCCTTCTTCCGCCGTTTTTCGATGCTTCGTGTACCAAATGGCACATTGGATTCTTCGGCCACTTTACGCAAGAGCATGGTGAAGGCTATGTCATGTGTGAACACCACAACTTGCCTTTCTCTGGCCAACTCTACGATTCGCCTAGCAACAGATTCACGCTTCATATGGTCAAGGGAAGAAACCGGATCATCGAAGATCAGAGCCGACTTGCTGGCATCAAAGTGTGCCTCCGTGAGAAAACCTGCGAAGCCGAGTGAGGTCTGTTCACCTTCAGACAAGACATGTTCAAGCCTAGTCTTAGGTCGGGCGTTCAGAAAAACTGTTTTGTGGAGTTGAGCGCCTTGTCGCGCTTTAGTGGCTTTGAACGTGACGTGTTCCAAGTCGAGAAGCTCCGCCTCGCGAGTGAAGCACTCACTTGCCTCCTCAGTGACGTAGGTGCGGGTAAGTTCACCCACCTTCTTGGTAATTGAGCTCGGATTGGCCTCCGAAAACTTTGCGGTAAGTTCCTCCACCTTCTGGAGTCTGGTTCGTTCCGCTTCAATGAGTTGCCGTCCGTCACGCATCTCGATCTGATCGCGTAGGTACCGCACTTCTACCTCTGCTTCAGCTAGTTGTTTTTGGTAACTTTCTGAGTCCACATTTTTAGCTCGTTCACGGTGACGCACGGCATCTTCCTGCAGAGTAGCGACAATGGTCGTAACATCAACGGGTTTCGGTGTTTCGCCCAACAGTAGTGCGGTTTTGCGATTATCCAAATCCTCCAGGATCGAGTTAACCTGTCTCTTAGTGAACTCTTTGTACGCTTCGCAATGCTCCAACACCGTGATGGCTGATAATAGCTGGTGTGGTCTGACCTCTAATCTGTCGAGATCCGCCCGAAAATTTGTGATTCGACTTTGTGCATCTGCTGCTTGCTTGGCCGTCGTGTCCATAACAAACTGGTGGAATCTCTCAAGCCGTTTTGCGGCATCAGCATCAAGCGTCTGCTGACACAGAACACAGACCGCTCCGTCAGCGATATACGGAAAGTCGTGATCGGAATAGGCAACAGTCGAGTATAACTCCGCCGCATGCCACAGCTTTTTCCATGTATCTGATCCGACCTTGGATAGAGGTTCGTTGGCGAACGTTTTGTATGAAGCGACGTTTGCTGCCTCCTTTGCGGTTGCCGCTTTCTCTAGCAGCTCATTCAGCCGCGTCTCGGCCTGCGCTCCAACTGCATGATCAAGGGTTTTCAAATGATCGGCAACCGTCTCGAGAGCATCAGCAATATTACTCTGATAATGCTTCTCCCGAGTTGGTTCGCTTTTACGAAGGCGATCGATCTCTTTAATCTGTTTCTCAAGGCGATCAGCAACATCAGATGGGCACGCAACTGCCGCCGCCAGATCGTCGTCCGTTGTAGAAGCAGTCAGCATGCGAAGGAACTTCCCTCCGTGACCGGAACAGTCTACCTTAGGCAACGGTCCAGGCTGGCTTATCTCTTTCTTCCAAGTCTCAATCACATGGCGTACACCATTACAGACTGCCGCGAGATCCTCTAATAATTGCACGGCTGCCGGACGGTAGGATATCTCTGCTTCCGTGGTCAGATAGGTATCTCCGCAATATTCATCGTAGAAGGCAACACGACTGAGATCTGGGTCAGATGGTCCGCCTAACATCGCTGTTCTAACGCTATCACCAACCTTGAAAACGACTTGGCCTGACTGCGGACCAGACTCATTAGCAAATACATCTGGCAGAATTTCAGCTTGATGCCGTGTGCGAACCATTGAACGAATCACCCTGGCATAGCCGGACTTGCCGCTACCATTATTTCCAAACACCACGGTGAGACCGTCTTGCTCAAACGTAAGTTCTTGCCCAGGGGCAAGGCGATTCACGTTCATGAGTTCTCTCACCGCAAGTATGCGAACCGACTCATCTTTTGTCACCTGCGGAGGATCAAGCTGTGCAAACCAACCACCACTAGGCGACAATTCGGGTTCCTTGAGCAGGCTCCGCGCGATCTCTTCATGATCATGATCTCCAATTGTTTTCTCCAGCGAGAATACGCGCAAGAACCTTCTGCCGCCACCAAGGCCTCAACTTCGCCCACTGTAACACGTCCTCGTAAGCTGTCATCTGCATATTCCCTCACTCGCAGGTACACATAAAGGAAGGGGAAACGGGTTGGTGAATTATTAGTTGCTTATATCCTCGACTCGCATGGGGGCCTTGCCATATTGCTAATTTGTAGGACATAACTGCTGCAGGAATATCCTTAATTTTCGACATCAGTACACCTTGTTCACCTACGGTGTCAACGATCTCATCGCTCATTTCTTCCCCCAGACGCACGCCCTGATTTGAATTCGACCACGTCCCCGTCGGCCATCACATATTCTTTGCCTTCCTGCCGCACCTTACCGGCGGCGCGGGCTGCGGCCATGGAGCCGGCGGCGTCGAGGTCGTCGAAGGACACGATTTCGGCTTTGATGAAAGCCTGTTCAAAATCGGTGTGGATCACGCCGGCGGCGCTTGGGGGCGGTGTCGCCCTGGTGGATGGTCCAGGCGCGGGCTTCTTTGGGGCCGGCGGTGAGGTAGGTTTGCAGGCCCAGGGTGTGGAAGCCCGCCTTGGCGAGCGAGTGGAGGCCTGGTTCGGTTTGGCCGATGGCTTCGAGGAGTTCCTGCGCTTCGTCGTCGTCAAGCTCTAGCAGTTCGGCCTCGGTTTTTGGCGTCGAGGAACACGCAGTCAGCGGGTGCTACCAGGTCGCGGAGCTCTTGCTTTTTGCTTCGTCGGCCAGGACTGCTTCGTCGGAGTTGAACACGTATAGGAACGGTTTGGCGGTCATAAAGGTGCAGATCACGGACGAGCGCCAGGTCGATTTCGCCGGAGCGGGCGGCGCTGTAGAGGTGCGACCGTCTTCCAGGATGGTTTGTGCGGTTTTAGTTGCGGCCACGGTGTCGGCAAGCTCTTTGTTTTTCCGGGCTTCCTTCTCCAGGCGCGGCAGGGCTTTTTCGATGGTTTGCAGGTCGGCAAGAATCAGTTCGGTATTGATGGTATCAATGTCGCTGGTGGGGTTGACTTTGCCGTCCACGTGGATGACGTTTTCGTCGGCGAAGGCCCGAACCACCTGGCAGATGGCGTCGGCTTCCCGAATGTTGGCGAGGAAGGCGTTGCCACGACCCTCGCCGTGGGAGGCGCCCTTGACGATGCCGGCGATGTCGACAAAGGACACGGTGGCGGGCAGGATGCGTTCGGAGGAGAAAATTTCGGCGAGCCGCGTGAGGCGGGCGTCGGGCAGTTCGACCAGCCCAATATTGGGGTCGATGGTGGCAAAGGGATAGTTGGCGGCCAAGACATCGCTACGGGTCAGGGCGTTAAAAAGGGTTGATTTGCCAACGTTGGGCAGTCCGACGATTCCTAGGGTTAAGCTCACGGGCACAGATTTTATCATGCTTATTGGCGCCCACCCACGGCGGCGGCCGTCGACAAGCAATGCACCCATTTGGAGCTAACCGCTCATTACCACAAATTCACTAACGGGGGTAATTTAGGGGCAAAGCTATTCTCATGAAGTGGGACAGGGTTTCCATTTTTTGGGACAGAGTGACTAGAATCAGCACGATATCCCGTAAGGGAGTCCTGGCACAAAATTACTGGAAAGGGTGTCTCATGACACAAGAAGCTGCTCCCACTCAACGGAGAGAGGTTTTTTCGACCCGTTGGGTGTTTGTGCTTGCCGCTATTGGTTCCGCAGTGGGGTTAGGCAATATTTGGCGCTTTCCCTATGTGGCTTTTGAAAACGGCGGTGGCGCATTCCTCATTCCTTATCTCATTGCCCTGCTCACCGCCGGTATCCCCCTGCTCTTTCTCGACTATGCGCTGGGGCACCGGTACCGCGGGTCCGCACCGCTCATCTTCCGACGGTTTAAGAAATGGTCGGAACCTGCCGGCTGGATCCAGGTGGGTATCTGCTTCTTCATCACCATTTACTACGCGGTCATCATTGCCTGGGCAGCCCTCTACACCATCAAGTCCCTCACGCTGGCCTGGGGCGACCAGCCAGAACAGTATTTCCAGGAAGAGTTCCTCCACCAGGACGCCACCCACGTGCTGTCCACTGAATTCGTGTGGCCCATCTTTATCGCCCTTGCCATCGTGTGGATCGCCTCGATCATTGTGCTTGCCATGGGTGTGGATTCCGGCATTGGTAAGGCATCGAAAATCTTCATGCCCATCTTGACCGTACTCTTCGTCATTGTGGTGATTCGCGCCCTGTTCCTGGAAGGCTCTGCCGACGGTTTGAACGCATTCTTCACGCCCAACTGGTCAGCCCTTTCCAACCCATCAGTGTGGGTCGCCGCCTACGGGCAGATTTTCTACTCGCTGTCAGTGAGTTTCGGCATCATGATGACCTACGCCTCCTACCTCAAGCCACGCACCAACCTGACCGGCACCGGCATGGTGACCGCGTTCGCTAACTCCTCATTCGAAGTGTTAGCAGGCATCGGCGTGTTCTCGGCATTGGGGTTCATGGCGGCCCAAAACGGCACCACAGTGAAAGATGCAGCATCCAGCGGCATCGGCCTGGCGTTTATCGCCTTCCCACCATCATTAATGAAATGCCGGGCGGCGCCATTTTCGGCGTGTTGTTCTTCGGCTCGCTCACCATTGCCGGCTTCACCTCGTTGTTCTCCTTGTTCGAGGTCGTGGTGTCGGCCGTGCGCGACAAGTTGAATCTGCCGCGGAAGCAAACTGCCATCACCATGGGCGTCATCATGGCGGTCTTGTCGCTGACGCTCTTCGCCAACACCGGTGGCATCGTCAACCTCGACATCATGGACAAGTTCACCAACAACATTGGCATTGTGTCCATTGCCCTCATCCTGATCGTGATCCTGGACTGGGTACTGCGCCGCATCGACGAATTCTCCACCCACCTCAACATGGTGTCGTCCTTCCGGGTGGGCACCATGTGGCGGATTTGCGTGGTCAATATCACCACCCTGGTGCTGGGTTTCACCCTGTTCCAAGAACTGTTTGGCCTGCTCAAGGAGCCATACGGTGGCTACACCACCACCCAGGTGGGCATCTATGGTTGGGGCGTGCTTGTCATTATCCTGGTGGCGGCGGCCATCCTCACCACAATGAAATGGCCCGAGGGCGTGCCGCTTGACGGCCCACCCGGCTCGGACTTCGGCGTCGACCCCGAGGTGGAACGGGTGCCGAAGATCCCGCAGCAATACAAGCATGACGAACGACCCCGCATCGCCGGCTTCGCTATCGAACAGTACACAGACGAGGAGTTGCACTCATGACCAGCATCGCAATCACCATGATGGTGATGTTCACGATCGTCATTTGGGGTGGGCTGGCAGCCACGCTGGTGCATTTACAACGCCACCCAGACGAACAATCCGGCCACTTTGGCACGCACCCGCTCACCACGGATGAGGGTGCTCACCGCCCAGGAAATCCGCGACGACGTGTAACGTAACCCAACTAGGCGCCCGGGTGGCCACCCCGCCACCCGGTTATGACCGCCACAATCGACGCCAATGCGATGGGAATGGACACCGTGGGGGCGTCGACAAGCGACCGGGTATTGCGGACCCCGGCGATGATATGAATAGGCGACACCGAAATAAATGTGGCATAAATCAATGTAATTAATAATGGATCACCAAAATGCTCCATATTTGCAGCCCCAACCGGTACCCCCAATCCAAAAACCATCGCACCAACCAGCACAATCCCATATAGCGGAATTTGATAGCGCCCCACTTAGTCACTACTGCCAACAACCCAATGGCCAATTACTCCTTTCGTCGGGGTTAAAATTACGCAATAATGCCCCCACCAGTATGGCTGCAAACTTGTTACACACCCGAGGTTGACCCCATTCGGTGAATTTTTTGCCACAATGTAGTGATGTGAGTGAGTACCAGTCGACGACCCCGGAAACCATACCGGAAATGCCCGAGCAGTTAGATGCCGCGCAATTCTTTAAGCAATTACAACCGGAGGATCCCGTCGCCCACATCGACCGTGCCGAAATCATCGGCAACGGGATTAAACACCTTGCCTCATGGTGTCTACGCCTGCTGATTATCATCGCCGCAGCTTTCGTCATCTGGCACATCCTCAGCCAAGTGTGGCGTGGGGGCCTGCCCATCGTCCTGGCTATCATTGTGTGCACTGTGCTGTGGCCGCCGGTGGCTTGGCTTCGCAAACACGGCATCCCCGCCGGCCTGGCCGCCATGATCGCCATCCTGGGGTCCTTCGGCGGTTTCGGTTTCCTCATCTGGCTGATCGCCCCCTCGGTGGCCAGCCAGTCACAAACCCTCTATTTCCAGGCTTTCGAAGGGGTGCAGCGCCTGCAACTCTGGCTTCAGGGCCCGCCCATGAACCTCGACCCCAGCGACCTGGACGACCGGATCGACGCCGCCGCCCAATGGCTGCAGTCCAAAGCCGGCTCCATCGCCTCGGAAGTGTTTTTCCGGCCTGGGTATCGCCAGTTCGGTCCTGGTCACCATGCTAGTAGTGCTGGTGCTCACGTTTTTCTTCCTCAAAGACGGCGATAAATTCCTGCCCTGGCTGCGCGGCATGGTGGGGCAACGCGCCGGCTGGCACCTCACCGAACTCCTGACCCGCGGCTGGATCACCCTCAGCGGTTTTATCCGGGCCCAAGCGCTCGTGTCGCTCGTAGACGCCGTTTTCATCGGATCGGGTCTCCTCATCCTCGGCGTGCCCCTAGCACTAGCGCTGGCGGTCCTCACGTTTATTACCGGGTTCATTCCCATCGTGGGGGCGTTCATCGCCGGCACCCTATCGGTAACGGTGGCCTTGGTGTCCCTGGGCGTGACCGAGGCCGTCATCACGCTCATTATCGTGCTCCTGGTGCAGCAACTCGAAGGCAATATCCTTTCGCCCCTGCTGCAGTCCAAGGCCGTCAATCTACACCCAGTGGTGGTGCTGATCTCCGTGACGGTCGGCGGCTCGCTCTTTAATATCATTGGCGCATTCCTGGCCGTACCATTTGCCGCCATGGCCGCCGTACTCTTCCGCTACCTCCACGACATGACCGCCCTGCGCGCCGGCGAAAAAACCGCCGCCCAAATTCGCTTTGCGACGACCGCAGGTTCGCTCAGCGGCATGCAAAACGAAGCCGTAGCGAAACGCCTCCTGGCGGCCCGGCAAGCCTATATCCGCAACGACGAAGCGACCAAGCAAGCGGAAGCACAAGCCGCCGAAACCGCCACAAATAATTCATTGGAAAAACCGACCACTGTATCCAAAGTACAGCATATTGGGGGGTTAACATTCTCCACAATGACCCGCATAGGGAAAGCCGGCATAGCGGCGGTCAAAGCATTTTATCGGACCTAAAATATGGGAACTACCAGGTAAATCTTACCTAGTTTCCCGCCAGATCTGATACCTGCCGCGTGGCTAAAGAGAATCGGGAAAAACCCAGTGAAGTCCTAGTTACCCGTTAAGTCAAAGCAAAGATTATGCTGAAAAATCCGGTGTGGCTCGTGGTGCGCCGAATCCCGCTTTTCATGATAAATCGGTAACATGAATATTCGTGTCTAATGTCTCCGAGAAAAACCGCAGCCGCTCATCTGGCGCGAAGTTTTTTGGCATCCCATTATGGATGTCACTCGCGGTGCTCTGCGGCGGGTTATTGGTGGGGTCACTCATCAGCCTGGCCAGCGGCAAACTCGGATTGCCATTCGTCCTCTGCTTCATCATTAGTGTTGTTTTTTCCGTCCTGCTCACCGAACCACGATCCCTATTTCTTTCGGTCGTGAGCATACCCATTTTCTTCTCTATCGCGGCCGGCACCACCGGATGGTTTCTCAACCAACAGATCAGTAGGCCCAGCGGATCTGGGGGCATATCAAAAACCCAGATCCTCTCGGCGATTTATCCCCTGTTGCAACAGTTCCCAGTGATGGCCATCGCAACCATAGGCGCCGGCATCATCGCGTATTTGCGATGGCATCTCGTCACCCGCTATGTGCAGCAATTGGAGAAGAAAGCAGCCGAGGATCGCCGGCGAGATGCTGAAAACAAAAAGCGTGTTACTCAACAGGTGAATCAGGTGCGGGCAACCGCGCAGAACCCTGCTAAACCAACCAATGAAACAGGCCAAACCAGCGGCCCGGCCCATCCCCCCAGCACTGGCAGTATCACGGTAGCGGAACTCATCAAACGGAATCAGCGAGTCACCAAGAAGGGTCAACGGCGCCAGCCAGAACCGACAAAACCGGCATCGGCGAAATCAGCACCCGCACCATCGACAGCACAGTCCCCAGAGGGCCAGCCCACCCCAAAGAAATCACGCCGCACACCGCCTCTCCCAAAGGCCCACAGCAATCCCGCACCACCGGCCAAACCTCCAACGCCACCAATCAGGCCACGACCCCCGTCGTAACCCACGTCAGCCTTCTTCCCGGCAGGCCCCACCACAGCGGCAGACTCAGCAGGCCCAACAGCCCCAGCGGTCGGTGACTCCCCAACCGCAACGGCAAAACCCGCCACAACGCCCGACAGGAAAGCACACGACGTCACAGCAACGCCCAACCCGGGGTGGGCAACAGTCACCCCAATCTGGCACGCGGACTGCCCGACCGGGCAATAATCTCACTGCCCGTCAAGGCAATCCTCGGCAGCAGCAACATAGCCAGCCTTCCAACCAACCTAGCGGCGGCCGGCATAGCAGCGGCCAACTGCCCCGACAACAGCCGTCACGGACGCAACGCAACCAGCAGGCCACACCCCAGGCATCACGTCAGCAACCCAGCCGCCAACAGCCCAACTCGCGTTCCGCTCACACCGGCAATCAGCCTGCGGGCACGTCTCGGTCCTCGACGACGGGCGGAACTCATTCGGCGGCTTCCCAGTCGGGAACTGGGCGGCGCACCCCCCGTCAGGTCGGACATCAGGCCGAACGCCAACCGACTCAACAACCACAAAAACGCACCCAGCGCACCGGGCAGCCAGCCCAGCGGCGAACCACAGCGAACCCCAACCAGCCCGCGAGTCGACATGGCACTACCACGGGAAATGGGTCCCGAAGCGATCGGCAGGATCGCCAACCAACCCCACGACAGGACCATCGCGATCCGCAAAATTCTACGGGTAACAACCCACCCAAGCCTAGGGTGCGTCGCCGCCGGGCGCTCAATGATGACCTGTATAGCTAACGCATCCAATCACCAGGTTCTATCCTTAAAGAAAACCTACCCACCACGACGATTGGACAAACCAGTGAGCGAAGAATTAGCTGGGCCTTCCGGCTCGGAAGAGAAAGAAGCCGAACAGACTTACACATTCATCTGTAGGATTCGCAAGCCTAAAACGGACACGATCTCGGTGGCGGAAATCATGAAGCGAAATCACCGAGATCCCCAAAAGACCCCGTCTAAGCCTGGAATGCATCGTCGGGTACCCGACGATGACCTGCTAACTGACGCATCCAATCACCGGGTTGTTCTATCCTTGAAGAGACCTTAACCACCACGATGATTGGACAGATCAGTGAGCGAAGAATTAGCCATACCTTCCAACAACGAACCAGACATTCCCCGCACCCGCATTAGGGTCGCAACAGCGAGATGCCCTGGTGTATGGCCTCAACCTTGCCCTGGACGATGGGCAATTAGATTACGAGGAAACCCAGAAACGTGCCACCGTTGCCAACCCGAGCCACCTATGTGGATGAGATTATGCCGCTGCTGAGTGACCTCAGCTTCGGCCGGAATCTTCCAGCCACCACAAACCCACAAATCCTGGATGTGCTGACCCAAGCCCAACAACGGGGCTCACCGAAATTGCCGCGATTGATGCGGCAACTACCTGATGGCACAACCTCAAAGCCAGGCGCTCGTCCACTACTCCAACAGTTCAAAAAGCACCATGTCAATAGCGATATTCAGTGGTTCTTCAAAGAAGGGGCCCTGGCTGGTGGGGCCCACGCATAATGTGTTCGGGGCCTTCGGTGGGGTTAGTGTTGACCTGCGGCAAGCACAATTATCGGGGCCAGTCACCACGATCAAAACGGTCATGTGCTTTGGTGGCGTCACGATTAAAGTGCCGGAAAAATTACCGCATCATCGAAAGTGTTTTCCCCCTATTTGGTGGTGCCTCCGTCACGGATGGGAAGGGAGTTACCTTAAAACTCTCAGACCTTCCTCCGGATGCTCCGGTCATTGATCTTCGGGGGATAGTTGCCTTCGGCGGTTTAGAGATCAAACGGGTACCAATAAGCCAAGCATAACAAGATTGCTACCCCCATGCTGGGGTCCTAGCATGGATGCGCATGGATGTCTGAAATCATCTTCGTGTTCGAAAAAAATCTTACCCTACGACCAGATAACGCAATCGCATTATTGGCGTCAACACCAAAGGAATGCGCCCTGACCACAGGTCCAACTCATTCCAACGACTCCCTGAATTCCGCCAACCTAATCCACACCAGTACCGAAGAATGCGACTTGGTGCTCCATGGTCGTCGCATGGGGCTATCTCACCACCAATGATCACCCGCAGAATATGGGTGGCAATCCGGTATTATCCATTCAACAAACACATGTGGATAAACTGCTACTAATCGTGGGCGATCTCGATTCAGTGGTAATATCCCCGCCACCAGCGATTCGAATATTTTTTCGATAATGGCCGTGGCGTATCAAGATGAAGAACTGCGACCCACCACAAAGTACATGACGCACACGGGTGGGCGTCGAAAAGCTTATTAGGACTGCGCGCGGGGCGGACGCAACTCACGAGGAAGCGCAAACACCGTCTTTTCCGTAACCGTCGTCACTTCCTCCACCGAGGTGAACCCGCGCTCGGCCAACCACTCCAGCACCCCATTCACCAGGATTTCCGGCACCGACGCACCCGACGTCACCCCAATGGTCGAAACCCCATTAAGCCATGCCTCGTCAATCTGGTGGGCGTAATCTACCAGGTAGGACTGCTTCGCCCCCGCCTGCAACGCCACCTCAACCAGTCGTTTCGAATTCGACGAATTCCGCGACCCCACCACAATCACCAGGTCAGCGTTTTCCGAAATCACCTTCACCGCCCCCTGCCGATTCTGCGTGGCATAGCAAATATCGTCACTCGGCGGATCCCTGCAGCTGCGGGAACTGTTTATGCAGCTCCGTGACGATCTCCATCGTCTCGTCCACCGACAATGTGGTCTGCGACAACCACACCAGGTTCTCCACCTCGTGCAGGAACGCCGGCAGCTTCGCAACGCCTGCCACCCCATCAACCAGGTGTGTCACCTCCGGCGCCTCCCCCGCCGTGCCTTCCACTTCCTCATGGCCCTCATGCCCCACCAATAAAATGTGGTACCCATGCTTGGCAAACCGTTTCGCCTCGTTATGCACCTTTGTCACCAGCGGACAGGTGGCGTCCAAGGTTTTCAGCGACAGCTGCGCCGCCTCCGCATGCACCGCCGGGCTCACCCCATGGGCGGAAAAAAATCACATGCGCACCCTCCGGCACCTCATCGGTCTCCTGCACAAAAATCGCACCCGCTCCGTGAGCGTCTCCACCACATACCGGTTGTGCACAATTTCCTTGCGGACATAGACCGGGGCGCCATATTTTTCTAGCGCCCGCTCCACGGTTTCCACCGCCCTGTCCACCCCCGCACAGTATCCTCGGGGGCAGCAACAAGAACTTTTTTCGTCTTCGCTATTGTCGCCGGCGCATCGGTCGCATCGGTATCGGTGGTGTTCGCCGCATCAACATCGGTGGCAGAAACAGGAGAAACGGGGGAAGTCATGAGCTACAGCTTAAACTACTTTACAGATACACCAAACACCCGCATCCCAACGGCTCATTTACAAGGAAAACCATGGCAAACCACACCACGCCGGAAACCGCCTGGCCCGTCCGCGAGCTCAATTCCAAGGTCAAAGGCTGGATCGAACGGCTCGGCTACGTCTGGGTGGAAGGACAAATCACCCAATACAAGGCAAATAACCGGTGGAAATTCTCCTACCTCACCCTCCGCGACCCGGAAATCGAAGCCAGCATCCAAATCACCTGCAATACCACGCTGCTGACCAGCGCCGACAATCCCATCGCCCAGGGCGACCGTGTTGTGGTCTACGGCAAACCCTCTTTCTATGAAGGCCGCGGCTCGTTCTCCCTATGGGTTATTGATATTCGACCCGTGGGCATTGGCGCCATGCTGGCTCGCATCGAACAGCTCCGCCGCAGACTCGCCACCGAGGGGCTTTTCGACGACTCCCGCAAACACCCCCTTCCCTTCCTGCCCAATAATATTGGGCTCATCACCAGGCGCGGCTCCGCCGCCGAACGCGACGTGCTCTCCGTCTCTCAAGGCCGCTGGCCCGACGTCCGCTTCACCATTATCAACACCGCAGTCCAGGGGGCTCGGGCCGTGCCAGAAATCATTGCGGCCCTCGCCGAACTCGACGCTAACCCCGACGTGGATGTGATCATCATTGCCCGCGGCGGCGGTTCCGTCGAAGATCTCCTCCCGTTCTCGGAGGAAGCCCTGCAATACGCGGTCGCCGAATGCCGCACCCCGGTGGTGTCCGCCATCGGCCACGAACCCGACAATCCCATTCTCGACAATGTTGCCGACCTGCGGGCCGCCACCCCACCGACGCCGCCAAACGTGTTGTGCCGGATGTCCTGGCGGAGCTGCAACAAGTCCGGGAGCTTCGCAGTCGGGCTGCCGCAGCCCTCCGGGGCTGGGTGTCCCGCGAACAGCAACAACTCACGGCCATTCGTTTCCCGACCGGTCTTAAACGACCCGCTCACCGGCCTGCGGCAACGCTGGATCGACGTGCACCAACACATCACCGCGGCCCGACGGGAAATCCAGCACCTGCTCACGACCGAAACCAACCAGGTGACGGCCCTGCGCACCCAGGTGGCCACCCTGGGCCCGGCGGCCACCCTGGCCCGCGGCTACGCTGTTGTTCAGGTGGTGCCCCGGGATGGCCGGCCCGCCGAGGTGGTCATGGGCATCGATCAATCACCGCCAGGCAGCCAACTGCGCATCCGGGTGGGTGATGGCTCCATCACCGCGGCCGCCATGCAAACCACCCCTGCCGACTAACCGCCAATCGGCCGAGGTTAGGCCCGGGATACCCCTCGGCAAGGCCCAGCTAACCCCAGCTAGTCCCAACAAAGCCCCGGCGAAACCCAGCCAGAATACCGACAACGTCACCTCTCTCATCACGAATCACGAACCAGCGCACTTTACAGCAACATATTTTTAAGGAGTAACCACCATGAGCACCACTGTTTTCGGTCAAGGTACCGGCGATAACGCTTTCGACCCGGTTGAAAGCCTCAACTATGAACAAGCCCGCGATGAACTCATCGAGGTTGTGCGCATCCTCGAACTGGGCCAAATGGGTTTGGATGAATCCCTCAAATATTGGGAACGCGGGGAGGCGTTGGCAAAAACGCTGCGAGGAGCATTTGGCCGGGGCGGCGCGCCGGGTGGAGGCTGCCATCCAAGGCACGACAAAGACTACCGAAAACGACGGTAATTCCGGTAATAGCCGGGCAGAAACCGCCGAAACCCCCGGAAGCACCAGTACTGCTGGTAACACTGGTGGCACTAACGGCGAGCGCACGACTGGGGTCGCCGAAGGCGATAGCACTGCCTCGTATTACGGTTCTTTCTAACTGCCAAAGTTAGCGTTCCACCGGGATTGGGTCGGTCGCTATGGTGCGGGTGAGCAGGTCATTAAATTGGTCATCCGTGGCGGCGCCGGTCACAATCAACCGCACATCACCAAGATCCACCACCCGCACGGCACGGGTATCCCGGTCGGTACCGGTGTACACCATGACGGTGTGGCCGGATAAATCATAAGTTGAGGTTTGTTCCCGCACATGCTCATCCAGGTTTTCGACCGCTTGTTCTACCGGAACGTCGGTTTGGGTGAGCTGCGCATAGCCGTTGTTGCCAATGACCCACCCTACAATGGGCGCGGGCTTGCCGGCCACCGCACCCCGGCGCGCGGAATTGGGGGTCCAGTCGTCGGGAACTTGGGGGAGCCGGACGGGAAAGTTGGAGGCGCGGGCTTCGAGGTTGAAGAAGGTTGCGGCGTCGACTTGAGCAACCGGCATGTTTTTGGGGGTGTTGCGGCCGTAGCTACACATTCCGGTGAAGGCGACGGATGCGATCATGACGGCGAGAATAGCGGCAAGTGAGTAGGTGATGTCACGGCCGCTTTGGAAGATTTTGGGTTTTTCGTCAGTCACGGCGTTAAGTATGGCATGAATGGGTGGGTTTTCCGGCATGTTCGACCGTGCTGCGGTGGTGTGGTGCCGGGAGGGCGTCGATAGGTTTTGGCGTCCCACCATGTCATACACGCCATGATTACCACCCGTGTGCGCGGCAAGACCAAAATTTTTTCGATTATAAATTTGGTATCTTCGGGTTTTATTTGCCTAAAATCCAAGATTTTACCCTAATTCGGGTGGAAGTTTTCCCCACAAGTTGGGATGGAAATGGAAGAATGAAAGGCGGGACTTTTATTAATTTTTCCCACTGGTTTTATGCCATATTTTTTTGGCGCTCACTTTTTGATTATGAAGGAGTCTGTGACCCCATGTCACCATCTCGTCCTGGTATTCCTGATCGTAACTTGGCTCTTGAATTGGTTCGCGTCACCGAGGCCGCCGCACTGGCTTCCGGCCGGTGGGTGGGCCGCGGTAAGAAAAATGAGGGTGATGGCGCCGCAGTCGATGCGATGCGCACTTTGATTAATTCGGTTCATATGAATGGTGTCGTGGTGATTGGTGAAGGGGAGAAAGACCAGGCACCGATGCTGTTTAATGGCGAGCGTGTGGGCACCGGTGAGGGCGCCGAGGTGGATATTGCAGTGGACCCGATTGATGGTACGACGCTCATGGCCGAGGGCCGCCCGAATGCAATTTCGGTGCTGGCTGCCGCCGAGCGGGGATCAATGTTTGACCCGTCGGCGGTTTTTTATATGAAGAAGATTGCGGTGGGCCCGGAGGCTGTGGGTTGTATCGATATCACAGCGCCGGTGTCGCATAACATTCAGGCGGTGGCGAAGGCGAAGGGGATTACGCCCTCGGATGTGACGGTGGTGGTGTTGGATCGGCCCAGGCACACCGAGTTGATTCAGGATGTGCGGGATTCGGGCGCTAAGGTGCGGTTGATTCGAGATGGTGACGTGGCTGGCGCGGTGGCGGCGGCACAGGACACCAACTCGGTGGACATCATGATGGGCGTGGGCGGCACACCTGAGGGCATTATTGCAGCCTGTGCCATGAAGTGTATGGGTGGCGAGATCCAGGGGATTTTTGGCGCCGAAGGATGATGCCGAGGCAGAGAAGGCCCAGGCTGCTGGCCATGAGTTGGGTGAGGTTTTTGACCACGAATGACCTGGTTACTTCGAATAATTGTTTCTTCGTGGCCACAGGGTGTGACCAATGGTGACATGTTGCAGGGGTGTGTCGTACCGCGCGAATGGTGCGACCACTCGGTCGCTGGTGATGCGGTCGCGGTCGGGCACGATTCGGTATATCGAGTCGGTGCATAAGTTGGCGAAGCTGCAGGAATATGCGGTGGTGGATTATTCGCCGAAGCCATAGGGGTTTTTCGCCTGTCGACGCCCAGGTGTGGCGTAGCTCTCGGGGATTGTGCCCCACCCCGAGAGTGATTTTTGGTACATACTTTAAGGGGTAGTGTTTTTTTCAGCACTCAACCAATAGTTATAGCTTTCTATTTTTGTAAGGTGGTCTTTTTATGACTGAATATCGCATCGAACACGACACCATGGGTGAGGTCAAGGTCCCGGTTGATGCCCTGTGGCGGGCGCAAACCCAGCGGGCAGTGGAGAATTTCCCGATTTCCGGTCGGGGGTTGCAGCCCGCCCAGATTCGGGCCATGGGGTTGTTGAAGGCTGCGTGCGCCCAGGTAAATAAGGACCGGGGTTTGCTTACCGATGAGCAGGCGGATGCCATTATTGCGGCAGCGAAGGAGATCGCGGACGGTAAGCATGATGCCGAGTTCCCCATTGATGTGTTCCAGACTGGTTCGGGCACGTCTTCGAACATGAACACCAATGAGGTCATTGCGTCGATCGCTAAGGCCAATGGTGTTGAGGTGCATCCCTAACGATCACGTGAATATGGGCCAGTCGTCGAACGATACGTTCCCGACCGCCACTCACATTGCTGCCACCGAGGCTGCCGTGACCGTGCTCATCCCAGCATTGAAGGTGCTACATGATTCGTTGGCTGCGAAGGCCAAGGAGTGGGAGCATGTGGTGAAGTCGGGCCGCACTCACTTGATGGATGCGGTGCCGGTGACGTTGGGCCAGGAGTTTAGCGGTTATGCTCGGCAGATTGCTGCCGGTATTGAGCGGGTTGAGGCCACGTTGCCGCGCCTGGGTGAGGTGCCGATCGGTGGTACCGCGGTGGGCACGGGCCTGAATACCCCGGCTGATTTCGGCGCTAAGGTTGTGGCCGAGCTGGTGAAGCTCACCAATGTCACGGAGTTGAAGGAGTGCGTGAACCATTTCGAGGCTCAGGCGAACCGGGATGGGTTGGTGGAGTTTTCCGGGGCGATGCGCACGGTGGCGGTGTCGTTGAATAAGATTGCCAACGATATTCGGTGGATGGGTTCGGGCCCGCTGACCGGCCTGGGCGAAATTCACCTGCCGGATTTGCAGCCGGGTTCGTCGATCATGCCGGGTAAGGTGAATCCGGTGCTGTGCGAGACCGCCACCCAGGTTGCGGCACAGGTGATTGGTAACGATGCTGCCGTGGCGTTTGCTGGTTCCCAGGGGCATTTCGAATTGAATGTGTTCATCCCGGTGATGGCCCGGAACGTGCTGGAGTCGGCAACGCTGTTGGCCAATACCGCCCGGGTGTTTGCCACGAAGCTGGTGGATGGCATTGAACCGAACGAGGAGCGGATGCGCACGCTGGCCGAGTCGTCCCCGTCCATTGTGACCCCGTTGAATTCGGCGATCGGCTACGAGAATGCCGCCAAGGTGGCCAAGACCGCGTTGAAGGAGGGCAAGACCATCCGGCAGACCGTTATCGACCTAGGGGTTTGTTGATGGTGAGAAGTTGACTGAGGCGGAGTTGGATAAGCGTCTTGACGTGTTGGCCATGGCGAACACGGATCGGGATAAGTAGCCGCTTCGACCTGCTACCCCGCCGATAGGTTAGGGCATGTTACCGTGACCTGCGGGGGCCGCCGCGGCGTCGACCAGGTTTTTCGACCCGCGGGTTTTTCGCCCGGTTTTTTTGGTTGTGGTTTTCACCGATTTCCGGGCGGATTTACCCGCGGGTTTCGCATTGGCGGATTGGCTGCCCCGGGTCGATTGTGGGGTGCGTCCCTTGGCGATGCCCACGAAGTCTTGGATGGCTTCGCTGTCGTCGGTTTTCCGCCACACCAGGGCAATGGTGGTTGGCGGGTAGGTGGGGTTGCGGTATTCTCGGTGGGCGATCTTCTTCCCGCTCAGTAGTTTGATCACTGGTCGGGGGGCGATGACCGCTCCCACGCCGGCCGCCACCACGCCCAGGTGTTCCCGGATGGCGGGAATGTCGCTGCTGCCTTGGTAGTGAATGAGCTCACCAGCAATATCGGTTTCGTCCACCTGTTCGAGAAGGGTGAGGGTGTGGTCGACCGGCAGCGCGATCCCTGGTTGCTCGTCGTAAAGCCGCACCACATGCATTTCGTCGGTGACCCGCGCATCCGGCAGTCGCACAAGCGCCACATCGACATCCCCGCTCAGTAGCTGTGCCAAAGCATCGTCGCTGGCCACGGTACGCAGTCCCCCATGGTCGGTGCGGTCGGTAAACCGCCGAAACCACTTGTCGGGTTCGGTGCCGGTAATAAAGCTTAAGCTCAACATGACTTTTAATGTTACTGTTATGGGCGTGAATGAAGAATCTGTACGTCAGCCGTCCGGCACGGCCATGAAGCCGCAGACCGCCGCGAAAAAGCTGGGCATCTACCTGCCCGCTGCGCCAGAGGAGTTCCAGGCCACCGCGATCACCCATGCCGAGCTTGCGAAACTCCACACCGATCCGCCCGAATGGTTGCAAGCTTTGCGACGCACGGGACCGCACCCCCGGCCCGTCGTAGCGCAAAAACTCGGCATCACCATTGCCGCCCTCAAACGCAACGGCATGGACAAGCCACTCACCACCGCCGAAATCAAGGCGCTGTTGGAAAACCAGCCGGATTGGCTGCGAGAGCCCGCACCGCCCACGCCGAAAACCGCACCGCCGCTAGCGAAGAAACCGATGAAGATCCACCGGTGGCGTAGGGTTCCGGGTCACAGTGCGATCGTCATGGATCGTCACCACCGGCGTCCACCCATGCAGCGCATTGCCCACCACGCACGGCAGTAGGCGCAGCTCATCGACGCTGACCGCGCCGGACACCACCCGGATTCCGGCCGCCCGCACCCCCACTATGGTGCGCTGCCACGTCACCGACGGCAGCACGCCCGCGTCCGCTGTCACCAGGTGATCCCCTACCCACGCAACCAGCACCCCCGTCGTGGTCTCAATGGCATCACCGGTGGCTGCGGCCAGCAGTAGCGCATCGTCCGCCCCTTGACGTACGGCCTCCGCCCGCATGTCCGTCAGCGCCGGCAAATCCCACCCCTTGATTTCCGGGCGTTCCCGTGGATCCAATCCCTGCCGGCACCCACAACCTGGTAGCGGCCCGGCGCGCCGGGGCCAGCCGCACCCGAAGATACACCGCACACGCCCCGGCATCACCTCGATCCACCGCGTGGCATTCCAGACGAGGAAACCACTCCCCCACCTGCGGCAAACAGGCCCGCACCATGGGCTCAATTCCGCGGCCGAAACCCCCAGGGAAACGAAACCCGACACGGACCGCACGAACCGGGCAATATGCAACCCCAGCCCCGACACCACCCCGTCAGCCAGCAGAAACGAGTCAATCACGCTATGGTTCGGCGGCGCCGGCAGCAGGGGCACACTCGGCACCGGCACAAACCCCGCAGCACCCAGGCGGTAGCCTTCAGGCATCACCGATCACCAACCCACCTGCTATCCGGTCGGGAAATCCTGGTTGGTGAGGTCCAGCAGCGGCACCGTCTTCGTCATGATCTCCTGGTATTCGGTCTCCGGGTCCGACAGGGCCAAAATCGCGCCCCCCACCCCATACGACAGCGAATCACCGTCAACAATGATTGAGCGGATCACCATGGACAAGTCCATGGCCCCATCAACCCCGAAATACCCCAACGCGCCCGAGTAAATGCCCCGGGCCTCCCCTCGATCGCATCAATGATCTGCATCGTCCCTGATCTTCGGCGCCCCCGTCATGGATCCACCTGGGAAGCTGGATCGGATGAGATCCACCCGGGTTTTGTCGCCCCGCAGCTCCGCCGTGACCGTGCTAATCAATTGGTGCACCGTCGAAAAACGTCTCAACTTCGAACATGGGTTCGGCACGAACGGTGCCGGGTTGAGCCACATGGGCTAAATCATTACGAACCAAATCAACGATCATCAGGTTCTCAGCCCGATCCTTAGGGTTCGTCGCTAAATCCTCCCGCAGCAGCTCGTCTTCCGCCACGGTCTCCCCCGAACCCGGGTCCCCTTGATCGGCCGCGACTCAATCATGCCCGCAGTATCCACCCGTAAAAACCGTTCCGGCGACGTCGACATGACCGCAACATCCCCAAACCGCAGCAACGCCCCAAATGGGCTGGGATTACTCTCCCGCAACTGCAAATACGATGACACCACATCAATATTGCCGCGGGCCGTAATCCTATTGGTCAAACAAATCTCATAGCTGTCACCGGCGTAAATCCGGTCGATACACTCGTTAATGTCCGACAAATATTGGTCGTAACTGGCCCGAGCCTTCAGCTTCGTCACCCGCATGGGGTTCTCCCGCCGCTTCATCCGCTTCCTTGGTGAACAAATCGCCTCCACGGCCTCGGCCACCCACTGCATCTGTTCCTGGTTGCTCAGCTCATCCGTTCCCGTGAGCCACATGAAATGCACCTGGTTCTGGTGGTGATCCACCGCAACCGCCCGATCCGCAAACAGCAACGACATGTCCGGGTACGGTGATGTGTGCGCCCGATCCGCGCTGCACTCCGCTTTGAGCTCATAACCGAGGTACCCCACCCACCCCAGCTTGAACCCTAAATCCAGGTGGTCGAGAGCACTGGTGTCCCCCACATGCGTGTTGAGCACCCACTCCAACTGGTCGAGCACGTCCCCCCGACCCACGTTATGCATCATCGTCATCGCATACGGTCCCGTGGTGTCCCCCAGGTAGCTCACCCGCCCATCAGCATGGTCATTATCGCTGGCATCCAGCCAGAAACTCGTGTAGGAGCGGGCAAAAAGATTGCGGTAGATTGTGTCCGTGTTCACCGACTTGTCAATGGTGAGCACATTTGCATGCCATTTCGGGGTTGGTTTCGGCGGGGCCGGCACCTTAGGGGCCTGCCGCAGCTGAAAGCGCACGCCACCGCGCCGAGCAGCCATGCCGAGGAAGTTTTGCAGGAGCCGGTGCCCATCGAAACCACCAACGGATTCGGGGTGAAACTGCACCCCCCACTGTGGTAAATCCTTGTGGGCCATGGCCATGGGGATGCCGTCAACGGTTCTGGCAGTGACCACCAGGGAGTCGGGGATTGGTTCGGCAATGAGCGAATGGTAGCGGACCACTTCCAGGGGGCTGGGGAGGCCGTCGAACAGGCCCACACCGTCGTGGTAGGCCAGCACGGTTTGGCCGTGCACGGGTTCGGGGGCGTAGTCGGTGCCGCCACCCCACGCCTGGGCGAGGGCTTGGTGCCCGAGGCATACGCCCAGCATGGGGACGTCGGCAAGCTTGATGATGTTGAGGGTGTTGCCGATGTCTACTGGGTTGTCTGCTCTGCCGGGGCCGGGGGAAAAGATCACTGCATCAAAGTCGGCGATGAATTCAATGCTGAGTTTTTCGTCATGGTTGACCACTGTGGGGCGTTGGCCAACCAGGTCCTCTAGGTAAGAAACCAGGTTGAAGGTGAACGAATCCTGGTGATCAATGACTAAGATGCGCACAAACCCAAAGGTTAGACGATGAATGGGTGAGTAGCAAAGATTTTTCGGGTTTTTACACCAGGCGCCAGTCTTCCAGTCCGTCGTAGAGCGGGAAGGCGTCAGCCAGTTTCGCAACCCGGGCCTGCAAATCTGGTACCGCCGTGGCGTTGGTGAGGGCTTCAGCAATGATGTCGGCGACTTCGGTGAAGGCGGCGGCGTCGAAGCCGCGGGTGGCCAGCGCGGGTGTGCCGATGCGCAGCCCGGAGGTCACCATTGGTGGCCGGGGGTCGAAGGGCACGGCATTGCGGTTGACGGTGATGCCCACTTCGTGCAGCAAGTCTTCGGCCTGTTTGCCGTCGAGTTGTGAGTTCCGCAGGTCGACGAGCGCCAGGTGCACGTCGGTGCCGCCGGTGAGTACGCCAATGCCGGCGGCCTGGCAGTCGGCCGCGGTGAGCCGCTCCGCCAGGATGCTGGCACCGTCGAGGGTGCGCTGTTGGCGCTGCCTGAACTGGTCGGTGGCGGCAATCTTCATGGCCACGGCCTTGGCGGCAATGGCGTGCATGAGCGGGCCGCCCTGCTGGCCGGGGAAAACGGCGGAGTTCAGGGCCTTGGCGTATTCCTGCTTGGCGAGGATCATGCCGGAGCGAGGCCCGCCCAGGGTTTTATGCACGGTGGTCGACACGACATCTGCGTGCGGGACGGGGCTGGGGTGCAGGCCGGCGGCGACAAGGCCGGCGAAGTGGGCCATGTCTACCCACAGTTTCGCCCCCACCTCGTCGGCGATGGCGCGGAAGGCCGCAAAATCCTGGTGACGCGGGTAGGCGGACCAGCCGGCGATAATCACCTGCGGCCGTTCGGCCAGGGCCTGTTCCCTGACTCGATCCATGTCGATGCGGAAGGTGGTGGGGTCCACTTCGTAGGCGACCACCTGGTAGAGCTTCCCGGAAAAGTTCAGGTGCATGCCATGGGTGAGGTGGCCGCCGTGGGCGAGAGGGACAGGCCCATGATTTTATCGCCCGGGTTGGCGAGCGCCATGAGCACAGCGGCGTTGGCTTGGGCGCCGGCATGCGGCTGCACATTGGCGAATTCGGCGCCGAAGAGGGCTTTTGCGCGGTCGCGGGCCAGGTTTTCTACTATGTCGGAGTTTTCGCAGCCACCATAATAGCGGCGGCCCGGGTAGCCCTCGGCGTATTTATTGGTGAAAACGGAGCCCTGGGCTTGGAGAACGCTGCGGGGCACGAAATTTTCCGAGGCAATCATTTCCAGGGTGGCGCGTTGGCGACCTAGTTCGCCGGCGATTGCTGCCGCCACATCCGGGTCAAATTCTGCTAGTGGCTGGTATTGGATATCGTCTGTCACGGTCGATCGCGCTCCAATCATGCGGTTTTCGATTGTGGAAGGTTCAAGAATAGTTTAATGGATCACGCTGCGAGTTACCGGCTAATATTGCGTGGGTTGATAAGCGGCAGGGTGGGTTTCCTGGGATAGCTCCTCATGAGGTTCTTTGTGTCCCGCCACAGGCTATTGGCAGAATAAGTGATATGACCCGCCCTAATGTTTCCAGCCCCTATCTAGATTTTGATAGGCGTGCCTGGAGTAGACTCCGTAATTCTTTCCCGCAAGTACTCACGGAGGATGATCTGGAAAAGATTCGCGGCATTGGGGAATCCATTGATTTGGCTGAGGTGGCCGACGTTTATTTGCCGCTCAGCCGGTTGATTCACTTGCAGATTCAGGCGCGGCAGGAGCTGACCGCAACAACTGAAACGTTTTTGGGCGAAAACCCGCAGCATGTGCCGTTTGTGATTGGGGTGGCGGGTTCGGTGGCGGTGGGGAAATCCACCACGGCCCGCCTCTTGCAGGTGTTATTGCAGCGGTGGCCCAGCCATCCGCATGTGGATTTGGTCACAACCGACGGGTTTCTGTATCCCCGGCGCGCAGCTGCGGAAGCGGGGGCTCGCGAGCCGGAAGGGGTTTCCGGAAAGCTACGATCAGCGGACATTGTTGCGGTTTGTGACGGATGTGAAATCGGGGAGACCGAATGTGCAGGCGCCGGTGTATTCGCACACGCTCTACGATCGGGTGCCGAATGAGTTTATTACGGTGAATAGGCCGGACATTCTCATCGTTGAGGGGTTGAATGTGTTGCAAACTGGCCCTACCCTGGTGATTTCTGACTTGTTTGATTTTTCGGTGTATGTGGATGCGCGCACGGAAGATATTGAGCGTTGGTATATTGAGCGGTTTTTGGAGTTGCGCGCCACCGCGTTCCGGGAGCCGGATGCACATTTTTCCCATTACGCCCAGTTGCCGGATAGCGCGGCGGCGCAGAAAGCGCGGCATATTTGGCAGACGATTAATCTGCCGAACCTGGTGGAGAATATTCTCCCCACGCGGGTGCGGGCGTCGTTGGTGTTGGCGAAGCGTTCCGACCATTCGGTGCAGCGGGTGCGCATGCGCAAGCTTTGATTGTTGGACACCGCTTTGCGACGCCTGATGGTGGGATCAGCCGGCAGTAACCCAGGACACGATGGGGTCAAGGTAGGTGTAGTCGATGCTGTTGATGTCTTTGTTGTAGCCCGCCACCAGGGCTTGTTCGGCGGGGGATTTGCCGGGTTTCAGTTTCAGCGCGGTGACGATTGAGGTGAGGATGGCCTTGTGGCTGGGCTGCACGGTGGAGTAGTTGAGCCGGCCGGGAACGTAAAACCTGGCGCAGGTGTCCGGCACCATGGAGCGCATTTGGTCTTTGGCCTTGGCGGATTCGATGGGGGTCATGCCCACCGCGACGGCGGCGATGTTTCGCCCGAGGGGGGATTCGGTGCTGATGTGGGTGGCGAGTTTGGCCGCGGGGATGACCGGTCCGTGAACATAGCTGAAAATCACCACGGGTTTGTCGTCGACAGGCACCGGATGATCAGCGTCGAATGCTTGTGCAGATATGTCCTGCATGGTGAGGAGCTCAGCAAGTTTTTCCGCATATTCTTTCGATGAGGAATAGATGGATTGGTACCGAATATGGGCGTCCATAACTGTCCTTACTACGGTTGGGGATTATTTTCCGAATCGGCGGGAGCGTTTGGAGTATTCACGCAATGCCCGCAGGAAATCGAGGCGGCGGAAGGCCGGCCAGTAGGTGTCGGTGAACCAAATTTCCGAGTAGGCCGACTGCCACAGGAGGAAGCCGGATAATCGTTGTTCTCCCGACGTGCGAATGACCAGGTCCGGGTCAGGGTTGCCCGGAGGTGTAGAGATGGGAGGCGATGGCTTCGGCACTGACTTTTTCCACCAGTTCCGTGGTGGTGGTGCCCTCACGCGCCTCGCTGGCGATGAAGTCGCGGACCGCGTCCACGATTTCTTGCCGTCCCCCGTAGCCCACGGCGACGTTGACTGTCACACCGGTGTTGGTTTTGGTTTGTTCGGAGGACACGCTGAGCCGGTGGGATATGTGTTCGGGCAGCAGGTTGAGGTGCCCAACGAGTCGCACACGACAGTTTCGGTGCGGGGCAGAGAGCTCATCGACAACGTCGCAGATGATGTCGAGCAGGAGTTGGAGTTCTTCGGCATCCCGCCCCAGGTTTTTCGGTGGAAAGCAGGTAAACGGTGACCAGTTCCACATCGGTGTCTGCGCACCAGGAGACGAGTTCCCCAATTTTTTTCGCACCCCACCCGATGCCCGTGGCTGATGTCGATAAACCCGGCTTCCCGCGCCCATCGACGGTTGCCGTCGCACATGATTGCGACGTGTTCGGGTCGTTTGGCGCCGGAGATTTCCCGCAGCAATCGCCGCTCGTAGAGGGGATATAGTAACGCCGGCAGAATGGAGGGCATCATACTCACTTCGGTTTTTACTCTTTTCGTGCGGGTGGTGGATTGCGGGTGATAACTGGTGTTGGCGTACCAAAACCGGCCTGGAGCCAACACAGGCACTGGCCAAAAACCAGCTAAGAATAGCTTAGAACCAGCCGAGTTTTCGTTGGTCTAACACCCCTGCCTCTGCCATGGCCGCGTCGAGTTTTTCCGCATCAAATGGGTCGATCCCGTGGGTTTCGGCGAAGAGCCGCCGCCGATTCATGCGGCTATAGCGGCGGTGGAACGCCCACCCGAGAAACAACACCGCGGCGAGCAGCGCCACGATCACAAACCAGCCGATGGGTGAGGCTTTCCCAAACTCCGACCCCACCGGGCCGGCACCTTGTTGCGCTACTAGTAGGACCGATTCGACGACCACGACATCCTCCAACGTTTACCTTGTAAAGTAGTCACTCTGCACTTTAGCAGAAGCCCATCATTCCAGCCCAGCGAGTAAATCGGTCTCGGGGAAGGTGGTTTTCACCCGGGTTTTGGCCAGTTCGAATTCTTCCGTGGGCCACATTTTTTGTTGCACTTCCACCGGGGTGCCGAAGAATGTGCCGGCCGGGTCGATTTGGGTGGCATGGGCGCGCAGGGCCTGGTCGCGTTGTTCGAAATAGTCGGCGGCATTCACCTGGGTGGTGACCCGCAGCATAATGTCGCCTTGGTGGGCTTTCCACCGTTGCAGAATATCCCCGTAGGGGCTGGGTTTGCCTTCTTCGATGAGGAGATCATGGAATAGTTGCAGGCGTTGGCGGATGAACCCGTGCGTGTAGTACAGCTTGAGGGGTTCCCACGGTTCGCCGAGTTCTGGGTGGTAGGCGGGGTCCCCGGCCAGGTCCCAAGCGAGCATGGACACTTCGTGGACTTTGAGGTGATCGGGGTGAGGGTAGCCGCCGTTTTCGTCGTAGGTGATGATGACTTCGGGGCGGAATTCCCGGATGACCTGCACGACTTTCTGGGTGACCTCGTCGGTGTCGGCGAGAGCAAAACTGCCTTTCGGGAGGGGCGGCAGCGGGTCACCTTGCGGCAGGCCGGAATCAACATAGCCGAGCCATTTGTGTTCCACGCCGAGTGCCGCGACGGCTGCGGCCATTTCTTCGGCCCGGATGGCCTTAATGTTTTCTTTCACACCGGGCGCGTCGATGAGGGCAGGGTTGAGAACATCGCCGCGTTCCCCACCGGTGCAGGTGAGTACCATGACCCGGTTGCCTTCGTCGGCATAACGGGCCATGGTGGCTGCGCCTTTGCTGGACTCGTCGTCGGGGTGGGCGTGAATGGCGAGGATTCGTCGTTGCGTCACGTGGGTCTTCCTTGAGGTTGATCATAAATGGTAGGTGGCATCGGTTAAGATGTTTATACTTAACAGACAACCATGCTGGGCATCATTCTATTCCGCACACTTCTGTGGCTGTCACTTCGTTCCGCACCGCTTTGACTCGTAAAGAAGTAATCATGACTAACCGTTCAAGATACCATGGGCACACCGCCCAACCACAGTCCACTATCAGCAGTAAAATCGTGGCGGTGTTTGCGTTGATGCTGGTCATTGCGTTTGCGGTAGCGTTGGCGAAGTATTTGCAGACCAGCGAAAACCAAACCACGAACGTCACCTTCGCCAGCTCCGAACGTATAAGCGATAATTCGTTGCGGGTGTGGGTGGATGTGAAGCGGAAAAATGTGGATACGCCCGCCTATTGCATTGTGACGGCACTCAATTACGACATGGCGGAGGTGGGCCGCCGCGAGGTGTATATTTCCCCTGGTGGGGAGAACCTGCAACGGTTGCAGTTGGATATTATTACGCGGGAACCAGCGGTGGCGGGGGGCGCGTATGGTTGCGGGGAGGCGATTCCGTTTTATTTAGACCAAACCGAGGAGCAGGTTGGTGCCCTGCCTGCGACCAGCGGGTAATGCGCCGGCGCTGGTGACTGATTGTGGTAAGATTCGGCGTCGATAAGCGATAAGCCCACGAGTTTTAAGGTATAGCAACATATTATGGTGGAGAATCAGAAGCAGTATATCACCCCGGAAAGCAAGGCTAAGCTGGAGGAAGAGCTCAATGCCTTGATCGCGCACCGCCCGGTGGTGGCGGCGGAAATCAACGAGCGCCGTGAGGAAGGCGACCTGAAGGAAAACGCCGGCTATGATGCTGCGCGGGAGATGCAGGACCAGGAAGAGGCCCGCATCAAACATATTTCCGAAATTTTGGCGAATTCCACCACCGAACGGTCGGGCATTATTGAGGGCGTGGCCCACGTTGGTTCCGTGGTGCATGTGTACTATAACGGCAAGCCGGAGAATAAGGAGACGTTCCTTATCGGTACTCGCGCCGCAGCCTCCGACAATAAGGATTTGGAGACGTATTCCGAGCAGTCTCCGCTGGGTGCGGCAATCCTGGGTGCCCACGAGGGTGAGACCCGCGAATATACCGCCCCGAACGGTAAGGTTATTTCCGTCACCGTGGTTTCCGCCGAGCCGTATGATTCGGTGAAGGCCGCCACGCTGCGCAATAAGGAACTGTAACAAGACGCAAGAAAAACCCGGCTGGTTGATCTGCCTAGCCGGGTTTTTGCTTGTCGACGCCTCCGGGGCGCCTACCTATAGGTTTGCAGAGTTACCTTGATTGGAAATAGCTCAGCAGGCGCAGGATTTCGGTGTACAGCCACACCAGGGTGACTGCCAAGCCCATGGCCACGCCCCAGGAGTAGCGGGCGGGGGCGCCTTCGCGGATCAGCTGCTCGGCCACATCGAAGTCGGAGATGAAGCTGAGTGCCGCCAACACGATGCACACGAGGGAGAAGGCGATAGCGATCGGGCCGCCGTCCCGCAGCGGGTTGAAGCCGAAGAACATGGCGCCCACCATGTTGCCGAGCATGAGCACGAGCACACCGATCAGGGCACCGGTCATGATGCGGTTAAACCGGGGGTAACCTTGACTGCGCCGGTCTTGTACACGTACAGCATGCCGAGGAATACGCCCAGGGTGCCGATGATGGCCTCCCCGATGAGCAGGCCAGCGTTTTGCTTCCCCACGATGAAACCGGAGAGCACAACGGAAATACCGCCGACGAACAGGCCTTCGAAGGCCGCGTAAGTCAGGGTAATGGCCTTGGAACCGTATTTCTTACCGAAGGTACTTACCAGGACGGTAACAAGCCCACCGATGCCACCAATCAGGGTCAACAGCAATGACAGCTTGACGTTAACAAAGGCAGCAATGCCGAAGTTTGCCGCGGCCAGGGCGATAATGATGCCGAGGGTGATCCCCGTGTTGGTCACCACATCGTCCACGGTCATGGGTCGCTCGGCCTGTAGTGGTTGTTGCGGCGCACCGTACTGACCGTAGGGGTCGTGGGCTTGCTGCTGATAGCCGCCGTAATAGTTGGTGGTGCGGACTTCTGAGAGTGATTTCAGCACCGGGTTATTGCTACTACGCATGGTTGAAGAAACACTGTCCTTTCTGGTCAAGTTTTATTCTGCTCCCCCACCCGGTCATGTGGGGTGGGGGTAAAGCCACTATGTTTAAAAATTGTTTACGTTTTTATGCGTTCATAGTGTTTAACGCAACAGTGGCGATTTTAGTTCCCGCGCTCACGTTTTCAACGGTAAACCAGAATTTGTAGCATAACTGTTATGTGGGTAATACGCATGTTAGATGGTAGGAATGAGGTCCTTTTCGGCGAGCTTCCGTTCGGTCTCTTCAAGCGCGGCAAACGGGGTGGTCATCTCACACATGCCGAACACTAATGCCCAATCTACCGTCCCGTTGCGTTCATCAAAGTTGACCGGTACCGGCAGCGCAATGGAGCCAGCCGCAATGTCGAGGCGGGTGTCCGTGCCGGCGGGAATGGTGACGGTTTCCCCTTGCCCCATGAATCGGCAGTAGCCGGCGGTGGTGACGGTGGCAGTGCCCCGGTAGATCCACAGCACCTGGTCGGTTTCGGCCCGAGCAAACGTCGTCAACGGGGGTATTTGCGGGGCTACCCCCGCTGCACCCATGCCGACGGCGCCCGTGGTGAACGAGGACGGCGTGGTGCCGGTGTGCCGTTTAAACGCCCTCGTCAGGCTGCTGGTGGCGTCGAATCCGACCATGGAGGCCACGTTGGTGATGGTGAATTGGTGCGACAACAGGTCGGCGGCGACGGACACTCGGTAGGCGGCCCGCCATTCGCTGAAGGTGTAGTCGGTGGTGGCCTGGAACTGGCGTTGCAAGGGTTCGGGAACTCACATGCTGCCGCTTCGCGAAGTCAATGAGCGAGGTCGGGTCGGCCGGGTTCGCCTGCAATTGCTTTGCGACGGCCAACGCTGCGGGGGCGGTGGGCATTTTCGGGGGCTTGGCCCGGTCTTCGAAAAGCTTCATGATGTCGGCGCTCAGTTCGGATTCCCCCAGCATGCTGCGGGAATATTCACTAATCATACGGTCGGACCACACCTGACCCAAGTGCATGCGGCGGGTAGCACCGGTGATTTTCATCCCGGGGAAGCTAATGGGAATAACTACCCCCGTAGCCCCCCTGTCGTGACCGGCGGCCCCGGAGCTGGTGATAAAGGCGCCGGCTGGGGCAATAACCAGGTCGCCGGCAAGCACGGAGATAATGCGGTCGGGGGCGTTCACGATTGCGGTACCACTATGGCACCAAAAGAGCGTGGATGTCACAGTGTTGGTCAGCGCTGAAGAATTCATAAGCTTATGGGTCGACCTTCCTCGAATTGAGCACACCCTAACTATGTACCTTGTATGGTGCAGAATTTCAATCTATTTGCATGTTGTCATCATCAATTCTAGCGACGTACAAAAGCAAAAATCCGCAACTAACTGGGATTGTTTCACACCCCTACCCCCGGCCACGTGTCGATCATCACATCATTTTATGCGAAAAACCCGTTATTATTTCGCCGGTTGGGGCTGCTGGGGTTCAGGGTAGCAGTCGTATGCCTCGGCTGAAACTAGACCCCACGCATGCGTAATGCCCGCCACCATTGCGAGCAAGAACAATGGTAACGGGCCTTATGCACAAACTGGGAAAGAAGGTTGTGAAAGCTTGTGGCCTTCACCTGTCAATGTCATTCGAAGATACTTCATTCGGTTTAGTGACCCTCGCCGCAAAATAATCGTGTTGGGGGTGATTATTTTGTGTTGGGACCAGGAAAGTCGTTATCCGATTAAAGAAGAGAAGAAGAGAGAAGGAAAGGAAAAACTGAAGGAGAAAGAAGGAGAAAGATGGAGGAGAAGAATGAATTTAAAGAAAATTGTTGGGGATTTTCTTTAAACGTCATCCTCTTTCAAGGAGAAACATGAATTTTTTGGCTCTGTGTTTTAGCGGTGACGCACCCTCCCTGCTAGGTGTTCCGGAGCAGTCCCACGAGTGCGAGGCCGCAAGCTGGTGACCGTGTGCTCTACCACGCGCGGTTCGGATCGCTGTCGCACATAGAGAGAAGAACCACTATCATAGGGGTTCATGTCACCCAGGTAGTACACTTCAGCGGTGTCCAGGTCGCGGGAATAAAGGTCAACGGTTTCCAATTCCACGAAGGGATTGAAGATTGCTTCTGCGGTGAGAACGCTCATGGGATGCTCCTTGCTTGAAAGGGGGTCTGGCTTTCTTGTTCGTCACAACTTTTTCCGTCTCGCTGTAACTACTTAAGTAATGTAATGTTCCTTTCTGGAAGAGCGATATAGCCTACCTGTCAAGTCCCTGTGAGTTACCGTGTAGTTGCATGTGCATGGTAAAACCCAAGCTAAAAACCAACTTTTGGCTATGGTTCCAGTTGTAAAACTATTACGAGGTGTCCTCGAAAGCGTTAATCCACATGATACGCCCAGTAAAGCCCATGGTGGAAGCGTCATTTGGTGGTTTTAGCAGCGTCAAAGGTTAGGTCGCTGACCAGTACTTTTTGGCTAGCAGCACCTGTGTTTCATCGGCGCCGGCGCCGTAAGCACGTCGATAAGCAAATATCCCCAGCCGACGCCGGGGATATTTTTATGCGCTATCAATGCCCCCAGTGGGACTCGAACCCACACTGAATTGATTTTAAGTCAACTGCCTCTGCCGATTGGGCTATGGGGGCAATGAAGACATTGTAATCGACGCTGGGGAATAAAAGCGAAACTGAAGCTGGGACGATTCGTGATTTTTATGGCATTAAGCTGCGGAAATAGCCGTCTTACCATTATCTATAATCGACTATGTATCAGCCTGGTTCTTTTTAGATTCATCAATTAATTCTGCGACGATGCCATCGAGAATATCCATTTCGGAGATGACGATCTCCCGCACCTTGGTCTGCTCGGTAATCATGTCCACGATGCCGTCAACCACCACTGCCCCACCAGCGATCACATCGGCGCGGCCGGGGTGAATCACCGGATTGGCGCGCCGCTCAGCGGAGGTAATCGAAATCAATTCGCGGGTGAGCACCCGCAACCCGTCAAACCGAAGATGGCAGTCATGAATGGCTTTGGGCTCGTATTTCTCCAGCCCCAACACCAGTGCGGCAATGGTCGTAAACGTGCCGGCGCAGCCCACAAACGTTTTCGCCGAGGCGATCGGCACGATCTCTTGCACCTCAGCCAGGCGTTCCGCAACATGCTGCCGCGCCGCCTCCACCTCTTCGGGGGTAGGCGGGTCGGATCGCATGATGCGTTCCGAAATCCGCACACATCCCATCTGGGAGGAATAAGATCCCAGCAGCTGACCATCGGCAACCCCCACCACAAACTCCGTGGAGCCGCCGCCCAGGTCAATGACGCAAAACGGGCCTTGTTCTTTACTAAGGTACGCCACCGCGCCAATGAAACTCAGTTTTGCTTCTTCCTCCCCGGTAATCACCTGGGCACGCGCACCTGGGCGGATCTGGCCCAATAGCTCGGCGGTCATGGCGAAAAACTCGTCCTTATTGCGGGCATCACGGGTGGCGGAGGTAGCAACCATGCGCACATCCTGCACTCGCTCCTGTTGCATGAGGTCCACGTATTTGGTGAGCACCTTCCGGGTGCGCTCCAGTGCCTCGGGGGCAAATTCACCGGTGGCGTCCACGCCCTGACCTAGCCGCACGATCTCCATGAGCCGCACGATCTCCCTGGGGCGACCATGGTTGTCTTCAGAGATCAGCAGTCGGAGTGAATTGGTGCCGCAGTCGATTGCTGCATAACGGGCCATGAGTTATTTCCCCTTGGTAGTGTTTGGTGCTTCGGCATTGCTGAAGTCGAAGTCGGATAGGGTGATTCCCAGCTCCGCACAGGTGGGCCAGGTGGCGGGTATGGCGGTGCCACGCAGGTTCGCATGGTCGGCGGCAAGGGCGACGGCTTCGGTGCCGAGCCGGAAATGGTCCGGCCCTTCCGCCAGGGCGTAGGCGATGAGCACGTGCAGGGCATTTGACCCGGTCGGGCATGCCGCCGCCGGAGAAATCGGTGCCCAAATCCGCCAATGCGTTGCGTTTGGCCAGGTAGTAGTCGTGTGCGCGTTGGTAGTCGGCGCGGAGCTCCAGGTCGGTATTGAGCCGATCAGTCATCCAGTTCATGACGTGCGCGACCTCCAAGCGGGAGGCTTCCGCGGTGAGCCGGGGGTCAGTCAGGTAGTAAAGGGTGGGAAACGGCGTGCCGTCGGGCAGTCGGGGTGAGGTGGTGACCACGCCGGGCACACCATCGGGACAGCGATAGGCTATGGCTATTACACCGCGGGGTTGGCGGCCCAGCTGGGTGGCGATAATAGTAAGGTCGTCGGAAGATACAGGTGATGGGGGTACCGGGGTTACGTCCATGGGGTTCATTGTCTCACGAACCCGCAAATTCCCAACCTCTGTGGCGCGATCCGACCCTTATTCGGCGGCGGAATCTTCCGGGGCGAGGGGTTGCAGCGGCAGTTTGTCGTTCTTCGGTGTCGGCTGTTCCGGTTCTGGGTTGTCGGGAATGGTCAGCGAATCCCATATCGTGGTGTACCAGGCAGGGGTGGTTTCGGTAGCCTGCGGCGTCTCGGTATGGTTTTTGGTCTCCGCATCGGGGTCAATGATGCGAAACGCGGTCTCCCCCGGTTCGATGACCCCCAGCCGCCGCCTAGCTTGTTCCTTAATGTATTCCTTGGAGTGGTATTTTTCCAGGTCGGTTTCGATTTGGGTTTTCCGGTTTTGCAATTCGCTTATCGACGCATCCAGCCGAGCGATTTCCGCCCGCTGCTCCATATAGTTCCGCAGTGGGACGGTAATCATCACCAGCACCATGATGGTGACCGTGACGATAAACAGCAGCGGAACGTATCCGAGGTGCACCCGGGGTAGCCGCAGCTTGGTGGGTTTTTCGGTCTGCACACGGTTTTCGATGGGAACGCTTCGCCGAGTTTTCCTTGCCATAGGTGTTATATGGTAGCCAATAATTCGGCGCAGTCTAGGCAGCCACTCGGTGTCAAACGTCGTGACATTGACTAAATTGTCGGTAACACATTAACGCCGCATCACGTAGCTGGTGATGCGGCGTTAGGGAGATGTGACCCACTGGTTAGAAAGGAATCACAACGCTATTCTAGCCCTTGAACCGGGGGAAAGCGGAACGGCCAGCGTAGACGGCGGCGGTGCCCAGTTCCAGTTCGATGCGCAGCAACCGGTTGTACTTGGCCACCCGCTCGGACCGGGCCGGAGCACCGGTCTTGATCTGGCCGCAGCCCAGGGCCACAGCGAGGTCGGCAATGGTGGTGTCCTCGGTCTCACCGGAGCGGTGCGACATCATGGTGCGGTAGCCGGCACGGTGTGCCAGGTCCACGGCGTCGAAGGTTTCGGTGAGGGTACCGATCTGGTTCACCTTCACCAAGAGGGCGTTGGCAGCCTTCTCCTCGATGCCCTTGGCCAGACGGGCGGGGTTGGTGACGAAGAAGTCGTCGCCCACGATCTGCACCCGGTCACCAATCTTGGCGGTCAGGTTGGTGTAGCCCTCCCAGTCGTCTTCCTGCAGCGGGTCCTCGATGGAGACGATCGGATAGCTGCTGATGAGGTCTTCATATACCTGCACCATTTCCTCGGCGGTGTGCTCGCCGCCTTCGAAGTGGTACTTGCCGTCCTTGTAGAATTCGGAGGAGGCAACGTCAAGGGCGAGGGCAACATCCTTGCCGGGCTCCAGGCCGGCCTCTTGATGGCCTCAACGATCAGGTCGAGGGCTTCCTGGTGGAGCCGACGGAGGAGCGAAGCCACCCTCGTCGCCCAGGCCGGTGGATAGGCCCTTGGACTTCACCACGGACTTCAGGGTGGTACACCTCGGCGCCCAGGCGGAGGGCCTCGGCGAAGGTTTCGGCACCGATCGGGGCGATCATGAATTCCTGCACATCCACGCCGGGTCGGCGTGTGCGCCACGTTGACGATGTTCATCATGGGCACAGGGCAGGGAGGTGGGCATTCGGGCCACCAATGTAGCGGTAAAGCGGCAGGTTGGAGGACTCGGCGGCTGCCTTGGCCACGGCCATGGACACGCCCAGGATGGCGTTGGCACCCAGCTTGGACTTGTTTTCCGTGCCATCGAGCTCAATCAGGGTTTGGTCGATAACCCGCTGGTCGTCGGCTTCGAAGCCGACAATCTTATCGGCAATTTCATTGTTGACATGCTTCACGGCCTCTAGGACGCCCTTGCCCAGGTAGCGATCCCCACCGTCCCGAAGTTCGTGTGCCTCGTGAACACCGGTGGATGCGCCCGAGGGAACACCGGCGATACCCACGGAGAAGTCATCTAGGTGAACTTCCGCTTCAACGGTGGGGTTACCACGGGAATCCAGGATCTCGCGGGCAAAAACGTGCATGATATCAGCCACAGTGAATCTCCTACCTGTATGAGGTGTGCTGTAAATACAATTTTAAGCGTAAAAATGTTTGGTTGTTTTTGATTCGACCAAAAACTCACGCCACACGTACAATTATGCCAACAAAAACACGCTCATGTGGGCGAGATATAGTGAACATTTACACACAGGCACGTGACACATCACATCATTCCCCCCAAATGAGATTTTCACCACAGACTTGGGCGTCGTCAAGCAAGTTAAAACGCTGGCTGCCGCAGCGCATACGACGCCGCAGCATTACGCACATTCGCTAAATATTCGTCGGAACTATTATACGAGCCTATTGCCCGCGTCCATCCCTCGGCAGTAGCAAGATCACGACCATCACATAGCAGGTTCGCTGCCGCTAGTGCTGCGTCATCAATCTGGTTCGGATCCGCCACCCCGTCACCGTTGGCGTCCCGACCGTATTTTTCCCACGAAGTGGGAATAAACTGCATCGGCCCCACCGCCCGATCGTATTCCTTATCGCCATCCATCTTGCCCCTGGTCCGTGTCTTTAATCTCGGCGAACCCCGGCGAACCATCCAACGGCACCCCAATGATCGCCGGGAGCACATACCCGTTGTCGTCAATCTTGCGGGCATTAAATAATGCGCCCGTATAGGTGCCGTGCCGGGTCTCTACATACCCAATGCCCGCCAAGGTCCCCCACGATAGGTGGCATTCCGGCCACGACTGCGCCGCAATCAGCTCCGCATTCCCGTACGCCCGCACCGCCGCTTCGCTTATCGACGTGTCCGCCGCAATCGGCGCCGCCCACTCGGAAAGCTGGTCCGAAGTCCTGCCGGCCGCATTCAGGTCGATCTGTGGCACCTCCGCAGCCCGAGCCGGCGGCACATCCCGCGCCACCGGTTTCAGCTCTCGAATCGGCGAGCTGCCCTCCAACAAGGACAGGCTCCACCCCACAAACGCCACTACCATGATGACTGCCAGCACAACGCCACAACCACAACCAGCAACTCTGCGAACTCCACCTATTGAACCCATGGCGACTGATATTACCTAACTTTTCCTTAGGGACAAACCAGGCTCAGGGTTATCCCCAACCCCGTCCCCTACCGGCACTTACTGCCCCTTACCCGCGCGTCGCCCCTCCGCATGTTTGCCCAATTCCCACAGCCGTTTCTGCTCCGACTGCGGCACCACCGAGGTAGTCCCATCAAATAAATAAGGGGATCGACGTCGCATTTTCCCAATGAAACTGCCCACCACATCACCGAAATCAAACGCGCCCCGGCGCGCCGCGATCTCCGCGTGAAACAGCACCTGGAGGAGCACATCCCTAACTCTGCCATGAGCTCCGCATCATTGGCTTGGGTGGTGATGGCCTCGGCCAGCTCGGTGGTTTCCTCCCGCAAATAGGGAAGGAGGGTTTCGTGGGTTTGTTCCCGCTCCCATTCCCCCACCGTGAGGGCGCGGCGCATGATGTTTTGCGCCTGCCAGGTGAGATCATCCAGACTGGGGACCCGAAAAATACGGGTTGTGATTTCCTCTGTGGTTTCGCTGGGTTCCGTCAGCCGCGGGTCGGTGTCGTCGCTGGTGATAATGAGCCGCGCCACCGGCTGCGACAATGCTGGTGCTGGCAGGGCAGCAAGTTGGTGGTAGTGGTCGCGGGCCGCGGCGGGAATGTCTGGGGTGATCTCCAGGTGGGACGCCCCGACTCCATAAAGATAGGGGATGGCCCCCAAGGGGATCTGATCGGGCCATCGGGGGTCAACGAGCACAATAATGGTAAGGGCGGTCATGTGTGCCGATTATAATTTCCCCAATTTCCGGCCATGCCACGCACCGGGTTTGAGTCCTGTACCCCAAGCTCACGGCCATGATTCCGGCTTCCTGGCCGCCCCTCAAGGCATGAATAGACTTGTGACTGACCGTACATTAGGGTTAATGCGGTGACAGCTAACTCCACTCCCCCACCCCCGACGGCAGATTCGACAGATCCGGCAGGTGCGCAGCGTCAACACACTGTGCGGGTCTGGACCCTGGTGGGCATTATTATTGGTTCCACTATCGGTTCCGGGATTTTTGCCCTGCCCCAGAACATTGCGTCTGCGGCTGGACCGGGCGCCATGTTTATTGGTTGGTTCATTGCCGGGGTGGGCATGTTGTCCATTGCGTTTGTGTTCCAGATTTTGGCGTATCGCAAACCGCATCTTGATTCCGGGGTGTACGCGTATGTGCGGGCCGGGTTGGGTGACTACATTGGGTTTACCGCCGGCTTCGGCTACTGGTTAGGATCGATCATCGCCCAGGTGGGGTACGCCACCCTGTTTTTCTCCACGTTGGGGCATTACCTGCCCATTTTTGATACGGAACAGCACCGGTGGGCGCAGGCACTGGCGGTGTCGGCGTTGACGTGGATTATTTTCGGGGTGCTCACCAGGGGAATCAAGCAGGCCAAGATCATGAATGCGATCACGACCGTGGCAAAGCTGGTGCCGATTCTCGCGTTTGTGGTGTTAGTGGCGTTCTTAGGGTTTAGTATTGACACGTTTACCATGGATTTTTGGGGCGAGTCCAGTGGGTTGTCGGTGATGGAGCAGGTGCAGGGCATCATGCTGTTCACGGTGTGGGCGTTTATCGGTATCGAGGGGCGTCCGTGTATTCGAAGCAGGCGCAAACCCGGTCGGATGTGGGCCGGGCCACGGTGTTGGGGTTCATCACGGTGTTGCTGCTGCTGGTGACGGTGTCCACGCTCAGCTACGGGGTGTTGAGCCAGGAAGAGTTGGCGGCGCTGCCAGATAACTCCCTGGCCGCAGTGCTGGAGGCGGTGGTTGGCCCCTGGGGTGGGGCGCTGATCTCGGTCGGGTTGTGCCTGTCCATGCTGGGGGCGTACGTGTCGTGGCAGATGTTGTGCGCGGAACCGCTGGTCATGATGGCGTTCGACGGGTTACTGCCGCGCCGGATTGGGGTAATCAATGCGGCGGGTTCCCCCTGGATGGCGCAGCTAATCTGCACAGTCATCATCCAAATGTGGATTGTGGTTTTCTATGTGAATGAGACCGCCTACACGTCGATGGTGCAGCTGGCCACGATGCTGTATTTATCCCCCTATATTTCTCGGCCCTGTATTTGATGCTGCTGGTGGTGCGGGGCCGGGGGGTTCAACTCCGCCGAGCTTGATGACGGCGTTCCGCAGGATAAGACCAATAGTCGGCGGCATCTCATTATCGGGCTGATTGCTTTTGTGTACTCCCTGTGGCTGGTGTATGCGGCCGACCCGAAGTATGTGCTGTTGGGGGCGTTAGCGACCTTCCCCAGCATCATCCCGTATGTGTGGTACCGCCACCACCTGGGGCGGCGGATCTTCACCATTTACGAGTGGGGTGTGGTGGTTCTCCTCCTGGTGGGGGCGATCATTGCCGCGTGGGGGCTAGCGGCGGGGACGATCACCCTCTAGGAAACTCACCACGGACCGGCTACCCGCTGCGGGTTGTTCTTCCCCGAGTTGGCCGCCGCGAACATCGACCTTGTCCAGGTTGAACATGGCGGACAGGAAGTCCGCCACCCATTGGATGAGGTCCACGTCCCGCAGTTTCGGGTCGGTGACGGTGGTTCCCGCTTTGGGGATGGACACCTGGATGGCTTTCGCCACCGCCCGGTAGGTGGCCCCGGGGAAGAGCCGCTTCAGCCGCACCTGTTGGGAGTCCAATAATTCCACCGGGTGGATTTTAATCCGATTCCCCTGCACCCCAATGTCAGTAACCCCGCCTGGCGAGCCAGGTGCCGCAGCCGGGCCACCGCCAGGAGCCGGCTGGCCTCCTGGGGTATGGGGCCGTAGCGGTCCTCCATTTCCTCAACGATGAGCCGAATATCCGTCTCCGAGGTGCTGGCCGCCAGTTTTCGGTACACCTCCAGTCGGAGCCGCTCCCGCATTAATATAGGACTCCGGGATGTGGGCGTCGACTGGTAGATCAATGCGGATTTCTTTCGGCGACTGGTCGGTTCCGTCCACCGGTTTGCCGTCGACAAGCGCCCGATAGGCAGCCACCGCCTCCCCCACCAGCCGCACATACAGGTCAAACCCCACGCCGGCAATGTGCCCGGACTGTTGCGCGCCCAGCACATTGCCCGCGCCCCGCATCTCAGGTCCTTCATGGCCACCGCCATGCCCGCACCCAAATCATTATTTTGCGCAATCGTGGCCAGGCGGTCGTACGACGTTTCGGTCAGGGTGATCCCCTTCGGGTACAAGAAGTACGCATAACCCGCGACTGGGAACGCCCCACCCGACCCCGCAGCTGGTGGAGCTGCGACAGGCCCATATGGTGCGCGTTCTCTACAATCAGGGTATTAGCGTTGGCGATATCCAAACCGGTTTCCACAATGGTGGTGCACACCAGCACATCGTATTCCCGATCCCAAAACCCCTGGACCGTACGCTCCAACACTTCCTCACTCATTTGGCCGTGCGCCACCACAATCCGGGCCTCCGGCACCAGGTTCCGCAGCTCGCGGGCCTTCTTCTCAATATCCGACACCTTATTGTGCACAAAGAACACCTGGCCGTCCCGCAACAATTCGCGTCGAATAGCAGCGGCAATCTGCTTATCCTCCTGCGCCCCCACATACGTCAAAATGGGGTGCCGGTCCTCCAGGGGCGTCAAAATCGTTGACATTTCCCGAATGCCAGCCATCGACATTTCCAGCGTGCGGGGAATCGGTGTCGCGGACATGGTGAGCACATCCACATGCGACCGCATGGCCTTAATGTGCTCCTTGTGCTCCACCCCGAACCGTTGCTCCTCATCAACCACCACCAGGCCCAACTGTTTCCACTGCACCCCGGTCTGCAACAGTCGGTGCGTGCCGATCACAATATCCACCGACCCGTCCCGCAGCCCGGACAGGATCTCCTTCGCATCCGACGCCGACGTGAACCGCGACAATCCCCTAATCGTCACCGGGAAACCCGCCATCCGCTCAGCGAACGTTTGCTAAATGCTGCTGCGCCAATAATGTGGTGGGCACCAACACCGCCACCTGTTTGCCGTCCTGCACCGCCTTGAACGCGGCCCGCACCGCCACCTCGGTTTTGCCGTATCCCACATCCCCAACGATCACCCGGTCCATGGGCACCGGCTGCTCCATGTCCTGCTTCACCGCCGCAATCGCCGCCATCTGGTCCTCGGTTTCCACGAACGGAAAATTATCCTCCAACTCCTGCTGCCACGGCGAATCCGGGGCAAATGCGTGGCCGGGGGCGGTCGCCCGCTTCGCATACAGCTCCACCAGTTCGCTGGCGATCTCCCGCACCGCCGCCCGCGCCTTCTTCTTGGTGTTCTTCCAATCCGAACCACCCATCTTCGACAGGGTGGGTTTCTCCCCACCCACATAGCGGGACAGCAAATCCAAACTATCCATAGGAACATATAATTGATCGGCGGGTTGGCCGCGGCGGGCCGGCGCATACTCCAACACAATATATTCCCGCCGGGAGGTTTCCTCCCCCATCGTGATCGTGCGCTCCGTCATGCGCACAAACCGGCCAATACCATGGGTTTCGTGCACCACATAGTCCCCACTCTTCAACGCCAGCGGGTCCACCCGGTGTCGCCGGCGAGCTTGCCGACGCTTCGCCCCGGCAATATCCCCACCCGGTTGCCGGTCACATCCGTTTCCGTCACCACCACCAGCGGCAACGCCTCCGCCCCCGGCAGTTTCCGTACCTTCGGAAACACCAACCCCGCGTGGCTGAGCGCCTGATACAAGGTCACCTCACCGGGCTGCGGTTCGGCGCCGGGCTGCGCCACCTTCGCCGCAATGCCCTGCTCCCGAAACCGATCGGCCATGCGTTTTATCGCACCCGGGGCGGGGGCAATAAACGCCGCCCGGCCGCCAGCCATGGTGTGCGCTAGCAGCAGCGACATCATTTCCCCAATCTGGGAAAGATCCCCCCGGGGTGTGGGGCCTGGCTCGAACTCCAGCGGCAGCGCATCCTCCCCACCCATGCCCGGTGGGGTGATCGACCACCACGACTGGCCGGCCTTCGTCGCCCCCACCACCAGCGAATCGTAAGAGCGGTACGAGGATGCCGACAGGTCCAGATCCCGGAATCCACCGGTCCCGCCGCCCCCATGGCGGCCGCCTCCCCACCCGGCGGCCAAAAACTCCGCATCCGTGGCCTGCAAAATCCGCGATCCGGGTGCGGATTTTTCTCGGTGTACCGCCACCACGTGGGTTCCCGCCGGCATGAGTTCCGGCAGGGTGCGCATGGGAGTAATGGTCAGGTCTGCCAGCACCGGGATGAGGGGCCTCCATGCCGTCGGCGGGAATCCGATCAGCAACCTTGGTTAAAAGCTCCTGCAAGGTGGGGTTTTCCCGGTGGGCCACCGCGAGTTCGGCAGCGCGGCCGGCCACGTCGTCGGTGATGAGCAGTTCCCGCGCCGGGTAGACGTCCACGGTGGGATAGTCCAGGTCGGGGAAGGCCCGCTGGTCGGCGACGCTAAACGCCCGCAGGTCGGTGAGTTCGTCGCCCCAGAATTCGGCCCGGATGGGGTGCTCGCCGGTGGTGGGGAATATGTCGATAATGCCGCCGCGGGTGGCGAATTCGCCGCGCCGGGCCACGAGGTCAACGTGTTTGTAGGCTTTGAACACCAGGTGGTGGGTGAGTTCGGTGAAGTCGTAGTCGTGGCCGACGGTGAGGGTGAGCAGGTCGCGGCCGGGGTGGTTTCGAGTATGGGTTGGCACACGCCCCGGGCGGCGGTCACCACGATGCGCAGGTTTGCGAGGTTGTGGAGGATTTTTGCGCGGGTGCCGGCCACGTCGGCGGCGGGTGAGAGTCGCTCGTGGGGCAGGGGTTTCAGGCTGGGAACCAGGCAACCTGGTCGCCCCACATGGCTTTGAGTTCGGCGGTGAGGGTCTTCGGCTTCGCGGCCGGTGGCGGTGACCACCAGGAGGGGGTGTGGTGGGCCAGGGCGCCGATGGCCCAGGGTCGAGGCTTGGTCGATGGTGGCGATGCTCAGGGTGGGGTCACCAACGTGGCTGATGAGTCCTTTGAGTTTGGGGTCGGTGGCGGCGGTTTTCAGCAGTCCGGAAGCATGGCTGGGGTGGTGGGTGCGGTTGGGGCGGCAGGCTGGGTGCTCACGGTTGGTTGGTGCTCCTACTTGGTGGTGTTGTTGGTGCTGGTGGGACCGGCGGCTTCGGGGTTCGCGCTGGTGGGGTTCGCGGCGTCAGCGTCGCCGAGGGTGCCGGCGCTGGGGTTGGGCTGTGGGTTTTTGTCGGATCCGAGCCGAAGCGGCGGGGCATCGATGCTGGTGAGCCGGGGTTGTTCTCCATGCCGCCCAGGCCTTTCCAGCACAGGTTTACGATGTGGGCGGCCACGGTTTTCCTTGCTGAAGGCATCATCGTTTTCGCGCTGGTCGAGCCACCATTGGGCGGTCATGGACACCATGCCCAACAAGGGCCTGACCATACAGTATGGCGGTGTCGGGGTCGAGGCCGGAGCGGGTGAAGGCGTGCCCGAGAAGGTGAGAGACCTGGGCTACGGCGTCGTTAAGCAGCGTGGAGTAGCCGCGACCCACGCCGGGTTGGGTATCGCGGACCAATATTTGAAAACCGTCGGTTTCGTCCTCCACATATGTGAGCAGCGCGATGACGGCCTGTTCGACGCGGGCGCGGGATCTTCCGGTGCGGAGCGCCTCGGTAATGGTGTGCTCCAGGCGGGTCATTTCGCGGTCAATCACCACCGCGTACAGGCCCTCTTTGCCGCCAAAATGTTCATACACAACAGGTTTGGAAACCCCTGCTCGCATGGCTATTTCTTCCACACTGGTGCCTTCGAAACCACGTTCTGCAAAGAGGCTGCGACCAATGGCAATGAGTTGTTCTCGCCGCTGTTTTCCGGTCATGCGTTGCCGTACCATGCTTTTAGACTACGTGGTACCCCTCAAATTTAGCGATTTGATTTTTCGGGTGGTTTTTCGTGTATGATATTCATCATCGCATCACGCGGTAATGGCCTATGGTGTAATTGGCAACACAGCGGTTTTTGGTACCGCCATTCTAGGTTCGAGTCCTGGTAGGCCAGCGGTTCCCGTCAGCTTCGGCTGGCGGGTTTTGCTTTTACTTGTCTTGCTTTACGACGCCCACCCTCACGGCAGGTGGGCATTTCTTCTAGTTCATTGGTTATTGGGAGGTGCCCAATAGCCACGAGGGTTATTTGGTGCCGTATTCTGAGTTTCAATCACGTTCTTCACCGCGAGACCAACCTGGGCGCACACCCGGCGGGCCATTTCTTCGGACAGGCGTGAGGGCACCCGGCACCAGGTATTCGTCCTGGGGAATCACCGGGCCATTATTTAGGTTTATGAGGAAATCAATGGAGTAGGTGCCGTCGGGGTGACGTTTGCCCCGCTCCACCCGGCCAATGGACACCTCCGTGTCGGGGTGTCCTTCGCTCGCAAATGCGTGCTCTAGCGCATCAATGAATTCGTTTAAATCGGTGGTCAGGTCGGTGGTTAACAGTTTGCTGTTCTTATTAGTATTCATGCACAATCCTCCTAATCCACCTAAAAATACACCACCTAACCACCCAGGGAGCGTTTTGCCTCGGCGAATATCCCAGCAAACCCTATTTCGGGGTCATGGATGATTGCCCGGGTTGCCGTGGCGTGAATTCGAACCCCCAGGTCGCCGGACCGAGTTGCCGCGTCCACCAGGTCCAGGGCCGGGGTGTACCAGGCGGCAAGGCTGGCGAGGGCCCGGGCCAGGCTGGTTTTCACTTCCATGTTTCCTCGATCGAATTGGCTGACGAGGACATCTGCCAGTTCGGGTTCGGAACCTTCGGGAACGATGGCAACGGCCAGCCGCCATGCGACCCGGACCACCTCATCGTCATCATCGCGCAACATGTGGGGGAAGATCCACGGCCAGGCTTCGGGAACCCGAATTTTCGACAGGGTGTGGAGTGCTTGGCTGCGTGCCTGTGGGATCGGTGAGGCGAGTTCCGCCCGCACTGCGGGGATGGTGATGTCGCGGGGCAGTCGGGTGATGGCCCACGTGAGCATGTCTCGAACATAAAAGTCCGGCTCATGGGAACATTGCGCGACCAGCACATCCAGTGCGGCATCATCAGGGTGAGTGCCGGCGGCTAGCACCGCCTTGAGTCGGACCGACGCGTCCGACTGCGTTAACGCATCGCGCAATTGTTGAATATCCATGGCTGCAGGGTAGCCAAACGTTTATAACATGCTGCGCTGACGGGCGTTCGGGATGGACTGTTTGGCCAGGATTCATTGGCGGGGGTGGGGTGCTGGCGTAGGAAGGCTAGTCTTCTTCTGGGTAGGGCGGCAACGTTTCCAGCATTGTTCGTGACCACTCATACAGGGAATGCTTTTCTCGCCTCGGCCGGGTGTGCTCTACTACCCGCATACCATCACGACCGAATTGGTCAAATACCTCATGATTTGCGATAAAAGCACCATACACTTTACCGTCGCTTTTATTCACAAGACTGTTCAATTCTGGTTCGGCCTGGGCAGGAATCGCCACTACAAGAAACTGTGTTGGAGACTCAAAGCCCCACTTATCAAGGTCAGCCATACAAAGAGTTAAGCCTTCCGCAGCAGCCACCGCCCTGCGGGCATCATCTAATGATTCGATCAACAGCAAAACACTCCCACATCGGTTAGCACATGTTACCGCAGTTAAGCTTATTCAGCCCCAGTTGACCGAAAATTATTCTAAACTTTTCACCTTTTCAATCAGCTTGCCAAAGTCCCAGCGGGAATCCAGCATGGCATAACAGGCATGATAAGGGAATTCTTCCACAGGGCCATCCAGGATACGCAGAAGGCTATCTATCACAGACATGTGTGCGGCGAGCACTTGTAACTGTGTCGGTTCATAGTCCACGTTCGAGCAATAATCCTCATCATATTTTTCGGACAACCGTTCAAGCCGGTCGATATACGAGAGATTCTTGCAGGAAGATTCGGACAGTTCCGTCACACAGTCCCACACCTCACCACTGCGTACCCCATGATCCAGCAAATGATTGAAAAGGAATTTTTTCGTAAACCCCAACGGGCCAAGCTTCGCGGTTACAGCATCAATTTCGGCAACCAACTCCGGCGGGAGACCATGCCGGAACCTGGACGCATAATCCAAACTCTCGATACTTTCCCGGATCCGGTCATAACTCCACTCATAGCTTTTTGTGTTATAGCAGGCATTAAATGGGAGATTCTTGATAGAATCCCGCACCCCACAAAGAAGACTATCCATAACCTTCACCCCTGTAACGACCTGATTCCACCGTTCCGGTTCTTTCTGGGGGTCAAGGTCGCTCTCATCCGAATAGTCAGGACCATACTCGTTATATACCCGATCTAACTTGTTCCAATAGTCAGCATCCCCAAACGACGACTCAGACAAATCATGCACACACTCCCACAACCCATCATCAAAAATCCCCCGTTCCGACATGTAGAAATACAAAAACCGCCTTGTTAATTTAAAAGGACCCAACTGGGCAGATGCTGAATTAATCGCCGCAATCATCCCGGGAGAAAACACATCATCATAAAAAGCCACAGTAACTTACTTTCTCACCTACAAAGTTGGTGTAATATGATCCCATGGGTTCACACCCGGATTCTTATCTACAAAATATTTCGACAATAACTTCAACGGTGTTGGAACATCTACCGCCTCAAACCTATTCCTTTACTAGTTTAGCCTTATCAGTATTAACAGCACTTTTTTCTACCTCATATAATTCCTAGTCGACGGGCTTCAGCCATGCTGCCCAATTTATCCACCATAACCCCATCTAACACCTTTATTTTTCCTGCGCAAGAATTACACACAGCACGAGAAGCTGCAATATCTTTCAACATCACATCTGTCACACCTACCACATCCTTGCCATCCTTGCTAAGAAAACTATAATCACCAGTAATATGTCCCCATACAAGATGAGAAATGATGCTTTCTTCTGCATGCGCCTTGGAAAGCCCCTTCATAGATATAGTGTTAAGAAAAACTACATCTGCATGCGTAGGTAATAAATGCTTGAAATATTTTGAAACTCCATCACCATGTTCTCCACTAGTTGCAACAAGCCATTTAAAGGCTTTGCTGCTGTCCATAAATGTTATTTCTACACGAGCTATTGCTAACGTAATATCACGAGCTTTATAGTAAGGGTCCACTCTCCTCACAATATCATTTATCACATTTTGCAATGGGTCTGTAGTCTTTTCTACGAGCTGAGAAAGTGCAGGTTCTCCTTCTGCTAATTTTATTTGAGCGAGATGCTCTCGAAACAGGCTGACATCCTCTTCTTTCTGCGCTTTGTATGCTTCAACCCTGAGTTGACTATCACTTTTTAGGCACATTGGGCTTGCATGCCCTGAGCCCCAATACATCGACCCATGTGACGGGGTTTGTGACGTATCCTTGTGCTGTGCCAAGGTTGGCGAGTAGCCCGAGTGGGTCTTGGGCGTTATACACCCCAGCATGCGGATCATAATAGCGGAACCGGTTATACACCCACCCCGACTCGGCGTCTTCGTACTGGCCGGTAAACAACAACGGTGTGTTGACTGTGCCAGCCCAATGCCGTTTCCCGAACAAGGTGTAAGTGGCATAGCCAACCACCTCACCTGTGGCAGGGTTGATGAGTTCTTTCGGGGCGCCGGCAAGGTCGCAGACCATGGAGTAAAACACCGCATCCACACGCTGCTGCGGCCACCCCAACACACCACCAGCACCATCACCAGTAGCGGAATCATCGTGGTGATAAGGACCATCGCTATAACCACCATGAGGATTGTTGTGCTGGGAGTAGGGATCATCAGCGTTGTTGCTTCCGCCAGTGTTTTCACGGTAGCCGCCAGGGTAATAACCATTCTCACCATCTTGATGAGTCATGGAACCAGTCGTGTCAGTGTTGGTGTTGATGGTGATCTGCCCTAGGATCTCCCCGGTACCTGGGTCGGTAGGCCATAATACGGCGCTACCTACCATGTGTGGGTCCATAACATTGACCGTGTGGTATTCGCCGAAGAGCACGTCGCCTTCGTGTAGGAACATGACCCGGCTTGTGACTTCACCTGTTGTGGTGTTGATTTGTTCTTTCCCAACCCTACGGCATACACCGTCATACAAATATCGCCAGCCTACACCAAGGTGGTCGGAGTCCTCGTAGCCTACGGGTTGGGTCCCTGATTCATAGTAGAAATGCTTCACCAAGGGTTTCTTTGACAACCGCTTCGTCACCGTCTGGGTCACCCTGCCTGCTTTATCGTAAGTAAACCTCGTGCGGCCCACCTGGTAAGGCATGGTGCCACCATAGGTATCCACATCATCCGCCCACCGTGTAGTCATGTCAGGGTGGAGCTTCGTGAGCACACCGGCTTGGCTGTACGAATACGACTCCTGCCTTCCCACTTGTTTCTCCCGGGGTATGTTCTGCGTGGCAGTACCACCTGCATGTTGGTGGGTGACACGTGTGACTCTGCCCATTGGGTCTACGTCATAGGAGGTTTCCACTCCCCGGATCTGGTCCGTGATCTGGGTGATGACATCATCGGCACGCCATGTGAATACCCGGTCAATCACGCCTACAGCATGGTACTCATCATGGTGTTGGGAAGAACCATTAGATCCAGCATCATTCAAACCAGTGACAGTATTTACAGTCCCAACCCCATGACTATTATTACTGTTGCTGTTTCCTGGTGTGAGGGCATGTACCCGATCCCTGACTAAGCGGCTGTTTTGGTCGATAATCAAACGAGCGAACAAGGGATCCCACGTGCGCCCAGGAGCGCCTGCCCGTATCGTCCACACCGAACGATAAGGATGCTACCTCCACATCTCCTAGCGTGTAGGTACTGTTCCGCAGCACACCCTGCTTATCAAACATCGGGGTTTCCGACACCTGTTTCCCATCCGGGAGCATGTGGGTAATGGCTTCCACGCCACCCAACCTCCCGTAGGTGAATGCCATGGTGTGGGATTCACCCGAATACAAGGTAGTAGTTTCCGTCAGCGACCTGCCATGCTCATCATACGAATAATCCGTGGTACACCACCGGTTCGTGACCTTTGTGATTTTCCCTAACGCATCCCACCGATAAGCAGTAGCATTTCCCTGATCGTCCCGGGTTTCTGTCATACGACCATAGGAGTCAAATAATGTCGTAATGGTCCCCGCACCGGTAATAGTGTCTAACCGCGAGCCATCCGGGGTAGTGTGTGACTCAGTGATAAGACCGTTGTAGTCGATTTCTTTCACAATGGAGCCGTCTAGATCATAGTGCAGCTGCCAGATATGCCCGTCCGCGTTTGTTACTGCAACCGGTTCCATCTGCGTGTTATACGCGTAGCGGGTCACGCCACCATTCGGCAAGGTGACGCTACTTACTTTGTCGAACACTGTGTATCGGGTTGTGGTGGTAGCACCAGCCTCGTTCACCGTTTGGGTGAGGTTTCCTTCCCCGTCATAGGTGGCGGACCGCTCGCTCCCCATCAGGGTTCACAACCCTAGTCACCCAGCCTTCGGGGAGTATTCGATTGTGGTTACATTCCCTACGGGGTCGATCACCTCTGTCACCAACCCCCGCACATCCCTCGTGACTGATGATCTTCTGCCTGCGGGATCCGTGGATGCGATAGGCCGACCAGCATTATCACACTCCGTCACATGGATGAACCCATTCAACATGATCGTAGTCTTGGGTACAATACCGGTTGCCCGCCAGTCATACTCGAACTGGGTCACCACTCCTAATGGGTCGGTCACAGCAGTGACCATACCGGCGGCATCTACCTCGTATTCGGTGATCAGTCCATCCCTGCCAGTAATTTGGGCGGGTTCGCCCCACACACCCGGGGTGATCGTCTCTGTGGTTCCATCACCAAAACCAATCCGGGTAACAGTCCCATACTCATCCCGGTCAATAGTGGTCACCACACCAGTGTTCGAGGTTTCCCGAATGATTTGGTGGTGCTCATCAAATTCCCGATCCGTCACCACACCTTCCGGGGTAATCACCCGCCACACATCACCCGTTGGTGTCGACCGGTACACGGTGGGCCGGATATCCCCCAGGAACTCGTCATGAAGCAATTCATCAGGAATGGTCCACGGTTCATTATCTCGTGTACCGGCACGGCCCCGACCAGTCAAACCAGCACCGAGCAGGCCTTTTCTCCCGAAGAAGATTCGCTAATGGCAGTTGATCCAACCGATCAAAAATACTCATTAATGCATGTGTCGCCGATTTCTGTTGGGTTACCGTGGAAGTCGCCCGCGCATTCTAAGGCGACACACACTGTGCCGTCTTCTGGGGCATCGGTGCCTTCGTCTTTTAACCAGACTGCTACGTTGGGGAACATGCCCCCGGACCCCACCTGGGCAATAACCCTACCCTGGTCGTCGAATCGGTAGTGGTAGGAGTGTCCATTCCTATCCGTCCACCGAGTAGGCCTATGCTCATCATCATAAAAATACCGTAGTGCCCCGGCGGCGGAGTTGATGACTTTCAGTAGGCGGCCTTTGCCATCATAGTTATAGGATGCCAGCCGGAAGGGTTCCTCACCTGGGTGGGTTTCTTCGTTCTTGACCCAGATGGATAACAGCCTGCTGATCCGGTTATGCCACTTCAACTCCAACACGGTGCCGTCACTCCTGCGCATCGCAACCAAATGCCCCGTGGATTGTTCATAGTCGTATTCGATCCACGCACCAGAATGATGAATAACCGTAGACAACTGGACCTCAACACCCAAACCAAACGTGTCAGCTACCGAACCAGACGACAACATATTCACAAACGAGTTCGACGCCTCCCACACACCAGGACCACCAGCATTCTTATTGGAATCATCCTGGGGGTTAGTGGAATCAACCCGATTATCGGAACTGGTGTGACCATTACCAGAATTGTTCTGGGTGGTATCAGAATTACCGGCAGACTCGGCAGGATTGTGGGTATTGGAACCAGGATCGTCGTCTATGGTTCGTTCCCTGCGGATCACCTCCCGGTTTCCTCGTCCAGGCGGTACACATAATTTCTTGGCGTATCCCCTGTGATCGTATAATCCGGCACGGGTCCGTCGGGCCGGTAACACGGCTCCCCGCCTTGGGCTTCACTGCCTGCGACACCAAACACGTAGGTGATACCCTGGCTGATGTTTCGGACTCGGTATGCCCCGTCTACGAAACACAGCCGCCACGGGCGGCCCGCATCTCCTACCTCGGTGCCGTCCACGGGGGCGGGCGGGAACTCCAGGAGTGCCCCGTCCGGTGTCATCATTAACACCTGGTCGGGGAGGATTTCAATCCGGCAATCCAACGTGGTGCTCCACCCAGGGCCGAAGATTCTGCTGGTATCCATATTCGAGTCGGTGTTGCGGGCCACTATCATCGGCAGGATGCCGTCAATATGGATATCGGTGGCGGAATCAATCATCGCGCCTGTTGCCATATCCACCGGCTCTAGGCCTGGGTGTTTACACTTGCTTCCTCGGGAGGCGAGTTTCGCCCCATGCTTGCCTGCTTTTGCTTTCGCGGCTTTCGCCGCTTTCGACAACGCTTTCCCAGGTCTTGTGCCTTTTAACGCCTTGAATATCTTCCCCCCAGGCAGACACGTTATCAGGTCAAACCCGAATTCCTGCCAGGAACAATTCCCCGTCACCCATAACAGCCCCTTCAGCCCTACCCCTACAAGCTCTAAAAACACCCCCAACGGAGCCAGCGGAGTCAACGCCAGCAACGCACCGATCAGCTGCAGCGCGTCTGAAATATCACCGATCTCTTTCGAGTGTTTCGTCACCCAATCCTTAAACGCCTCCCATTTTTCCTGTAGCCAGCTTGGGTTTTCCTCGAACCGCCTCCTGGCCTGGGTTTTAATCCAAGCTACCGCGGTATCAACCTCCATACTGAGTGTGGATTTAATCCCCGCCCCTTTTGCCACGTCCGCATCAAATACCGTAGTGGCTCGCAGGTGTTCTGCTTTCGCGGCTTCGAACGCTGCCTGGGCCGCAGCCAATTCCGACTGGGCTGCTGTAGCGGTACTCGCGGTAATCGCATTCACCCCAGGCAGGGCAGCAGTCGCTACCGCAGTCGCTGTTGCTACCTTCGCTGTGGCCGCGGCCCTGACAACGTTTGCCTCACACAGGTTATAATTCGCTACCGCGGTCTGCACCGCCGTATGATCAGCCAACGCCACCACAATTAGAGCATTCATCTGGGTCTGCGCCGCAGTTAACGCTTCCGCGTACTGGGTGACAGCGGTACTTACCCCACGATGCGCCTCACCAGTGATCGTCAGGTGATTCGGGAACTCACCATGAATAAGCTCCCGATACCGATCCCCCTCATCACCTAAAAACCCACCATCATTAATAGCACGCAACGATGCGGCAGTTGTTAACGCGTTCTCGGCGAATACCCGCCACCTCCGGGCGAACTCGAACACCTCCGCCGGATTACCGCCAATTCGAAACTCATTCTGCTTATAGGCAAGAAACGGCTTTAGAGGTAAAACAGGCATGATACAAAAAAACCCTTTTGTGTTTGAAAGAGAAAAATTTAAGATAAAAAGAAAGAAAAATAATCAGATAGGGTGGTGTTTACCCCAAAAGCTTTCGAACACCCATCTTGGTCAAACCACAAGAAAATCTAGGGCAACACGCCACAATAATCTGCCGGCACAGCATCATGAGCCTCCAAGGACGGGTCATTCAACCAAGGTTTCAAAGAATATTATGAAGTAAGATAGCAGGCCGACCACCCACCATTGCCAGCCAGAACCAACCTTGACGCGGTTACTAACCTCCAATCAGGAAATAACTACATAAAACCTTCACAACACTCATACATTGCTTATTATTTGCTGCACCAGTATCAATAAGCATCGGACTTCTTATGTATGAAGATTCCCATATCAACCAGGTTTCATTCACTACGCACCGTCACTCCAAAAATATTTAAGATGTGACATTCATCACGTAGATGATATGCAGCTCCCAAAAGCTCATTCCCGAACCCAAAACACACCCCCATCCCCACTGCACCCCGACAATCCAACACCCCATCCCGCCAAGGAATACGTCGACAAGCACGTCGAAAAGCGAAACTCAAGCATACCAACAACCCCTAACGCACCCCACCCCCGCACAAACCCTAGCGCATAAACCCACCCTCGGAATTAATCACCTGCCCGGTCACCCACCGGCCATCCTCGGACACCAGCCACGCAACCAAACGCGCCGCATCATCAGGCAAACCCCATCGGCCGAACGGGAACAGGGGCGCAAGCGCCTCCCGCATGCCATCGGTCACATACGAATCCGAATCCACCGGCCCCGGATTCACGCAATTCACCGTAAACCCGCGCGGGGCCAGCTCGTACGCAATCGTCTTTTGTGATGCCTGCCAGCGCGGCCTTCGATGCGCCATACGCAATCTCGCCCGGCAGCGGACCCCAAATCCTGTCCGGGAAGTCATAAACACAATCCGGCCGTAAGCCCTCGGATCCCGCACCTGCGCCACCGCCGCAGCCAACATGATACTCGAACGTGTGTTCACTGCCCAGTGGTGGTCCAAATCGGCTGCGGTTATCGCGTCCAACGACCCGTCAGAACCGGACATCGCATGGTTGGCAACCAGCACATCCACGTGCCCAAACTCCCGCATCCCAGCGCTCACCACCGCCTCCGGCGCGTCCGGCTGGGAAAAGTCCGCGCTCACATGCACCAACCTGCGGCCCGGCATTAGACAGGAACGAAGCTCGGAAACCACTAGGTCTATGTCGTCACTCCCCCACGGCTGGTCCGCATCGTGCGGCACCCAATGTTGAATAACCAGGTCAAAGCCGGCCTCCGCCAGCCGGCGGGCGATCGCAAACCCAATGCCGCCCCGGCGCGACACCCCGGTGACCAACGCAACACTGTTCACGGCACTGGCGCTGTTTGTAGCATCAGCCTCCCCACCTTGCGCGGCACCGCCCAACCCCGCGGCCCCACCGCACACATCGCCTGCCGCGCCCGCACCGCTGAAACCATCGCTACTCATATTGTGATGCACCTTCCGTGCTCGATTCCGTACTATCAGCGCTGCCTGCATCATCCGAATGCCCGCCATGCCCGCCATGGGTGGTGTAGTCGGTTTGCAGGTCTGGTTCCTCGCCCGGCTCTACCATCATGTACTGGCCCATCATGCCTTTATCCTCGTGGAACAGCATGTGGCAGTGATACATGTAGGGGTAGTGGTTATTCCGGTATTGGCCGAACAGTACGCCCAGCTTCACCGTCACCCCGGGCGGGATTGTAACCGTGTCTTTCCACCCGTAGGCGTCGAATTGTATGTTCGTGTCGGAGACCTCTAGTACCTTGAACGCACAGTTGTGGATGTGGAAGTTGTGGATCCAGTCGGAGTTGCCGTTGGTCACGATCCAGGTTTCCGGGTCAGAATGGTCGATCACCACATCGACCCGGTCCATGTCCATGCTTTTCCCATTGATCTGGAACGTATTGAGCTCGAATTTGCGTTCGATTTCGGCGGTTTTGATGGGTGCCGCTGCCGCGGGGTCGAGCACGTCAGGGGCGGACACGTTGACGGTGACGTCTTCCCCCTGGTCTGTTCGTTGAATGGTTCCCGGCGCGCTCCCCGGAATCGGCCCGCGGATGGTGAGCAGGTCTACCTGTTCTTGAAGCTTGAAGTCTAGGGAGTATTCATCTTGGGGCACCCCCAGGTTATCGGCGTAGCCGAGGCTGCGGAGTTTCATGGTGCCGGTCACGTCGGCGACGATTTCCGCGCGCTCCCCAGGGCCCAGCCGCACGCTGGTGACCTTGCGGGGTCTGTCGAGCAGGCCGGAGTCGGTGGCAATCACCTGAATTCCCGGCCGTCGTCAAATCCGAGGTTGTGGAAGCGCATGTTGGAGCCGTTAAGTAGGCGGAACCTGGCCCGGGGTTTGGTGGCGGTGAATTCCGGGTTAGTGATGCCGTTCACGTGGGGCACCGCCCCTTGGAGGCCCAGGTTGGGGTCGAAGGTTTCGTCTAGCTGGCCGTCTTCGGTGAAGTTGGCGTCCATGATGACGATGGGAATGTCGTCGACCCCATAGTCGTGGGGGATGTCGAGGGCCTGTTCCACCTCGTCGTCGATGATGATCATGCCGGCTAGCCCCCGGTAGGCCTGCACCCCGGTTTCGCCGTGGGGGTGGGGGTGGTACCAGGCGGTGAGTGCCGGCTGGTTGACGGTGAAGGAGGAGGTCCGGGTGGCGCCGGGTTCGATGGTTGAGTGGGGGCCGCCGTCCATGTTGGCAGGGAGGAGGAGCCCGTGACAGTGGACGGCGGTGGTTTCGGGCAGTTCGCTGGTGAATTCGAGAGTCTACCGGGTGGTTTCTCGATGCGTGGATGGTAGGTCCGAGCATGGCACCGTTGAACCCCCAGGTGGCGGTTTTGATTCCGGGGAGGATTTCGGTTTCGCCGGTTTGGGCGGTGAGTTTGTAGTAGTAGCGGCCGTCGGTTTCGTCGCCGTCGAGAAGCGGCGGTATGGGCAGGGCCTAAGTTCCCCGTCCCAGCCGCGGGGGATGACGGGTTCGCTGTTGGCCGAGTCGGCGGGGTTGGCAGGGTTGCTGTTTTTAGGCGCGCAGGCGGTGAGCCCCAGGGCGGCACACAGGGCGAGGAAGTGGCGACGATTCATGTGGGTTTCCTTTAGTTTTAACTATTGGTTGGCTGAATTCCTGCTAATAATTCGCCCTGCCCTTTAAACTTGGGGAGCGTGTCTGTTGAGCGTGTTTGTTTTAGTCTATTTTTTTCAAGGAGCACCCATTGAGTACACAACCGATTGCTGTTGTGGTGTTGGCCGCTGGGGCGGGAACTCGCATGAAATCTCATCTCCAGAAAACTCTGCATGTTATTGGGGGTCGCAGTTTATTATCGCACTCGTTGCATTCGGCGGCAGGAATTACCCCCCAGCAGATTGTGGCGGTCATTGGGCATCGTCGGGAGCAGGTGGGGCCGGCGGTAGCTGAGGTCGCCAAGGAACTGCCGGTGCCGGTGAGTACGGCCATTCAGGAGGAGCAGAATGGTACGGGTCATGCCATGCAGTGCGCCATGAATCAGTTGGCGGATTTTTCCGGCACGATTGTGGTGACATATGCGGATGTGCCGCTCTTGCGTCCTGCCACTTTGCAGGGGCTTGTCGACGCCCACACATCCGTGCCTACCGCGGTGACCGTGCTGACTTCGAATGTTGCCGACCCTACCGGCTATGGTCGGATTGTTCGCAACCGGGAGGGTGAGGTTGTGGCCATTGTGGAGCAGAAGGATGCGGATGAGAAAACGTTGGCAATCACCGAGGTGAATTCGGGCGTGTTTGCGTTTGATGCTGATGTGTTGCGTCAGGCATTGGGGCAGCTTGATGCTAATAATGCCCAGGGGAGTTGTATTTGACGGATGTGTTGTCGATTGCTCGTAGTGGTGGGCATCCGGTGCGGGGGTTCCAATTGCTGACGCCCAGGGAGATTGCCCGGGGTGAATGATCGGGTGCAGTTGGCGGAGGCCGCTCGGGAGTTGAATCATCGCACGGTGGAGGCCGCCATGGCGGATGGGGCGACGATCATTGATCCGGCCACCACGTGGATTGATGTGAATGTTCGGGTGGGTCAGGATGTGATTATTCACCCGAATACGCAGCTGCATGGTTCGACGGTGATTGCCGATAATGCGGTGATTGGCCCGGATACCACATTGACGAACATGGTTGTGGGGGAAGGCGCCCAGGTGGTGCGCACCCACGGGAGTGATTCGGAGATTGGGCCGCGGGCCACGGTGGGCCCGTTCACGTTTATTCGCCCGGGCACGGTGTTGGGTGAGCGGGGCAAGTTGGGTGGTTTCGTGGAGGCGAAGAACGCCCAGATTGGTGCCGGGTTCGAAGGTGCCGCATTTGACCCTATATTGGTGACGCCACGGTGGGTGAGGAATCCAACATTGGGGCGTCGAGCGTGTTTGTGAATTATGACGGGGTGAATAAGCATCACACCACGGTGGGGTCGCATGTGCGCACCGGCTCGGACACCATGTTTATTGCCCCCGTGACGGTTGGTGACGGGGCTTATTCCGGCGCGGGTACCGTAATTCGGGAGGACGTGCCGCCTGGGGCGTTGGCGATCTCTGGTGGGCATCAGCGCAATATTGAGGGGTGGGTGCAGGCGAAACGCCCCGGTACGCCGGCCGCGTTGGCCGCGGAGGAGGCGTTAAAGAACCAATAGTTTTCCTCCATTTTGGGGTATTTCGGGGCGCGAATTATTGCCATGAATACCAATAGGTGGGGGTAATGGCAGTAGACTTTTTCTCGTACAGCCCAATCCCATCACGGAAGGTATATATGACTGCCAATAAGTGGAGCAACACTAAGAAGCATCTCATGTTGTTCTCTGGTCGCGCCCACCCCGAGCTTGGCAAAGCGGTTTCCCGGGAGCTTGGTACCGAACTGGTACCAATGGTTGCCCGGGATTTTGCCAATGGTGAAATCTTTGTCCGATTCGAACAATCCGTCCGTGGTAGTGATGCTTTCGTCATCCAATCCCACACCCAGCCGCTGAATAAGTGGTTGATGGAGCAACTCATTATGATTGATGCGCTGAAGCGGGGTTCCGCGAAGCACATCACCGCTATTTTGCCGTTTTATCCGTATGCCCGGCAGGATAAGAAGCACCGGGGTCGGGAGCCGATTTCCGCCCGGCTGATTGCCGACCTGTTGAAGGCCGCCGGTGCGGACCGGATTGTGTCGGTGGATTTGCACACCGACCAGATTCAGGGCTTCTTTGATGGCCCGGTGGATCACATGCACGCCATGCCGATTTTGACGGACTATATTAAGGCCAATTATTCGCTGGAGAACATGGTGGTGGTTTTCCCCGATGCCGGCCGGGTGAGGTGGCCGAGAAGTGGGCGAATATTTTGGGTGATTCGCCCCTTGGCGTTTGTGCATAAGACCCGGTCGACCGAGGTCGCTAACCAGGTGGTGGCGAACCGCGTGGTCGGTGATGTGTCGGGGAAGACCGCGGTGTTGTTGGATGACATGATTGATACCGGTGGCACCATCGCGGGCGCGGTGGGTGTACTGCAGGGATGCCGGCGCCGAGGATGTGATTATTGCCTGCACGCACGGGGTGTTTTTCCGGCCCAGCGCGGGAACGGTTGTCGCAGTGTGGGGCCAAGGAGGTCATCACGACGGACACGTTGCCGCAGGATACCGAGGGTTGGGATAATTTGACGGTGCTGTCGATTGCCCCGCTTTTAGCGAAGACCATTCATGAGATTTTTGAGAATGGTTCAGTCACCGATTTGTTTGAGGGGCAGGCATAGATACGCTTCGTTCCGAATTGGAGCGGTATGCCGATCCCGAGGTTGCCGCTGGTCAGAAGGCTTATATGCGGGGGAAGTTTGAGTTTTTGGGGGTGAAGACTCCTGACCGGCGGCGCGCGTCGAAAAGCTTTATTGCCTCGCACGGCCCGCAGGTGGTGCCGGATTTGTGGGCGGAGCCCGAGCGGGAATTCCAATATGTGGGGGCCGACGTTTTGTGGGCGAAGGCGTCCCAGCTTGGTTGCACCGACGTGGAGTGGCTGGGCAGGTTTGTGCAGCAAAAATCGTGGTGGGATACCGTGGATGCGTTGGCGAAGACCATTGGGCAGGTTGCTACGGCGCGGCAGATGCTCACGTGGTCGGTGGCGGATAATCTGTGGTTGCGGCGGGTGGCGATTATTCACCAGTTGCGTCGAAAAGCGTCGACGGATGCGGACTTATTGGCGCGGATTATTGTCAATAATGTGGGCAGCACGGAGTTTTATATCAATAAGGCGATCGGGTGGGCGCTCCGGGAATATAGCAAAACCGATGCTGATTGGGTGCGGGGGTTTGTTGCCACACACGAGTTGTCGCGGCTGAGCCAGCGGGAGGCATTGAAGCGACTTGGTGGCTAATTTTTCCTTGTGGTAGCGTTAGACCGTCTCGGCGAGGGCCTTTGTGAGCCGTTATCGACGCGATCATATTCACCCTCCGTAGACATGTCTAATTTTTCACGTTATGTAAAGGAGTTGTGATATGAGCGACGAAATCATTATTGCCGCCGAGCCGCGCACCGAGTTTGGTAAGGGTTTTGCCCGCCGGCTGCGCGCTGCCGGTAAGGTTCCGGGTGTTATCTATTCGTCTTTCTTGGACACCCCCATTCACTTTGCGGCTTCCCGTATTGAGATTCACGCGCTGCTGCGTAACCACGGCACCAACGCCGTGTTCGAACTGGATATCGAGGGCGATAAGCACTTGGTGATGGTCAAGCACGTGGACCAGAACGTTATCACCCTGAACGCCGACCACATTGACCTGCTCGCCATTAAGCGTGGCGAGAAGGTTGAGGTGGATGTGCCGGTGGTGTTCGAAGGCGAGCCGACCCCGGGCACCATGCTGGTGCAGGATTCCGACACGGTGCTGGTTGAGGCCGACGTGCTGTCCATCCCCGAAGAGATCACTTTCAGCATTGAGGGCCTGGACGCCGATTCCAAGGTGACCGCCGCTGACCTGGTGCTGCCTGCGAAGGTGACCCTGGTTGCCGACCCCGAGACCGTGCTGGCCACCGTTAGCCGTGAGGCCGTGGTGGAGGAAGAGCCGGCCGAGGAGGCTGCTGCTGACGAGGCTTCCGAGTCCGAAGCCGAGTAATTGTTCCTCATTGTTGGCCTGGGCAATCCGGGCGCAAAATACGAACGCACCCGGCATAATAGTGGGGTTATGGCCCTCACTGAGTTGGCGGGTGCTGTCGCTTTTCGACGCCGGGGCTCGGCACTGGTGGCCGAGTCGCGGCTCGCTGGCAACCGGGTGGTGTTTGCGATCCCGCAGCGGCTTATGAATGTGTCCGGGGGTCCGGTCAAGGAGGTGGCGGGGTTTTTCAAGATTCCGCCGCAACGCACCATTGTGCTTTTCGACGACCTTGAGTTGGAGTTCGGCACCATTCGGCTCCCGGTGTTGGGAGATCATGGCCATAATGGCCTGCGGTCGATAACAAAGGTGTTTGGCGCGGATTATGTGCGGGCCGGCCTGGGTATTGGTCGGCCGCCGGGCCGGATGCCGGTGGCGGATTTCGTGTTGAAGCCGTTCACCAAGGCTGAGCGACCCCAATTGCCCATCATGTGGGCGGACATGGCCGACGAGGTCACCCGGTTTATCACCACATCCGGGACTTGAGCAGGGCGGCTTTGAGCGCTGCGTCGTCAAGCTGGAGGGCGATTTTGTTTGACCAGCCGGTGCATGACGGTGGGGCATTTTTTACACCGAGGTTTGGAGCGACAGCATTTACGCTTCACCTTGGTGGTTTCGGCTAGTTGGCGGCGAAGTTTCGCCTCACTGGTGGTGGGAGGTGTGGTGCCGAGGGCGGTCATGACCGCGGCCTCTATGAGTTCGGCTGCCTGCGCTTTGGTGGATTTTCGGGCGGCATCGGCAAAAACAACATCCAGGCTCATACAGAAAAACATAACACAGGCTTAGCTAAATCTTCGAAGTATCGCTTATTTACCCCCATGTGGTGGCACAATGATACAGGTGAGACTCTTCCGTAAATACGTCACCCCCAAACCGGCATCCTGGCTTGTTATTGGGCTCGGCAACCCCGGAAACCAGTACGTTGCCACGAGGCATAATGTGGGCTACCGGGTGGTCGACCAGCTCCTTAAGGACACTCCCTACACCCGATAAAAGGGTATCCCCGCCACCGCTGCGAACGTGGGCGACATGTTATTGGTGCGGTCCACCACCTACATGAACGATTCCGGACGGGCCATCACTCCCCTTGCCGACGCCTTCGCCATAGACCTCGACCACATTATCGTCATCCACGACGAGCTGGACTTACCGCTCGGCACGGTGCGCATCAAACGGGGCGGCAACGAAAACGGGCATAACGGCCTGAAATCCGCCACAGCGGAGCTGGGATCCCGGGACTACATTCGGGTACGGGTGGGGATTTCTCGGCCGCCACAGGGCACGCCAGTGGTAGATTATGTGCTCTCGGCGCTGCCGGAGGGGCCGGACACGGATGATGCGCTCGCCCGCGCCGCCCAGGCGGTGACATTGATAACCACCAAGGGGGTCAGTGCGGCACAGAATCAGATTCACTAAGCTCAATATCCATGAGAACAATCGTGATCACCGGTGCGTCATCCGGGGTGGGTGCGCAGGCCGCCCGCCATCTCGCCCACAGTCACCCCGAAGACCGACTCATCTTGGTCGGCCGCAACCCAGACCGCACCAAACGAGTCGCCGCCGAGGTAGGCGCCGACTACTTTTTGCCGACTATTCTCGCCTGGCGGATGTGCGTCGGCTAGCCGCGAAACTTCGTGAGACCACCGACCGCATTGACGTGTTGGCCAATAATGCCGGCGGCCTTTTCAACGGCCCCAGCCTCACCCAAGATGGGTTCGAACTCACCTTCCAAAACCAACCATTTGGCCCCCATGCTGCTCACCCACGAGCTGCTCCCCATGCTGCAACAGTCCCAGGCCACCATTGTTGCCACCGCATCCATGGCGAACCTCATGGCCCGCCTGGATCTCACCGATTTAAACGGCCTGCGGGAGTTCCATTCGTTCCGCAACTATGCCAATAGTAAACTCGCCAATATCTTGTTTACCCAGGAGTTATTCGCACGATTCCCAGAGCTTAACCCGGTGGCATTCCACCCCGGTGTGGTGCACACCAATTTCAGCCTCGACACGAAATCCCCGGCGAAATACCTGTATAAAATCCCGCTCGCCCGGTTCTACACCATTGACGACACCGAGGGCGGCAAGCACCTCACCTACTTCATCACCGGCACCCCGGGCATCATGTGGGAGCCCGGCCACTACTATGACGGGCCCAGCCGCAAGCAGGGTCGCATCAATAAGCACGCCACCGCGCCTGGCCTGGCCGCCCGACATTTCGACCTATCGAGCGACCTGCTGGGTATCGACTGGCAGAAAAACTAGTGCGTGTCCTGGTAGTGCTTGGCCGCCAGGTCAATGTGCAGCACCAGGTCTCGCACCCGGGAAATGTCGTGGACCACACCGCTGTCGAGCCGCTGCACCCAGTGATGCCAGCTCGCTAATGGCCGTGGCGGCACCATCGGCGGAATTACTCACCGTGTGCACCAATTCTTCCGTGGCCGAGGTGAACGCCCGGGACCGGGTTTCCCGCGCCCAGTCCACGATCAGGGAATACGGCACCTCCATGATGGATTTCACCGACCGAATGCGATTACTCACCCGGTTCTTCACCCGGTTATACTCAAACGCCTGATCGTCGAGCTCCCGCAGTGTCTGCCGCAGGGCGGAACACAGGTCCCGAATCGCCGGGGCCGAATGCGTTGACGTCGGGGTGTCGATAAGCTCCGCCGCGAACATCGCCACCATCGTCGTGTGCAACCGCGCCAACGCCACATGGAACCGAGTCTTCGAACCCGCATTCGCCAGCTTGGGCAGCAGCTCCCGCAGCTCCTCCAGGTAGTCGTTAGCCAGGCTGTGCATGTTCATCCACACCCGCAGCGGGATGAGCAGCACCTCCCGCTCCGGGCCGGTCACATCCAGCGTATTCATCCGGCCCGACACCGACACTGCCGCCTGGATTTCCTCATGCAGCCGCTGGTCGGTCATGGCCAGGGAGGAAATCAAATCCACGATCGTGTCCTGCTCCTGCATCCACGCATTCAACTCGTTATAGGTTGCATGCGTTGCCCGCAGAATATCGTCCAGCAACCCGGTAGCGTTCGGCCGCTGCGGCAACCCGGAGCTCCGGGCCTCCCGGGCCGCCACCTCATCGGGCAGCTGAGACCATTGCAAATGCTCATAGTCCTCGATGCCTAACTGGTTGAGCAGTTCCGTCAAATGCTCCGCCCCCTGGCTGGCCGCCGTCCGACGGTTATAGCCACTCTCTTTGAGCTGCTTTTCGTAATCGGACAGGGTGGTGTAAATTCCCTGCGCCAGAGCCCAGTTCTCGTCCACCGACGGGGTGATCCGCACCGACAGGTAGCCGCCGTTCTCCAGCTTCGTCACCGTCGCATACACATCATAAAACCCACCGTCGGCGGTCGCGTTCCGCATATACCCGGCAAATGGAATCCCCCGATCCAGGGCCGACCACATGGTATGGAATATTGCGCCCGGAATATCCGGGTGGCGAATGATATTATGCGGCGCCCCAATGAGCTCGGCGCGGCTATAGTGCGACAAGTCTACGAATACGTTATTGGCCTCTTGGATCACGCCGCGGGCATCCGTGGTGGAGAAAAACACCTCGTCGGGCTGCACCTTCCGGCGCGGCGCCACCCACGGCATGCCGCTGTCATCAATGTGGGCGTTCGTGGGTGGGGTGGGCTCGTAGTCAATGGTGACCGGGGCATCGACCGGCACCATTGCGGTATTCGCCATGGCCGGCACCTGCGGCTGCGCCGGCTGGGCCGCGGGTTGGGCAGCCCCTTGCGGGCAGCAAGCTTCGCGGCGAGAAATCCACCAACTCCGGGTCGGCGCTTTTGCAGATCGGAGCCAAGAGGTCACGGATGGCGGAAACTAACTCATCGTTCTGTGCGGAGCTTTGGCTGGCAGAAGCGAAATAATCGTTCTCATAGTTGGCTTTTGACAATTTTTCAACCCTGTAATCACGTGGGACGGTGGTTGAGCCACATTAAAGTTGAAAACTGGCTCACCTTTGGCAAACACTTCAAAAAACTCACCATTGCCCAAAATGCCGTAGTCGGCGCCCAGGGCATGGATAGCGCGAACAAGCTGATCGCGCCGCATGGAACTCAAGGAATGCTGGATGGATTCACACAGCATCAATATTCGAAAATCGCTGCCATCAACGATGGCGAAGTCGACGGACTCCCCATTGCCGACGGGATATTCCGGCCGAACCTCCCGGGGGTCAGAAACGTCGTAACCAAGAACATTATTGACAAAAGGCATGAGGAACGTGGTCTTGGTTGCCACCGTGGAGTCGATGAACGGTTTCAGTTCCCGAACTTTTTCAGCTTGTTTCGATAACGCTTGTTCGATCGCCATTTTGAAATCCTTCTGCTCTTTAGATCTTGTAATGGTACCTTTTATTTTTCCTTAAAAGGTAGTACGGAAGGGTGAGACACGGTGGGACACAACCTTACAATGGAAAATCTAATTTAACACCCATGCTTATCTAAGAGTAGCTTATTACAGTCGGTGGTAGTCATGTCAATGTTGGCCACCCCTACAACACACCCAGACCCGTGTTACGCTCCCGATGGTTTGTAGCAAAACCCAAAAAATAATTATCACTAAAACTCAAAAATACCGTGGAAGATTCCTCGCCAAAAATACCCAAACATAAAACAATTATAGCCTAAAATTAGATTCTTTTAATATTCTTCTGGCGATTCTTGGATTTTTTACCTGGGATTATCCCGGAATAGTCCAGGGTTTTCCATTAGCAAGCTATAAGGAGAACCACATGAGCTAAGGTTTTATGGAATGTCAACCCCTGCAACGGAAGGAAATCGGAAAGCAATAATGTCCACACTCACCGAAGCGCATCGCCGCCGCACCTTCGCGGTCATTGCCCACCCCGACGCCGGCAAATCCACACTCACGGAAGCACTAGCACTCCACGCCCACGTCATTTCCGAGGCCGGGGCGGTGCACGGCAAGGCCGGCCGAAAAGCCACGGTATCCGACTGGATGGAAATGGAAAAGGACCGGGGTATTTCCATCGCGTCATCGGCGCTGCAATTCGAATATGCACCCACCGGCCACACTGGGGAACCTTACATGATTAATCTGGTGGATACGCCAGGCCACGCCGATTTTTCCGAAGACACTTACCGGGTACTCACCGCAGTAGATGCCGCAGTCATGCTCATTGACGCCGCCAAAGGTTTGGAACCACAAACCCTCAAACTCTTTCGGGTCTGCAAAGCCCGCGGACTGCCAATTGTCACTGTGATTAATAAATGGGACCGCCCGGGTCGCACACCATTAGAGCTGGTAGACGAGATCGTTTCCGAAATCGGGCTACAACCCACCCCCCTCTACTGGCCGGTAGGGGCGGCAGGTGACTTCCGGGGGCTCGCCCGCATCACCGACGATGGTTCGGCAGAGGAATATATCCACTTCGTGCGCACCGCCGGCGGCTCCACCATCGCCCCCGAAGAACACTACGACCCCACCGCGGCGGCGGACCGGGAAGGCGAAGCATGGGACACCGCGGCGGAAGAAGTCGAACTCCTTGCCGCCGACGGTGCCGTACACGACCAAGAACTCTTCCTCAACTGCATCACCTCCCCGGTGATCTTCGCCTCGGCAATGCTGAACTTTGGGGTGCACCAAATCCTCGACGCCCTCTGCGAACTCGCACCCCAGCCGGCGGGTCGAGCCACAGTAGACGGTGCGTTTCGGGAGGTCGAATCGGATTTCTCCGGGGTGGTATTCAAGGTGCAGGCAGGCATGGACAAAAACCACCGCGATTCCCTAGCGTTTATGCGCATCGTCTCCGGCGAGTTCGACCGCGGCATGCAAGTCACACACGCCCAATCCGGCCGGAGCTTTTCGACGAAATACGCCCTGACGGTTTCGGCCGCACCCGATCCACCGTGGAAACCGCCTGCCCGGGCGACATCGTGGGCCTCGTCAACGCCGGATCCCTAGCGCCGGGGACACAATCTACACCGGGAAAAAGATCCAATTCCCCAATGCCCCAATTCGCCTCCCGAACATTTCCGCACGCTTCGAGCCAAGAGCTTGGGCAAGTACAAGCAGTTCCGCAAGGCCCTCGACCAATTGGCAGCCGAGGGGGTGGTGCAAATCCTGCGGAACGACGCCCGGGGCGATGCCGCACCGGTAATGGCGGCGGTGGGACCCATGCAGTTTGAAGTGATGATGGCCCGCATGGAAAACGAATACAACGTGGAAACCGTGGCCGAACCTATCCCCTATTCGGTGGCCCGCCGCACCACATCACAAAGCGCCTCGGAATTAGCGAAACAGCGAGGCGTGGAAATCTTTACCCGCGCAACGGATGGCGAACTCATCGCACTGTTTGGCGATAAGTGGAAATTGGCGTTTATCGAACGAGAGCACCCAGAATTTGAGCTCTTCCCCATGGTTGCCGATTAATTAAGGAAGTATTCCACCAAAAAGATCGTGCTGTGCTTCGTGGCGGTGGCCACCCCGAAGGGGCGACCGTCGGGGGAATAGTTAGCGGTTCCCCCCAACCATTTGATGTGTTCCTCCGCGCCGGTGAGATCAAACCGGTAGATATTTCCGGTGCCTTCGTCCAAGTGGTTATTACCTTTGCCCGAACCCCCATAGAATTCCACCTTGCCGTCGGCGGCTTGATTTGCCCACTCGCGAGCGATCTTGGTGGCCTTGGGATCTAAGTGGTGACCGGATTGGGTTAGATGCTTTTCGGTTGCCTGTTTGAGCCTGCCCCGAATATCGGCATTATGGGTGGATTGGAAACGCTCCGGCACTAACACACCATAGCGGTTCGCCAATGACACCACCTCGTTGGGCAGGACGAATTGCGCGGATGGCCTCGCTTGATCGGCGAAAGCAGTGCTGGCTTCCGTCAACATCATAAGAGGTATCGAAATTGCAGCTACGGCTAGGAAACGGCGTTTCATGAACTTAACTTTGTCACACATAACGCTATCGTCACTAATCCGAAAAACAAAATTTATAAGATTGTTATATTACGAGGTAGAAATAACAAAATCGCTACTCCATTGGGGTATTCGGGGGTAGCGGTACAGCTATTTTTAATGTGAATTTGGCAACACTTTCTAATAGGGCAACTAAAACCGCTGGTCACAGCGTCGTAAAGCAATTTTTACACATGCATAATTCCTATCACAATAAGGACCACGGCGACAAGATAGCCACCGACCGCATTTGCCTGTTCCTTATGCGCCCGCAGCCAAGCAAAAAACCGGCCCGCCAGACTCTCTGGATATAACCGGACGGCGCCCACCAAGAGCGCGCTCAACACCGGCAACGAGAGCGCCAGGCTTGCATACGCCACCATGCCCACGTACCGAATCATGACGGAAAACCCGCCGGCGCTCAACACCGCAATGCCCGCATAAAACGGCACCGACGTCGCCGACTGCACCACTCCCAACACCAACCCGGTGGCAAACGTCTTGAACGAGGGCTGCTGCAACGACGGCAAAATCTTCGCCATCATTTTCGAAGTGTCCCCGCCGCGCCATGTCAGGATCGCGCTCAATACGCCCACCGCAATTAAAATAATGCCGAATATCGACGATTCCACCAGCCGCTTAATCGGAGCGCCAATGCCGTCAAACACCAGCATGCACACCAGCGCGTAAAGAAAAACCCCCAACCAGTCGCCAGCGACCAAGAGGGTAGCAATGCGGTTATAGCGCGACCTAGGCGGCAGAAGCACGCCGATGACCACCAACACCCCAATGAGCAACACATTGATGGCATCGGTCAATGCGTACGTAACAGCAAGCAGCATGCGGGCCACAAATCCTTCTACTTCGGAACCAAACACATCTAGTCTAAACCCCGATTTTAAGCACCCCTAAAATAGGGTAAACTTTCCTTAATTTCCAACATAGATAGCCTCAACTGAATTAGTATCTTGGGGGTGTGGATCGCCCCAAAAAGTCGCCTCACACCCTATCTGCCCGTACTTTTGCTCTAAGGACACACCCAGCCATGGCTCCAGATTGGAACACGAAACTCACCTCCGCGCAGGAAATGCTCCCCCTGCTCTACAACCTGCATCACAATAACAACATCATTACCTCGATCTTTGGCCGGATCCTCATGGGTGTCACCGATATCGACATCGTCAAAGCCCACCGCTATAGTCGACTCGCCACCGACACCGAGCTCACCCCCGCACAGACCCTCCCCATCGTCCAAGCACTGGCCAAACTCAACCCCATCTCCGCATCCATCGACATCGGCACCCTGGCGGTCCGCTACGCGGAACGTAGCAGCAACAACCACGGCGAGCCAGAAGACCTTGAGGCATTCCTCCGTACCGAACTCGCAGAAGTCCTCCCCGCCGATACCGCCAATGACCAAGGAAGCCCGGCATCGGCCACCCCACCCGGGATATTGTGCTCTACGGTTTCGGCCGCATCGGTAGGCTTTTGGCCCGCATTCTCATTTCCCGCGAGGCCGCCTTCGGCTCCGTCAAGCTGCGGGCCGTCGTGGTGCGGAAAAACGGCGACAACGACCTGCAAAAGCGCGCCTCATTACTGCGCCGCGACTCCGTGCACGGCGCCTTCAACGGCACCATCACCGTCGATGAGGAGCACAACGTCATTTGGGCCAATGGCACCAAAATCCAAATCATTTACTCCAACGATCCAGCCAGCGTCGACTACACCAGCTACGGCATCACCAACGCTATCGTGGTCGACAATACCGGTCGGTGGCGGGACGAAGCCGGCTTGCATCAGCATCTCAAGGCCACGGGGTGCTCCCGCGTCGTGCTCACCGCACCGGGCAAAGGCGACCTCAAAAACGTGGTCTATGGCATCAATCACACCGACATCACCCCTGATGATGCCATTATCACCGCCGCCTCTTGCACCACCAATGCCATCACCCCAGTGCTCAAGGTTATCAATGACCACTATGGTATCCAGGGTGGGCACGTAGAAACCGTGCATTCGTTCACCAATGACCAGAACTTAATTGATAATTTCCATCGGGGCTCCCGCCGGGGTCGCGCCGCAGGTTTAAACATGGTGCTCACCGAAACCGGGGCTGCTAAAGCGGTCGCCAAGGCGCTGCCCGAACTCGCCGGAAAGCTCACCGGCAACGCCATTCGGGTACCCACGCCCGATGTGTCCATGGCAGTCCTGAACCTCACGCTCGATAAGAAGTCACCCGTGAAGAGGTCAATGGTCTCATGGACCGGGTGGCCCTGTATTCGGATCTTCGGCAGCAAATTGCCTATATTCATTCGCCAGAAGTGGTCTCCACCGACTTCGTAGGCACCACGCACGCTGGGATTATCGATGGTTTGGCCACCATTGCCAATGGCAACCATCTTGTGCTCTACGTGTGGTACGACAATGAATTCGGCTATTCCAATCAGGTCATTCGAATCGTAGAGGAATTGGCGCAAGCCCGCCCCTTGGTCCTGCCCCGACGTACCAATCAAGCAGAGCTGTAACGAACTTCGGCTAACCCTTCGGCGACAGTCAATTCCCTCTTATAATCCTTAATTGTTGTGGTTTTACTGCCCCCTAAACGGGGCAGTTCCAGCCCACAGTCTTCCCCATAAGTAAATATTCTCATTCCTTATTAATTGGAGTTTTCATGACCGACGCATACACCCCGTTGCCCAATTCCTCCGACCTCGACAAGGCCGCCGAAGCCGCCGTCATTCGGGCCAAGGAATGGTTGGCTTTGACCAACAATGCCGCATCCAAGAAGGAAGCCGCCTCCACGGAGCAGCTGGCCGCCCTGGTACGCGACGATGATGGTATCCGATTCACCATGGGTTTCGTGGACCGGGTCGCCCGGCCTGCCGACAATAAGGTGGCAGCCCACGAGCTCTCCAGCCTGGCGAATCCATTCAAAACCGCCATCCCCAGCTTTATTGGTGCCGTAGACAAGGGTTTGGTGAGTGTGGGCGCCGTTGCTGCCCCCGTCTTCCCCTCGCTCGTCATGCCCTTGGCCCGGAAGCGACTTCGCCAAATGGTGAGCCACCTGGTGCTTGACGCCGAAGGCAAAGCGCTCAACGCGAAACTTACCGAGGCCAAGGAGCAGGGCTATCAGCTCAACCTCAACCTGCTTGGCGAGGCTGTCTTGGGTGAAGCCGAGGCAAAGTCCCGCCTGGAGCGCACCCGGCAAATGCTGCAAAATCCGCTGGTCACCTATGCCTCCATCAAGGCGTCTTCCGTGTGCGCCCAGCTGAACCCTTGGGATGTTCAAGGCAATATTGAGCGCCTGAAGGATAGGCTGCGGCCCCTATACCGGGAGGCGATGAAGCGCAGCCCCACGCCTTCATCAACATGGACATGGAGGAGTACAAGGATCTGTGGCTGACCATCGACCTGTTCAAGGATCTGCTCAGCGAGGAAGAATTCATGCCACTAGAGGCTGGCATTGTGTTGCAGGCCTACCTGCCGGACACGTTCGACGCCCTGGTGGAGTTGGCCAAGTTCGCCAAGGAGCGCCGCGCTAAGGGCGGCGCCAAGATTAAGATTCGCCTGGTGAAGGGCGCTAACCTGTCCATGGAGCGGGTTGAGGCACAGTTGCATGATTGGGCCCAGGCCCCGTATTTAAGCAAGGAGGATGTGGACGCCAACTACTACCGGTTGATGGACTACATTTTCCAGCCGGAGCACGCCGACAATGTGCGCATCGGCATTGCCTCGCACAACCTGTTCACGGTGGCCTTGGCCACCAAGCTCGTAGAGTTGCGTGGTGTGCAGCACCAATTGGATGTGGAGATGCTGCAGGGCATGGCACCCGCCCAGGCCCGAGCCGTGCACGAAGTGGTGGGTGGATTAATCCTGTACACCCCGGTGGTGCACGCCGAAGACTTCGATGTGGCTGTCTCCTACCTGGTGCGTCGCCTGGAAGAAAACGGGGAAAAGCATAACTTCCTCCATGCCCTCTTCGCCCATGATCCCCAACCCATGGAGGATCAGGAACAGCACTTCCTGAATGCGGTGCGGGATCGGTGGGAAACATTCGCCGGCCCCCGGCGCACCCAGGATCGCACCCAGGACAAGGGGTTGCAGTCTGGCACGGTGCCGGGGCATTTCTTGGGCGAGCCAGACACCGACCCATCGCTGCCGCAGAACCGTAAGTGGGCGCTTGAGCTGCTCCAGAAGGATCCGGGCAAGGTGGAGTCGCCAAAGGTGACCGACCCAGCCCAGATTGACAAGGTGGTGGCCACCGCCCAGAAGCAGAGCGCCGCTTGGGCGAAGTTGAGCGGCAAGGAACGCGCCGAGGTGCTGACCCGCATTGCCACTGAGCTGGCTAATGCTCGGGGTGATCTGATTAATGTGATGACGCACGAGTCCGGCAAGACCGTGGGCGAGTCCGATCCGGAAATTTCCGAGGCCATCGACTTCGCCATGTACTATGCCGAGTCGGCCCGGCAGTTGGATGTGGCCCGGTCGAAGTTCACGCCGTTTAAGGTGGTGTTGGTGACCCCGCCGTGGAACTTCCCGGTGGCCATTCCCATGGGTGGCGTGTTTGCGGCATTGGCCGCCGGTGCCGCCGTGATTATCAAGCCGGCGCCGCAGGTGGTGCGGTGCGCCGAGGTGGCGATCAAGGCCGTGCACAAGGCGCTCAAGGGCGCGGGTGTGGATCCCGCATTGGTGCAGTTGGTCAATGCCGACGAGGCCGAGGCCGGCAAGCACCTGGTGTCGCACAAGGATGTGGATTCGGTGATTTTGACCGGTGCCTCCGATACGGCTCGGCTGTTCCGTTCCTGGAAGCCGAAGATGGTGCTCAATGCGGAAACGTCCGGGAAGAATGCGATCATTGTGACGCCTTCGGCGGACCCGGATTTGGCGGTGGCCGATGTGTATAAGTCCGCGTTCGGCCATGCTGGCCAGAAGTGTTCCGCGGCCTCCCTGGTGATCCTGGTTGGTTCGGTGGGTAAGTCCGAGCGGTTTATTAACCAGCTTGTCGACGCCACCCGCTCGTTGAAGGTCGGCAAGGGCACGGAGATCGACACCACCATGAACGGCATCATTGAGGCCCCCGGTGAGAAGCTGATGCGGGGCTTGACCCAATTGGAGCCGGGCGAGCAGTGGCTGGTTAAGCCGGAAAAGCTCAACGAGGAAGGTACGCTGTGGTCGCCGGGTATCCGCGATAATGTCAAGCCTAATTCCTGGTATCACACCCATGAGTGCTTCGGCCCGGTATTGGGCATCATGCGGGCCGACACCTTGGAGGAGGCCATCAAGCTGCAGAACTCCACCGGCTTCGGCCTGACCGGCGGTATTCATTCCCTGGATCAGGACGAAATTGACTATTGGCGCGAAAACGTTGAGGTGGGCAACGCCTACGTCAACCGGGGCATCACCGGCGCCATTGTGGAACGGCAGTCGTTTGGCGGGTGGAAGGATTCGGCCATTGGTTTCCGGCGCTAAGGCCGGCGGGCCGAACTACGTGGCACAGCAGGGTGTGTGGGCCGATGGTGACCTGTCGCAGGTGCCGAGCGTGAGCCTGGACCCGGCCATTAACCGGGCGCTGCGCGACATTCTCAGCACTGTCGAACTCAGTGACGAGGACCGCGAGTGGTTACAGAAGGCCGCTCATTTGGATGCCCTGGCCTGGCGGGAAGAATTCAATGTTGAGCACGACCGTACCGCACTCCTGTGCGAAACGAACGTGTTCCGGTATCGTCCGCTGTTGCAGCCCCTCCAGGTGCGCATCGGGGCCGACTTTAAGCTGCGGGATGTGCTCCGGCTTCAGCTAGCAGCCCTCATCACCGAATCCCCGGTGCGGTTCAGCGCCAACCAGGATACCGCCGTGGCCCTGGCCAAGGCCGGTATCAAGGTGGATGTGGTTTCCGACGCCGATTTCGCCGCGGAGATTCGCAAGGATTCCGGCGTGCGGATCCGCACCGTGGGGAAGGTTTCCGACGACCTTTACCCCGCCGCCGCGGAGTCTTCCTCCGTGGTGTTGGATCAGCCAGTCTTGGCCGATGGTCGCCGGGAACTGTTGCCGTTCCTGCTGGAGCAAGCAGTGGCCACCACCCAACACCGGTTCGGTGTGATTGGTAAGAAGGTCTAGCCCTCAGAGCCTGACTGGTTTCAGCCGTGCCCTAGCACTCATCGCCGGGGCACGGTTTTGCTTTTAGGCCGCGGGGATGATGACGGCAACGATCACGCCGAGCACTACCAGCATGAAGGCTTGGGACTGCCATCTAGCCCAGTTGAAATCTAGCCCCACCCCAAAGCGATCGTTCACCAGCACCCGCATGTCGGTGGGGTTATAGTAGAACATTCCCAGGATGTAGAATTTTTGTCATCGTCGTCAAGCTGGTCGGGGAAGAGTTGCCGGGCGGCATGTTCGTATCTGCCGGTTTGGAGTATCACGTAGCACAGGCCACCCACAAACATAACGACGCAGGCGACTAGGGAACCAATGCTCACCGGTTTTTCGTAATCGTGCAGGGCGGGCAGGAGGTAGACGACCTGGTTGTAGGCGAAGCTTAGGGTGATGAGGCATTGCAGCCAGGAGAGGGCATGGATGGTGGTGGCGAGGGTGGCCACGTGGGAGGTGCGGAAAGCCTTGCCCCTGGTGAAGGAGGGCAGGCGAATAAACAGGCAGATGAGTAAAAACACCAGGCTGAGGGCCAGCCCCAGGAAGGTGAGGAAGTAGACGGATCCCCCGTTTCGGGGCGCCCACGTGTCGGCTTTGAACCCTGGGTCAAAATGAATGGGGATCTGCACCGGCATGCTGTCCCAACTGGCATCCAGGTAGATTGCGGCCAATAGCAGCGCCAGCCACCCGCCGGTATAGAGGTAGAGCGGAAGGGTGAGAACGGGAAGCATGAACGAATGGCCGGCCTCACGTACTTTAGTTTCTTCGTCGTCAAGCCACCCGTTGGCGAGTTTCCTGCGGCGCACACTGCGGCGGGCCACAAACCAATTCGCCGAATGCAAAGCAATAAACATGAGGGGGATGGCCAGCTTACCGGGGAACGGAATGAGGGTCACGCACACAGCAGCGATGACAGCAATAATGATACCTGCTGCGCGGTAGCGAAGTTTAATATCGACAATTTGTGCGATATGCTCGTGATCGAGTCGGAGCCCAAATGATGACGGCAGCAAGAGAATGGGTGGCAGACAGAGGATTACGGTGATCAGAATCGAAACCATGCTTCCCTTCCCACAAATCTCTTACACAGGCCCTCATCGCACGAACCTTATGTTACCCCACCCCATTAGTGGGTAGACATCCCTGGTGCTTTTTCCAACATTTTTCTTTCATCATAGAGAAGTAACACCCACGATTGCGGGTACGACAAGCAGGTAGGAGGTCATTATTGTGGGTGAAGTTCGGCAAGCAAAAAAGGCCGCAACCCGGCGCGCCTTGGCTCGGGCGACTGCCGCGTTAGCCCGTAACCGGGGCGCGGATGCTGTGAGTATTGCGGAGATTACCGATGCGGTGGGGGTGTCGCAGCGTACTTTCCATAAATTATTTCGATTCGAAAGAAGATGCGATTATGGAGTTTGCGGTGTTTTGTGTAGATAATCTCATTGATACTATGGAGATGTTGCCGCCGGGGGCGAACACTAGTGTGATTGCCGCGGTGGAGCAGGCAGTGATTATGCACTTGGATGTGCCGGATGCAGAACTGGAGTCGTTTTATTCGTTTCGGCTGTTGCGGCAGCAGTTTGATACCCGCAGCCATGAGAAATATAACGAATTGCGGGAGGATTTGAAGGTGCGGGTGCTAGCGAGGGTTCAGGCCTTATATCCTGAGCTTAGTGACTTGGCTGCCCAGGTTCAGTTAGCATGTGCCGCTACAGCGGCTAAACTAGCCCTTGACCGTTATTACTCTTATTGTCACACCGCGGCGGATGATGCAGATAGTAAGAGTGCAGGTAACGGGGATGCCATCTTACTCGTGCATGAGGCGTTCGCCCAGTTGAAGCGCTAAATTATGTCCAGATCAAGAAAGGTTATGGTGGTACCAAAGTGTTTTTGACTGCGCCGCTGTCGCTGAGTGATGTTGTAGCTGATGGTTTTCTCACCCAGGCTGGGTTTGATGATGCGTTGAAGCAGCGTGGCACGGTGACGAAGACCGAGTTTAATCCTCGCCTTGATGGTTACGAGGTGGTATTGACCACGGACGATAATAAGACTCACGTGTTTTCGTCGCATACTGTGGCCTATATTGATCAGGGGCGGACCACGTGGAAGTGGAAGGATGAGCCGCAGTTTCGGTTCTTGGGGACGTGGCCGAGCGATGACATGATTAAGGCGGCGCGGACGTTGGCGGGGAATGGTCCGTGTTTTTTGGTGCCGCAGTCGGATGGTTCGTTTGATGTGGCGATTCTTGATGCGGATCAGTTGCCGAAGTTGCATGTGCATACGGCGCTGTGTGTGGGGTTGGCGAATATGCCGGCGACCATGGAGTTAGAGCGGGCGCTGACGGCGTTTGGGGCGACGAATAATATTGGCATGACCACCGCCGATGATAAGGTGACGTTTGATGAGGGGACGGTGGTGGATTTAACGACCCGCCGGGTGATGAGTTCGCTCACGTTTGCGAATGTGGTGGCGGATGCGTTTTATTTTTCCACGGAGCACCAAATGTATTTTGAGGGCCGGTATCCGGGGGCGCCGGTGATGTTTAATCCGGTGACGAATAGCGTGATTGTGGCTGATTCGTTTGCGGCGCATGGGCTCATAGTGGGCCGGATTAAGGATGGGGTGTGGCAGTGGGAGCATAATGCAAGTTTGCGGAAGTTTGCGTTGGATTATGCGATCTTAGAGTTTTTGCGGGAACGGACGCCGGTGGCGGAGGCCGCTGCCCGGGGGTTTGATTGTGCGACGAAGCGGATTTTTAAAGCATTGGACGCATGTGTTTGTGCGGCTGGATGATGATACGACCGCGTTGGTGATTATGGATGCGCACCAGTTGCGGTTGCCGCCGGCTTCCCCGGAGGCGACGTTGGCGGTGATGGCGACGCCGCTGCCGGAGGGCGTGGATAAGCAGCGGGCGAAGATTAGTTACCATCAGTTGCGGAATAATTGAGGATTTTCCGGTAGGGAGCCGGGTCGACGTCGGCGAAGGTTTTTGGTTGGAACTGTGCGTCGCGTTGCTTGTCGACGAGTACCGCACGCACGCCTTCCGCAAAGTCGGGTTGGCGACGGATGTATTCACCGAATGGAATTTCGAGCGCGAGTTCGTGCCGGATGTCGGTCTTGGTGCCGGCGGCGGTGATGAGTTCGAGGGCGGCCACGATGGCGGAGGGGCTAGCGTGGGCGATGTGTTGGTGGACGAGGTCGCGGAGTTCCCCGGTGAGGTGGCGGTCGATTTCGCCCCAGGTCGGGTGACCGAAGGCGGCCTCGATATCGTCAATATAGGTTTTGAGCTTTGGGTTTTCTGGCGGGGTTTCTTGGTATGTGGCGAGTGCCTTGTCGACGCCGTATTCGATGATGTCGCGGCGTAAGGCGTCAAGGTTGTGGTGGGAAACGTAGTGGGTGGCGAGGCCTACATAGAGCATGTCGGCGGGGTCGAGCCGGTAGCCGGTGATGGCGAGGAACCGGGCCACGGCCGGAGATTTTCGACCATATGTTCCCACCATGTGTTGCATCATGTAGGACATGCCCACATCGGGCATGAATCCGATGGCCATTTCGGGCATGGCGGCCAGGGCGTTTTCCGTGATGATGCGGTGGCTGCCGTGGGCGGAGATGCCGAGGCCGCCGCCCATGGCGATGCCGTCGATAAGCGCGATGTAGGGTTTGGGGAAGTGGGCAATATTACCGTTCATGACGTATTCGGCGGCGAAGAATTCGTCGGCACGTTCGGGCGTGCCGGCAAGCAGGTATTCCCGGGCGAGCCGCACGTCACCGCCAGCGCAGAAGGCTTTGGGTGAATTAGAGTAAATGAGCACCTGGGTAATCTGCGGGTCCATCGCCCATTCGGCCAGGTGCTGGTCGATGATGCGCACCATGTCGGAGGTGAGGGAATTAAGCGCCCGGGGCCGGTTGAGTTCGAGAACCCCGGTGGTGTGTTCCTGCCAGGCGATAACAAGTTGGTCGGTCATGATACCAGTTTTCCACAGTGATCGCCGCGGCGGGGCGCGTATGGAAAAAGTATGCACAGGCCAAATGCTTTATGGAAAAAGTTGTTTTGCCGTACACTTCAAGGGATTGGTTATTGAAAGGTTTGGTTAATGCAATTTCGGTTAATTACCTGCGACATGGATGGCACCCTGCTCGACAATGCGAAAAACATTTCCGATGATTTTTGGCCGCTGTTGGGCCGGCTCCAGGAGCAGGGCATTGTCTTCGCCCCCGCCTCCGGCAGGCAGCTGGAGACAATACTCGACATGTTCGAAAAAGCACCGAACCCGGTGTCGGTGATCGCGGAAAACGGGGCCCTGGTGTACCACGATGGTGAGATTGTTTCTCTGACCACCATTGACAAAACCGCAACCATGCGGGTGCTGGATGCCATTGCCGAGCACCCGGAGGTCGGGTGGGAAGTCACACTCTGCCGTGCCGATGGGGCATTCGTGGGCCATACCAATGAAGAATTCGCCCGGCTCACCGCCATGTATTACCACAAACTCAACGTGGTCGACGATGTGCGGGACTACGTCAACGATGACGTCATTAAGCTGGCCCTCTTCACCCGAGGCGACCCGGAAGAAGTAGCAGAAACCGTCTTGAAGGATGCCACCGGCGACGACCTGGCCGTCGTCGTATCCGGAACCCAAAGCATTGACGTCATCCACCAAGACATCAACAAGGGCATAGGCCTGAAGGAGCTGGCGGCCAAGGTGGGGTGCCGCTATCTCAAACCCTAGCGTTCGGCGACTACCTCAACGACACCGAACTCCTGGCCGCTGCCGGCACCTCCTACGCCATGGCCAACGGCCACCCCCAGCTGAAGGCTGCCGCCGACCACATCGCCCCCTCGAACGAAGAAAACGGTGTCGTACGGGTGCTCCAAAAACTCTTGGACTCCTAGCCGTTTTTCTTCTGCCTGGTGCGTTCCAATTGAGTGGCCACATCCGGCACATAGCGGAAATCCGACCGGGGTGGCCGCTCATACCCATCGGACTGCGGCCGTTCGGGAATGTCCGGCAGCGGCCGGTCAATCTTCTCGTAGGGGATCGTCGACAGCAAATGGGCGATCACATTAATCCGCGACCGCTTCTTATCCTCCGACTCCACCGTATACCAGGGGGCGGAGGGAATATCCGTGTGGATAAACATTTCATCCTTCGCCCGGGAATAATCCTCCCACCGGGTGATCGACTGCAAATCCATGGGCGACAGCTTCCACCTACGCAATGGATCATTCCGACGGGACTTAAACCTGGCAATCTGCTCATCGTCCGACACCGAGAACCAGTATTTGCGCAGCATAATACCGTCCTCGACCAGCAGCCGTTCAAAAATGGGGGCCTGGTGCAAAAACCGGCGGTACTCCTCAGAGGTGCAGAACCCCATGACCCGCTCCACCCCGGCGCGGTTATACCACGACCGGTCAAAAATGACTATCTCCCCTTTTGTCGGCAGTTTTTCCACATAGCGTTGGAAATACCACTGGCCGCGCTCCCGGGTTCCAGCGCCGGCAGGGCCTCCACCCGGCAGGTACGGGGGTTGAGATATTGGGTGATGCGTTTAATCGCAGAGCCTTTCCCGGCGGCGTCACGCCCTCCATAAGCACCACAACCCGGGCACCGGTCTCCACCACCCACCGCTGCATTTCCACCAATTCGGCCTGGAGCCGTTTCAGCTCGGCCTCATAGGCTTCCTTCGACAGCTTGGCGGGCTTTTTCCGTTTACGTTTCGTCATACCTTCAATCTAGTTTTTTACCTGAAATTCCGCCATGCGGTCCCACACGGTTTTCCCCGCAATGAGCGTGTTAATGATTTCGGGGGTCTCCACCAGGTAGCCGGGCAGTTCCCGGCAGGCGCGCTGGAAATGCTCCGAATTCACGTGGGGTTCGGCGGCGTCGTCGTGGAAGCCCTCAACGAGGATGAATTCCCCCGGGTCGGCGGGTGACTGGTACCAGTCAAAAACAGGTTGCCTGGTTCTGCCCGGGTGGCGGTGGTGAACCAGTCGATGTCGGTGAGAAAGGTGGCAGTATGCTCCGGTTTGACCTGGAATTTCACGTTGATAAGGATCATGGTTATCGAGACTACCCTTCCAACTGCTCCCCCAGCTCCAGCCACCGCGTCTCTAACTCGTCTAGCTGGCGTTTCAGCTCATCCGCCTGGGCGCCCAGGGCAACAAGTTGGTCCATGTCGGTGGCGTGTGTCGCCATATCGTCCTCCACCGCCGCCAGCTGGTCGCGGGTCTTCGCTATTTTCCGCTCCACTGCGGCCATTTCCTTCGACAGCCGGCGCATTTCGCTGCTGGATCGGGGTTTTTCCGACTCCGGTTTGGGTTCCGGCGCCGGCGTGCGGGCGGCGATTGCGTGATGACGCTTCAAATAGTCATCAATGCCCCCGGGCAGGTTCGTGAGCTTCCCGTCCCCGAAGAGCGCCCAGGTGGAGTCGGCAATGCGTTCGATCAAATACCGGTCGTGGGAAATCACCACCAGGGTGCCGGCCCAATTATCGAGCAGGGATTCCAGCTCCTGAAGCGTGTCAATGTCCAGGTCGTTCGTCGGCTCGTCCAACAGCAGCACATTCGGCTCGGACATGAGCACCCGGGTGAGCTGCAGTCGGCGCCGCTCCCCACCGGACAGGTCTTTGATGGGGGTGCGCTGACGTTTTGGGCTGAACCCGGGGCGTTCCGCCAGTTGGGCGGCGCTTAATTCTTTCTTCCCCAACTGCACATAGCTGGCCACTTCCTCCACCGCATCGAGAAGGCGCATATCGGGGTCCAGGTCGTCGAGTTCCTGCCGCAACCACCCCAGGCGGACGGTACGGCCCTCGATGCGACGGCCGGCCGCCAGGGGATATTCCCCGGCGAGGGCGCGCAGCAGGGTGGTTTTGCCTGACCCATTGACCCCCACCAGGCCGATGCGCTCCCCGGGGCCGAGCCGCCACGTAAGGTCGTCGACAAGCGGGCGGCCATCAGGGGGTGTCAATGCGGGCATCCTCCAGCTCCACCACGATGCGGCCCTGACGCTGCCGCAAAACGCCATGAGCTCCACCTTGTCCCGAGGCGGCGGCACAGCAGCAATCAGGGCCTCCGCCGCATCAATCCGGTAGCGGGGCTTCGACGTGCGGGCCGGCGCGCCCCGACGCAGCCACGCCAGCTCTTTCCGCGCCAGATTCTGCCGCCGCTGTTCCATGGCATCCGCCTGCCGGGACCGCTCCGCCCTGGCGAAGATCAATCGTTATAGCCGCCCTCGTACGCATCCACCTGGCCGTCGTGCACCTCCCACGTGCTGGTCGCCACGGTGTCCAGGAACCACCGGTCGTGCGTCACCACCACAACCGAAAGTTTGCGCGATAGCAAATAGTCCGCAAGCCACTGGACTCCTTCAATGTCCAGGTGGTTCGTGGGCTCGTCCAGCACCACCGGGTCCAGCTCCCGCACCAGCGCCGCCGCCAGGTTCACCCGCCGCCGCTCCCCGCCCGACAACTGCCCCACCGGGGTGTCTAACCCCAGCCGCTCAATGCCCAAGCCGTGAAGCACTTCCCGCACCCGGGCGTTTGACGCCCACTCGTAGGTTTCCAACCCCAATGGCGCCACCACCACATCCGCAATGGTGTCTGTGCCGGTGAGCTGCATGCGTTGCGTCACCACCGCCATGCGCAGCGACGAGTTATAGCTCACCCGGCCCGCATCTGGTTGTTTCCACCCCGGTGAGCACCTCAATCAGGGTGGTTTTCCCGCCGCCGTTGATCCCCACCACCCCAATGCGGTCGCCGGATTGCACCCCAAAGGCTCACCTTGTGCAGCAGGGTTTTCAGCCCGAAGGATTTGTCTACGTTCTCCAGATTGATGAGGTTAACCACTTATTCTCCTTTGAGGTGGGCACCGCGCGCCGGGCCGGATGTGACGGCGGTGTTTCCGCTGAACGATAGTTCCGCCGCGACTTCGTGGGCGGCGTGGGCGTCTTCGCATAGGAAGGCGCAGGTGGGGCCCGACCCGGAGACGATGCCAGCGAGTGCCCCGGCGGCCATGCCGGTGTTGAGGGTTGTGCGTAGCTGTGGTTTGCAGCGATAGGGCGGCGGCCTGCATGTCGTTATGCAGCAGGGGGGCGACTTGGTGCGGGTCCCCGGAGCGCAGCGCCCGGCTCAGCGCGGTCACATCCAGGTGGGGGGTGTGGCCTAGTTCGTCGAGTTTACGAAACACGGCCGGGGTGGCGAGGCCGGTGCGAGAGAAGGCAAGGGCCCAGTGGTAGGTGCCCTTCGAGAGGGTGGGGACGAGATGTTCTCCCCGGCCGGTGCCTAATGCGGTGCCCCCCACCAGGGTGAAGGGCACGTCGCTGCCGAGGTCTGCCGCTATGTCTAATAATTCCCCTAATTCGAACTCGTTATCGAGTATTTTATTGGCGGCGATAAGGGCGGCTGCGGCGTCGGCGCTTCCCCCGGCCATGCCGCCGGCAATGGGTATTCCCTTGGCAATGGTGATGCGTACCGCCGGCGGTTGCTGCGTGGATCGCCCAAACACAATGTCGACGGCCCGCCAGGCGAGGTTGGTGTTGTCCGTGGGCACCCCGGCGGTGGCGCAGTCGAGGCCAACCACCCGCCCGGCTGGCCGGTGTCAGGACTTGCCTCGGTGAGGGTAATAACGTCTCGAAGTTCGAGGGATTGGAATATGCTGACGAGTTCATGGTAGCCGTCGTCTCGAAGCGCCCCCACCCCTAAATGTAGATTGACTTTCCCATGGGCAATCGCCGTAACTTCTCGCATCATTATTCTTATCCTAGCGGACACCATCATTATGACGAATACCATGTTTCATCACTATTGATTAGGGAGTATGCCGCAGGTAAGCACGAGCAATCCGGCTGCGTCGATCCCGCACCGCCCCTGGCGCATGCTGCCGGCTACCCTGCCCGCATCTTGCGATTATGCCGAAAAATCCTGGGTGAGAAGGTAGATTATCTATCCATGACCACTGCACGTCTGCTGGGACCGGCCGATATCCGCACACTCGCCAGCGAACTCGACATTACCCCCACGAAAAAGCTGGGCCAGAACTTCCTGCATGACCCCAATACGGTCCGCATGATTATCACGACCGCCCAGTTCACGGATGCCACCAACCGGCATGTTCTTGAGGTGGGTCCAGGGTTGGGTTCGCTCACCCTGGGGCTGGTGACCGCCTGCGAAAAGGTCACCGCGATTGAGATTGATCCCCGATTGGCGGCCCGACTCCCCCGCACCGTCGCCGAATTTGCCCCCGACCATGCGGATCGGCTCACCGTCAGCAATCGAGATGCCCTGACGGTTTCTCCCCAGGATATTGACATGTCAACGCCACCGACAGCATTGGTGGCAAACCTGCCCTATAACGTGTCGGTGCCGATCCTTTTACACCTTCTCGCGGAATTCCCCAGCATTGCGCGGGTTGTGGTCATGGTGCAGGCGGAGGTTGCCGACCGGCTGGCGGCCCGGCCCGGCACGAAAATTTATGGGGTTCCCAGCGTCAAGGCCGCATTTTATGGGCAGGTGCGGCGGGCGGGAACGATTGGTAAAAATGTTTTTTGGCCTGCACCGAAGATCGATTCCGGCCTCGTGTCGATTGATTGCACACATCCTTATTCGTCGTCGCTGCGTGACACGGTGTTTCCCCTGATTGATGCCGCGTTTCTTCAGCGTCGTAAAACATTGCGCGCGGCCTTATCGGGCGTGTATGGTTCGGCAAGCCAGGCGGAAGAAGCACTACGACGTGCCCAGATCGACCCCACGCTTCGGGGCGAAAAAAACTCGACATTTCGGACTTCATCCGGCTGGCCACCAGCGGGCAATCATCACGGTAGTGTCACAGTTGGGCAATGGCCGCCCGCAACGGTGCGTAATGATTCTGCACAGCCTCCCGGTATGCTGCGGCATCCTTATTTCGCAGCGCCCGCACGATGCTCTCATGGTTTTTGATGGTGCGTTCCGCATCAACGGTGATGGGGATCTCACAAATGTCGATGAGCTGGGCATACACCTGCCACATTGCCCCGGCGAGTTCCCGCATCAACGCATTGGACACCGGACTGAGCAGCGCCGCATGGAATTGTTGATCCTCATCCATGAAGCTGCCGTATTCACTAAATGATGTGCGCATATTCGATGCCAATTGGTTCAAAGAGTCCAGGGATTCCTTGGTGTGGATGGACATGAGTTCGTCAATGACTGACAGTTCAAAAACTCCCGGGTGGCAATGACTTCGTGCAGGTGGGCGGCGGTATGATCCGGGTCCAAGGTGGCACGCAGCACCATTCCCTGTACCATGGGTGATAGGGTCATGCCGGCCACGAAGGTTCCCTGACCGCGTCGCACCTCAACCACATCCAAGGATTGCAGCGTGCGCATGGCTTCACGCACGGATGATCGGGAGCAATTGAGTTCGTCGCATAATTCAGTTTCGCTGGGGAGGATATCACCGGAGGTGAGACTATGATCGCGAATATAGTGTTGAATTCCTTCAATAGCCGCTTGGGTGGCACTGAGTGTGACCGGTTTCATCATGGTATTGATCCTCCAACGGTGTGAAGTAGCGTAGGGCTTAGGTGCGGTGAGAACAGTATTCATGGTTGCTGATTCCTCGGTTCCAGGTGGTACACGCTCACCGGCTGTGGGACGTCCGGCCTGGCGTGTGATTCATGAATGTAAGTACAGAGAGCGGAAATTTGTTCCCCACACCAGCAACCTGGAGTTTTACTATTACCCCCGCACACCAACATCGAGGAAGGACAGCCCGGTTAAGGCAATCGGCTCGAAACCTGTTAACACATCAGCATCCCAGGCGGAGGGGTTTTTCCGGTGAAAGAGAGGATACAGTGGCACTTCGGTGGATAATAGATCGAAAATTTCATGCCACAGGTTTTCCTGTTCCTCGCCGGTGGCGCGGGCGGCCTGGTCGAGGAGTTCTTGGATTCTGACGTAGGATTCGGTGCCTTTCCAATGCATACGGGTGTCAGTCCATCGGTCGGTGGCGTACCACCAGCGCAATAACAGGTCGGCGTCGTTACCAAATACTGACGGGTCCCCCGGGGCCACCACGATGTCCCAATCATTGGAGGTTTCAATGTAGTCGTATAATTTGGCGGATTTTTGGGATTCGAACGTCACGGTGATGCCCAGATCAGTGAGGGATTCCCGCATGATGTCGGCGCAGGGTTTCACCCAGTCGTGGCTGGTGGACAGGATTTTGAGTTTCTTCACACCGGTTTCAACAAACAGCTGGGTGGCCTTGGCCTTATCTAGGGTATACACCGTGGCAGCCTTGTGGTAGGAGTCGTGTTGTTCTTGAACGAAGGAGGTGGCGGCGGTGGCCTGCCCCAGCATGCCGGTTGTAATGATTTTGTCGATGTCGCAGGAATACATCACGCCCTGCCGGTTTTTCACATCCCGCATCACGGAGCCGTCACCCTGATTAAACATGACAAAGAGCAGGCCAAACCCCTGCACTGATTCCACATCGGCACTGGCCCGCACCTGGTCGATAGAAAGGTAGGGGACGGGTCGATGGCGTCCACCGCTTTGGTTTCGATCGCGTGGGTGCGGGTAGATGCGTTGGGTAAAATCCGCCACGACATGCGGCTGGCCTGGGCCGGCTTCGGACCGGTATAATGCGGATTCTTTTCGAACACAAGTGCTGATGATGCGGCGCCGTTATCCACCAATTTCCACGGGCCGGTGCCAATGGGAAGCGCATCGAAATCCTTCGGGTTGCGCTCTACCTCAGCTTTGGGCACGATCTTAATGGTCGCCAATCGCTCTTTCAGCAGGTTAAAAGGGGTATTTGAGGCGGAAAATGACGGTGGTGGGATCCTTAACCTCCACAGCGTCAATGACGGAAATGAAGGCGGCGTACTGTGAATCGTTCTCCGGATCCCGAACCCGTTCGAATGAAAAAACTACATCGTCGGCGGTCACAGCCTTACCGGTATGAAACGCGGCCCCCTCACGCAGGCTTACCTCATAGGTGACATCGTCCACATGGTGTGGTTCGTCGGCGGCAAGCGCGGTGTAGACGCTCCGATCCGGGGTGGGGCTAATCTCATAAAGCCCCTCCATGGTGTGCCAATTCGCGGCGATCGTCAGGGCCGATGTGGTGGCCATGGGATCATACCCGCTGGTCCCTAGCTCGTAGGATATGGCGGCGGTGATTTCGTCACGGTTACGGCCGTCGGCGCCTTTGGTTGCAAGAGTGGCCGTTTTTCTATCTATGTTGCTACAGGCGCTGAGCGTGGCGGTTATCCCGGCTGCGGCCCCGATAAGTTTGAAAAAACTACGCCGACTTAGGGTCATAATACGGCCTCCTTGGTTCGATAATTCACAATACACTTGCTTATCGACGCCCACCCATGCGGAAAGAACCCATTGTGGTGATGACCACAATGACATACCCAACCTGGTGAATAAAACTAAACTAAGTTATTAAGCAAAACCGCATCCGAACGATAGGCTAGGTTGTTCGGATGCGGTTTTGTGGGATTGGTGGCCGGCAACGTCTACACGTCGTCAAGCAAAAACATGATTACCGTAACCCCATTTTTGCCGTACACGCTGGCCACGCGCCCCACCCCTGGGATGCTTGCACCTTCTGCGCCACCGCGATTTGCTCCTCGCGGGTCGCCTGGTATGCATAGGGCGCGTATTCGCCACCACCATAGGCCAACCATGTCTGGGGCGTAAACTGCAACCCACCATGGAACCCATTGCCGGTATTGATCGCCCAATTCCCAGTGGATTCACACTGCGCCAGCCGATCCCACACGGAACCATCCGGCACAGCGGGAACCCTAGAAACCTTTGTGCCCCGCGAAATGGTCGCCTTCTTCGCCGGCACCAGCACATTCTGCGACACAATATCATTCGCGGATTCGACCCCGTTCACCTTAGTGATCCGCCGGGTGACTTCCCGCTCACCCGGCGAACCCGCCTCAACCACGGACTCGACCCCCTGCATGACATCTGGGTTATCTACAAAGGTTGGCTCTTCATCATAGGCTTCTTTCATCTGCACGTCATCCACGGTCACCCGATCAATGTTGATCTTCATATTGCCGGACACTGCCGACGTCAACTCCGGGGTGACTCTATCGTGTGGGCCAAGCTCAATGCCGCGAGCGGCCAGCGCATCCTTTACCGTCGCCGCAGCAAGCGACACGTAGCTGGTCTTTCCCCCATCAGTGATAGACACGATCTTCGGGGTGACAACATCAACGCTCATGCCCGACTTCTGCAATTTCGCGTCAACGGGGGCGCTCAACCCCAGGGCTTTAATCGCCGCCCCAATGGAATCAAGCTGTGAAACCATTTCCCCCACAGTCGTGGCATTCGTCTTCACAACCTTCTTCTGGCCGTCGATCACGACCGCCACGTTTTTCACCGTTCGAACCGTGATCTTTTCGTCATTGCTCAATTTAGCGTCGGCGGCCGGCTGCACGATGTCACCGTCGACTACCTCAATGCCGGCGGAACGCAATGCCCCGCCCACATCCTGCGACAGCGTGGCCAACGTTAACTGTTCGCCGTTGAGATCAATAATAACGTCTTTTTTATTAGCCGCAACCGCCACACCACCAACCACGAGTGTTGCCAAAACACCGCTGGTGGCCAACCGAAGCGGAACCGAACGTGATGAGTTCAAGCGGCCCAATCGAGATTTCTGATGGTGACTCATTTATTCACTTTCAATAACGATAGCTAAGCTGCACTGTTCTATAACAATGTTTATAACAATACGGCAACAAATTAAGTTTGTCGAGATTCTATCCGGGAAGCTCCGCCCATATTGGCGTAAAATGTCCCGGTTTCACCACTATAACTTAATTTTTTTAGGTAAGTTATTCGGGAAAATCTCAGCGACTAGCACAAAAATTACAAGACTTTACTTATTGGAACTCGTATGGACACCCTCGCTCATGGTTTCGCTATCTGGTAAATCCGATTAAAGTTCGCGGCCACGGCCTCCGCCAACTGTGCCCCTGGCATGGAACGTGCCGCGGCCACGCATAAAGCGGTGTGTCCTATGAATGCGGGCTCGTTTCTCGCCCCCCGATACGGGACCGGGGTCATAAACGGCGCGTCCGTTTCTATCAGGAGTTGGTCGATCGGCACCATGGCCGCAATCTGCCGTAGTTCCTCGTTATTTTTAAAGGTTACGTTGCCGGCAAAACTGAGCACATAGCCGCGGGCTATTGCCTCTTCCGCTACCGCCGTGGGGGAAGAAAAACAGTGCAAAATGGTGTATTTCGGGCTGGGGGCGTCCCCCAAAACCCGCAGCAGGTCCGCGTCCGCCTCCCGGTTGTGGATCATTAACGCTTTCTCCGCCGCGACCGCCACATCAATGTGAAACCGAAGTGCCTCCTCCTGCACGGCCAGGGGGGCGGTATCATCCGGCCGGTGGCGAATCCAATAGGTGTCCAACCCGGTTTCCCCAATGGCCACGCATTTCGGGTGGGCGGCCATCTCACGCAGGCGGGTCCGCGCGGCATCGTCGAGCTCCTGGGCCTTGGTGGGGTGGATGGCGCAGGCGGCTACCACGTCTGGGTGTGATTCAGCCGCAGCCAGCGCTAATTCGGTCTCTGCGAGGCCGTCGCCGACGGTACAGATGCGCTGCACCCCGGCCGCGTGGGCTCGCGTCACAAACTCAGCGACCGTGGCCGCATCCCGCGCACCGCAGGAAGCAAGGTGGGTGTGCGCATCGGTGAGGTGCGCAATATATTCGGCCGGTTCCGGTACTGGGCGGGACTTCTTCGACATAACTCTGAAGTGTACAACCCGCCCCGCAGGAACAGAACTATGCCTTCCCCGATACTGGGGCCCACTCAGGCCCGGTCTCCCCCAATTCTGGATCCAATTTGGCAATGAGTGGCTTTGGTTTCTGCAACGCCGCGCCGGGTTCGACGGGGGTTCGACGCCAAACCGCCTGTTGGTTGCCGTAGTCCCCCATGATGACCGGGTAGGTGCGGCCGGCCTGCGGCACACCCACACCCACCACGTCCGCTGGCATGTCGTCGGCCACTTCCACCACCTGGGGGTGGGCGGCCCACACCCCCGTCCGCCCCAGGGTTTCGTGCACCTGTTGGGCAATGTTCGGAATGTAGGGAGTGAGCAGCGTGTTTGCGTCCGATATTACCTGCAGGGCGACCCACAGCACGGTAGCCAGGCGATCTTCGAGCGCCGCCACATCCGCCGCATTGGCAGCATCCGTCGCATCGGTCGCGGAATCCGCCCCTGCACCCGCAGCCCCGGCCTTGGCGGTTTTTATGGCCTTGGCCAGCTTCCAGGGCTGCATCTCGGCAACATAGGCGTTGGCCTCCCCTACCACGTGCATGGCGTGGGTGATCCCCTGCTTAAACCGGGAGTGCTGCAACGCCTCCCCCACCACATCAAATGCTTGTTCGGCCAGGTCGAGGATTTTTTGGTCGGCTTCGGTCAGCTCCCCAGGGGTGGGTACCTTCCCGAAATTATTGGCAGCCATGGACACGACCCGGTTGACCAGGTTGCCCCACCCGTTGGCAAGCTCGTTATTGATGCGGCGAACGAACTCATCCCAGGTGAAATCGGTGTCTTGGTTTTCCGGGCCGGCGACCGCAATGAAATAGCGGAGAGGGTCCGGGCCGAATTCCTTGAGGAAGTCCTTCACATAGATCACCACGCCCTTGGATGAGGAGAACTTAGACCCGGACATGGTGAGGAATTCCGAGGACACCACCTCGGTTGGCAGGTTAAGCTCCCCCAACTGGTGCAAGGTTCCACCCCTAGCACCTTTCCCCTGGTAGCCAAGCAGCTCGCCCGGCCAGATTTGGGAGTGGAAGGTGATATTGTCCTTGCCCATGAAGTAGTAGGAGGTGGCGGCCGGGTCGGTCCAGAAATCCCGCCAAGCATCGGGATTACCGCTGCGATGCGCCCATTCGATGGAGGCAGACAGGTAGCCCACGACGGCGTCGAACCACACATAAAGCTTCTTTCCCGGATTATTCTCCCAGCCCTCCACGGGAATGGGAATACCCCAGTCAATGTCGCGGCTCATGGCGCGGGGACGAATGTCGGACAACAGGTTGAGGGAGAATTTGAGAACGTTGGGCCGCCAATCGTTCCGGGTCTGCAACCATGCGGTGAGTTCCTCGGCGAGCGCGGGCAGGTCGAGAAGGAAATGCTCGGTTTCTACAAACTTTGGGGTTTCCCCATTGATTTTTAGAGACCGGGTTGATAAGGTCCGCCGGATCGAGTTGGTTGCCACAGTTGTCGCACTGGTCGCCGCGGGCCCCATCGGCACCGCAGATGGGGCAGGTACCCTCAATATAGCGGTCGGGCAGCGTGCGGCCGGTAGAGGGCGAAATGGCCCCCATGGTGGTTTCCTTCAGCATGTAGCCGTTGTCGTACAGCCCCCGGAATAGTTCCTGAACAATGGCATAGTGATTGCGGGTGGTGGTGCGGGTAAAAAGGTCGTAGCTTAACCCCAGGCCGGCCAGGTCTTCGACGATTTGGCGGTTATAACGGTCGGCAAGTTCCGTCACGGAGATGCCTTCCTTGTCGGCCTGAACCAAAAGCGGGGTGCCGTGCTCGTCGGTGCCGGAAACCATGAGCACATTTGCCCCGGTCATGCGTTGGTAGCGGGCAAAGACATCAGAGGGCACGCCAAAACCAGCCACGTGTCCAATATGACGGGGACCGTTGGCATAGGGCCAGGCCACGTTGACAAGCACATTATTCATGGTTTTCTAGCTTATCAGGCCTATCACCGGTTATTGGCGGGACCGCAAAACCGCGTCGTAAAGCTCTTTCTTGCTGACCTTATGGGCGGTGGCAACGGTAGCGCACGCGGTTTTCAGCCGTTCCCCACCCGCCACAAGTTCGCTCACCCGTTCGACAAGTTCGGGGAGTTCAATGGTGCGGGTTTCCGGCATCGCCCCTCGATCACGCAGGTAATCTCGCCTTTCAAGCCCCCCAGCTACCCAGTCGGCAAGCTCGGCCAAAGTGCCGCGACGGACCTCCTCGTAGACTTTGTGAGCTCGCGGGCCACAGCAGCGCGCCGATCAGGCCCAAGAATCTCGACCGCATCGGCCAAGGTGGCGGCAATCCGATGCGGTGATTCAAAAAGCAAACGGCCCGCTCCTCGGCGATAAGCGACTCCAACCAGGCGCGGCGGACGCCAGATTTGCGGGGTACAAACCCGTCGAAAGCAAACTTGCCCACATGCAGGCCGGACAGTGCGATAGCGACGGGAACAGCGGAGGGACCGGGAAAACACGTAATGGGCACGCCCGCATCATGGGCCGCGGCAACAAAGGGGAAACCCCGGATCGGACACGATGGGCATACCAGCATCGGTCACCACAACAACGGTGGCGGTGCGGGCATGGTGAATTAACTGTTCCACCCGGTCCTGCTCATTGTGGTCGAAATTGGACAGGATCTGCCCCCGCAGCTCCACCCCCAGAGCCTGCGCCAGATTCCGGGTGCGGCGGGTGTCTTCGGCGGCAATATAGTCCGCCTCGGCGAGGGCCTGCCGCAGCCGGGGGTGGCGTCGTCGATATTGCCGAGGGGGTGGCTGCGAGAATAATTCCGCGGGGTAAGGGGTCATGCCCTCATGCTAGCTTTTCGACGAATCCAGGCCCAATTCCTCTTTGACCTCCTCCCTGCATGGTTTCGGCAATATCAGTATCTTCCACATTGGATTCGGTTTCATACCGGGCCAGCCGCCGACGCTGCTTCGAGCTAAACCGTTTGGTCGGATCAAGCTTGCGGCGCAGCAGCTCGCGCATGTTTTCCCGACGGGTAGATTCCTCCCGAATCTGGGAGAACGACCGCACCCACCCGACAAGGAACACGAGAAACAGCAAAACCCCCATATAGCCTAGGATGGGGAAAGAGGGTAGCGACCAGGGTTTTAAACCCTAGGAAGCTCACGGCAAAGGCCACGAGCGAACTCACGACGAAAGCCGGGTAGAACCGAGTGGGATGCTTGGCGGTGATGCGTCTGCCAAAGGCGTAAAGCATGCCGATAACCGTATTGAAAATCATGCCAAGGATAGCGATGGACATGCCGAAACCCAACCACGGATGAATCTGGTTGACAATGGTGAGCATGGGCACATCGTCGGCGGCCACCTGGTCGGCCCGCAAGTAGAGGGACCAGGTAGCAAAGGTGAGCATGAGCCCGAAAATAATGCCACCGATCATGCCGCCCAGGCCGGCGGCGCGCGGATCGGTGTTATTACCGCCAATGATGATGGCCATGGATGCGCCAATCATGAGGTTAAGGCCCACATAATTCATGGTGGCAATGCCCCAATGGGGCGCAACCGGGGTAATGGTGTGGGCAGCCTGGTCCAGAACCGAATAGTCGGCATGGCCGGTGCTGAGAACCCACACAACGGTGATGGTCATAAACACGATGATGAGCGGCGTGATGGAGCCGATAACCTCGGTGACCTTATCAACGTCGAGAAGTCCAACAATGAGCGTAATGGCAAGCAGAATGAGGGCACCAACCCAGGTGGGAAAACCAAACTGCTGATTCAGGTTGGAGCCGGCACCCGCAAACATGACCGTGCCGGTGCAAAACAGGGTGATGAGCACCCCAAGATCCAGGAGCCTAGCCAACAGGGGGTAGCTGACCCGCCGGAGCACAGTGCCATGGTCGCCGGCAAGATAATAGCTGCCAAGCTGGACAACAACCAGCCCACTGATGGCCATGACGAGGGAGGAAAGCGCGGCGGCCACAATGCCGACCTTGCCGTAGGAAACGAAGTATTGCAGCATCTCTTGGCCGGTGGCAAAACCGGCGCCAACGATGATGCCAATGAACGCCAAGACGATGGTGACAGTTCGCTTGAGCATTGGTCATGCCTTCTTTTTACTTCTTTACTGCTAGTTTCCGACTGGGCTGATGCCCATTTCGGTTGAGTACTAGCCTACGCACACCGCTGCCAGACTTCCGGTGCTTTTCCGCCTCCCGGTGGATGCGCCGCTCCCGGGCGAGACGGGCCGCAAAGCGCTGTTGCTCCCGGTAGTCAAGATAAAGCTCATCGTTGCGGAGATCCTTAATGAGAGCGAACATCAGGATGAAAATCACAATGACGAACGGGGATGCGGCAACAATGGTGATGTTTTGCAGATTCTTCAAAATATCGTCGCCGCCGGTAAGCAGCATGGTCATGCCGACGAGCGCCACGAGCACGCCCCACCCGGCGGTCACAAACCGGTTAGCGTCGGTTTGCCCATGCTGGCTCATGGAACCCATGACGGTCGACGCAGAGTCGGCGGAGGTGATGAAGAACAGTGCGAGCAGGGCCACGGCGATCACGCCCCACACAACGCCACCAGGCAGGGTGTGAAGCAGGTCAAAGAGTTGGCTCTGGGCATTCCCATCGACCCCAAATGGATGCGCCCTGCTGTTCCAGGTGGATGGCGGTGCCGCCAAAAATAGCGAACCACACGAGACTCACCGCGGAGGGAACCAACATGACCCCAATGAAGAATTCGCGGATGGTGCGACCGCGGGAAATACGGGCCAGGAACATGCCGACGAACGGGCTCCAGGAAATCCACCATGCCCAGTAGAAAATGGTCCAGCTGCTAAGCCATTCGCTGGTGTTTGTGCCGGGCGATTCAGCGGTGCGACCAATCATTTCGAAGAAGTGCGACAGGTACGCCCCGAAGGCTTCGGGAAGCAAGTTCAGGATCGTCACGGTGGGCCCAAACACGAAGACGATAATGCCCAAGATGGCGGCCAACACCATGTTGGCGTTGGAAACATAGCGAATACCATTGCCCACACCAGACATGGCGGACATGAGGTAGGCGAGGGTGAGGATGGACACGATCACCACGATGGTACTCATGGAAGGGTTCTTGACTATGCCCGCAGCGGTAAGACCAGCACTAATCTGGGTTGCGCCAATGCCGAGGGAACAAGCCGTGCCGAAAATGGTGGCGATAATGGCGAGAATGTCAATAATGCGACCGGTCCAGCCTTTGGCGCCACGCTCACCAATGAGCGGGATAAAAGCAGAGCTGAGGAGTTGGCGGCGGCCTAATCTAAAGGTGGAATAGGCGATGGCCAACCCGAAAATACCGTAAATGGCCCAGGGGTGAAGGGTCCAGTGCAGCAAGGTGGAGCTCATGGCATCACCAATGTTTTTGGGCTCATGCCCGGGAATCCCCACACGATAGTGGGTCAGCGGCTCGGTGACGCCATAAAACATGAGGCCAATGCCCATACCGGCTGCAAACATCATGGCAATCCACGAGAAAGTGGAAAACTCCGGCGCCTCATCATTGCGGCCAAGCTTGATATTGCCGAATTTACTCAAGGCCACAATGATGGCGAACGCCAAAAATATGGTGGTGCATAAAACAAATGCCCACCCGAAATTGGTGATGACAACCGAGAGGGCTTTTTGGGAAAAACTGGAAAAACTAGTGGGATTCAGCAAACCCCAGAGCACGACAGATAGAACAATGACTACAGCCGGAATGGTAACCCGATAGTCAATTCCAACATCGTCTTTTTCGCTCTCAAAGACGATTTTTGGCTCAGCTGGCACTTTTGCCGGTGGCGATTCCAGCATTTCCGCTAATTCTTGGGTAGCGGACACATTTGTTGGTTTTTCCATAAAACTACCGTGCGGCAAAAATCCGCGGATATCAACACGATACCGCAATTTTAAGGAAAAAATAGGGGGTATACGCTGCGACTTTATCTAAACGTTATTAATCGTTAAAGCACTGGATAATGCCATTAAATCATAAAATCTACACCCTCAAAGATCACAATATCATAACAATATCGGGGCGGAGTTTTCTTAATAATGGAGAAGAAGACAAAAACCACCAGCACCACATAGAATGGCACAAGTGATTTCCTTGACCAGCAACCTACGTCGCAAAGCTGCTCACACCTCGGCGGATGAGCCACGTCCGCCAGTTGGTCAGTTCACCCGTCCCGCAACCCCGCCAGAGCCCCGCCGCATCGTCTGGACCAAATTCGACACCAACGCCACCCTCCTCATCGGCCTGTGGACCCTCATCACCCGCTTTGTCGGCCTCAACTCGGCCGTGGCGGACGGTACCCCGGTCTTCGACGAGAAACACTATGTGCCGCAAGCCTGGGACATGGTCAACAGTTGGGTCAACCCGCTCATCGGCGGCATCGAATCCAACCCCGGCTACGGACTGGTCGTCCACCCACCCCTGGCAAAACAAATCGAAGCCTACGGCGAACTAATATTCGGATACACCGCCCTCGGCTGGCGCATCATGGCCGCCCTCTTCGGCACAGCCACCGTGCTACTCATTATGAATCTGGCCCGCCAACTCACCGGTTCTAGCGTTATTGCAGCCTTTGCCGGCATTTTGGCGCTCTTCGACGGTGTCCTCCTCATCACCTCTCGATTCGGCATGCTCGACATCTTCCAAACCCTCTTCATTGTCGGCACAGCCTACTGTCTAGCCCGCGACTATAACCAAATGCGTGTTCGACTCCACCAAGCATGGCTCACCGGCGACCTCGGGACGCACCGCTTCGGCCCTCGCTTCGGATTCCGCTGGTGGCGGTTCGGCGCCGGCATCTGCCTCGGCCTCGCGCTCTCAGTCAAATGGTCGGGCCTTTATTACATGGCGTTCTTCGGCATTATGACCGTGCTTTTCGACGTTTACCTTCGGCACCGCTACCAGGTGAAACAACCAATTCTCGGCACCTTAGTGCGGGATACCATCGCCGCCTTCTGCTCCATCGTCATCTTCCCCATCGCCCTCTACGCCTGGAGCTGGCGCGCCTGGTTCACCTCCGAAACCTCCATCTACCGGCACGTCGACACCTGGAAAGACGTGGCCCTCAATAACTCACGATTTCGCCCCCCGACTCCTGGGTATTCCGACTCCCCGAGGCCCTAGCCAGCTGGATTTATTATCACAAATCTGTTCTAGCATTCCACGCCAGCCTTACAACATCGGCCGGCCATGTTCACCCCTGGGACTCTAAACCATGGTCATGGCTGGTCTCTGGCCGACCCATCCTCTACTACTCGGTCACCGACATTCACTGTGGGGAAAGCACCTGCCGACGCATGATCTATCTCTTCGGCACCCCAGCCATCTGGTGGCTCACCATCCCCATTATCCTCTGGTCACTCTGGCGCACCATCATTCGAAAAAGATTTACGACTCATCATCCCCCTGGTGAGCTTCGCCGCCGGCTTCCTCCCCTGGCTCGCCGCCTACGACCGCCAAATGTATTTCTTCTACGCCACCCCCCTCATCCCATTCACCATCATCATGATCGCCATTGGGCTAGGCGAGCTCATCCCCCTAGGAAAACGACTCAAAATCCCCGCAATCTTCCACAAAATCGGCACCGAAACCACCACCGTTGGCGGCCTCATCGTCGCCCTCTACCTTGGCCTCGTCGTCGCCATGTTCGTGTACTTCTCCCCGATCCTCTATGGCTACACCATCCCCGATGCTCTGTAGAGACCCTCATGTGGATTCCCAGCTGGCGGTAGGCGTCGTCAAGCAACCGGGCGCGCCGACAACGCCCGCACCACCGCCCACCCCTTATCCAACAACCACAGCCACAACAACGCCACCACCGACACAAACAACAACCCGAGCTGGCCGGCCGCGGCCATGGTCATCGACCCCACCACCAGGTCCCGCACCCCCCAGCCCAAAAGCTAAACATAAACAACGCCCCATACACCGGCAACAACCCAGCAACCAGCCGGGTCTGCCACGCCACAAACACCACCCCAAACCCCAACGCGGATCGCATTGCCACGGTTTCCATCACCAATTGCAGAAACACCGGATCGCTATCCCCCGCCGGCAGCCGCAACAGCGCCACCGCCCAGCCGCACCATGCCACCCCCAAAAGCACCAGGACCACCCGGCAGATTGCCACGCTCACCAGCCGACTCGCCGCCTGCCTCCGCCACACCGGCGCCACTCCGGCCATGATCTCTTCTGACAAATCGGGAATGTCCGACACTGGCGTGTCGCTAAACGCCAGGGTACGATTGAGCAGCGCCGCATTATCTAAAAACGACTGGCACTCCGCGCATTCCGCCACATGCGCATCCACTACATCGTCAGAAAGGGGCGACGGTTCCCCATCCAACCGCGCCGACAACGCCGCCTGCACCTGCTGACACTCGACCACAACAACCCCCAATCACTGGGTGCTTAGCCGCACTCAGCCTTGACGACTCAAAACCTCATCTATACTAGCCCGACCCGAGCCAAACACCACGATCAGCACCAAACCCGCAATCAATAACAACACATACTCATACCCCCCACCGGCAATGAAAAACCCGGCATTCATGTGCACCAAATAAAACGCCGCCACCATCAGCAACGCCAATACTCCCGCAACAATCGTGGTCAACAAGCCAACCGTCAAAAATAATCCCCCCACGAATTCCGCGGTTGCCGCCAAATACGCCGACAATTGGGCCTGCGGCACCCCCCACGCCGCAAACTGCTGCCCCGTAGCGGTCAATCCTTGCACGAAAAACTTGTCAAACCCATGGGCCACAAAAATTATTCCCAGCACGAACCGGAATAACAGCAATGACCCATCCCGCACCGCCGGTTTATCCACAGATACCTCTACCCCACCCGTAACTTAATCACGTTATCGTACTGCGCCGCTGGTTCCGGCTCAGGTTCGCTCTCCCCGGCCGACCGGTTGGTCTCCACCAGCTCCAAACCAATAAAATCCGGCGAATCATCATCCGTTTCCAAAACCACGGCACCTGGCCGCCGCAACCGATGCGGAATGCCTAATTCCCGATCCATGCTATTTCGTACTCCTGCCCGGGTCCGACGCAGCTGATGCACCCGCTTGTGCCGCAACCGCTCTTCGTCACGAACCTGCGCCCGCAACGCTATCAGATAAATAATGGTCATCCCCAACGCAATCGCCGGGGCAGCCCACATCCAACCACCGATAAACCCAGCCGGAATAATAGTGACCACAACGGCAACTACCAGCCCTAACACGGTTGACCGCCGCCGTTGATACCGATCGGCGCTATGCTTCTTATCCGCCTCAGGATCGTAGCCGCCCCGACCACGCCGGGATTTAGCGAACTCGATTTCCTCCGGGGTGAGCTCATCGCTGTCGCTGATATTATCGTCGATATCTGCCGCGGTGCGCTTTGCGACGCTCCGTTTGGCGGCAGATTTCTTCTCTTTTTTCTCCTTCTTGGTAGGCACATCCGGTACCACAGACAGGTTTGCGCCCCGAGCCCCAGTGGGATACAGGAGGTCTTCCGGGTCAAGGTAGGAATCGTCAATCTCATAGGGGCTGTCGGGATCGACCGGCTTCGACCCCACCTTCGCACTGGTGTTCGCGGCATGCACTGAGGCAACCGGGACCGATACGGCAGGTGCAGAAACCGCGGCGGCGGCCCGCATGGTTTCTGTGGTGGCATCAGCATTCGCATCGGATTCGGCCTTGGCCTTCGCAGCCTTCGCCTGGGCTGCGGCATCAGCACCAGCTGCGGCCTTGCTTCGTGCTGCGGCCTTGGCCCGGGCAGCGGCTACCTTATCGTGATCGCTCTTGGCTTGGTCGGCCACGGTGTGATCGCTCTTGGCCGAGGTGGCTGCGGCGCGGGCAGCTAGAGCAGTACCAGATGCCCCGGACGTGGTCGACGTGTGTGACGCAGCTGCGCCCGACTTCGGCTTCGCTTGAGCCTGGGCTGGGCCTTGAGCTTGCGCAATAGCCTTCGAACCCTTGGTCGAATCCTTGGCGGCGGGTTGACGGTTCGGCGCAGCCATGGCCACGGTATCGTTGGCGGCCTTCGGCTTGTCGGAAATCAGCGGGCTGGTGATCTTCTTGAACGGCACAGTTGGGGTGTCCTCCACCCCAAACTCCGGTTGGTCGGCAATCAACTTCCGCTGCTGGGCATCAGCGGCAGCCACCTTAGGGCGCAACGCAGGCGGCCGTTGTGGCTTCCGGCCCCCCTCATGAATGACCCGGGTATCGTCAAAACCCTCCCCCACCTTGCTTATTGGCTTATGTTTGCGCAGCAAAAATGGCATGAGCACAAACAGCCACAACACAACGATCAAAAATCCCTACAATGGTGGTGGTCACTACTCACCCTTCCTACCCTATGTGCCTTCCAAGAGTATCGACGTTACTGAATTATTGGAATTAGGCACGCCGACAATCAATTGTTAAGCATACCGTGCTTGGTTGGTCTTAATCAGTCGGGTGACGCAACTATCCACATAGTCGTCAATTGTGATAGCCATCAGGTAGTGATCCCGCCATTGACCGAAAATGTGCAGGTTCTTGTGCAAATATCCCTCTTCTCGAAAGCCAGGTTTTTTCCAAAACCCGGCGCGATGCGAGGTTCTCAGGTAGGTAGGTTGCGGTCACCCTGTGTACCCCCACTCGGTCAAACGCATGATCGACTCCGAGTGCGCATGCGGCAGTGGCGATTCCCCGTCCAGTCAGGTGGGAGGACACCCAATATCCCACCCAGCAATCTGAGGCGCTACCACGTTGAATGCTGCCGAGGGTGACTTGGCCGCAGAATTTCCCATCAACGTCGATGGCGAATGGTATGAGTACTCCATCGTCGGCCGCGTGGCGGACGCTGTTGTAGAATTCACGCCACCGTGCCGAGGGTGGGCCTCGGTCCATGAGGTGTGGATTGTGGGTTCGACTCGGGCCAAAATATCGGCGTCTGTCAGGCGTAATGCTGACCATGGTTCGCCGTCGGATTTCATAAGGGGGCGTAGTTGCACGGTGTGCTCCCCCACTATGAGGGGGATTGTATATTCCATCCACCCCGGATGGGTGGGATTGCGCGGCCCGGTGGCGGGCCGGGGTTGTCGGAAAAGATGTCGCATCAACGTCCCGATTGGTTCCTTAGCAATGGTTAGTTTCCGGTTTGGCTCAAGAAGATCACTTCCACGATGTCTCCTGGTCGCACGTCGGTGACTTCTTCTGGGATGCGAATCATTGCATTGGCGTCGGAAAGTCCGGCGAGTAGGTGGGCGGGGGCGCCGTTGGCGCCGCCGAGGCCTTCGACTAGGTAGTCCTGGGTGTGGGCGTCGCGCATGAGGCGGGCTCGAACGTAGCCGCGCCGGCCGGCTTTGGATCCGACGTGGTTGAGGGCTCGGGCTCGGACGGCTCGGCGTTGGAAGGTGCGTTTGCCGAGGCAGATCCTTACGACGGGCCGGATGAAGATTTCGAATATGACGAGTGCTGAGACGGGGTTGGAAGGGAGGAGGAATACTGGGATTTTTTTGTCGCCAAGTAGGCCGAATCCTTGGACGGATCCGGGGTGCATGGCTACCCAGGTGGTGTCGAGTTCGCCGAGGTCGGCGAGGATTTCTCGGATAGTGGTGGATCCTGAGCCGCCTACTGCGCCGGAGATGACGATGAGTTCGCTGCGCAGCATTTGGGCTTCGATGATTTCTTTGAGGCGGCGGGGTTCGCCGGCGGCGATGCCTACCCTGTGGACGTCTGCACCGGCGGCGGCCGGCGGCGGCGAGGGAGTAGGAGTTGACGTCGAGGATTTGGCCGAGTGAGGGTTCTCGGTCAATGTCGACGAGTTCGTGGCCGATGGACATGATGGACATGCGGGGCCGGGGATGGACGAGGACTTTGGAGCGGCCGACTGCTGCGAGCAGGCCAATGTGGGCGGGGCTGAGTATGGCGCCTTGGGAGACTGCGACGTCGCCGGGGCGTATGTCATCGCCTTGTTTGCGGACAAATTCGCCGCTGCGCACGGGTTTGAGTGCAGTCATGCGTTTCCGGCCGCGGTCGGTCCAGGCGAGGGGATGACTGCGTCGGAGAGGGTGGGTAGGGGGCGCCGGTGTGGACGCGGACCGCTTGTTTGGGTTGGAGTCGGAGGGGCCGGCCGGAGCCGGCGGCGACTTCGCCGACGACGGGGAGGGAGATTTCTGTTGTGGGGGTTATATCGGCGGTGGGGTCTTGCCCGAGGCCGCGTTCACCACCGACGTCGACTGCGCGGACTGCGTAGCCGTCGATGGCGGCTTGGTCGAAGCCCGGTAAGGGGCGTTGAGCTTGTACTTCTTCCGCGCACATGAGTCCTAGTGATTCGGCAATGGCGATGCGTACCGGTTCAGGTGCCACTGCTTGTTGGGTCACTAGGGTCAGTTGCTCTTCTACTGAGCGCACCGTTAATGTCCTCCCTGACCAGTGTGAAAAAGCGACATGAAATTTTTCGTGTGTTTGTGAATGTAGTTATTGTGGACTCGTTTCCACCCTATTAGTGTACGGCAGTTTGTGGGAGGTCATGCCCCGTGTTCGTCGAGAATTTCGCGTAGCACCTTTTTGAGGTGTGGCCCGTACACTGGGTCGGCTAGCCCAAAATCTACCACCGCGGGGATGTATCCGCCGGGATTGCCGAGATCGTGGCGTTTCCCGTCGTGGACGAGGATGTGGACGGGGTGTCCTTCGTCGATGAGGAGCGCGATAGCGTCGGTGAGTTGGAGTTCACCGCCGGCGCCTGGGGTGATGCGGCGGAGGGCGTCGAAGATGGCCCGGTCGAGGAGGTAGCGGCCGGTGGCAACAAAGTTGGAGGGGGCGTCGTCGACTGCGGGTTTTTCGACCATGCCCCGGACTTTTTTGACCACATAGTCGCCGTGGTAGTCGGTGGCGTCTTCGATGTCGAAGACGCCGTAGTTGTAGACGTCTTCGTGGGGGACTTCGAAGGCGCAGAGCACAGATCCGCCTAGTTGTGCGCGGACTTCCATCATTTTGATGACAACACCCATGGGCAGCACCAGGTCATCGGGGAGCATGACCGCTACGACGTTTTCGTCGTCGTCAAGTACTTGTTCGGCGAGCCCTACCGCATGCCCGAGGCCTAGTGGTTCGACTTGTTCCACGGCGATGGGGGTGGGCAGGTTATTGGTGTTTCGTACTTTTTCCAGCTGGTGGGTTTTACCGCGGGCTTCGAGCATAGTTTCTAGCGCGGGATATCTATCGAAGTAGGCGAGTACTTCGCGTTTTTTGGGGGCGGTAATGATTGCGAGTTTGTCGGCGCCAAGTTGTGCGGCTTCTTGTGCTATGAGTTCGATGCCGGGGGTATCAACAACAGGAAGAAGTTCTTTGGGGATGGTTTTTGTCGCTGGCAGGAATCGTGTACCCATGCCTGCGGCGGGAACGATCACGGTCTTGACGGACAGCGATGCATGTGTCTTGGCGCTTGTCATGCAGTTCAGTGTACTTTTTTTAAGGTTAAATATCAGAATTTTTTCTAAAATAATAAGTATGGCTACTCCCCCGGTTTCTGGTTTTCCCCAGCACACACCAGCAAATAGGCATCATCATGCATCGAATGATGTCCCCCATGGGCCGGCTTGTTCGCCCCTGGATCCGGTTTCGGATGAGTCGCCGGTGGCTCAGACTGCGATGGCGCAGGCTAAGGCGCGGGTGCGGGCGCGGGTGCGGGCGGCGCGAACGGCGTTGTCGCCCGAGGTGCGGGCGGAGAAGGATGCTGCGGTGGTGGCAGCGATAACAACGCTGGTGCAAGATCGGGGCTGGGCACGGGTGGCCGCGTATGCGCCCATGCCACGGGAGCCCGGGGGGTCGTTATTGGTTCCGGCATTGGCTGGCTTGACGACGGAACTGTGGTTGCCGGCCTGTCGCCCAGGTCGGATACTGCGGTGGGGTCGGTATGCTGGGCCTGAGTCGGTATGTGCGGGTATGTGGGAATTCTGGAGCCGAGGGATGCCCCGCAAGATAGTGAGCCTGCTAGGCTCGCTCGATGGGGTGTTTGTGCCAGCTATTGCCGTGGATAACCAGGGGTTTCGCCTGGGGCAGGGGGCGGGTTTTACGATCGTGCCTTGGCTGGGTGTGCCGCACCAACGGTGGCGGTGGTGTATGCGTCGGAGATCATGCCGGTGCCGCATGAACCGCATGATGTGATGCTGGACATAATTGTGTCGGATGGTTGACCAAAATTTGGGGCGGGTCAGTCCTATGGTTTATGTTCACTTCGCTTTCTCACCCTGGTTTTCATCGGTCCGCCCTGCTGCGCAAGCTTGTGGCGGTAACGCTCATGGTCACGGCTGTTGGTATCACCGTCGCCGACCGGCTACATCAGCATATTTCGGTTGTGGTATATTCCCGGGATGTTACTGCCGGTAGTCGCATCACGGCCGCGGATGTGACGGTTGTCCAGGTTTCCGAATCGGTGCTACCACAGGATCGGCTGGCTACCGCCGATGCTGCGGTGGGGAATATTGTGGTGGCGTCCAGGTCGCGTGGTGCCATGGTTTCTGCGGCTGATTTTGTGGATTCGGCCCTCGTTTCGCAAACTATGACAAACACCACATCGAGCGATGTGGGGCCCAAAAACCACATGGTTCCGATCACGCTCGCCGACCCAACCTTGGCAAGTTTACTTCGTCCGGGAGACACGATTACTATTGTCACGGCCACCGATGACAGCAGCGCGCCTCGGGTCATTGCCGCTGGTGGCAAGGTCATTTTCGCCACCACGAAGGCGACAGATTTTCCGGGCGCCACCCCAGGCACGGTATTGGTGTCGTTGGTGGCAGACAGTGCCGCGGCGGTGGCGGCGGCCAGCTTGTCTCAGCCTCTAGCAGTTGTGGTGACGGGTGATCGGGCGGAGTGATTTCCGCGTGGGTACTTCAAAAACATTAACTGATTGCTCTAATCTATAAACTGCTATCTGTCTCCTACTTTCAAAGGAAGAAATAAGTATTATGTTAAAGGGTTTCCGGGATTTTATTCTCCGCGGTAACGTGATCGAACTGGCAGTGGCTGTGGTCATTGGTTCGGCGTTCACGAACATTGTCACTGCCTTCACCAATAAGATCATCAACCCGCTCATTGCCTCGCTGGGCAGCACCGAAGTGAAGGGGCTGGGTTTCCAAATCCGTCCGGGTGTTGCAGAGACCTTTGTGGACTTTGGTGCGGTGATTACCGCAGCGATCAACTTCCTGATGGTGGCCGCAGTGGTGTACTTCGTACTCATCGTGCCGATGAACAAGCTCAGCGCCCTGATGTCCTCCAAGGAGAAGAAAGAAGCGGCCGAAACAGCCCCCGCGGCAGATGTGGTGCTGCTCACCGAAATTCGTGACCTATTGAAGGCACAGCGGTAAATTTCCCAGTTTCTGTAGCAAAACCGGCTGGTTTTTCAGGCGAGAGTTCTCGCACAAAAACCAGCCGGTTTTTCTGCCCCGTATCGGCGGCAAGGGTTAGTAGTGGGGTGGTTGTTGTTCCCGGTAGAACTCCAGGCTGCCCTGTTCCGCACCGGAGCCGATGGGGCCAAAATCGTCTTCGAAAATGACCATGCGGTCTTCGTCGCCTGGCTCATGCTGGCTGCCCCGGTCGGCGGTGCGGTCGTAGTCCACGGCGTCGGAAAGCCGCACGGCACGTCGTCGGTTTCGCATATGAGTAACTTTCGCCGCCTTAGCTCATGACCACGCGTCGCAGCTGGTCAACCAGGTGGTGGACCAGGGGGGTGAGGGTGGCCATGCCGTCACGAATAGCCAGCCGGGAGCCCGCCATGTTCACCACCACTGTGGATCCCGACACCCCAGACAGGCCCCGGGACACCGCCGCGTCGACGGCACCACAGTGCAAGCCAGAACTTCGTAATGCCTGCACCACGCCGGGAACCGCCTGGTCGAGGAGTTCCCGGGTGGCCTCGGGGGTTTTATCGCGCGGGCCCACACCTGTTCCGCCTACGGTAAGCACCAGGTCGGCACCGCCAATGACACCCATTTCGATCGCCTTGCGGATTTGGGATCGTTTTGACCGAACCTCCACCACGGCGTCCACCACGAAACCGCCCTCGCTTAAAAGCTCGGCCACCAACCGGTCGGTGTCCGGGCCGGAGTCTAATTTGTGGTCTCCCACGAGCACAACCAGGGCCCGGCGGGGGGCCACGCGTTTCCCTTCGGCCCGGGCTTGTTCCACGGCCTCCTCGGCGCGGAAAAACGCCTCATCGGGTTCACCAATGCCATCAAGTCGCGTGGCGGAATCGGGGTCGGTAACATCAGCAACATCGACTTCGGTAACATCCGTCTCACCAGGGGCGGCGTCACTATCGGTGAGCATGTCCGGTTCGGCGAACACATCGCGGGGGTCCATGGTGGTTATTCCTCTCGTTATTTATCCTGTTATTAACTAGGAATTTACTCGTTCGGCAGCGTTACCTCTACCTCTCGGGGATTTTCGCCCTTTTCATCAACAACTTTTAGCTTAATTTTCGCACCAAAGTCACTGCTCCGCACCGCCGCAATCAAACCGTTAGCGTTCTTAATAACTCGGTCATTGATGGCGACAACAACCTCGCCCTTCTTCAGGCCAGCCTTGTCGCCGGGGCCGTCCTTGGACACTTCAGCGATTTTCGCTCCGGATTCCCGGAATCGTTGATCCAACGACACCCCAATGAGCGGATAGCTGGCCTTACCATCCTTAATGAGCTGGTCGGCGGTGCGGCGGGCAAAGTTCGCGGGAATAGCAAAGCCCAGGCCGATGGAACCGGCTTCCTCGGAACCACTAGAGGCGGTGGAGGCAATCACGGAGTTCATGCCAATGAGCTCACCATTCATATTGACCAGGGGACCGCCGGAGTTACCGGGGTTAATGGCGGCGTCGGTTTGGATGGCGTCGATAATGGTGGCTTCCCCGCCTTCGCCGGCGCGCACGGGCCGGTTCAGGGCGGACACAATGCCGGTGGTGACGGTCTGTTCCAACCCCAGCGGCGCACCTATAGCCACCACGTTTTGGCCCACCGCCAGGTCATCGGAATTACCAATGGTAATGGTGGGCATATTACTCACATCCTCCACCTTAATGACGGCCACATCGGTGTTACTGTCACCAGCAATGAACTTGGCTGGGTGGGTGCTGCCGTCTTGAAGCGTTACGGTCATTTCGGCGCGGCCATCTGCCGCACCCTCAACCACGTGGTTATTCGTCAACACATAGCCATCCTGCGAAATGATGGATCCAGAACCGGAGACCGCACTATCCTCGGTGAGCAGGCGAATACTCACCACGGCAGGTTGCACCGCCTCGGCAACAGCCTGCACGGTACCGGCTTCCGCCTGGGGCTTACCGCGGCTGGCGGGTTCCTTCAGGGATTCCGCCACGGAGGTGGTATCCGAGTTCGAGGCCCACCGGGTGGCATAAACACCGGCAATACTGCCAGCGGCAATGGCCGCAACCAGGGCTAACGCGGCGGCCGGCAGCAGGCCAATGGTGCGCCTCTCCTTCACCTGCTGGGCCTGCGGCGGCTGCGCCATAGGCCCAGCGGCACTATAGGGGTTATTGGGGTTTCCTAAGCTGCTGGGCACATCGGAAACGCTTTGCGACGTCGGGGTCCGCGGAATCTGCTGCGTTTGCTGTGGCTGCTGCGGGGCTACCGGTTGCTGAGGCGGCCGCTGCGATCCCTGCAATTGTGGCCCCTGTAGTGGAGGTTGCTGCGGCTGGGATGCGCTGGTACTGCCAGGCCACTCAAAACCACTGCTACCCGATTGCTGCGGATTCCCAAAGGGTTGATTATCGCTATCGTTGGATTTACGGGGATCATTAGTCATGGTTAGTAGTATCCTAGATATGTCTTGTGCCTGACTGTCACCATTATTGGGACAATCATGTGAAAAAGCTGGCAAAATCCTGTGCTAGCTATGTTATGTGATAGTAGCGGATTTACTTACCGATTGCGTCATGGGCGTTACGGAACATGGCCGCCCGACCCTCGGTAGGCCGATCATCGTGACTATTGGCCACCAACTGTTTTGATGCCGAATTTTTCGCATCGCGCGCTAAATCTTCTTCATGGTCGTAACCAGGCAGAATCATGCGGAACATGGCGCCACCATCCTCAGATTCCTCGGCGGTAATGCTGCCGCCGTGCCGATCCACCACCTGGCGCACAATAGCTAACCCCAGGCCAGAGCCCGGCATGGATCGTGATTGGATACATCGGTAAAAACGTTCGAAAACTTTTTCGCGTTCCTCCTCGGGAATGCCAGGCCCGGAGTCAGAAATGGTGATCTGCATGCGACCCTCATCCAATCGGGTCATCTTCACCCGCACCACCCCATCGGCGGGTGACCATTTGGCCGCATTATCCATGAGGTTTAATATTGCCCGGCCCAGGGAATGCGCATCCCCCCACAAATACCAGGGGGTAACATGCAGCCGGAATTCCACATCGGGTCGGCGGCGACGCACCCGTTCGAAAGCGGTTTGTGCCACCTGGGCCAGATCGGTTTCTTGCAATTCGGTTTCGGCCGCGTCCTCGCGGGCCAAATCAACCAGGTCGCCGATCAGGGTGGAAAGCTCCTCCATTTGCGCCATAACATCGTGTTCGAGGGCTTTTTTCTCCTCATCCGAAATTTGGGGGGCACCAGGTTTTTGTAGCAACATGAGCAGTTCAATGTTGGTGCGCATGGAGGTCAGTGGGGTTTTTAGTTCGTGCCCGGCATCGGCCACAAGTTGCGCCTGCCGCTGTCGGGATTGGTCCAGGGCCGCCAGCATCTGGTTGAAGCTCATGGTGAGCAGGGCTAATTCGTCATTGCCCACAACCGGAATGGGGGTGAGTTTTTGGGTGCGGGTCACCGCATCCACCGCTGATTGGAGTCGAACAAGCGGTTTCAGGCCGGCGGTGGCTACCACAATGCCGGTCATGATGGCGAGCAGCACCCCTAAACCGCCGAATACTAAAAGGGCCAGGCCCAAGGTCAGGATGAGGCCTTGAATGTCGGTCATGTCCCGGGACAGCACAACGGTCGCCCCGGCGTCGTTCGTGGCCATAAACACCCGGTCACCGTTCACGGTCTTCACCACGGTTTTCTCCCCGGCGGCAAAGAGCAACGGCAGCGACTCATCACCAGCGGTATAGTTCCAGCCGGGAAGCCGAATGGAGATTTTGGTGTTTTGGTTATAGGTGCGAAATACTCGACTTCCTTTTTTTCACATTATTAAAAAAAGGAAGGGTCCACAGTCTCCGCCAACATGGCCATGCTTTTTAGACTTCAGGTCTTTATCCACGTTATTGGTCAAGGTGACGGATACAGACCAATACGCCAAAACCGTCATCACCCCAACCGCGATAGCCACCATACTTGCCGTGAGCATGGCCACCCGCCAGCGTAATGACGCTTGTTTACCCCATCCATCAGAGGATTCAGCGGTAAGAGCCCCCAGATCCAGGGAAGCGGTTTTTCTCTGCATCTGGGGACGGTTTTCCTCAATATCACGGAGCGGTGTCCCGAAGCACATAGCCGACGCCACGAACGGTATGGATCAAACGTGGTTCACCTTCCTGCTCCGTCTTCCGACGCAGGTAGCCAATATACACTTCCAGCGCATTGCCGGAGGTTGGGAAATCATAGCCCCATACTTCCTCCAAAATGGTGGAGCGGCTGAGTACCCGCCGAGGATTGGTCATCAACAGCTGTAACAGGGCAAACTCGGTGCGGGTAAGACTGATTGTCCTATTGCCACGCACTACATCCCGGGTGTCGGGATTAAGCTTAAGATCTTCGAACGTGATTTCAGCCTGACTGCTAGGGCCGGAGGCCTCGGCGGCAGCCCGACGCAAGAGCGACCGAACACGGGCAAGTAATTCTTCCAGGGCGAAGGGTTTGGGTAGATAGTCATCTGCGCCAGCATCAAGCCCCGCCACCCGGTCGGACACCCCGTCACGGGCAGTGAGAACCAAAATGGGGCGGTCGTCACCATGGCTGCGCAGATGGCGACACACCTCCAACCCATCCATCTTGGGCATCATAACATCCAAAATGACCAGGTCGGGCTGCTCTTTTTCAATGACGTCGAGTGCTTGTTCACCATCTTCGGCAATGGCAATATCATAGCCATTAAAGGAGAGGGAGCGGCGCAGCGAGTCCCGTACGGCCTGCTCATCATCTACTACAACAATTTTCATATTTACAATTATGCCCCATCTGCTTTAAGGAACTAAAGCGTTGGCTTCGCGGTCTTCCTGCCAGTTCTTAAACCATATTTTTGTTTAATGCCGACACGGAAATTATACAGAATATTCATTCTCACTCTGGCCTTACCCCCCAAATATAAGAACCTTTTAATCAATATTCGTTCCCGAAACAGCCAAAAAGGTAGCAGCATATTTACATTCGCTGCTACCTTATGGTTTTAGTCAATATTAGAATTGTTCAACCTCAACCAACCCCAATTGGGCGGCCTTGATGAGCGACGCGGAATACGCACGGTTTGACCGTCGATCTTGGTTTCCATCAGGGCCGGATTGTGAGCCTTCCACTGAGAACGACGGGTGCGGGTGTTGGCACGCGACATGCGACGCTTTGGAACTGCCATTTTTCTGTTTTCCTCCTTGGACTAAGATTTCTTGGCGCGGCGGGCCATGCCACCAAACCGACGTTGGAACTTTTCGACGCGACCAGCGGTGTCCATCACGCGCTGCGCACCGGTCCAGAAGGGGTGCGATTCGCTTGTCACATCAACAACAATGAGCGGGTATTCGTTACCGTCTTCCCACTCAATGGTGCGATTGCTTTTCACGGTGGACCGGGTGAGGAACTGGAAACCAGTGCCTGCATCCTGGAACACAACCGGATGATAATCCGGGTGGATGTCCTTTTTCATTATTCTCCGATTCCCTCAGGATTGAAACTTCAGGTCGCTTCGCCAGCAAAACGGATCTGACGATCGTGCCTGAGTTGGGTTTCGTCATATGTACATGGGCGTGCAAAAGACTACCAGCGCTCCCTGATAAAAGCGAAATTCACCTGGTGGGATCGTCGAAAAGCTAGCAGATTAGGCAAAACGCGGATTTACCGGTATGATTGCCCATTGCTGTTGTCGAAAATGTTCGTTTACGCCCCGATCAAGTTTGCATTCATGCAGGTTGAACGTTGGGCGGCTAGGGAGAAAGTTTATCCATGTCGGCTATTTGCCAGGTTACGGGACGCAAGCCGGGTTACGGCAAATCTGTCTCACACTCGCACCGACGCACGTCTCGCCGTTGGAACCCCCAATGTGCAGCGTCGTAAGTTCTACCTGCCCTCTGAGGGCCCGTACCATCACTCTAACCGTATCCACCAAGGGTCTTAAGGTTATTGACCGCGACGGTATTGAATCCGTGGTTGCTAAGATCCGCGCTCGGGGGGAGAAGGTTTAAAGATGGCACGCAATGACGTTCGTCCAATCATCAAGCTGAAATCTACCGCTGGCACCGGTTACACCTATGTCACCCGGAAGAATAAGCGCAATAATCCTGATCGTATTACCTTGAAGAAGTACGATCCCGTAATCCGTAAGCACGTCGAATTCCGCGAGGAGCGATAATCTATGGCTAAGAAGTCCAAGATCGCCAAGAATGAGAAGCGCAAGGAAATCGTCGCACGCTATGCGGAGCGGCGCCAGGAGCTCAAGGCAATCATTAAGAACCCCAATGTTTCCGATGAGGAGCGTCTCGAAGCCCAGTTCAAATTGAACCGGCAGCCACGTGATGCTTCCCCAGTTCGTGTCCGCAACCGTGACGCTCACGACGGTCGCCCCCGCGGTTACCTCCGCAAGTTCGGCCTGTCTCGTGTCCGTATGCGCCAGATGGCCCACCGCGGTGAGCTGCCTGGTGTCCGTAAGTCCAGCTGGTAATTCAGGGAGTATCTAAATGAAGCGCACTAACACGAAAAAGGTGCGGATGGAGCAGTCCCGCCGCCCTAAGAAGAACCCACTCAAGGCCGCCGGCATTGAGAAGGTGGACTACAAGGACATCAACACCCTGCGTCAGTTCATCTCCGATCGCCACAAGATTCGGTCCCGTCGCGTGACCGGTCTTACCCCGCAGCAGCAGCGCCAGGTTGCTACCGCGGTGAAGAACGCCCGCGAGATGGCTCTCCTACCGTTCACTAGCCGGTAAATTCTTTCCCGGCCGGGGAGCACAACAGCTTGATGCGCCTGATCTTTCATGGTCGGGCGTTTTGTGTTTTCGAAAACTCATATGCTCCACATCCGAAGCCTTTTCGAGCGATGCGCTAAGCGGTGTGTTACATTCATTGTCGTGTTACATGCTTCACTGGTCGAACTCGCAGAGCAGGCCCCCCGGTGCCATTCAGCGGCGGCGGTGCGGGGCGTGCTGGCGGAGTCGCAAGATCTCATTCGTAATGCCCTCAATCATGGCGAAAACCCGCAGGACATGGTGAGTTGGTTTTCCCGATTGGTCACGGACACGCTGCATTCCGCCGGGGCCCGGGAGCTCACGGGTGGCGCCACCTTGGTACTCACAGGTCCGGTGGGGCGTGGTGATGCTTTGCCATCCTCCCCCATCCAATGGCTGGTCGAATGCCCGTGCGGTTTGGCCACGGATGATATTGATACGGAACCGTTGTCGCAGCTCATTACCCAGGTGGGGCTGGTGTCGCAGCCCACAACGCTAGGTGTGCACGCCCGATATCGGCAGGATTGGTTGGCGACAATTCAGGAGCATGCCGAGCACCATAATTATGGTGAGCTTGCCGTCTTTGCCGACGCCGGAACTTGGTGTTTGGCCGAAGTACTTCAGGTAGCTGATCCGATATTATTTCTCTGGGAGGCATTATGCCATCGGCCGCCCAGCCTGAAACTTTTCGATGGGCTGCCCGATAAGCATGTTGTGGTGAATGTGCGCCGGGATCTGCTTTATCCCATTATTGCGTTGGCCCGGTGGGCGGGCGTGGCGGCGAAATCGCAAGAGTTTTCGACTTTGGCGCGGGTGTGTGATGCACAGCAGGCGGGGGTGATGACCGCCAATCAGGCGGATTATCTGCGGCAGGCGTGGCATGCCGGTCTACAACTGCAATTGCAGCGGTTTGTCGACCGGGTGCATAGTCACGAGACCACGGCGGAGTCGTTGCCGGCGATCCAACGGAGCGTATTTGGCGCGAGCACCCGCATGGTGTCGGATGTGGCGCACGCACTGGCCCGGGATTATGGGTTGGAGGATGAGATAGCGCCGTAACCACCGCAACCTACCGTTCTGGCTGCCATTGCCGCACTGAGTCTCCCGCTATGATGGTGTCTGAGGTAACGGGCTGGGGTGGTAGGGGTATATGATTGTTGTTTATCTCTGCGATTTTTTGCCGGCAGGGTGTCGCAGATCCTGGGGAAATGGAATGGAGTGACAGGTAACCAATGGCTGGTGCAGTGGGTAGGCCGCGGAAAAATAATTCCCGTCGGCGCGGCAATACGGCTCGGGAGGAGATTTTGGATGCCTCCGCCGAGTTATTTACCACCCAGGGTTTTGCCACAACCTCCACTCATCAGATTGCTGATGCCGTGGGTATTCGCCAGGCCAGCCTGTATTATCATTTCCCGTCAAAAACCGAGATGGCCTTGCTTACCTCCACGGTCACACCTTCAACTGCGTTGGCGGCCAAGTTTGAGGAGATTGACGTGCCTGCGCCGCTCCGGTTGTGGGCGTTGACGGCCGCGGAGTGCCGGTTACTACTGTCTACCAGGTGGAATGTGGGGCGGCTGTATCAATTGCCGGTGGCCAGCAGCCCCGAGTTTTCCGAATATCATCAGCAGCGCACCCAGTTGCAGGCGGTGTTTCGGTCGATTGCCGCCAAGATTGTGGGCCCGGATGATCCCCGTGCGGGTTTGCCATTCCATATTGCTTTGTCGGTGATTGAGATGCGCCCGAATGATGGGGTGGCGCCCGAACCGCTCAGTGCTACCCGATTACCGTCGCTGGCTATCATGCTTGCCGACGCCGCCCTCGCGGTTTTGGGCGCGCCGCCGCCCGAGAATCGCCTGGAGCGCACTTTGGAGCTCTTGGCCGATATGGATTCCTAGCGGGATTCTGCCCGATCTAATACCCGGTGAGCTTGGGAAATGAGGGGGGCGTCAACCATTTCCCCATCGAGTTGGAAGGCTCCGGGGTGGTGTTGCGCTTCCGCGACGACTCGGCGGGCCCAGTCGATTTGTTCGGCATCGGGCCGGTATGCGCGCCGAATCACGTCGACCTGTTTGGGGTGAATGCAGGCGCTGGCGGCAAAACCGGACCGGGCGGCGTCGAGGGCCTCGGCGTAGAGGCCGTCGGGGTCGTGGAAATCGGCGTATACGGCGTCGATGGTGAGTTTGCCGGCGGCTGCCGCATGAATGTGCATGAGCGCGCGGGTCACTCGCATGGTGTCCCGGTAGCTGCCGGTGCGGGGTTCGTCACCCAGGTGCCGGGAGTGGGTGCCACCGAGCCCCATGGTGAGGTCTTCGGCACCCCAAAACAGGGCCACAACCTGGGGATGTTCGGCAATCTTATGAATATTGACGACGGCCTGGGGGGTTTCGATCATGGCGATGATATTGAGCCCGTCCAGGCCCGCGGGTAGGTCCGCGTACACCTTCGGCACCATGACCGTGGTGTAGGGCGTGGTGCGCACAAATTCCAGATCAGCAGCAAAATTCGGGTCGGTAGGGCCGACGATGCGCACGATGGTTGTCTGGGGGTCGAGGTTGGCAGCGCGAATATTGCGGTAGGCCTGGTCGCGGTCAATGTCGCCGGCGCCGTCTTCGAGGTCGAGGATGACCATGTCGGCTTTGGCCGCGGCTTTGGGGATGATGTCGGGGCGACCGGCTGGGGCGAAGAGGATGGCTGGTCCAGGTACGTAGAGCGTCATGGTTTTATGTTAGCTTTTCGACGTTTCCCAGGTGGCGTTCTTCACATTTTGTTGATAACCATTATCCTACGGAGTTATACTTTTCTTACCAAGTACAACAAGAACGGAAAAGGAATACCATGGATAAGCAAGTGCCTCCAGGAAAGTTCGCGGCAACAGTCACCCTCGGCCCCAAAGGCCAAATCGTGATCCCCTAAAGGGAGCCCGTGATCTGTTTGGCTACCAGCCTGGCGACAAACTCCTCCTCCTGGCCGATATCGACCAGGGGATCGCCATTCTGCCAACCACCGCAATTGACTCCCCTGCTCCCCCAACCAACCCCCCACCATGGAAAAGAAGTGATAACCATGCCTCCCGCCATCCAATGCTTGGATTCGAGTCGATATTTTCCCAAGGTCAAGGCCAATGACCACATCAACCTCACCATCGAACCACACCAGATTTTTTTGGCCTCTTAGGCCCCAATGGTTGCGGCAAAACTACCCTGCTGCATCAGCTTCAGGGACTTGACGCCCCCACCAGCGGCGCCGTCAAAGTGTTAGGTCTAGATCCCCGGCGCGACCGGCAGGAACCTCATGGCCCGGATCGGCACACAGTTGCAGGAGGCTCAGGTGATTCCTCGGTTGAAGGTGATCGAGGTCCTGGCCACATTTGGGTCGTTTTACCCGCAATCCCAGGACCCCATGACGGTATTGAGTCAGTGGGATTGGCAGCGAAAGCTGGGGCGTTCGTCGATAAGCTTTCGGGCGGGCAGCGGCAGCGGGTGTTCATTGCCCTCGGACTCATCCATAACCCGGAATTATTATTCTTTGACGAGCTCACGTCGGCGCTGGATCCCCAGTCGCGCCTGAAGATTTGGGATATTTTGCGGGATTTGAAAGCTGCCGGCCGCACGGTCATCCTCACGACGCACTCCATGGAAGAAGCGCAAACGCTGTGTGACCGCATCGCCATCATGGATGCTGGGCACATCATTGCGGAGGGAACACCGGACGAACTCATTGACGAATTCACCCAGGGTTCAACCCTGAAGTTCTCGGTTTCCGGGACGGTACAGCCTGCACCACTGGAGGCGATCCCCGGGGTTACCTCGGTGCAGGTTCAGGGTCAGGATGTCACCGTCATTGGGAGGGGAGATTTCACCCCTCATGTCATGCAGGTTCTTACCGACCAGCATGTTTCACCAGCACACATGTCACTCAATCCGGCGACGTTGGAGGATGTATTCCTTAATCTCACCGGCCGTTCATTACAAGCATAAGGCAGAATCATGACCGCCTATAGTCATCTCACTCAAGCTTTTTTCAAGTCGCAATTGCGGGAACCGATCGGGTTTTTCTTCGTCATTGTGTTCTCACCCATGCTGCTGTTGATTTTGGGAGGCATTTTCGGCAATGATCCGCAGCCACAGTTTGGTGGGCGTGGGTTTGTTGATAACATGCTGCCTGGTGTGACGATCATGTCGATTTTGATGGTGGGGATTGCCTTGGTGCCACAAAACCAGTTAATGTTGCGGTCCACGGGTGCGCTGAGTCGGCTGCGGGTCACCCCACTGAAAGCATCAACCTATGTGGCAGCAGATCTTACGGTGAATTTTGTGCTGGGGCTTGTGGGGGCGATACTCACCCTGGTGGTGGGGCTTGTGGTGTTCCGCGTCAGCATGCCCCAGCATCTGATGCTGCTGGTAGCTTCCCTGGTGTTTGGGCTGGTGACGATGCTGGCGATTGGTTACACGCTGGCCGCGGTGTATCCCAGTGTGGCTGCCGCTAATGGCATCAGCAATGGGTTGCTGATTATCCTCATCATGTCGTCTGGGGCGTTCTTCCCCACCGAGGGGTTGTCGGCGGGTGTGCGCACCGCGATGGCATGCTCTCCGGTGCATCACATCACCGAATTGGTGCGGGCCGCCTGGTTGGGCACCTCATGGCCGATGGTGTCGGTGCTGGTGCTTGTCGGGTTTGCTGCAGTGTTTGGCCTGCTCAGCACGGTGTTATTCCGGTGGGATAAGACCGCATAAGGTTTTTGGTTGGCCCCGCCCCCACCAGTGGGGGCGTTTGCGGTTTTTCCAACCCAGCCCACATTACTGTCGGGTTTGTGCACAACGCCGAACCCGGCGCCTCCCGCTTCGCACCGTGATGGTTGCTATTCTTGTGGGGCAGTAACCGACTCAAACCAACGAGAGACTGATTATGCCGGCTAAAGTGAATATCCAGGCCATTGTGACTTTTCTGCTGATTTCCTTTACCCTCGCCTGGTTGTTGACGCTGCTGCTGACCAATAGTGATTGGTTGCATAATCCGTGGTTTGCGCCGCTCATGTGTCTCATGGTGTGCAGTCCGGGGATTGCAGCGCTTGCCACCATGGGGATTGTTGAGAAGCGATATATCAGCCACATTCGCGAATTGCGCGCGTTGGGTTTTTTAGGATGGGCATCACCGCTGAAATTTGTAACCTGTTTGGTTATTGCTCCGGTAAGTTTTGTGGTTTTTCGTCTTTGGGTCGCTTTATCTCGCGGTCACCTTTGGGCTTTTAGATGTGACTGCTAGTGCGCTTACTTCGGCGTTGAAGGCCGCGATGGCCAGCACCTATTCTCCCTATGGGTGGCTGCCATATCTGGTTCTTGCCGTGGGGGCCGAGTTGGGGTGGCGGGGTTGGCTGCTGCCTCATCTGCTGCCGTTGGGGCGAGTGCCGGCGATTGTGGTGAGCGGCATTATTTGGGGGTTGAGCTATTCACCTTTGATCTATTTGGGTTATCTTTACCATGGGATTTCCATGGTGGTGTCGCTTGTTGCCATTTGCGGCATGGGGATTGTGGTGGGGGTGTGCTGGCATGGCTGCGGCTTTATAGCGATTCCTTATGGCCACCGGTGGTGGCTCACACGGTGTTGACCTGCGCCAATAGCGCAGTACTCATTGCGGTGCCGATGCTTACCGGCGACCAGCCCACCGACATGGTCCAGTTCACGATTTTTGGTTGGAGCGGCTGGATTCTGCCCGGACTGCTCCTGGTGGTATTGCTGAGCACCGGCCGGTTTCCAGCCCAGCCACCAGGCCAGGCCGGAGATCAGGAAGACCAACGCCGACCATCCGAGCCTGAACAGTCCCCGTACCCGGCGCCAACCGCGACAACCGACGGATATCAGGGTCGTTAGTGCGCGAAGTGCCGGGCCCCGGTCAGATACATTGTCACCCGGCTTTCTCCGCGGCCGCAATCACCTCATCATCACGGATGGAACCGCCCGGCTGTACCACGGCCGTCACCCCCGCCGCCGCCAGGATTTTCAGAACCCATCGGCGAATGGGAAAAAAACGCGTCCGAGGCGGCCACGGATTCCACGGCCCGCTGCTCATCACCTGCGAGCGTGTTGGCGCGCTCCACTGCCAGTTTGGCTGCATCCACCCGGTTGACCTGCCCCATGCCCACGCCCACGGTGGCGCCATCCTTGGCGAGCAGAATCGCGTTGGATTTGACCGCCCGCACGGCCCGCCAGGCAAACTCCAGCTCTTGCAGTAATTCCGGGAGGCTGCCGGCCCGGCCACTCAGCTTCCAGGTGTCCGGGTTGTCGCCGGCAGCGGTCAAGAGGTCGCGCTGCTGTACTAGCACGCCGCCAGAGATTTCCCGTGATTCAAATTTTTGTTCGGCCGGCCGGGGGGCCTGCAATACGCGAAGATTCTTCTTTGCCGACAGCACCGCCACCGCCCCCTCCTCATAGCTGGGGGCGATGATGACCTCAGTGAAGATGCCGGCCACCTGGTTTGCCATCTCCACGGTCACTTCCCCGGTTGGCGGCAATCACGCCGCCGTAGGCGGAAACCGGGTCGCAGGCGTGGGCCGCCCTGATGCGCAGCCGCAATGGACTCCTCGGAGACCGCGATGCCGCACGGGTTGGCGTGTTTAATGATGGCGACGCAGGGGCGATCGTGATCCCAGGCGGCCCGCCAGGCGGCATCGGCGTCGGTGTAGTTGTTGTAGCTCATTTCCTTGCCGTGCAATTGCGTGGCCTGAGCCAACCCGGCGCCATCCGCCGACTGTCCCACATAGAGGGCGGCGGCCTGGTGGGGGTTTTTCTCCGTAACGCAATTCATGCGACAATTTATATGTGTTGCCCCGCCACTGCGGGAACCCGGTGGGCTTGTCGTCGAAAGCCTGTGTGATTTGTTGCTGCCCCAACCAGGTTGCAACGGCCACATCGTAGGCGGCAGTGTGTTGGAAGGCTGCGACTGCCAGGCTGGTTCGTTCCGCCAGGGTGAAACCGCCGGCCGCCAGCGCCGCCGCCACATCACCATAGCGGGCGGGGTCGACCACGACCGCCACTGAGGGGTGGTTCTTGGCGGCGGCCCGCACCATGGACGGCCCACCGATGTCGATCTGTTCCACGCAGGCGTCGAAGTCCGCCCCGGCGGCCACGGTCTCGGAGAAGGGGTAAAGGTTTACAACCACCAGTTCGAATGGCGCCACCCCCAAATCGGCCAATTGTGCGCAATGATCCGGTTTGCGGGTGTCGGCGAGAATCCCGGCATGCACGTGCGGGTGCAGGGTTTTCACTCGCCCCTCCAGGCATTCGGGGAATCCCGTGAGCTGGTCCACCGGGGTTACCGGAATTCCCAGATCAGCAATGCGGGCGGCGGTGGATCCGGTCGAAACGATCTCCACGTTGGCGTCGAAAAGCGCCCGGGCCAGGCCTTCCAACCCGGTCTTATCGTAAACACTAATTAATGCGCGGCGAATAGCTTTGCGGCTCACGCTCTGGCCACCATTACCGGCATCTTTGCTATCACTCATGATTGTCGAAAACAACCTCTCCTTGATTACCCGCCGCAACAGTGGCGGAGTTTAAAACGTTCACAATAAGCTTGCGCTCAACCTGTTTAATACGTTCGTGCAGTTCAGATTCGCTTTCTCCGGGCTTTATCGCCACCGGTTCCTGCGCAATAATCGGCCCCGTATCCACCCCGGCATCGACGAAATGCACGGTAGAGCCAGTGACTTTCACCCCGTATGCCAATGCGTCCCGCACCGCATGCGCCCCCGGGAACGCTGGCAGCAGCGCCGGGTGCGTATTGATGGTTCGCCCACCAAAGCGCGACAAAAAAATGGTGCCCCCAGAATCTTCATGAATCCGGCAGACACCACCACATCCGGCTGCAGCTTGTCGACGACTTCCGCCAGGCGCTTATTCCATTCCTCCCGAGTTTGCGGGTTGGCGCCGCGGGCTAGCTCCACCAACTCTGTGGGGATAGCGGCCCGGCGGGCCCGATCCAGGGCGGGGCATTCCACGTCCGAAACAACCCCAACAACCTGATATTTCCCCTGGTTATCCAGGATAGATTGCAAGAGGGTACCCGACCCGGATGCCAAGACAACAATGCGCAATGAAGTGTGGTGAGTGTGTGTCACGAACACTTACTTTAGTGGTTCTTATCGCCCGGTTCTACCTCACCATCGACGGTAACGTCTGCATCTGAATCCTTCGCGGTCACTGTTTCCGCCGATATTTCGGGGCCAGCAGCGTCCTTGACCGCCGTCGGCGCCTCATCCGGCCAACTATCTTCATCGGCATCTTCCGAAGCCGCTACCGCGCCGCCATCCGGCTTCACTTCTTCTGCATCCTCTGTGGTTTCCGACTCTGCGTCCTCAGAGTCCGTGGCGGATTCCTCATCGGGGTCCGCTGCGACATCGTCATCGGCCTCGGCATCTTTGTGGACTTCCTCGGTTTCCGGCTCCGTGGATTCCGATTGTGGCTCCAGCTCCAGTTCCGATTCACTTTCACTTATGGCGAGCGCGCTGAATTCGTCGAAGAGTTCCGCTTCCCGCTGCGCCGCCGCCGCGGCTGCCACCAGGCGACGCTGCACCCAATTGCCCACAATCGCAGTGATGAGGCCCACCACCGTCACCCAGCAGGCCATCAGTCCGGTGGTCAATAAGATGCGCGGCCCCACCTCGCCGTATATCCCCAGTTCCCCATAGGTCAGGGTGGTGAGTATCAAGATGTCGAGGGCGACAAACACCACGAGGCCAGGGCACGTCTATCAGCCGGGGAACCCGCTTCATTAAGGCCAACACCGTGGCGCAGACCGGCACGATCAAGAGCAGCGCCATCATGGTGTCCGTCTGAAGGGGCACGGCCGCGAACATGGGCAGGGGTGGTAAGGGCACCAGGTTGACACCAAACACCGAGATCAGGCCCGCACCAATGACCACTTCGGATCCGGTGGTCACGGCGAGCGCCGCGATGGCAGCGTTAGGGCAGGTAGCCGAGGCTCACCACCACGACCGCCACCTTGCCCCAGGTGGTGTAGGTATCCATGATGTCGCCGGTGAGCTGCGCATGCACGATCATTGATCCGACCCCCATGAGCGCTGCCCCCACGAGCGCATATCCCACTATCCACAGGGAGCTCACAGCCTGGTCAACGAGGGATTCGGCAATGTTCAACCGTTTCGCCAGGGCCTTCCACAGCCGCACTCCCATGCCCAACACCAGGGCGATGAAATGCACCAGCAGGGTCTTTCCCAGGGCCATGGCTATATTGGGAGGCGTGACAGGAAACACCTTGGCAGCGTCGTAAAGCATGGCAGCGGCGATCAGGGTGAGCACGCTGGGAACGATGAGCACCACCATGGTAATACCCCAAGGTCGGCGAGGCTGACTCGATCCTTGACTGCGCGGCGGACCCGATGGGCCACCAGGACCACGATAATGGCGGTGAGCAGCAGTGGCATAATGCCAAAGTGATGCCCTTGGATGATGATGGGGGCAGCATTGAGGGCAAGCCAGCTTTGGGCAATCACCGCGGGCAGGGTCGCCATAGAGGCGTTGACCAACATTATTCCGGCGATTCCCAGGGCGATGAGGAAGGCAACCGCAACCCCATTCGGCAAGAGGGCGACCGGCAGATAGGTGCGGATCCTGGTGCGTAGCGTGGGTATAGCGGGTTCGATTTCCGGCTCCACGTGCCGGGTGGTGGTTTTCCGCACGCTGGAATCCGATCGGGAGTCCGGCCGAGAGCTGGGTCGGGCCGGCCGCGCAAACCGAGTGGATCGGGGAGATCGTGTCGACCCTGCGGATCGGGTGGCTAGCCCCACGCCGGCAGCATCCGCTCGGCTGCCGGTACGGCGGGGGCGTCGGGTAGGTCCTGCACCTGGGCTCGACTTTTTACTCATTCTCCACACCTTAGCGAGAATGCTGTGATTTCCGTGGCATGACTCGGTTTTAAAATGCACAATTTTGTTACATAGTGACGAAAAAGATTACCTCCACTACCCCCATCTGGAAAAGTTAAAGTTATTCCTAGTAGGTGCCCATTTCACCACAGGTAGAACAAATGCGAAACTAAACTAAAATAAATAGAAATATTGCTACGGCTTGCTTGATACCGTAGAAGCGGCTAGTGTTACCTCTCGGAAGATAACAAGATGGTTACAAAAACGAGATGGGTGTTAACACACCGGTCCGGTAACTACGATGGATAAGCTTTGAACCAAGGGAAGTAGGCCTCAATGCAGACCAGGCGACCGCTCATTAATGGCAAGCATCGCAAGCAGACCAACCCTACCAGAGGGCGCGTAGCATTCGTTGCCGCGGCAACGGGCGTGGTGTCCACCGCAGGCGCTACGGGCGCAGCTATCGCCCACACCACGGACACGGGGATTTCCGAGATCAGCTTAGCCGCCGAGGACACTCCCAATGCGGAGCAAGGCGCCCCGCAGATTCTTGATATTGCGGAATTTAAGCCGGTCAGCAATCTGCAGGATCAACTCAATAAGGCAGTTCAATACTCCAATGACCTGGCCAAAGCCGATGAAGAGGCCCGGAAACCCAAGATCAGCGTTTCCCGCCCCACCGATGGTATTTTGACCTCCGGCTATGGCATGCGCTGGGGATCATTGCACGCAGGCGTGGACCTGGCGAACGCTATAGGCACCCCAATTTTGGCGGTTATGGACGGCACAGTGATCGACTCCGGCCCTGCCTCCGGCTACGGCAACTGGATTCGCATCAAGCATGACGATGGGTCCATGAGCGTGTACGGGCACATGGAAACCCTTGACGTCAAGGTCGGCGAGCGTGTCAAGGCCGGCCAGAAGATTGCAGGTATGGGCAACAGGGGGTTCTCCACCGGCCCGCACCTTCACTTTGAAATTCACCCCGATGGCAATGCTGCCGTCGACCCAGTGCCCTGGTTCAATGAGCACGGCATTAGCCTCTCGTAACGCCTGAAAAAACTCCTCGTTTTTCTTCCTAGAAAACCCGCGCGGTGGTTCCCGTGTGGGTTTTTTCGTTTTTTCCTGCATCTTCTGCCGTCATACACCGCCGTTCCGGCCAGCGAAATTCGTAGATTTTTGTCTACCCCCACTCCCCCATCGTTGCCACCTTACTGCATATTATTATGTGAGCTACTAAACAAAAATATGTTTAATGTGAGCTAATAACCATTACCCTTAGAGAACTTAACGTCACCTCAACTCCTTCCGACACGGGCCCAAAAGCCACCTTACCTAAGAAATCGGCCACCTAGCAGGCAACACGCAGACAGCGTGCCCCATGGCGCCTGGGCACGTCATTTATGCTTGACGACGCCATAACGTCACCGTTTCCCTGAGCCACCAGTCACCCCCGGACACAGTGCGACATTTGTTCGGATATTAACCAGTTTCAACACGATGCCACCTGGGGTTTTTGTCCCGTTTTCGCGGCGGAAATTCAGAAAAACCTTTTCTAAAACTAAACCAAAAGTTAATATAACTGAAACTGCATATGTATCAATCATATGCTTTTTATGATGATAAACCATGATTTACATGAGTATCGGATTCACTTTTCTGTAATCTTTTTCCCGTATCATGATTATTGACATGCTATTGAAAACACAATGGGGGTGCCAATAGCACACATGTTGGTGACGAAAAGATTGAATACTATCACGCTACTACCCCCGGTTTACATTATGTCAATTACTCGGTAAGTTACTTAGTAAGTTACCCGGTAACTAATACGCTAGGAATATATTCATGGCAATCAAATACGCACTACTGGCATTACTTGCCGAAAAACCGCAGACCGCGAGCACCCTGCAGCAGCAGTTCATCGCGCTCACCGATGGCACCCAAACGCTCAACATTGGCCAGGGTATCGCAAACCCCTGAGCCGCTTGGAGCGCAATAACTTCATCGCCCGCGCCGGTACTGTTCGTAACCCATCCGGCCACCAAGTTGAGCAATACGAGCTGACCCCCGCGGGCCAGAAATTACTCACCGAATGGCTAGAACGGCCAGTGATACGGGCAATGACCAACCGGGATGAGTTGGTAACCAAGATAACCATCGCCGCCACCCGGCCGGACTGGGATCTCATTAGCCTGCTTGACACCCAACGATCAGCAGTATTATCCCAGCTCAAAGAGCTCAATAAGCAAAGCCGGAACCTACCACAGCAGCGTACCGCCGCCCGGCTCACTATCGAACGCCGCATCTACGATCTTGAGGCCGAGGCCCGCTGGCTCGATCGGGTAGAGGCCCTCGACGCCCCCGCCCACACCGACACCCCGGAAGGACAATAACATGACCACTTCCTCCCCCAATCCCGACACCACTCCCACAGACGCCTACCCACTCGAACTCCGTGACATCACCTGCGTTTTTGGCCGGGAACCCCACACGGTCACCGCCCTCGACCACGTGAGCATGCATGTGCAGCCCGGCGAGCTCGTGGCCATCATGGGCCCCTCCGGCTCCGGCAAATCCACCCTCCTGAATGTGGCGGGATTACTGCAACGCCCCACCGCCGGTGAGGTCCTCATCGACGGCATTTCCGCCGCCACGCTCAGCGACAAGCGGGCGGCCGCACTGCGCCGACAACATATTGGCGTGGTCTTCCAACGTTTCAATCTGGTGCCGACTCTCACCGTGGGCGAAAACGTGGCCCTGCCGCTAGAGCTTGACGGCGCGAACGTTGCCAAGCTCAAGGATGACATCAATGCCGCCCTGGCCGAGGTGGGACTCGATGACATGTTCGATCGTTTTCCCGAGGAGATTTCCGGCGGCCAGGCCCAGCGCGTCGCTATCGCCCGCGCCCTCATTGGGCCCCGCCGGCTCCTGCTCGCCGACGAACCAACCGGGGCGCTCGACACCGCCACCGGTGACGAAGTAATCGGCATCCTCCGGGACCGTATTGACCAGGGTGCGGCCGGTCTGCTGGTCACCCATGAACCACGATTTGCCGGCTGGGCGGACCGGGTCATCCACGTCCGTGACGGCCGCATCACCACCCGAGAAGTATAGCGAGGTATCGTCATGAGCTCCCTCAAAGCAGCCATCCGCCCCACGCTCCGGGATGTGAAACACCACCCGCTGCGTTCCCTAGCGGCCATCCTGCTTATTGCCCTGCCCGCCACCTATGCGGCATTCCTCATTGGGGACATGACATCGGAGTCGCAATTCTATGGGATTACGCTCCAGCAGAATTCCGCCCAGTTCTTCGGCAGCGAATGCCAACAAAGCGTTGACGCCTCCGCCTATCGGTGTACCAATGGGACCCGCAGCGGCGTCGCAGACCAAGACGGAAAGTCGAATGAAGATTCGACAGCAGAACGGCCTATCGCCACCATCTCACAGGACCGCATCGCCGAAGCCGTGGGCAATAATTTTACCGTCAGCATGTTCGTTGATCTGCCGGTCGTCTTACACTCCGATACGGCCACTGATTCACTGTCGAGCACCATTACTCAACTGCCCGGCGCGCACCTCTTGCCGGGTTCCCCCGATCTTCAGCCGGGGGACGTGGTGCTGTCAGAATCGGCGGCGAAGCAGCTTAAGGTGAGTATTGGGGACACGGTTCGGGCCACCGACGTGGGGAAACCGAACGATCCCGCCACATCAACCCACGAGGACGACCGGATAACCTTGAATGCGGCAGACACCACATTAACGGTGAAGGAGGTGATTCCAAATAATATTCATTCCAGCAGTTATGTGATTGCCCCCACGTTTTTGCCGACCACGAATGTTCCCAATAACGCGCGTGTGACGTGGGTTTTTAGCGGTAAGGATGATCTTTCGTGGGATGATGTGAAGTCGCTCAATAAGGTGGGCTTGGTGGTGTCGACCCAGAAGTTTCAAAACCATCCAGAACTGGTGCCGGTGGCGGACCGATACCCGGATTTTCAAAGCGGTCGGGGTTCAATGCAAAACTCTGACACAAATGATTCAATGATCGCGCAGCTTACCTCATATGTTATCGAGTTGACGTTTTACCTGTTGTTGACCTGTTTGATGTTGGCAACAATCAGCCCGGTGTTTGCGGTGGCCACGTCTCGGCAAACAAAAGTGTATGCGTTAATGCGGAGCCAGGGGGCTAGCCGTCGGCATATTCGGTGGGCGGTGATGGCATACGGCACGGTTTCGGGGGCTATTGGGGCAACCATCGGTATTATTTTAGGCACGATCCTGGGATGGGGGTATTGGAAGATTGCGCATCCGGGATGGCCCTTTATTACAGATGCGGGCACGTTAGCCATCGGGTTTTCGATTGCTGTTGTGGGGTCGACGGTTGCGGCGTTTATTCCGGCAATCATTGTGGCCAAGGGGGAGATCATGGCGGGCGTGGCTGGTATGCAGCCGGATCGGATTCGGCGGTGGCGTCCCTGGATGTGGACCGGCCCAGCGTTGGTGCTCATGATGCTGGCGGTGTTGCTGGTGGAGTGGTTGGGGCATCCGATCACCCATTTCGTGAACCGCGACGCATTCTCTGGAGCCATGTATGACCTGATATGGTCCGTGCTTGTACTGTTATTGCTGGTTGTGATAGTTGGTGGGGTGTTTACCAGCGTTATTGCGTTGGTGTTTCTGGCGGGGGCGATTCGTAAACCATTGGGGGCGAAATTGGCGGGCCGGCAGGTGCGTCGACAAGCGTTACGGTCGGGGGCGATTGTGGCGGCAATCATTGGCAGCGTGTTTTTCCTGACCGTTATGGAGTTGGGTAGCCTGAACACGATCAATAAGGATCGGCAGTTATCATCGGAGATCTATAGCCCATTTGCGGTGGGAATTTCGGGGGCAAGATCAGCATCGGCGTTTGAGACCCCTACCATGATTACCACGTCGTATGCAGATGTGGTGGCTCATGCCGCTTCGGATCAGTCACGAGAGGTATTCGATGTGGTTGCGGCCCGGCTGGGAAAAACCACGGAGTTTCCGGTGGTAATGCCTGGCTCGCATATGCGGTTAGCGTTGGCGGATGAGTGCCAGGTGTCGCCCACAACGAAGGCGTATACGTATCACGGCAAGGATGCGAATACTGATCCCGAGGCGGCGAAGCATTGTCGGTATTTGCGAATGGATGAGGCACACCTGTTTCTCCCGTTTGCGATGCAGGACTCCGATATCGTTGTGGGCGGGCCCGAGGTGTTGCAGATCTTTAATCTCACCGATGAGCAGCGGGCTTCGGCCACCCAGGTGCTTCACGACGGCGGGGTCGTGGGAACCACCGCTATCGTTGCGGAACCGGGTCGGCGGAAGATTAGCGTAGAGAAAGACACGACGAATCAGGTGACAGATGAGTCGCAGCCGGTAAAAACGAAGACGCAGGAGGTGCCGTTTACGGCGGCCCTGCCGGAGCAGCTGCATGGCTGGGTTGTGAGCCCACAGGCCGCAGAAAAACTAGGCATCGACCTGGTGTTCGATCGTTACGTTGTGATGACGGAGCGGCCTGGTACGGTGACGGATCAGGTGGAAATGACCGAACAGATCGATGCGTTCAACCACTATTATCACGCTCAAGTCCTTGCAGTAGAATTCTCAACGTATGAGTCAATATATGTGTGGGTGCTGTTTGTGGGAATCCTGCTGATTGTGGGCTTGGTACTCATCGTGGCTGCCCCACAGTTGCGGGCCCAAAACGAGCAACTCTATGCCTTGGGGGCGTCGACGAGCCTGGTGCGGCAGATCGGCGGCTACCATGGGGCGATCACCGCCATTTTGGGCACCTGGCCGGCGATTATCCTGGGGCATATTGTGGCGCTGCTGATGACGGATTTCAGCGAGCGGGACATCAACGGTGAGGTGCTGAGCCTGGGATCCGTGGAAAGTTTTGGTCCCCACTGGTATCTGATAGTGGTGCTGGGCCTATTGGTGCCGGCAATTTCCGCCACCTTGGGGTATGTCACCACCCGATCGAATCAGATGCTGAGCTATCGGCAGGATTGATTCGGCTACAGCTTTTCGAGCGGCACCCCACCGATGAGCATGAGCTTCACGGTACCGGCGGAACCGAAATCAATGGTGACGCTGGTGTGGGGGCCGGAGCCGTCGACGCTTTGGACAGTGCCCAGGCCGTATTTGTCATGGTTGACTTTTATCGCCAACCTCCAGGTGAAGGTTGGCGGCCGGCGTCGACGACCGGGAGGTGCGGGGGGTTTTCGGTTTCCGGTACGAACCACCGGGCTTGCGGCCGGAATACCCACCAGCCCCACCGTATCCTCCGTAGCCGCCGACGAAGCTGCCACCACCCCAACCGCTTGCGCCCCAGTCATCGTCCCAGCCGCCGGCGCCGGGTTCTTCCCTGACGCCAGTGCATGAGCTTTTTCGGGAATGTCTTCTAAAAATCGGGAGGCAGGGTTGGCCACCGCATTACCCCAGGATGCGCGCAGCATAGCGCGGGTCAGGTACAGGGTTTCGCGGGCGCGGGTGATGCCCACATAGGCGAGTCGGCGTTCCTCGGCGAGTTCCTGCGGATCGCCCAGGGCCCGCAGGTGCGGGAACTGGCCATCCTCCCAGCCGATGAGAAACACCACCGGAAATTCCAGCCCCTTGGCGGTGTGCAGGGTCATGAGGGTGACCACGTTCGTGCTGTCGTCGGGAAGCTGGTCGGAGTCGGCCACGAGGGAAACTTTTTCTAAAAACGCGTGGATGGATCCCAGCTGGGGCTCCCCCACCATCGGCTCGGCCGGATCATCCCCTTCCACGCCTGCGCCCATAGCGGCATAGGCCATGAGGTTGGCGGCTTCGGAGCTGAATTCCCGGGCCACGGACACGAGTTCGTTCAGGTTGTCGAGTCGGGCACCATCCTGGGGGTCGGTGCTGGCCTCCAGTTCGGCTTTGTAGCCGGTGGCGTCGAGGATGCGCGACACAACCACACCAATGTCGGGCAGGCCGGTGATGGCGTTGGTTGCCTCGGCAGCGTCTGCCCGAAGACCATCCATGAGTTCGAGGAATGCGGCAATGGCGTTTTTGGCGCGGGTCCCCAGGGCGGTAACTTTGCCGTGGGCGGCGTCGACAAGCGCATCGGCGAAGCTCATGCCGAAGTTTTCGGCATACAGATTGACGGTGGCAATCGCGCGGTCGCCAATGCCGCGGCGGGGCGTGTTAATGATGCGCCGCAGGGAAATTTCATCGGTAGGGTTGTCAAGAACACGCAGGTAAGCGATGAGATCGCGGATTTCTTTGCGCTCATAGAAGCGGGTACCGCCCACTACCTTGTAGGGGATGCCGGTGCGGATGAAGACTTCTTCGATGGCCCGGGAGGAGTTATTGGTGCGGTACATGACGGCAATGTCCCCATAGCCCACACCCGTGTCGAACAAAGCGTCGATTTCGGTGGCGATGAATCGGGCCTCATCATGTTCGTTGTCCGCAACATAGCCGGTGATTTTCGCGCCGGCACCATGGTCGGTCCAGAGTTTCTTTTCCCGCCGGCCATGATTGTGGGAGATCACGGCATTGGCCGCGGAGAGGATATTTTGGGTGGAACGATAATTTTGCTCCAGCAGGATTGTCCGTGCTTGAGGATAGTCGCGTTCGAATTCTTCGATATTGCGAATGGTGGCACCGCGGAATGCATAGATGGATTGGTCGGAGTCGCCAACCACGCTGAGTTCACTAGCATCAGATCCGGTACCAACAAGCGTGGAGATGAGAACGTATTGGGCATGGTTGGTGTCTTGGTACTCATCAATAAGAACGTGACGAAAACGTTTTTCGATAGTAGGCGGCGATTTCGGGGTGGGTGGTAAACACCCGCACGGTTTCCCCGATGAGATCGTCGAAGTCGAGGGCGTTAGCAGCCCGCAGCCGCCGCTGGTATTCGGTGTACACCTCGGCGATGGTGCGGTCGAAAGGGTTACGGGTGGCAGCCGCCCTCATCACTAGCTGCGTCGGGGTCGGTGAGTTCGGTTTTCAGCGCGGAGATAGCGGCAGCCAACAGCCGGGGCGGGAATTTTTGCGCATTGATCTGTAGATCTTTGGCGATCATGCCGAGGAGCCGTTTGGAATCGTCGGCATCATAGATGGTGAAGTTGGTGTTGAGCCCGGGCAGCAGGTGCGCCTGCTCCCGCAGAATCCGCACGCAGGCGGAGTGGAAAGTGGCAACCCACATGCGGGTGGCGGTGGGGCCGACCAGGTCGATCACCCGGTCGCGCATTTCGGCGGCGGCCTTATTGGTGAAGGTGATGGCAAGGATTTGCCCCGGAGTGACGCCCCGCATGCGCAACAGGTAGGCAATGCGCCGGGTGAGCACGGCGGTTTTCCCGGAGCCAGCACCCGCGACGATGAGCAGCGGGGAACCGGAATGTTCCACGGCGGCGCGCTGCTGCGGATTCAGGTCGGCTATAAGATCATCGGCGCTTCCCTCCGCATTCGCCCCACGGCTGGTGTGCCGGCAGCTCGTCCCACGCGGCAGGCACCGAGTAGTCGAGAATGCCGGCGGCCGCCTCAGGGTCGGGAGGAATGGTGTCGTATGCTGGGGGTTCCTCCGGTGGGGGGCGGTAACGGTTCGTCGGCGCGTGATGCCTCCGGCGGCGGGGTGGCAGAGTAGGCTTCGAATCCGGTCACGCCGGCAAACAGGTCGGGCTGCTCCGGCTGGTCGGAATGCGGTGAAGGGTTTTGTGCGGCAGTCATTATTCCTCCAACTTACTGCGTGGGTCGGACACGAAACATCTGGCACAATAATATTCATGACTGATGCAGCTGATGTGAATATTCGTTTTCCCTCGGGCACTGATGATCCGCTGTCGGATGCGGAAATTCAGCAGTATCGGGAGGAGATCAACCGCCTGGACCAGGTGATTTTGGATGCCATTAAGCAGCGAACGGCGATTTCCCAGGCGATCGGGAAAACCCGCATGTCGGCGGGCGGCACCAAGCTGGTGCACACCCGGGAGGTGGCGATCATTAACCAGTTTCGACAGGAACTAGGGCCCAGAGGGCCCCGCGCTGGCGCAAATCCTGCTGCGCATGGGCCGCGGCAGGTTGGGGTAATTTCAGCCAACCCCCAAACATGTCCGGGGCGTGGTGAGCATGCTGAGCATGGCTAATCGCACATATCTTTACGCCCAAAAAGGCAACGAATTCACTGGCATTGGGGAGTTCCGGTACGACGCCCCATTCCTGGCACTACTCTTCACCCATATTGACACGGTTGCGATACCGTCGCTATTTTTCGACCTCGGCGACATAAAGGTTGGGGCGTTTCGCGGCCGACTGGATACCACACAGGTCACCGATTTTGTGACCAAACTGCGGGCGCTTTTCGACGCCCATCGCTCGAAAATCCTCCCGAAAATCTGGGAGGAAATAGAACCCAATTTCGCTGATATCACGGAAACCATTGACCGCATCACCGCCGGCGGCTACACCCACGTGCTCATGGACCCTGTGGAGCGGGTTCTTCTCATCGCAGGAAGCAACGAGGAGATCCTGGACGAGATCGATCTGATTGAAAGCGCATTGGACGACTGCGACCCCGACTGGTGGTTAAAGCACACGGAAACCACACTGCGTTCCGGCGCACTGCTTGATGAGGAGCAGGGATGGTGGTATCTGCAGGAACTGGGTTTGACCGGGTTTTTCTCCCCGATCTTATACTTCAACCTACTGTAGGGAAATGTATTTCGGCTCCAGGTATTCGCCGATTCCCTCCATGCCACCCTCCCTGCCCATACCGGACTCCTTCACCCCACCAAAGGGTGCGGCCGGGTCGGAAATCGTGCCCTTGTTAATGGCAACCATGCCGGCCTCGATGCGTTCGGCAATGGTCAACGCCCGACCGGTATCGCCGGCAAACACATAGGCCGCCAGGCCAAACGGCGTGTCATTGGCCATGGCAATGCCCTCGTCCTCGGTGGCGAAGGTTTGAATGGCAACCACCGGGCCGAAAATCTCGGAGTGGGCGATGTCCGCGGTGGTCGGCACATTGGTCAACACGGTGGCCGGGAAATAGCTACCACCCGCCGGCAACCCCGTGGGAAGCACACCCCCGGACGCCACGGTGGCGCCCTGGGCGAGGGCATCATCGACGAGTTTCTGCACTGTAGCCACCTGGTCGGCGCCGGAAAGCGCCCCGAAAGTCACCCCCTCATCGGTGACCCGGCCCAGGCGGAAACCGGCTAACACCTCGGAAACTTTCGCGGTGAACTCCGCCGCGATCCGCTCATGCACCAAAAACCGGTTCGCGGCAATACACACTTGGCCGGCACCCCGCATTTTTGCCACCGCCACCGCCTGGGCGGCCTGATCCACGTCGGCATCCTCGCACACCAGGTAGGGGGCGTTGCCACCAAGTTCCAGGCTGACCCGCAAACTATGGCGTGCCGCCCGAGCCGCCAACTGCTGCCCCACCGCGGTGGAGCCAGTGAAGGTGAGCTTCCGCAGCCGGGAATCATCTAATAGCGCGGACACGTTCGAAGCGTTCTTCGTTGGCAACACGGCAACCACCCCGCGAGGCACCCCGGCGCGCGCAAGGAGTTGTGCAAGATACAGCATGGTGAGCGGGGTTTTCGACGCGGGCTTCACGATCATGGTGCAGCTGGCCGCCAGGGCCGGCCCCAGCTTGCGGGTGCCCATGGCCAGGGGAAAATTCCAGGGGGTGATGGCGAGGCAGGGACCCACCGGTTGGTGGGTCACCACGATCCGGCCGGTGCCGGTGGGGTTGTGGCGGTAGTCGCCCCGGATGCGCACGGCTTCTTCGGCGAACCAGCGGAAGAATTCGGCACCGTAGTTTACTTCGGCGCGGCTATCGGGCAGGGCCCGGCCGAGTTCCAGGGATTGCAGCCAGGCCAGCTCCTCCCCGTGGTCGAGAATGAGTTCGAAAGCGCGGTGCAGAATGGTGCTGCGCTCCCGGCTGGGGGTGTTCGCCCAATCAGCGCCGGCCCGGACCGCGGCGGCCAGGGCCCGGCGCGCATCGGCTTCACTCGCCGACGCCACCCGGGCGAGCTCCGTGCCGTCGGAGGGGTTGATGACGGGGAAGGTGTCATTGGTGTCACTGGGGGTGAATTCACCATCAATGAAGAGGTCGGTGGGAGTGGTGGCAAGAAGCGCAGTGATGTCCATGGGGATCCTTGATAGCGAGTAAAAGTGTGTTGCTTACGCTACTAGTGTATCCCCATCTCGAATTCCTGGACATACATGTCCAAAAACTAGTAACCTGGAGCTATGGCCCGGCCACCCCAACCCATCGACCCGAAACGCCGAACCCGGCTCCTCGCCAGGGCCCGCGTCGTCTTCGCCACCCATGGCTTCACTAACGCCCGACTCACCAACATCCTGCGGGAATCCGACTTTCCCCGCAGCTCCTTCTACTATTTCTTTCACACCAAAGACCAGCTCTTCGATGCCGCATTCGCCGACGGGCTCCGAGAACTCGCGGGCTATGTCACCGTTCCGGACGTCGACAAGCTCACACGGGACACATTCTGGCCGGCACTCACCAAAGTCATCACCGGAATGACCAACGCTGCCACCCGCCCCGATCTCACCGCGGTGGGCACCATGTTTCACCTGGCCGACAAACCCCGCTCCCCCAACCTCACCGAATTCGAACACGCCATCGACAAGTGGACGGCGCGCATGGTCGACCGGGGTCTACGGCTCGGGCTGCTCGACCCCACCATTCCCCCACACCTCCATGTTGACCTTGCCTACGCGGTTGCCACCAGGCTCGACGTGTGGGCGCTCCGCCACCCGGATGCCCCCATGGCGGACCTGGCAAATATGCTCCTGCCCCGCATGTTGGGAAACCCCACCACACACGATAAGGAATGACGCATGTCCACCGTTCTCGTCGCTGGCGCCACCGGCTACCTGGGAAGATTCATTGTTGCCGAACTGCATCGCCGCGGCTACCAGGTCCGGGCCTTAGTGCGCGACCTCGGCCGGGCGGAAGCCGCAGGCCCCTATGGCTCCCCAGGTCTCACTGGCCTGGTAACGGACTGGTGTATCGGCGACGTCACCAACCCGCACGTCACCGCCGATCTCACCCACGGGGTCACCGGAATCATTTCCGCGCTCGGCGTCACCAGGCAAAAAGCCGACCCGTGGGACATTGACTACCGCGCTAACCTGGCAATCTTAAACTCCGCACGCCGCCACGGGGTGAATAATTTCTGCTATGTCCATGCGTTGGGTGCCGAGCATTGCCCGGCGCGGATCACTCGGGCGAAAACCGCGTTCGTGCGGGAGCTCCAGGCAAGCCAGGTGACTGCCCAGGTGATAAGCCCCACAGGCTATTTTTCGGACATGGCCCAAGTCCTCAATATGGCGCGCCGGGGTCGGGTGGTTTTGTTGGATGATGCGGTGCGGATGAATCCGATTCATGGGCTGGATGTGGCGCGGGCATGTGTGGATCGGCATGTGGCAGGGGTTTCGGGCGAGTGGCAGATTGGTGGCCCGGAGGTTTTGACGTGGCGTGAGGTGGCGGAGTGCGCGTTTCAAGCTCTGGGCCATCCGGCGCGGATCACAGTGTTGCCGCGGGTTGCGCGGGGGCTATTGGTGCGGCAGCCGTGGTGGGATGGGGTGCGGTTTGCAGCGTGGAGCATGACCCATGATTCAGTGGGTGAATCAATTGGCCGGCAGCGACTCTTAGATTTCTATAACGTGATCTTGGCTTAAGTTTCGGGCAAATATTACCTGATGCGACTACGGTTGGAGATGTATTGTGTGCCCAAGTTATATGGGTATGCGACACGCATTACGTCACTATTTTCCGCAGTTTGAAATGGAGCGCATCTCTATGACCACCGATATTACGACGACCGACGCCTGGGCTAAGGTGGAGCAGGCGCAGCAAAGCTTGGCGCAGAAAACTTTACGGGAGCTTTTCGACGCTGACCCGCAGCGAGGAGAGAAGCTGAGCTTTGACGCTGCCGATCTTCATGTGGATCTTTCGAAAAATCTTGTGGATGATTCCATCCGTGATGCCCTCATTGAGTTGGCTCAGACTGCTGGGTTGCCGGAACGCATCGAGGCCATGTTCCGGGGCGATAAGATCAATAACACGGAGAATCGTTCGGTGCTGCATACCGCCCTACGGCTGCCGGTGACTGAGGATTTAGTGGTTGATGGCCAGGATGTGGCAGCCGATGTGCATGAGGTGTTGAGCCGCATGCGGGATTTTGCCACGTCGCTGCGGTCGGGGGCTTGGTTGGGCTATACCGGGCACACGATTAAGACCGTGGTGAATATTGGTATTGGTGGTTCGGATTTGGGGGCCGGCCATGGCAACCCGGGCGCTGCGCACCCTATGCCACGGCTGGTATCACTGCCAAGTTTGTGTCCAATGTGGACCCGGCCGACATCATTTCGGTGTTGGATGAGTGTGATCCTGAGTCCACGCTTTTTGTGGTTGCATCGAAGACTTTTACCACGCAGGAAACGCTGACTAATGCGCATGCCGCTAAGCGGTGGCTGGTGGAGAAGTTGGGGGCGGAAGAGGCTGTGGCCAAGCATTTCGTGGCCGTGTCCACCAATGCGGAGAAGGTGGCTGCCTTTGGTATCGACACCAAGAACATGTTTGGTTTCTGGGAGTGGGTTGGTGGCCGATATTCGGTGGATTCCGCCATTGGCCTGTCGCTCATGGCGGTGATTGGGCCGCAGGATTTCATGCGGTTCTTGGAGGGCATGCATGCGATGGATGTGCATTTCCGGTCCACGCCGCTGGCAGAGAACGTGCCGGTGCTCATGGGGTTGCTCGGGGTGTTGTACAACGATTTCTTTGGCGCTCAGACGCACGCGGTGTTGCCATATTCGGAGGATTTGGGCCGGTTCCCCGCTTATTTGCAGCAGTTGACCATGGAGTCAAATGGCAAATCGGTACGACGGGATGGTACGGCTGTGACCGTAAATACCGGGGAAATCTATTGGGGTGAGCCGGGTACTAATGGTCAGCATGCGTTCTTCCAATTGATGCATCAGGGTACGAAGCTGGTACCTGCTGATTTCATTGGGTTTGCCCGGCCGAAGCAGGATCTGCCGACGGCCGATGGCACCGGCAGTATGCATGATTTGTTGATGAGTAACTTCTTCGCCCAGACGAAGGTTTTGGCCTTTGGTAAGACCGAGGAGGAAATCGCCGCGGAGGGGGTGGCCCCAGCGGTTGTTCCGCACAAGGTGATGCCCGGTAATCGCCCGTCCACCACGATCATGGCGGAGGAATTGACGCCCGCAGTGTTGGGTATGCTGATTGCGCTCTATGAGCACATCACGTTTGTGCAGGGAGTGATTTGGGATATCAACTCCTTCGACCAGTGGGGTGTGGAGTTAGGCAAGCAGCAGGCAAATGACCTGGCCCCAGCTGTGTCTGGTGCGGTGAAGGTTGATTCTGGCGATAGCTCAACCGACTCGCTTATTACGTGGTACCGGGAGCACCGCAACTAGGACTGCGGCCAGAAACCCGACTCAGGTTTTCTAGTTTCACCAATCTGTTTGAGGGGAGCTACACATGTAGCTCCCCTCCCCATGTTCTGCCACAATTAATCTTTTGTTATTTTTAATACGATATTCTTTAAATTCGCAGTCGTTTACCTCGACGAATAACCACCCACCCCAACACACCATACCCCCTCACCTACCCCTATTTCAGGGCACCCTAAATGTGGGTCCACATTTTTAGGCCCCCATTTGTGGGTAGCAATACCCAATCCCCTTTTGGTCAACCTCCCCATTTATGGGGCACCCACTTCAGGGGCCCCACCTTAGGGGCACCTATCCTAGGGCACCCTGTCCCTATAGGGACGATACCCAAATACCCCAATTCGGTGCCCCCATACTCTAAGGGTAAAGCAACCTTAATTGGGGTTATTTTTTCCCGAATTAACACCCCCATTTTTACCCCTTATCGCGAGAAATAATAACATTATTCATGCACATAAAAAGGTCATATAAGATTAAAATTCTCTCACTTTTCGTTCCGATCTTCAGTCACGCTAGAATTAAAAACCAAAGCTCACAGCATGCTATTTTAGTTCGTTGAACATTCGATCATGCGTACGTGATATCTTCGATGCACATAGCAATAGAGAAAGAAATTCGTCGTGTCTTTTATGATGAAACCTGACCGTGTTCTTGTTCTGGGAGGAACAGGTTCCGTCGGTCGCCTCGTGGTTCAAGCGCTGCTAAACCACGACATTTCTGCACGCCTATTGAGCAGGGATCCCCGCAAAGCCAAAAGAATGTTCGCCACCACCGACACCGGCACGAACACCATCGACATTGCCGGTGGTGATCTCATGAACCCCGCAACCATTGCCGACGCACTCGATCATGTCAATGCTGTCATTCTCACCCATGGCGCACCCCATAATTCTGGCGAATACGAAAGCGTCGACTATGGGGCCATCCCCGCGCTCTTGGAGGCGCTGGGCAAAAAGACCATTCCCATCGTCCTCATGAGCTCCATTGGCGTCACCCATAATGACGCCATCGAATTGCTCACTTGGAAACGCCGCGGTGAACGACTGCTCCGCAGCAGCGGGTTGCCCTACACCATTATCCGGCCCGGCTGGTTCGATGCAGGTACCGCCGAGGAGCAACACGCTGAACTTCGCCAGGGCGACAGCACCGAATACGGTTCCGTCCGCCGCGTCGATGTTGCCGAAGCCCTCGTCCAGGCCACCTTCCTTTCCGAAGCGCTCTACCGAACCGTGGAACTATTCTCCGTCGAGGGCCCGCCCCTGGAAGACTGGGCGAATGCTTTCAACACCACCGCCCCCGACGCTGCCGGCGCCCTTGACGGCATTAATGACAAAAACCACCCTCCAGTTAGACCGGGAACCCCACCGCATCATTGATGATCTCTATAAATTTGGCAGCATGAAATAAGTGTCAGGCATGCGATAGTCTCCTGTAGGCATAGCATGCCATCTTCATCGTTGCGCCAAGATTTCCCGTTTCACCACGGTATTGTTGTGGTGGTCTTTTGCCCACATATCGAGCCACACATTACCGTTTTCAATATCAAGTTGGCACTGTAACCTGCGAATTTCCCCGCTTTTAGCCAGGGGCGCGGCCGTGCACTTACTATCCCAATATTTCAGATCCCGATCAAACTCAAGGATCGCCACTTTTATCCGTGTCCCTGGCTGAAGAAAATCCGACCGGTTTGCTACCGTCACACCTGGCGGCGTGCAATCAGAAGACACCCCAGCATGGGTAACTGCCCACCCATAGGTTTCCGTTAAAACTTGCAGACCAGCATCACCGGCGGGGTCCTCGCACCGGTAAATATCATCGGCCCCCAGCTCAACATCATGGGATAGTTCCTGCTGGCTCCACCCTGCCAATATGGTGCTCATATTTGTAGGCGACAACCCCGATAGGTGAAACATGCCCCGCATGTTCGTGACGTTACGCACATCCCAGGTGGACAAGTCACTATCAAATCTCGTCGCATTGGTAAACATATTGCTCATATCGGTGGCGCTCGCCGGCTCCCAGGTGGACAGATCACCCTGAAAACCAGAGCTTTCAAACGCGTGGGCAAAATTCTGGATTCGCCGAACATCCCAGCCGCTGATATCCCCATAGATCTCGACAACGGAATTAAAAACATTCGCCATTGTCGTGGCCTCACTCAAATCCGGTGCCACAGGGGCCACAGGCACCATAGACTCCGCAGTCTTCCACTGTCCGCCCTGCCCACTTGCGGGGTCGGGAAGTTTGACCGAATAGAATGCCATAAACATTCCTGCCAGACTCTGAAACTTATTGGTTCCCCACTGGTGAATAATGGCATGAAGCTTGCCTGGCCCACGTTTTGTGCCGAAATTCACCCCAGCGAATCTTCCACCATAAACACCTATCACTGCCGCCGGCTGACACGACCTAGCAGCGAATTCGGCAGCAGTCATGGTTGTCTCTCCCTGAGAGTCAAGACACCAAATACGCACGTCGTTATCCGCCTGGTCAATGACGGGGGCAAAGTTGCTATCGCCGAAGACTTCCATGACAAACGCATCCGGGTGCGCCTGCTGAAATTCCCGCACCGATTGTACCGACACCAGCTGGTTCGCCGATGCTTCCGGCTTTCCTTGAGTGTTTGTGGGAGTCATCCGAAAAATCACCACTGCAAAACAACCCACCACGACCACAATTACTATCGCAATAATCACCAGGACGGGTTTCGGCACGGTCATGGTGAAAAAATTATTCCACAATCTCAGCACCGGCATGACGCAAATAAGGTTCCCGCTTGGCCCGACGTCGACAAGCACACAGCTAGGCGCGTCGACAAGCATCATGGGTGGTAAGCGCCGCAGAAAATCAGTCTGATATCGCACATAAAAATCGCCCTTTGGGCCGCGATTGAGCTCGGCAGCCAAGGGGCGCAAATCATTCAAACTAGAGCTGCACCACCGGCGTATAGCCGTAAGGGATAGCGTTGGACGGCACAACGGTTTTACCGAAGGGGAAGCAGGCGATGGGAATCATTTTGAGGTTGCCGACGCCCAGGGGGATGCCGATGATGGAAATAAACAACGGAACCGCGGTAATGACATGGCCAATGGCAATCCACAGGCCCGCGAGCAGAAACCAGATTACGTTTGCCAAGGCAATGCCGGCACTATCGCCACCGGGTTTTGTCACCACCGCACGCCCAAACGGCCAGAGGGCGTAGCCGGCCATGCGGAAACTAGCGACCCCGAAGGGGATGGTAATAATGAGCACACACATGACAACCCCGGCAACGGCATAGCCAATGGCTAACCACAAACCGCTGAAGACAAACCAAATGAGATTGAGTAAAGTTTTCACACTTTTAAGGATAGGCGAGTCCTAAAGCCCGGGGTTGCTTCAACCACAGACGGTTTAGAGAACAGGTGGCTGGCAGCGCGGACACCACCAGATCATACGTTCGAGCTCCGCCTCATCCCCACCCGCAGCACCCCTAATGTGTCGGTGGCAATGCTTGTGCCGCACCTGCGACATGGTTGCCCATCCCGCCCGAACACATGGGTGGATTCCCCTACCCGGCGCACCCCGGTGGTGACGCGAAGGGGGGAAAGCCGATTGCCCCAGATAAGCCGCCGCGCAATAGCCAAAACCTGGTGCATGTCGCATAACTTTACGGGGGTTTGGGGGTGGATACCAGCGATGAAACAGATTTCGGCCCGGTATTCGTTGCCGATACCGGCAAGATTGGTTTGGTCGAGAAGCGCGGTCCCCATGGGCCGATCCGGTCGCAGCATTATCCGACGCCACGCTTCGGGCTCACCCACGTGTTCCCAATCTGGGGCAAGCACGTCCGGTCCCAGGTGACTGATGCATTCTGGGTAGGTTTTAGCCGAGAGCATTTTCACGAATCCAAGCGAATGACCAACCAGTTCGATGGGCTGGTGCGGCGGATCGGCGAGCCGGAGGATCACCCGGGCGGTGTGGACGGGTTTCCGCCAGGGGTCGCCAACACGGTGGATCGCCCAGGTTCCCTCCATTTTCAGATGAGTATGAATTATGACATCATCTAGCTGCATAAAGAGATGTTTCCCATAGGGCCATACTCGCCTGATAGTGGTGCCGGAAAGGTTCACGGTTGCGTGCCGCGGCACCCGAACGTCAGCGGCAAGCACCGTCCTACCCACCATGAACTGGAGCCGGCGGGATAGCTGGTAAATAGAATCACCTTCGGGCATGAAATCACCTACTGTCTACCGCCACCGACCAGTCGACCCGCGGCCCGATAACCCCTGGCAGCCCATCGCCCTAATTGTTCGATTGCTTCGTTCACACTGCGGCCTCGTTTCTGAGGGCCTGGGGACCGCTCGGCGCACCGATGCGTAACCCGCTCGGGGTGAGTCGGGCGCCTGCGGCCCGGAAGGCCTCAAGGTGAGGGCTCTCGTGCACCGGCTCACCATTGAGCTTTTCGACGGTTATCCGCACGGTGAGATTTTTTACCACCGCCCCGGATAGGGCCTGCACAACCAGACCAATGATGGTTTCTTCGGAGATTCCGGCCCGAGGCGGCGGAAACCATGTGAGGGTTTTACCACCCCGAGTGAGGTGGGCCAGTAGGAGGCCGTCGGCGAGGACCACAAGGGCGCCGGCCGCGCGGCTGGGCGACTTGCCGTCCCCTGGCCACGGCAGGGCGGCACCGTAAGGGTTGGCGGGATCACAGGCGGCGATCACACAAACGTTCGGTTCCGACGTGCCGGAGGGCCAGCCGGTCACGTCGTCGGTGTCGGCAAAACCGCGAAGCCGATCAATGACGGCGGCGGTGGCAAACTGGGCTGCACCCAGGTCGGTAATGAAGTGCCCTCTGAGGGCATTGCCGGATTCCTCGAAACCGCTCAATACCTTGTAGGCCAGGGCGAAACCACCAAGAATGTTTTTCCGACTGGACCGCGCCCCGAGTCACCACACCATAGCGGTCAAGCCATGCCTCCCCCAGGGCGACAGAGCGGGAGGTGGGGTCAACCGTGGGAATCGGGCTCAACCCCCATCGGCCGGTCATATCGGGCGGGGTTTGATGGACGGCACCGGCATGTCCCCTGCCCATTCGCCCCATCCGGCCTGATCGACCTGGCCTGCCGGCCCGAAGTCGGGAACGGGCCGGGCTTCGATTGGTTCGGTGGGTGGTCTTTCCCTGGGCCAGGCGGGTGGTAAGCGGGGCAAAACTATCGGGGCTCACCAGGCCGCGATCAAAAAGCTCCCATAGGGCGGCACGGGTTGCCGCCGGGTCGCCCACTCTGGTCCACCAGGCTCTCGAAGAGGAACCCACCGCCCGGACTCCCGGACATCATGTCGTATATGCTGCGGGCCGCGGGACTCAGGGTGGGCGGCTCCACTTCCATGGGGACAAGATCGGCGGCGTACTCGGCGGGCAGCAGCAGTACCCATGGGTCGTTGGTTCCGGCAAGCCCAGCGCCCACAATGCGAATGTCACCATCGTGACAAAGCTGCTGCAAATCTGCCGGGTTATAGTCGGGCACTCGGCTCGGCAGGATGAGGGTTTCCCCAAGCACTGGCAGGGCAACCGCACGCCTGCCAATTGCTCACACACCGCAAAAATATCGTCTCCACCATCCAGGCCATCATGGCGCGGTTGGTCCCGTGGCCCCTATCGGGGAAATGCCATGCCAGTCGATGAGGAACCGGGCGTAAGCGCTGTGGCTCACTGGCTGGGTTTGGGCGCGGGCGGCGGCCAACGAGCGAGAACGAAGAAGTTTCAACACTTCGGCGGCAACATATTCTGGTTCGTCAACCCCATGTCGGTAATGGCCAACAATGACCAAACCAGCATCACAGAGTCCGGACAACAGGCTGTGGGCCACGCCCTGAGGCTAGGCCGAAAGCAGCCACCATGTCCGCCAATAAGAATGGTCCCCGGGTGCGGCACCAGCGACTTGCTAACTGTTCCAGGGCATCCGGCACCAGGTCGGTGGGTGCGGCAACACCAGGTGGCACGGGAATCCCAAGACCATCGCGGAGAAGTGGCGCATCCGTCACCTGGGCGAGATGTTCCACACCAGCAATGCGGACACGCATGACTCGCTGGCGATCGAGTTCATCGATACTGAAAGCGTCGACAAGCATGTGCTGCGGCAAGTCAGCAAGAGGAATCGGGCCCAGGATGCGGAGGGCGTCGATGAGCTCTTCGGCGGTGCGGGCCCGGCGGTCGGGGGCGATGCGACGCAGGCGGGCATCGACGTCGGTGATGATATCGGGGTCAAGGAGATCCCGGAGCTCAACCGAACCCAAAAGTTTCGCCAATAGTTTCGGATCGAGGGCAAGCGCGGCGGCGCGTTTCTCCGCCAACGGCGAGTCGGTTTCGTATATGAAAGCACCGGTGTAGGTGAAGAGCATGGCAACCGCGAAGGGTGAAGGTTGTATGGTTTCCACCTCCACGATTCGGACTCGCATGCCCCTTATGTCCTCGCACAGTTGCACCAATGCCGGCAGATCGTACACGTCTTGCAGACACTCGCGGACCGCCTCAAGAATGATGGGAAAGTTGGGGTATTTCCGGGCCACATCCAACAGTTGGGCGGCGCGCTGACGCTGCTGCCACAGTGGGGCACGCTTGCCGGGATTACGGCGCGGCAATAACAAACCCCGAGCGGCACATTCACGGAATCGGGCGGCAAATAGCGCCGAATTTCCCACCTGCTCCGCCACGATATCGGCAATATCATCAGGATCAATCTGAAAGAGGCCAGCACCCGGCACCACATCCGACTCGGGCAGCCGAAGCACGATGCCATCGTCACCACCCACAGGCTGCGCATCAATCCCCATATCCGAACTGATTTTCGCTCCTACCGCGAGCGCCCAAGCGGCATTCACCCCTCGACCATAGGGGGAATGCAGCACTACACGCCAATCCCCGACCTCGTCGCGAAAACGCTCGACAAGTAAGGTTTTTCATCCGGCACAATGCCTGTTGCATCCCTGCTGTTCCAAAATGAACCGTCGAATATTACCGGAAGCCCACTCATCCAACCCATCGAATATTCGTTCATATTCCACGTTTCTTTTTTCGCCGGCATCCCCCGCTGATTCCGCCACTAGGGACTGTGCCACAGCACGACGAAACTCCCCACCGCCCCTGCCAAGTTCCGCCGGTCGACCCAGCTGATCCCCCAACCAAAAACGGGAGCCGACCGGATGACCCCGGCGCGGGTGTCACAAGCACTTGATCTCGGGTGATTTCCTCGATGCGCCAACTCGATGCCCCCAGGGTGAATACATCTCCCACCCGGGATTCGTACACCATTTCTTCATCGAGTTCGCCCACCCGGCGCGCCCCATCACTGCCACCCTAGGAGGAAAACCCCGAACATCCCGCGGTCGGCAATGGTGCCGCCACTTGTGACCGCAATGCGCTGGGCACCGGGCCTGGCCGAGAGTGTACCGGTGATGCGATCGTAGATGATGCGGGGGCGAAGTTCGGCAAAAGTCGGTAGAGGATAGCTGCCGCTAGCCAGGTTTATTATGGCATCAAAAACTTCTCGATCAAGGTTGCGATAGGGGTAGGCCCGGGTAACTATTTCGAACCATTGTTCTATGTCCCAGTCGGCGATGGAAACGGCGGCAATGGTGTGTTGGAGTAGCACGTCGAGCGCATTGGTGGGGATGCGGATTTCTTCGATGAGCCCGGCCCGCATGCGTTGGACGGTGACCGCGGTGTTCACAAGGTCGGCCCGATGTTTAGGGTAGAAAATTCCGGTAGATGCGGCGCCGACGATGTGGCCGGCACGACCAACGCGCTGGAGGCCGCTGGCAACAGACGGCGGGGATTCGATTTGGACGACAAGGTCGATGGCCCCCATGTCGATCCCGAGTTCGAGGGAGCTGGTGGCAACAACGGCTTTGAGTAGGCCTTCTTTGAGGAGGGTTTCGGTGCGGACTCGTTCTTCTTGGGCGACCGAACCGTGGTGGGCGCGGGCGATATCGCGGGGTGCGGTAACGATTTCGTCCGAGGGTTTCATCATGTCTGCTGGTGGCCGGCCGCGGTTCATGGATGGCAATAGTGACGACACCTTTTGTGTTGGCTGGGCCCCTACCCCATCGGTTTCGCCAATCCCTTCGCCCCCAGCTGCCGGGGTATGGGTACAGGCGTGGGCGTGGAGTTCATTGAGTTTGGCGGTGAGTTTTTCGGCGATCCGGCGGGAGTTGACGAACACCAGTGTGGATTGGTGGGCCATGATGGTGGCGTAGAGATGTTGTTCAATGTGGGGCCAGATGGAGGCTGTGGTGTCCGAAGCTGCGGGAACATCCACGGTCGCGGCGCCCGAAGCCGAGGTCGCACCCGAGGCCGTGGGGGTGTCCGAAGGAAGACCAGCGTCTGGCCCCGCGGCGGCCGGCGCTTCAAGCCACCCAACATTGCCGAACCATCCGGCGCTTCCGAGCTATCCGGCACTCCCGAACCATCCAGCACCTCCGAATCATCAGCGAAATCAGCAACGAGTGGGGTGGTCAGCCCCAACGGGTCGTCAATGGTGTAGTCACCGATGGTAGATCCCAGTTCGGGGGCGGGAAGGTCGCTCATGTCGGGAACGGGGACGATGACGGAAAGGTCCCAGGTTTTGGTGGTGGGCGGGTCAATGATCGTGACGGGGTGCCGGCCGCCCAGGAACTGGGCGATGGTTTCATGGGGTCGGACGGTGGCGGAAAGCCCAATACGCTGAAGGGGTTTTTTTGACTAAATGTTCGAGCCGTTCCAGGGTGAGGGCGAGGTGGACTCCGCGTTTCGTGCCGGTAATGGCGTGGATTTCATCAACGATAACGGTGGTGACGGTATTGAGGATGGTGGCCGCCTTGGAGGTGAGCATGAGGTAGGCGGATTCCGGGGTGGTGATGAGAATGTCGGGCGGGTTACGGATGTGGGCGGCTCGTTCCGCAGCAGTAGTGTCACCACTGCGGACGGCCACGGTGATATCGGGGTGGTGGATCCCTAGCCTGGCGGCGGTGTGGTTAATGCCGGTGAGGGGCGCTCGAAGGTTGAGTTCCACATCGGTACCTAAGGCCTTGAGCGGGGAAATGTAGAGGATCTTCACGCCCGCAGGGGCGTCGATCTGCGCGCGAGTTACCCCACTGCTTGGCACGGAAGCAGAGCCGTCAGGTGTATCAATCATGCCGGGTGTGGTGGGATGTGTGCGGGGTTTTTTTCGGTGGTATTGCCGTCACTTTCGGCTGTGAGGGTTTCTTGCAGTGAAGTTTTTGTAGTGGGATTGACCACAGGTAGGCGGGTTTGGCCGGGTGCGGTGGCGAGGGTGTTGAGTGCCCACAAAAACGCGGCAAGGGTTTTCCCGGATCCCGTTGGGGCCACAACTAATGCGCTTTCACCTGCGGAAATAGCAGACCATGCGGCGGTTTGCACGAGGGTTGGGTGGGCGAATACATCCCGAAACCAGGTGGCAATGTGGGGGAGAATTTGTCTAGAATGTGATCTTCTGGTTCTGGGGTGGGGTTGGTGGGCATGCTTCCATTCAATCAAACAACTAAACTTTATTAGTATGACTGCTCATTTAGATGATGCCACTTTGACTCACCATCTTGCCCAGAGTACCGCTGATCTATTAAAGGGGATACGTAACGTGGGTGCGTTGCGGGATCGGGCGTTGGGTGAAGCTGGTGATGATTTAGCCCAGAATTGGATTGCGCGAGTGCTTGAGCAACATCGCCCCGATGATGGGTTCTTGTCGGAAGAAGCCGCGGATAATCCAGAACGGTTGGGGAAAGACCGGGTATGGATTATTGACCCCCTCGATGGCACCAGAGAATATGCTACAGGTCGGCAGGATTGGGCCATTCACATTGCGTTAGTGGAGAATGGTGTGCCAACCCATGCGGCTGTGGGGCTGCCGGATTTGGGGGTGGTGTTTTTATCGTCGGATGCCCGTGCGGTGTCGGGTCCGTATGCGAAGCGGATTGTGGTGTCGCATAATCGGGCGCCTGCGGTGTCGCATCATGTGGCAGAGAAATTGGGCTTTGTCACTTCCCCACTGGGGTCGGCTGGCGCGAAGGCCATGCATGTGTTGATTGGTGATTATGACGCCTATATTCATGCGGGGGGCCAGTATGAGTGGGATTCGGCGGCACCGGTGGGTGTGTGCAAGGCCGCGGGGCTGCATTGCTCCCGGCTGGATGGCAGCGAGCTGGTGTACAACAACAAGGACACATATATGCCGGATATTTTGATTTGTCGCCCCGAGTTGGCGGACGACATTCTAGAGATGGCGGCAACGTTCCGGCAGGAGAACGGGGCATACTAGTTTTTCAATGTAAATCAGGTGGGGTTAGTGTTTTGCCCCACCTGATTTATTTTGCCGCAATTTTTCCGCCGCAACCGGTGAGGGCCAAACCGCGCATGGGTGTTGCGCACCCGACACGCGCGGGTTTCTTAGCGGTTTGGTGGGGTTTTGTGTGTGGTCATTATATATGTCCGGTTTAGCGTTACACTGTGAACCATGCCTGATAACAACACTGTAACGATTACCACTCCGTATGAGGATTTACTGCGGAAGATTCTGGCCGAGGGGACGCATAAGAATGATCGCACGGGTACGGGAACGACGAGCTTGTTTGCCCAACAGTTGCGGTTTGATTTGGCGGAATCGTTTCCGTTGATTACGACGAAGCAGGTGCATTTTCATTCGGTTGTGGGGGAATTATTGTGGTTTTTATCGGGTTCGTCGAATGTGGCGTGGTTGCAGGAGAATGGGATTCGGATTTGGAATGAGTGGGCGGATGACCAGGGTGAGTTAGGCCCGGTGTATGGGGTGCAGTGGCGGAGTTGGCCGACACCGGATGGGGGGTATGTGGACCAGATTTCTGCGTCGTTAGCAATGCTGCGGGCTGATCCTGATTCGCGGCGGAATATAGTGTCGGCGTGGAATGTGGGCGAGTTGCCGAAGATGGCGTTGCCGCCGTGCCATTTATTATTCCAGCTGTATGTGGCCGATAATAAGCTGTCGTGCCAGGTATATCAGCGAAGCGCAGACATGTTTTTAGGGGTGCCATTTAACATTGCGTCGTATTCGCTTTTGACCCATATGTTGGCGCAGCAGGCCGGGCTTCATGTGGGCGAATTTATTTGGACGGGGGGTGATTGTCATATTTACGATAATCACCGTGAGCAGGTGGCATTGCAGTTAACGCGGGATCCTCGACCGTATCCCCAGTTGGAGCTGCGGAAGGCTGCGGATTTGTTTAGCTACACGTTTTCCGATGTGGTGGTGCGTGGTTATGATCCGCACCCGAGGATTCCGGCACAGGTTTCGGTGTAATCATGTTGCGAGCAATTTGGGCACAGAATCTTATGGGGCTCATTGGTGATGGTAAATCTATGCCATGGCATGTGCCGGAGGATTTGCAGCATTTTAAGAAGCTCACGTTGGGGTCGCCGATTATCATGGGGCGGCGCACGTGGGAATCGTTACCGATGCGACCGTTGCCGGGCCGGAAGAATTTGGTGTTGTCTCGTCGCACGCCGGGTAAGTGGTCGAATGGGGCGAGCGTGATCGCTAGTGTGCCGGAATCCGGCTGGGTGATTGGGGGCGGGGTGGTGTATGCGGCCACGATCGACAAGGTGCAGGAGATTCATCGCACGCTTATCGACGCTCCGACGAACCTCTTCGAGTTGGGGGATCGGGCGGTGTTCGCGCCGGCCATTCCGTCGGATTTTCAGTTAGTGCAGCATAGTAAGTGGTTAAAGTCATCGTCTGGGCTGCGCTATAAGTTTGAGACCTGGACGAAAAATATATCGGGGTAACCGGGAATCTTTATCCCATGGTTTTTGTTATACCTGACATGACTAATGATCTTGTTACCCTATACGTGACGTCGTGGTGCCCATTCTGCCAGCGACTCACTAGAGCGCTTGACGACGCTACCGTGCCGTATGTTGCTATTGATGTTGACCATGATGCCGAGGCCGCCCGGTGGGTGGAATCCGTCAATAATGGTAATCGGGTGGTGCCCACGGTGTTGTATTCGGATGGGACACATGCCACCAATCCGCCGGCGAAGGTGGTGGCACGGAAATACGCCCGCCTGGCGGCCGCCAAGGCGTGAGTTAGTTCAATTCGCGCAGGAGGTAAATGTCCATGATCCAGCCGTGTTCCTTCCGAAGCTGGGTTTTCAGCGCGGCAACTTCGGCACCAATGTCATGGGCATAGCCGCTGCGGAGTACTTCTTTGTCGGTGCCGAGATAGGCGCCCCACCACATGTAGGTGTAGGGGGTGTAGGCGGTGAGCCAGGCGGCACCACCATCGAGCATGACCACACAATTGCGGTGGCGGGCGCCGTCCATGAGCTGCCGGCCAGTGGTGATGACGATTTCTTCCCCAACACGATTTAAGACGATGCGGTGGGCGGCGGTAAGCGCCTGGACCGCGGTAATGCCGGGTATAACGGCAACATCTACGGGCGTCGTAAAGCGTTCGATGACTCGGAGTGTCGAATCATACAGCGATGGGTCCCCCCAGACGAGTATGGCCGCGGTGCCGTCCTCGGGAGTGTTTTCTACGATGGCGCGCTCGACGACTTCCGCACGGGCCTGATGCCAGCGTTGCACTTCGGCCTGGTAGTCGACGGGTTTCCGGTCGCGTGGTGGATCGAGGACGGTCACCAACGGCACGTTTGGGCTATGCGTGGCGAGTATTTCTTTGCGTAACTCTAATAGATCGTGTTTTTCCTCACCTTTATCTATGGCTATAACCACGTCAGCGTGTTGTAATGTAGCAACCCCTTCAACAGTGAGATGTTGTGGATTTCCTGAACCGATACCGATAATAGCGATGTGCCGCATAATACCCCTTCCGCGACAAAATAGTTCTTTTATGTCAGTGTAAACCACCTCTCAGCGATTTCAGCCGCACCCCACCACCAAATTTATAGAACAAATGTGCTATTTTTTAATATTTGAACTTAATTATTACTAATTGATATCTGAAAGTGGTCACACTGATTTTTCACTCTAGTCATCCCCACCATGCAAATCGCACATGTCATCCCCAAAGCCTGGACATTAATAATGGTGCATAGAAATAAAATCAAGCCCCCACTATCTCAGGTTCTACCTGGTAGTAGGGCTGCGGCGGTGCCCCAGAGAGGATTCGAACCTCCGACACCGGCTTTAGGAGAGCCGTGCTCTATCCACTGAGCTACTGGGGCAAACAAATGCCAACACACTTGCGAACGTTAGCGTACCGGACAATCTGCTTAGAACAAATTAACCACTATCCACCTTACGTGGGAACACACGAACGAATACCACATAACTAGCTGTGAATTAGTATCCTAAAGTAGTAATTTACCCCCCAAACAGGGAGGATGGAATCAAAAGTACTACCAATATTCACTACCCCCGATTCGGGTTAATCGACGCAAGTACCTCAAGCCGTGGCGTCATCTTGGTTAAAGTTTTTAAATAGTTGTCCATAGTCTATGTAGGGGTAATTATGTCTGAATTAAAACCAACATTCACCGATGTGAAGCAGCGCAAGGTCGTGGCGAAGATTATTGAAGAGGTTGGGTTCGAATACCTCAGCATTGAAACAATTAATGCTGACGGGGAATCCACCACCCAGATTTTGGAGCTCAACGTGTATGACGCCAAGCGCCTCAGTGATGCATGTGACGCATTCCTCAAGCGGAGTATTGCCCGTAACTTTGCCGAGTTCTCCGGTCATTTAACTCCCAATGATCGTGTCGAACTCGCCAATGAGGAAGACAAATAACACCTGCTAACCTGCTGCTGCATGCCCACCCCGTTCGGTGGGCGGTTTTTTATTGGCTCACCTGTCGACGCCCTCCCGGTGGAACCGCGCGGCACCCCCCTATATTAGGCACCACGCTTTAAAATGGTTGCGGGATAGCTCGAACCAAGTTTTACAATGAATACTCATAATTTCTTACGTTCTTCACGAGCTTCATTTGCCTAACATCAAGGATGCGATTATCATGCCCCGGCCCAATCCGTTTTCCCGTAAACCTAACGACGACCAGTCGCCCGAGACCATGATGTTCCCCACGGACGACACTCAGATGATGGATGAGCCCGTGCCTGCAAATGCTGACGACGCAGATTCGACAATTATCATGCCTCGGGTCGATGATCCGCCGTTCCATCCGCAACAAATGCCCACTCGGCGACCGCAACAACAGGTGCAGCCACAGGAAACCCAGCAATTACGCCGCCCCGAACCTACGGCCCGCCAATCGGAGGCCCGACCGCAGCAACAAATGCCACCCACGCCGCAAAGCGCCCCCACCCAATATATTCCGGCCCAGGGCGAGGGATATGACGACGGGTACGATGATGACTACGACGATTATGATGACGGCTATCAGAATAATGGCTATGCCGATGATGGCTACCAGGATGATTACGATGACCGTTATAGTCGTGGCAACCGGGGCCGGCGAAATGGGCGCGATAACCGCGACTATGACGATGGTTATGATGACGGCTACGACGATGAATATTATGGCGGCTATCAGGAACCACCAGCGCCTCGACCATGGCAGCGAATATTGGCGCTCGTCGCTATTTTTGTCGGCGTAGCAGCACTTTTTGGCCAGTTCATCACCGGTTTTTCGTTTGGGCTCACCCTTATTGGGCTGGCCTTGTTGGGTGTGGGTATTTGGTGGTTTATGTCCAAGCCGGGTGCCCGCAGGTGGCTGGTGGTTGGTCCCGCCGCGGTGTTAGCGATTCTCCTGGGTGGCATTTTTGTATTTTGCTAGTGATTCCTCGTCGACCACGTCGACAACCACCTCCACCGCCCCGCCGGCACTCGCACCGGCACCCGACATGGGTGCGAATAATGCGCCAGCGGCACCGGAAGTCAATACACAGAATCAACCAGAGCAGGCCCCAGCACCCGCACCGGCCCCGGTGGAGGTGCCAAACGTGCCGCAAACAACGATTGCGCCGCCAGCAGCACCCACGCAAAATAATGATTTGATTCAAGGCCTCAACGGTTTATTACAGCCAGGCGGCGGTGGGCAGCTAACAAATAATGCACCACCGCAACAGACCCCAGAGCAACAACAGACCCCTGGTGATGGCCAGCAGCAACAGCAGGCCCCCATGGTCATTCCCTCGCTTCCCGGAGCAGAGAATAACCCGCTTCGGTAAGAGTTTTTTTAGCAGGCCACGGCCGGTTATCGCAGTGCACACCATTATGCTTTCTTAAGAATCAGTCTTATACTCATCTTTGAGATTTCCCATGATTTTCATGAGGTTGTTTTCAGCTTCATGGGAAATCCGCTCGTTACTGATTTTCTGTTCACGCATAAGGAAGCATTGGCTCATGCCCCGGTTTTTCTTCTCAAGGTGCCCTGCACTCAAACGGGCGCCAACAACTAGTTATAGCCCCCATCGACTCTGTGGTGCCGCTCATGCCTGTCCCACAGTTCGGCATCATGATGGGGGCATCGTCGTGGTAACCCCCACCAACACAGTGTTTCAAATCATAAAAACCATTCTGGCGATTATCGGTATCGTCTTTGGTGGCATCTTCATCCTCGGCATGCTCGTCGACGGTGCCGTCTGGCGCTTCCTCATGGGGTTGGCGCTTCTTGGGCCGGCCGTGTGGTGGTTCGCAACCAAGCCGGGGCAGCGCCAATGGAAGATCGTCACCCCATTGGCCCTGCTATCGTTTTTCGCTGGAGTTGGCATGGCCCCAAGCGCCGAACCAGAGCAGCCGGCGGCCGCGGTCATGGCCACGCCTAGCAGCTCAAGCACTCCAACCACGACGAAGAAAACCACCACCTCTCGGCCCACCACAACGAGTCGAACTACAACAAGTCGAACCACCACTGCCACAACAACATCGGCACCACCCACAACCAGCACGGTTGTCTCCGAGACGCAGGTTGTGTCCGACAATCACACGGACCACTATGTGCGAGATCCCGAGCCGGCCCCTGTCATCGTGCCGGAACCAGAGTATCCGCCTGCACCAATCCCAGAGCCCGAAACCGCCCCGGCGCAGAATGTTTATTACCCGAACTGTAAGGCGGCAAAGGCCGCAGGTGCGGCACCGCTCTATCAAGGTGAGCCGGGTTACCGAGCCGGATTGGATCGTGACCAAGACGGCGTCGCCTGCGAACGATAAGTTCTACTGATAGAAAACCACCCATCCCCTGGCTGTAATTTTGCTACATCCGGGGGATTTTTCCGTTACTGGTGTGGCTAGATGTTACTAATGGGGCCAGTTGGGCTGATGTTTTATGTACTTTCCCTGGGCGTCATCCAAAGATTTGGATAAAATTTATAAAAGAAAATAACCCCTATTCATTTCTCATAATCTTAATAATGGTCTGCAAATATTAGCGAGACCTGTGGGCAAAATCGTCGCAAAGCAGCAAAAATAGCCACAAAAACCCGCCGATGAATATTAAATTATTTTAATAATGCTACCATGATAGACATTTAGGTTATTTTTCCGATTCTTCCTGAGAATCGACATTTTTCCAAAAAGGTCTAAACTCAAGGTTTAGAGTTTTAGTTACTCGGTCCATTTCCCCACATTGAGCGACCCCTCACGGACCTTTTTAATAGTAAAATTCAATTACTCTAACGTTGTCCGTCGTTGGATTTAGCAGATAAGGAGCCGCGCCATGATACTGCCACTCTCACGGTTCACCATGACGGTTGCAGTGAGTGTCGCATTAGTTGTGATGCTCCCGTATTTCGCCTGGTTAACGTATACATTGCAGTTGATGGAACCGGATATATCTGGGGCTGTCATGTCCGCGGCACGAAGGTCGACAACCGAGTCCTCCCCCACCACAAGTAGGATGGTCACTCCGCTGGCGGATGGTTCGCTGGCGGAGATTTCTTACGATGACCCGAATGCGCAGCGACTTGCGGATGCCACGGCGTCGCAGGGTGGAGTGCCCATCTGCGAATGCTTACACGACTGGGGTCCAGGCGCCACGCTCATGTGTGATGGCACACTGCTTTACACTGCCCATTGCGTCGATGAAGTGTCGAGCACTGGCGGTAACTCCGCCCCTACTTTCTCCAACCCCGACATACCCCCAGAGCTTATGGCTCCCCAAATAGAGCAACGGGTAGAGCAGCACAAAACAACGCCGCAAGAACCCCAGCAATGATTAAGCTCATCGGGTTTTTCTACGGTAGCTACACTATAGTGCCATGGTTACCGCAATGATGCCCGAGTCACATATTGTTTTAGCCTCGGGCAGTGTCGAAGCAAGTCCCTTAGTGTCCTTTGCCTGGATCATGGCTGCCGCGGTGACGGCGCCGCTGATTTCCTGGGCGACAGGAAAGCGCGTGCCGGCTGTGGTGCTGCTCATTGGGGCGGGCATTCTTATTGGCCCGCACTGGCTGGGGTTGGCGTCAACCGAGGGCGGTGTGGGGTTATTAAAACAGTTGGGGTTGGGCATGCTCTTTCTATTGGCCGGCTACGAGATTAATCCCGCCATGATTCGCAGCAGAGAGGGTCGCACGAGCGCAACCACCTGGCTGGTGTGTATGGGGCTAAGTTTTGCGGGGGCGTGTGTGCTTCTGCGCCCCCATAACACGTCGACGGCGGTGGTGCTGGCCATCGCATTTCACATCCACGGCCGTGGGCACGCTCATGCCCATCATGAAACAGCAGCAGGTGCTGCACACTCCCAGTGGGACGATCGTTGCTGGTGCATGGTGCAATCGGTGAGATCTTCCCCATTTTTGCGATGGCCTTATTATTGTCGGCACGCAACACGTGGATAACGGCCATCGTTTTGGCTGCGTTCTTTGTGGTCGCCATTGTGGTGGCGGCCATTCCGCGAACGGTACGGTTTCTCTTGCCGTGGACCGCGCGGGCCATGGTTCTCAATGCCGGCGCAACGAACCAAACGGTGATGCGATTGGTGCTGTGGATGCTGGGTGTGCTCATGGCTGTCGCAGCGGTGTTCGAATTGGATGTGGTGTTGGGTGCGTTTGCGGCTGGGTTTATTTTACGTCGTCTCGTCCCGGAAAAGTTCAGCGAGGCTGTGGAGCAACGGCTCGACATCGTGGGGTATTCGTTGTTGATTCCGGTGTTTTTCGTATGCTCGGGAATGACGATCGACCCCCAGGCAGTGTCCGATAAACCCTGGTTACTGTGTGTTTTGGTGCCGTTGATTTATGTGGTTCGGGGGCTACCGGTGCTCATTCGAGAGCTGTTCTTTACCACCGGATCCCAATTGACAAATGTGCGGGAGAAGATCCAGCTGAGCCTCTATGCGGCAACGGCGCTTCCGATCATTGCGGCGGTCACCGAAGTGGCGGTGGAATCGCAATTATTGTCGGAGGAGAATGCGTCACTGCTGGTAGCCGCAGGTTCGGTAACGGTGCTCATCTTCCCGTTTATAGCGAATGTGATTCAACCAGCGGAAACTACTGCGAATTCGCTGAGGACTTCCTAAGATTCGAAACTAATGTTATTGTTGTTGACTAGTGTTACATAAGTGAAGTTTTAATAGCTTTGTAAGCTTTGCGACGACGTTCCGCACCATCACCCGTCGCAACGCAACACAAGTAGGGAGACTCATGTCCATATTTTCCGCCCTGTCGCGCCGCCGATTCCTCCAAACCGCAGCATTGACCATTGCCAGCAGCTTCGCCTTCGCCGCCGCCGGCATCACCGCACCAAAAGCATTCGCCCTCGGGCCCGTCCTGGGAACCGTCATCGACTACGCCGCCGGCGTACCAGACGGCGACACCATCAAAGAAGCCGGCCACCTCGGCTCCGTCCGATACGTGTCCCAACGCCGCCCCGGCGCGGAATGGATGCTTGGCAAACCCGTCACCTTAGAGGAAACCAAAGACCAGGCCGCCAACGGCCTCAAGGTCGCCTCCATCTACCAGTTCGGTAAGGAAGAAACCGCCGACTGGAAACAAGGTGCCGCAGGTGCCGCAGTGCACGCCCCCAGGCCATCCAGCTGCATGCTGCCGCCGGCGGCCCCAAGGGCCGGCCCATCTATGTGGCGATCGACGACAATCCGTCCCGGGAAGAATACGATAATCAGATCCGCCCCTACCTCAAGGCCTTCGATGAGATTCTCAAGAGCCAGGGCTATACCATGGGCGTGTACGCCAACTATGGCACCATTGATTGGGCGATCCAGGATGGTCTCGGCTCCTATTTCTGGCAGCATGACTGGGGTTCTAACGGGCAGATTCATCCGCGGGTCACGCTGCACCAGGTGGCTGGCGAAACCGAAAAACCCTCGATGGCATTGAGGTTGATGTCAACGATGTGTATGCGGAAGACTGGGGCCAGTGGACGCCTGGCCAGGCAGACACCCCCGCCCCCCAGTGGGCAGACCACGGCCAATAGTGGCAATGTGAAGCTGCCTTCGGGTGCGAGTGGGAATGCGAAGAATAATCAGTCAAGCGCTACCCTCCCAGAAACATTGGCCGGCAAAAACCTGGATGCTAAAACCATCCGTCAGCTGGGCAATTCGGTGAATAGTATTTCCAGCAAGCTGCCGGTCGGCCAGCAAATCGTGATGCCTTCGGAAGAGCAGATCAAGGTGATTCTGCAGATCGCCAAGTCGTCTAGTTAGCCGGTACCGCCGACTAGTAATCGGTGGGTTCCGTTGTCGCCGTGGTTGTGGCCGTTTTGGTCACGGCTGCGGTTTTTGTGTTGGCGGTTCCAGAAGCCACGCGGCTTGTCGAGGTGGTAGATGTTGCGGTTGCGGACGTGGTTTCCGACGCCGATGGTTTTTCAGTTTCGGTTGGGTATGGTTTTACCTTCGCCCTAACACCTGGTATTTCATCATGTCGGTGAGCGTGGTTTTTGACGTATTCACCGCACCCACGGCCACGAAGTCGGCCCCATATCCGGCCGAAAGGTATTCCTTGTTTTCGTCGCTTTCGGCGGTCTGGCTGCCGATGATGTTCGGCAATACGCCGCTGCCGTAGTTTTGTTGCGGGTTGAGGCTTTGTCGTTCCCGCATGACGGCCAGCAGCGTGGCGTCGGGTTCCCGGTCGAGGAGTTGGCCAAGAAAATACGCCACATCATACGAACTGGTTTGCGAATATGCCCAGTAGTTATTGGCGGTTGTGGCGTCTAACTGGTATTTGTCTGCCGCCCACGAGACGGAATTGGGGAACACCGAATAGAGTTCGTCGGTGAGGGCGTTATCATCATGAAGCAGCATGCGCCGGGCTTGTTCCCGCTCTTTTTCTCCGCCCTTCGTGAATGCGTAATGCCCAATATACAGCCTGACCAGGCCTTGGGCCCGGCGGGAATTGCGTTCATTGGTGGAGCCCACATGCTTCCCCGTCCGCAAATTCACGTAGGTGTATTGGTACGGCAAATGGTCGAAGGTGCGTTTCGACAGTTTTTTGTATTCAAAACCCTGGAGCGACAGGTCGGGTGTGCGGTCGACGTCGGCAAGCTCTTCAGGGGATTTCAGCACCACGTTCGTGATATCGGTGGTGATTGATCTGCCGCAGCCAGTGACCAGTAGTGCGCTACACACCACCGCGGTGGTGACGGCTCGGGAATAACTACTCGCAGATCTACTGGGCATGCGCTAAATTCTAGCGCCCCACCGTGAAAAAAGCGTGTTTATGTTTGAGTTATATTTCTCTTCGGCATCATTTATGATGCAAGCATGAAAAATAATCCCCGGCTTCCCGCTCGCTTGTCATGGTATATTGGCTGGTCCTCTCGGGTTACGCCTATGGTTTAGGGCTGGGGTTGCGATTGGTCACACCGTTTTTGGATGCGCTTATTTTCATGTTCCTGGTGGTTGGGTCCATCATTATGGTACCGGTCCTCATGCTGCTTGGTGTGGTTCTTTATGCGTTTCCTGATGCTTCGCCCACCATATGGCGGGATATTCGGGTTCCCTTTGGGTGTTTTTGGTTTGGTGTTGTCATGCAGATATGGTTTCTGCCAGACGCCAATTTTTATGAGGACTACACCCACCCAATGGTTGCCCCCTTGAGCACGATTTTTAGAGTCAGCCCAACGGTGTGCCATTATGTCCTGGCCATAGTATTCTTCGGCCTTTGCGCCATAAGTTACGGCAGGATACTCATTGTTGGTCGACGGGCCCCACGTGTCGACGTCCCGGTGGCCCCGGATTATCGGGTTGGCCCCACCTGGTGGTGGGTGGGATTATCGATAATCATTCCCATTGTCACCGTCTGCATATCCCCAATGCATCAGCTGTCAAGGGTGATGTTTTGGGAGATAGGAATCCTCTTGCCTTTGGGCCTGGGGTTCCTCCTGGTTCCCGCCCATGAACCAGTGCTTTCCCGCATCAAGATGCCGCTTGCGTGTTTTTGGTTGGTGATTGTTGCCGGAAACCTTGCGTGGCCGCTGCCATGGGGTGTTGCCGTGTGCGCTGCCATGGCTGTGGCTTGCTGGGTTTGGGTTATCTGCCGTGGAAGATGGGGGCACGCCGCTCGACGCGGGCCTGTTTCGCTTCCTTGATGTCGGTGCTGGACCAACAGGCGTCGAAAAGCGCCTGGGCGTCAGCGCTGAGCTGGTAGGTTGCGTCCTGCGCATTGAGCGCCGCCTTGAGCTGCTGCATGGCCAACGGTGCCAAGCAGGACACCTCATGGACGAATTCCTCGGCCTGGGCGGGGTTTTTCACCGGGATGATAAACCCCACGGCGGCGGCCTGGCTGGCGGTCACCCGCTGGTTAGCGATCAGCATATTCCTAGCGAGCGCCCCACCCAACAGGTTTTGGGCTCGATGAATGGTCCACCCATCGAGCGCGAAGCCCAGTGAGGCAACCGGCACTCTAAACCACGCTTTATCACCGGCAACCCGCAGGTCACAGGCCAACGCCAATTGGGTTCCGGCGCCGATGACCGGGCCGTGAATATCCGCGATCACCGGGACCGGGGCGCACACGATGGCCCGCAGCATGCTAAATAGTGCCTCGTGGAAATCATCACCATACACGCCGGTAGAAACCGTGCCCCCGATCGTGTGTTCGGATGCTGCACCCAGGTCCGCACCGGCACAAAACGCCGGCCCTGGGCCCGGATCACAATGACCCGGGTGGTGGGCATGCCGTTGATTTCATTAGCGGTATCGGTCGCGGCCTGGATTTCCTGAGTGAGCAGCCGGCACATTTCCACGGTCAATGCGTTGCGTTTCGCCGGGCGGTTCAAGGTGAGAACGGTGATGTTTTGTTCGGTAGTGCTCAATACCAAAGGTTCGGGGAGAATCATAGTCATAGAAAAATCAGCTTTTCCTTATACGACTAGTGAGTTTGCGGGGTTGGGGATGCCACCTACATCGTCGCCGGGGAACACGTCGGGGTCGGCGTAACGGCGGCCACTGCCCGGCTCATTGTCAAGCTGCAGGATGCGGGACATTTCGGATTCGGATAGTTCAAAGTTGAAGATCGCAAGGTTCTCCGCCTGGCGGGTGGCTGTTGCTGACTTCGGCACCGAGGATACGCCCAGCTGATAAATCCACCGCAGCGCCACCTGCGCCGGGGTGACCCCATATTTGTCGGCGATATCAGCCAGCAGGCTGGTGTGCGTCACATCCCCCTGCGCCAACGGCGACCAGGCTTCCGTGAGCACCCCAAGTTGGGCGTGGGTTTCCCGCAGTTCGGCTTGGGAAAACCCTGGGTGCAATTCCACCTGGTTGATAGTGGGCACAATGCCGGTTTTTTCCTGCACGTCCCGCAGTTGGTCACCGTTGTAGTTCGCGACAGCAATGGACCGGATATCGCCCAGGCCCTGGAGGGTGCCCAATGCCGCAAACCGTTCCACATGGCGGCCGGTGCTGGGGCACGGCCAGTGCACCATGTAACAGTCCAAGTAGTCTAAGCCCAGGTTGGTGAGTGACATTCGGAAAGCGGCCTGCACTTCTTGGTCGCTTTGCTGATCATTCCACACTTTTGAGGTGATAAAGAGTTCTTCGCGGGTGACGTCGCCGGCGCTGATGGCGTCACGAATGGCCCGACCAATATCGGCCTCATTCCGATAGAGCGCTGCGGTATCAATATGCCGGTAACCGATGTCAATGGCGCTACGTACCGCGGTGACGGCATCATCGCCCCGCAGTTTCCAAGTGCCCAGGCCCACCGCCGGCACCTCTACACCATCATTGAGGGTAAACGTTGGAACATATTTTTCAGACATACCCTACTTTCTACCCCTTTTTGCGGTAGAAAGTGGGGATTATTGGCAAAATATCCCACCGGGGGTAACGGCACCATTAGGGTTTAACCATGACCCATATCACTGCGCAACAACTCATCGAGGAAGTCCTCGACCCCCACACTTTCCAGTCCTGGGATGAAACCCCACACTATGGCACCATCAGCGACGACTACCGAGCGGCTATCGACCGGGCCAAAACCAAATCCGGTGTCGACGAAGCCGTCATCACCGGCGAAGGGATGATCTCTGGCACCAGGGTTGCCTTTGTCCTCAGCGAATTCGCCTTCCTGGGCGGCTCCATTGGAGCGGCCACCGCCCGACGCATTATCACCGCAATCCACCGGGCCACCGCCGAACAACTACCACTGCTCATCTCCCCATCCTCCGGCGGCACCCGCATGCAGGAAGGCACCCCCGCGTTCGCCCTCATGGTGTCCATCACCACCGCCGTCTACCGGCACAAAGACGCCCACCTGCCCTTTATCGTGTACCTGCGCAACCCCACCACCGGCGGGGTCATGGCATCCTGGGGATCAGCCGGGCACATCACCTTCGCCGAACCCGGCGCCCTCCTCGGCTTCCTCGGGCCGCGCGTCGTCGAACTCACCACCGGAAAAACCATCCCCGCCGGCGTCCAGCAAGGCGAACACCTGGCGCAACACGGCGTTATCGACGGTGTTATTTCCCCCAAACAACTACGGGCGGCCGTCCAAAAACTCACCAAAGTACTCCTCACCCCCGCCAGCCACAGCAGGCCCGCAATGCAACAACCGCAACAAAACCCAGCCCCCGCCCATCAGCGCCTGGGACGCCATCACCGCCACCCGCCGCGCCGACCGCCCCGGACTGCAACACCTCCTCGCCGCACTGGATCCGACAATGTGATCGAACTCTCCGGCTCCGGTGACGGGCGGATCTCCCCAGCAGTCAAAGTAGCACTCACCCGCATCGCCAACCGGCCGGTGGTCATCATCGGCCAAGACCGACACCACCAACCCCCACACGCCGAAACGGAACTCGGGCCCGCAGCCCTACGATTCGCCCGCCGCGGCATCACCCTGGCGCACTCCTCCAAATCCCCTGGTGTCCATTATCGACACCCCCGGCGCGGAACTATCCGCCGCTGCCGAGGAACAAGCCATGGCCGGCTCTATCGCCCGAACCCTCGGCGAACTTGTCGACGTTGACGTGCCCACCGTATCAGTCATCCTCGGCCAAGGCTGCGGCGGTGGCGCCCTGGCGATGCTCCCCGCAGACAAAGTGTTGGCGGCCGCCCACGGCTGGCTCTCCCCGCTGCCCCCGGAAGGAGCATCCGCCATCATTTACCGCGACACCGCCCACGCCCCAGCAATGATGGAAAACCAGGGAGTGTCCGCGGGGGCGCTTGTATCATCCGGCATCATCGACGGCATCATCCCGGAAACCCCCGACGCCAGCGACGAACCCACAGCATTCATCAACCGGGTTATCGACCACATTGGCCAGGCGCTGTGGGAATTAGAAACCCACCCCACACGGGTCGGCCGGGAACAACGTTTCCGGCACTATGAACAACTCACTGACTCCCTCACCATGGGCTAAAACCCGAAACGGCCCCGACCCGTTTCCGGGGCGGGGCGCGTCGACAAGCTTCAACCTGCGGTTACACCGCTAACAAGTCGATGACGAACACCAGTGTGCGGCCAGAAAGCGGATGCCCGCCACCTTCCGGACCATAAAGCGGCCTCCGGCGTATGACCCAGTTGCCTACGGCCCCCAACCTTCATGCCAACAATGCCTTCTTGCCACCCAGCTATGAGATTGGACAGGGGAAACTCGATAGGCTCACCACGATCCCAGGAAGAGTCAAACTCCTGCCCGGAATCGAAATCAACACCGACGTAGTGCACTTTAACCATACCGTTAGCCTGGGCTTCGTCACCATCGCCAACAGTGATATCCGTAATCACAACATCGTCCGGCTTAGGGCCGGTTGGCCGTTCAATTACTGGCTTCTCCATGCGGGGTGAAACTCCTTTGGAATCATCGTGATGTGTAGATGTGACGTAACCGATACAGCGAACGGCTACGAAAGTCCCACACTATTGTAATGGGTTATTGCATAACCGACCTGATTATGCAGCTCACAGCTCACACAACCACCCAGATCATGCACCCATTACGGGGTATAACCACGGGCGGAGATCAGCACCACTCACACCACGAGCACCCCGCACAGCCTGTTATCAGTCGCGCTCGGAACGGGGAATGACCACACGGTGAGTTTCACCGGTGTAAATCTGCCGCGGCCGATTAATCTTCGTCGTGGTCGCCAGCTGCTCCCGATACTGGGCAATCCACCCGGGCAGCCGCCCAATAGCAAACAGCACCGTAAAGAAATCCGTGGGGAAGCCCATGGCCCGATAGATCAAACCGGTGTAGAAATCCACATTCGGGTACAGCTTCCGGGAGATGAAATACTCATCGTTGAGCGCAATCTCCTCCAGCTTCATGGCCAAATCCAACAAGTGGTCGCCACCCAAATGATCCAGAATCTGGTGGGCGGTATCCTTCACGATTGCGGCCCGCGGATCATAATTCTTGTACACGCGGTGGCCGAAGCCCATGAGCCGCACGCCCTTTTCCTTATTCTTCACCCGGCTCATGAAGTCGGTAGCGTCACCACCGTTTGCGGCAATCTTCTCCAGCATCTCCAGCACCGCCTGGTTTGCCCCACCATGCAGTGGGCCAGACAACGCATTAATGCCACCAGCAATGGCCACAAACATATTCGCCTGGGCGGAAGCAATCATGCGCACCGTCGACGTGGAACAGTTCTGCTCATGGTCTGCGTGCAAAATAAGCAACTTGTCCAAGGCCTTCGACACCACCGGGTCCACCTCATAAGGCTCGGTGGGATAGCCGAACATCATGCGCAGGAAATTCTTCCTAGCATTGAGCGAGTTATCAGGATACATGTATGGTGCACCCTTCGACGCCCGGTAAGCATAGGCGGCAAGCATCGGCACCTTTGCCAAAAGCCGCACCGACGCCTTATCCATTTGTGCCTCATCCAACGGATCAAGCTGGTCCTGGTAATAGGTGGAAAGAATATTCACCGACGATGCCAGCACCGACATGGGGTGGGCATTTCGTGGAAGATCTTAAACTGCGCCTTGAAATCCTCATCCAACAACGTGTGATGGCGAATTTCACTATTAAAATGCTCCAACTCTTGCTGATTCGGCATCTTCCCCTTAATCAGCAGGTAAGACACCTCATTGAATGTGGCATTCTGTGCCAAATCCGCAATATCGTAACCGCGGTGCCTAAGAATCCCCTGCTCACCATCAATATAGGTGATCTTCGACTCTGTAGAACCGGTGGAAACATAACCCGGGTCGAAAGCAACAAGGTTGGTTTCGGCCAGCATGTTTCCCAATACCACGCCGCTATAGCCCTCGGTGGACTCAATGATGTCCATCTCATACTCGCCGCCAGGATAATGCAATACAGCCTTCTCGTTATTGGCAGTCATAGCTTCCCTTTCTAAGAAAAAATTTTCGGTTTTCTTCTCCCCGCGTCACATCGCCATGCTTGACGACGAATCGTTCCGCGGGAAATAACCGGATGGCGCCACACCGCCCCACCGATTATGAAATTATGCAATACCTCAGCCATCATCACTATCATTTTTCGGAGAAAACCCACGAAGCAACAGGCACAACAATACCCGGCAAAAATCATGGCAATTTCCAGCCGGATACCAGGCCTAAGTCACAGGAAATTCTACAACAAAGAACGATTTTCATCTGCGATGGTGCCTAGCATGAGATTACCTATTTTTAGCCCAGCGTGGGGAACCGCATAATGTATCAAAAGTTGTGACCCCTGCGACAAATACCATTTCCGCAGGACATTGGTGCAGCTCACCATTTTTTCCACCACCCCCACTACCCCCGTCTTCGTAAAGGCCAGACATTCACCAGTACGAAAAATCTCTACCCACCACTTACACAGCGAAGATTACCGGTAGAATTTGAGCCAGCGTATCCATAGCCACGACCCGGCATGCAACCATATTCAGTTATAAGTTAAGCAAACCGGACGTAACTATCACGCGACAAAATTTCCACTCCGCCTAGAAAGCACACACATGACCGACCAGTTCCCCGCTCTCCCCACCGAGCTCCTCCCAGCCGATCCCCGGTTCGGATGCGGCCCCTCAAAGTTCGCCCAGGCCAAATCGACGCCATTGTCGCAGGCAGCCGCGCTATCATCGGCACCTCCCACCGGCAACCAGCGGTGAAAAAGTGGTGGGCAGCATTCGCGCCGGGTTGGCGGAGTGTTTGCATTGCCGGCCGGGTACGAGATCGTTTGTTCGCTTGGTGGGGCCACGGCCTTTTGGGATGCGGCCACATTCGGACTCATCGCTAGAAGTCGGGGCACTGGCGTTTGGCGAGTTTTTCGGCAAAATTCGCCGCGGCATCAGCAAAAAGCCCCGTGGCTGGATGAGCCTACGGTGATATCGGCCGAGCCCAGGGACGCCCCCGCCCCGCAGGCGATGCCTGGCTGCGACGTGATCGCCTGGGCGCATAATGAGACATCCACGGGCGCTATGGTGCCGATAACCCGGCCCGGCGGGTTCGGAGGGGTCGCTGGTGGTCATTGACGCAACATCGGGTGCGGGCGGGTTGCCGGTCGATATGTCGCAGGCCGACGTGTATTATTTCTCGCCGCAAAAGTGTTTCGCTTCGGACGGTGGGCTGTGGTTCGCCGCCATGAGCCCGGCTGCTTTAGAACGTATTGCCGAGATTAATGCGAGCGATCGGTTTATCCCAGAATTCCTCAATTTGCAAACCGCTGTGGATAATTCCCGCAAAAACCAAACGTATAACACGCCGGCGGTCGCTACCTTATTGATGCTTGAAGACCAGGTGAAGTGGATGAATGATAATGGTGGCCTGGCCGGAATGGTGGCACGGTCTACCGCAAACTCGGACACCCTTTACGACTGGGCGAACCAACGGGAAGAGGCATCGTGCTTTGTGAGTGATCCGAATAAGCGTTCGCTCGTTGTTGGTACCATTGATTTTGTCGACTCCATTGATGCGGCGCTCTTGGCAAAGATCTTACGCACCAATGGCATTCTCGATGTGGAACCGTATCGGAAACTCGGCCGAAACCAATTGCGGATTGGCATGTTCCCGGCAATTGACCAATCGGATATTGCCTTGTTGACTCAGGCGATTGACTGGGTGCTGGATCATGGTTACGCATCGGCAAGCTAACAAAATTTCCCTCTAAAATTATGCCCACCACGCAACTAAAAAGTTTAACTTTAAAGTAGCACTTTAGAGATAGGTTTTATATTTAACCGCATGGAGTCGGGTTTTTAAACCGACGTGGGCACAGTTGTGAGTTAAGGTAGGTACGAAAGTATCCACGCATCTACTGCCGTATTTTTTTGTTCATGATCTTCATTGCATAAGGAGCTGGTGTTACATGAAGGAGCTCTTCCTGGTCTCCGCCGAATCCACCAAGGATTCCTTGGTGTTACGCACTGAGGATGATGAACAATATTTTCTCGTTGTCACCGACGATTTACGCACTGCACTGGTGGGTGACTCACTCACCCTCGACTGCCGACATCGCCGACGCTGACCAGGAGACAGCAGATACCGCTAGCTCCTCTATCAGCTATATCGCCCCCCTCCACCTTGCGGCCTCAACCAGCCCGGACAAGGAGAAGGACGCAGAGAACGACACCGATGATACCGAGGCTGCCGCTCACGCTGATGCAAAGAAATCCGCAACTTCTTCGTCGCCTATCACCGCGGTTTATTCCGCCAGTATGAACCGTGCCGCCACGGCGAGAGACACCCAGCTCAGCAAGCTCGACCCTCGACTGTCGGCGCCGCTGAAGATGACGCCCCGGGAAATCCAAAGTCGAATCCGTGGCGGGGCAAGCGTCGCCGAAATCGCCGCGGCGAACGATGTTCCCGAATCCCGGATCGAGAGTTACGCTCACCCGGTGCTCCTAGAACGCTCCCAAAAAGCAGAAATGGCGAAGCGCGCCCACCCGGTTCGTGATGATGGCCCGGCGCGACTCACGCTGTGGGAAATCCTTGACACGGTTTTCACTGCCCGCGGCCTCGACGTCCGTAACTCCAGCTGGGACTCTACCGAGACACCACCGGACAATGGGTAGTGACCGTCAGCTGGACGTCAGGAGCCGCGGAACACCTAGCCGAATGGTCATATCACCAACAAGGCATGACAAGCGCTACCGCGGTGGCACGCAATGGTTTGGCCGCCAGCCTCATTGACCCAGATTTTGTGCCGCCGGTCCGTAGCTTGTCGGCCATTACCTCCCCCATCCCCGTTGTCACCGATGATCTGATTGACAACCCCCAAAAAGTGCAGCAGATTTCCGCACAGCAACAACCGGTGGTGAGCGAAGAAACCACAGGTGAAGCCATTCATGATTCCCCGCAAACCGCCCAAACTCGACGGCGTCGTAAAGCGGTAACACCGCATTGGGAAGACGTATTGCTAGGGGTGCGGAGCAACGCGAAACGCCCACGTAAGTAAGATGTTTTTATCACTTTTATCGTCGGGGAGTTAACTTCCCTTTTTGTTTTTACTAAGGTCTTAACCACAGCAATACTTGCTACTGTCTGCGTAGAAAAAAAGGATAGATGCAGTGGATCATTCATCCCACGACACGGTAATCACCCTGTGGTTTGTCACCGCCACCCACCCGGAAAAGGTGATAGCAACCATGCCACGGGCCGACCGGGGTTTCGGGCGTAAGCTGCTCTCGCAGCTCAATCCGCGGTGGCCGATCACCCCCATTGGGCAGTTCGCGCTCAACCGCTCTGCCCAGCCTTCGCGTTCAGAATTTTATATTGCCGGTTTTCCGGGGCTGTCTATTATCCAAACGGTCGTGGATGATTTCACCATGATCTCCGGTATTGACCAGGCCCTGCGAACCGCTATCCCTGCCGAAAACGTGTACGCCATTGCCACCAATGCTGGCACAAGTTATGGGGCATTTGCACACTGGTCTCGTGGAAACCTCAAGCGGGCATTCGCCGCGGTGAACGAAAGAGTGTACGAAGACTTGGGGCTCGTGGAAACATTCGAAAGCTCCTACTGGGCTGGGTATCACACCACCGAAACATCTGGCCTCACGCTTCCGTTTAGCCCTATCGATCTGGCTCTCCATGCCCAACGCTCTTGGCTTGGCTTCGACATGGCTACCTGCCCGGATATCAATATAGTTGCCTACGCTGTTGATGGCCGCCCCGAGCCGAAAATCACCTACCGGCAGCCCATTGACGCTAGACCGCTCACGGAACGCACCACCACAAAAACTCAGCCTGGGCTCCACCCGGAGCAATGGCGAGTTCGACGACTATGAGCTTCCTGACGAGTTTAACGACGTCGACAGCGGCACCAAATACGCAGAGGAAGCAGTCGCGCTCACTAAAAAATCGGTGACCAAAACCAAAGGTTTTGCTGCCCGGTTCCGGGAGCGTTTGGCCGGCATAGGTCATGGTTTGAAGGAACGCCTGCGGCACACCGATCGAGCCAACCCCGCAGCCGAAGAAACCTGCCGCACTCCCCTCGGCCGCAAGCACGACGCCCGCAGCCGCAAAGGAAGCTACCAAAGACAATGAGAAGACGGATCACGCCAGCGCTACAAGAGGCCAAGCGCAGCGAAGGCGTCGAGAGCAGTTCCGCGAAGCAAACCACAACCAAGGCTGTCAGCACTAAATCCATCAGCACAACTGATGCGATTGGAACCGACGCCATCGCCAACAAAATCAACGGCTTCGCAGGGTGCTGCGCAGGAGAAAGACCAGCAGAACGCAACAACGAAGACAGCTCAACCGGCTGCAACGGCAGCTACGAAAAACCAGCCGACACCACCGAAACTATTGACTCTCAGGCAGTCAAGGCCGGCGTGAAGAAGGCGCAGGCCACAGCCAGCGCAAGCAGGTCGGCAGATAAACCGAAGGAAGCGGCGCAAACTGCTAAGGAGGCATCGGTACAGAAAGCAGAAAGCACAGGTACCAAAACCGGCTGCGGCAGCCACCGCCAAACCGGTCGCGTCGAAGACGACCGCTAGCGCTAAACCAGTCACTTCGAAGATTGCCGCTGCCGCCGCTGATTCGGCAAAACCGAAGGCAACCAAGACACCAGCTAAAACCACCGCCAAGGCTACCAAGGCAACAAAGACCGCCACGAAGGCAACGAAGACGGTCAAGAAAACCACGACGAAAGCAGTCAAACGGACCACCAAGGCCACGGCAAAAGCAACGACGAAAGCTCCCGAAACGGCGGCTTTCCTTCCAGCGAATCAGCGACGGCTGCGAAACCAACCCCAAGTCGGGAATAAGAGTGCCTGCCAAGAGCACCACGAGCACCCAGAAGCCAGTCCCCACAGAAAGCCCCGAAACGAAGGCGTTCCCGGCCGAAACCTCTCCTGCGGAGGATGCCCCATAAAAGAAGCGCCGCACGTTCGGAACCCGCACCACCCGAAGTAAGAAGAGTTAGGAAACCATAGCGCTATTCACCACGGGTCATGCAGCCTCGCTGTCGCTCATAGAGTGCAATGGCGGCAGCGGTGGCCACGTTCAGCGAGTCCGTGCCCGCAGACATGGGAATGCGCGACGAATGTCTGTTCGACGCATGGTTCGTTCGGCTAATCCTGGCCCTTCTGCCCCCACCAGCAGCGCGATCTTCTGATATGGCATGCCATTGTCATCGTATAATGCCTGATCTAATGGCACCGCATCTTCGTGAGGGGTCAGTGACACTAACTGAAATCCAGATTCTTTCAGCTGTTCTAAGCCATAATGCCAGTTTGTATGTTTTCCCTCAAAACTAGAATGGGGGAGGCGAAGTACATGTCCCATGGAGACCCGAACGGAGCGGCGATACAACGGATCCGCGCACCCATTACCGAATAGAATCGCATCAACCCCAGCCCAGCGGCATTACGAAATATCGAACCTATGTTCTCGTGGTCGCCGACGCCTTCTAGCACCACCACGGTAGTGGCTGTCTTCAGAACCTCGCTGAGGCTGAGCTCCGGTACCCGATTCGCAGCAGCCAACAAGCCACGATGCATGTCGTATCCTGCGACTTGAGCCAGGGTTTCCCGATCCAGTGAATAAATGTCAATACCTGCCACAAGATCGGCGATATGCGGTTGGGAAAGGAATTTTTCCAGCTTTGCTGGAAACCCCACCAGGGTGCGCACCGGGTATCGAGAGGCAAGCAATCGTTCAACGATCAATGGCCCTTCCGCGATCACTAGCCCTTTGCCACCGGGAAGATCGGGTCGATTATCGGAGTGTTTGAGGTCACGAAAGTCGTCGAGCCGAGGATTGGTGGGATCCGATATGTGGGTGATCATCATGGTGTTTAAGCGTATGCGATGGTCCTGGCATTGTGAACATTGGTTGATACTTGATCGCTCGTGCCGGTTACCAATCCTTCTTGGAGCTTTGAGCAAAATCACCGGAAGCATCAGTAAACCCATTCTTCATCAGAAGGGGAGCTTGTGGCTTGTCGAAGCCCGCAACCGCTGTCTCACCAAGGCTGATATCGCTAGTGGTAAGCACTACACGAGCATGCATTCGGCAATAACCACGAACACCAAACCCTCGGCTTTGTCGCGCAAAGCTCCACTTCCGCATGTCGTCGTGGCGTCTGGCTCGATGTTGTTTGAAAAAGTGGAGCTTTGAAAACCACCAGTATGGTCTTCTGGTCCCAACCCGCCATGCTCAACCCACTTTCAAGCGGATTCCCAACCTAGATTCCAATCTTCAGGAGGCCATAACGTGGCCCAAAAGCTCCACTTTTGTCTCCATCCTCCCCTATCTCACGTCGTAATCCAGAAGTGGAGCTTTCCCCGCATCCCACCATGCTCCCGCACACGCATGCCCCTGAATCGCTGGCCTGGTAACAGCAAACTTCGATACGAAGATGCGGAAAACCCCCAGTGCCCATCTCACTGCATGTGTTTCGGTTGCAGCGGGAAATTTGGGATAGGACTGGGGGTTCGTGCTGGAGCTATCCGGGTGTCCCAAGATTTTTCCAGGGGTTGTCGCCGGCCGGAAAAGCCTGCGAAAAGTTAGCTCACCGCATTGAGGAGGGGGTTAGCGGCAAAATACACCAGGAATAGTGCCGAAAGCAGCCACATGATCCAGTGCACTTCCTTGGCTTTCCCGGCCGCAGCCTGCATGAGAACGTAGGAGATGAAGCCCACGCCAATACCGTTAGCAATCGAATAGGTAAACGGCATGATCACGATGGTGAGGAATGCCGGCAACGCAATGTGAAACTGGGTGAAATCAATATCGCGGATTTGTCCCATCATGAGCGCCCCCACAACGACCAGCACTGGCGAAGCAGCCTCGATGGGAACGATCGAATACAAAGGCGTTAAGAACATCGCCAGGAGGAAGAGCACGCCGGTCACCACATTGGCCAAGCCGGTGCGCGCACCATCGGCAATGCCCGCCGCGGAATCCACATACACCGTGTTCGAGGACGCACTGGCACCACCGCCAACGATAGCACCGGCGCCTTCAACGATCAGGGCGGTCTTCAGGTTTGGCAGATTATCATTTTCGTCGGTGAGGCCGGCCTGCTTGCCGAGCGCGGTCATGGTGCCCATGGCGTCGAAAAAGTTCGCAAGAACTAGGGTGAACAGGATCAGAACCGCAGCCAGCACCCCAATGCGGCTGAAAGCCCCGAACAGGGAAACCCCACCCACGATCGACAGGTCTGGGATGCCACCAATGCTGTCCGGGAGGGTTGGGACTGCCAGATTCCAGCCGGTGGGCACGGATTTGCCGTCCACCACGGAGGGCCCGGCGTGGGTGATTGCTTCGACGATCATGGCGATAATGGTGGTCACCACAATGCCGATAAACAGTCCACCACGAACCCGGCGCGCAACGAGAATGCCGCAAATGACCAGACCGATGACAAACACAAAAGTCGGCCAGGAGGAGATGGAGCCCCCGGTGCCCAGCCCCACGGGAACGGTGGTGTGGGCGGAGTCGGGGATGCGTCGAACGAAACCGGCGTCGACAAGGCCAATCATTGCGATGAACATGCCAATGCCGACGCCCATTGCGGCCTTGATTTCGCGGGGGATGGCGTTGAATACCGCCATGCGGAAGCCGGAAAGCGCGAGGGCCACGATGATAACACCGTCGAGGACGACGAGCCCCATGGCCTCGGGCCAGGTGAGACCTTCGGTGGCAACGAGGGTGACTGCCACAAGGGTGTTGATGCCCAGGCCGGTGGCAATACCGAAGGGATATTTAGCAATGGCACCGAAGACGATGGTCATAACGCCGGCGGCGAGGGCGGTGGCTGCTGCGACTTGGGGAACACCGAGGACGGTGCCGTTAATGTCGGCACCGGTACCGAGGATGAGGGGGTTGAGGATGATGATGTAGGCCATTGCGAAGAATGTGACTACACCAGCGCGGATCTCGGTGCTCACGGTGGAGCCACGTTTGGAGATCTCGAAATAGCGGTCGAGGGCACTTGGTGTGTCGACCGCAGCGGTTTTATGCCATGGTTACTCCTGGGTTCTTATGGTGGTGTTGTCAGTCGTGTCAGCACAAGAGAAAAGTTATCTTCGTAGATATTTTTTTGTGTTTTTGGTGGTATTGCGATGACGTCTGACAACAAATAGCAAAACTTCCACCTATCAGAATGGCACTTTACCTGCGTAAAGAACAAACTTTCTTCCAGTGAAAGTGATGCAGACAACATGATATCAATGTTGGTGGGCGACATTTAAATATCGATGGGGATGGTTTTGGTCGTCGTCGAAAGGCTCGGCGGTGGTTCCCAGGGTTCCGGTTGGGGGGTTTCAGGTGGGCGCCGCAACCGTAGGTGGCGGCAACGATGGTGCCGTCGGCGGGTATTCGTTGGCGCACACGCCAACATCAGTGGTGGTGGCGAGCGGAAGATAGAAGGCACAGGTGGCGCAGGTGAATGCGGCCTGGCGCGCGTAGGATGATTGTGGCCCGTGTTCGCCGGTTTTCCAACGCTGGAGCGCTTGGCTCAGCCCGGTTTGTGAGAGCATGCGCGGCTGGTTCTTGCTTGTCGACGCCTTGTGCTGCTGGGTGATTGCCGCCTCGTCGGGATCGGTGGTGAGGCGACTATCGTCGATGGGGGCGGGCATGATGTCGCCGGGACCAAGATCACCGGGTTGGATGCGTTGTTGGTAGGGAACCCATTCCGGGGCTTTCAGGGCGGTGCCACCAGGAACGAGGGCAAGTTCGGAAACGGTGATCCAGTGGGAGCCACGGGCGCAGGCGAGTACAACATTCCATTCCCACCCGGGATAGCCGGGCACGTCGGCGGCGAATCGGTGGGTGGCGGTGGTGGTTTTGATGTGGGTTACACCAAGGTGACGGCCGGCTCTGCCGTCGTCTAGCTCATTAATGGCGTTACGCGCAATAGTGGTTGCGAGTTTACTCAGTAGGGGCTGGCGTGGTTTTTTGCTGGTATTACTTCTTCCGTTTACATCATGTGGCACAGTTCCATTATTTCGCATGGGGGTTTCGTCATGCACATAATGGTTTTATGTTGACTATTCCGCGTTTCGTGTTTCCGGTGTCCGTCATGGCTGTGGCGGCGTTGATGTTGAGTGGTTGTGGTGGCGATGCTTCTCACGGGTCGCAATTATCGGAGCCGTCAGCAGCTACCGAAGCCAGCCATGAGGTGGAGCGGCTGGGGGTTGAGGTTGTTGCTAAGCATCCGTTTGACGCAACGTCTTTTACTCAGGGACTAGAGGTAACCGGGGATAAATTACTGGTCAGTACGGGTTGGGAGGGGAAGAGTCGGATTTATCACACCACTGTGGATAATGTGCAGTCGAATTCGCAGGATATTGATCGTCATCAGTTTGGGGAGGGCGCGACCCAAGTGGGGAATATGGTGTGGGAGTTGACGTGGCGGGATGGGGTTGCATATAAGCGGGATGCGGCAACGTTAGCGGAGCTTGGGACGGCCAAATATTCCGGCGAGGGTGGGGTTGTGTTCGTTTTCTGATGTGGTGGTGATGTCGGATGGTACGGATGAGTTGCGGTTTCTGGACCCGGATACGTTTGCGGAGAAGTCTCGGGTGAAGGTGACACTTTCCGGCACACCGGCGGCTGAACTTAATGAGTTGGATTGCGTCACTGGTGATAATGGTCAACGCCTGGTGTATTCAGAATGTGTTTTTGAGTACAGATATTTATCGTATTGATGCGAGTTCGGGGAGGGTGACGGGGATTATTGATGCCTCGACGGTGCCGAATAATGCGGCACCGGATCCGAATAATGTGCTCAATGGGATTGCGCATATTCCTGGCAGTGACCGATTTTATGTAACCGGTAAGCGGTGGCCGGATTTGTACGAGGTTCGGTTTGTGAAACCTACAAGCTAGGACGCTAGGATAAGCTTCCATGCAGTCGAAAATCACGCCGGAAAAACCTGCAGCAAATCGTGGCCCTCTTGGTGGCTGTTGTTGTGGTGGTTATCGCCTCGGTGGCGTTCCAGCGATGGTGGAATAATCGGCCCGGCCCCGAGCCTAAGGATGTGGCCATCACCGTCACGGTGAACGGCATAGAGCAGGAGGTACTTCCCTACAGTATTTGCGAGTTGGGAAGTGACTGTGTGGAGAATAAGGTCACGATGCTTGATGTTGCGGATGACGCCAAGATCAGCATTAAAGTGCCACGATATGTTTATGACCATGAGTGGACCCAGCTCACTATTTACGACAATCCGGCGGCCAATGATGAGAAGCTCCATGGCGCGCACGAGCGGGACACGATTGAGGTTCCGGTGACTATCGACCCGGTGGGCGACAATAAAGATGTCCGCCCGCGGCTGGTGGTGGTGGAGATCCGGTCGGTCATGATTGGGCATGATGCTCAGGGGGAGCAGACGCCGCAGACCGCCACATGGTCGTTGGGGATTCCAGAAAAGAAATAGCACTCCCTATCAAGGGCAAGGCGTTCTCATTGCAAAGCTCCACTTCAAACATGAGGTGGAGCTTTCCCAGCCAACAGGGAGATCGGGGAAATTTTTCTCCCCAGCCAATTCCTGGTTTGTTGCGACATACATCACTCATAGCGTGTGAATATGGGCAGCTGGCATCCACCCTCAAAGTGGGCTAACGGAATGAAAGCTCCACTTCCGGACTGTCTGCCGGAACACGTACGAATCTAGACCGGGAAGTGGAGCTTTCGAAAAATCATGGCAGCAAATATTACCAGTTTCATCCTTGGTTTTCGGCCATAGCCCCACAGGCATCCCAGCTATGACCCCCCAATTCTTGGAATACCAACCTAGCCCGAGCAGGCAAAAGCTCCCTTTTTGATGCCGTTAGGTTTTTGAAACGCCCCTTGGATTGGCGCATGGGTTTTGGGTGCAGACAACAAAACACCAAGCTGTCCCCGCCGGCAGCTTGGTGATTGTCGATTGTTGACTATTCCTATATTACCCGTCCAACTCCTTCGCAATGATCCGTAGCGCTTCTGCGATTTGTTTCCCTTCTTTCCGGTCAGGGTAGCGGCCGGCGGTCAGGGGCGGTTGGACTCGTTCTTCCAGGGTGGTCACCATGTCGGCGATAAGGGATCCTAATTCTTCCGGTGTGTATTTATGCTTTGTTTGCCGGTTTCAGGGAGCGAGGTCGGGGCTCATCGAGGATCTTCATGCGCAACGCCTGCGGCCCACGGGCGCCGGAGGCGAAGTCGAAGTCTACTCGTTGACCCCGGTGCAATTCGGTCACACCATGAGGAAGCACGGATTTACTCACATAGCAGTCTTCACCGTCAGGGTTGGAGATAAAACCAAAGCCACGGTCCGGGTCATACCATTTCACTTTGCCAATAGGCATATCCTTCAAACCTTTCTATTAATACAAAACTTTTTAAAAGAGTTACATGCTATCAGCAGTCATCTTAACGGCAATAACCAACGAGGTGGTTGGCCTGATGAAGATCGCAGTAGATTCCTCGGGATTCTCCGATAAAAAGTGTGCGACATAACAGTGAACAAATGGGGGATTTGAATGAATTCTGGTGACAGCAGATTAGACTGTGAGATAACGGAAAAATAACAACAGACCACATAGATGTAATATGGATCACATATCTTGCAGTTTTCTATCGTGGCCTGCTAGTTTTATTCCGATCAAGACCACTTTTTGATAACAACTTGGCTAAGAATGTGACAAAAACGTTATAAACCGTTACTGTTGTGGCCAAGCACTGTTTCAGACCTTCGGTTCGTCTCCGCGAATCCCTATTGCCTTGGACACCGAAACTGAAACGCAAAGTGCGCTTGTGTAATTGGACCATTTCGAGGTGTACCACGAAGGACGCCCACTACTAAAAACTTATATAGCAAGGCAAGGGTAAAGCCCACCATAAGCTTTAAAAACCAGGTCATCTGGTTTTAGCGGCAAACGAGAGGACTAGAACACTCATGGCACGACACGCACGTAAAACTGCATCCAAGTTCGCGAAGTTTGCAGCGTCCACGGTTGCAGTCGGCACGGCCTCTGCAATCTTCAGCCCCGCCGCCAGCGCAGCACCCGACTCTGACTGGGATCGCCTGGCGCAATGCGAATCCGGCGGCAACTGGGCTATCAACACCGGCAACGGCTTCCATGGCGGCTTGCAGTTCACCGCATCCACCTGGAATGCCCATGGTGGCCAGCAATATGCCCCTTGCGCCTACCAGGCCTCTCGTGAGCAACAAATCACCGTCGCCGAGCGGGTGCTTGCCAGCCAAGGCTGGGGCGCCTGGCCGGCTTGTTCCGCCAAACTGGGTCTCAACTCCGCCCCCAACCCTCGGGACACCGTTTCGAACGCTCCGAGCCCGGTGCAGCAGGCCGTTGAGAACGCTATCGCTAACGCTCAGAACGATGCCCAGGCCAACACTCTCGCCTCCGATGCTGTTTACGGCCTCGTCAAGGATCGTCTTGCCTCCTATGGCATTCAGGTGCCCGGCGAAGTCCACGCCTTCTACACCGCGAACCGCGGCGACTTCAATGCGTTCTACACTGCCAACCGGCAAATTATTGACACGGCTGTTAGGGGATAATGGCATAATAGCACCGGACCAAGTATAAAAATCTCTACCCGCGGGTGGGGATTTTTGCTTTTCGACGCCCACCGCTGGCACCGCACCGGCCCAAGAGTCGGATCACTATACTGGTCCAGTATGCCCACCACCCCTACTGCACCCACCCCAATCTCTCAGAACGCCTTATCGACTTTCTTGACCGCAAACACATTGCCTACACACGGTCACTGCCACCGACAATCCTCACGCCAACGATCAGAAGGTAGCCGTCCTCGTCCTACCGGACGATGCCACCACAAACCTTTACCCCCAACTGCTGGCGGATTTCTCCGATCAGGGTTTTTGGCCCACGCTCGCCCATCCCCAGGATCCACAAAACCCCTGGTATCCCCTGGGTTGATGGCGACCTGGTGGACCCAGCACTCACCTCATTTTCTCCGACCTGCGCGACTTCTACCAAACTGCCGGCGTCGACTATTTCACCAGACCCACCGCCACCAATCGCAGCTGCTTACCGACCCGGAATCAGCTCACCGACGACGAGATGGCTTGAAGAAGAGTTTTGGAACGGGCTCAATTTCCGACCCCAACCCCCGATGTCACCACCGCATTCTTCGGCTCGCTCAGTCCTATCCCCCACCACACGGCCGTCGCACACCCGCCAATGCCTGAAGAGCCGGCCGCTTTGCTCATCACCCCAACCCACCGGCCGGCCGACGTGCCCGCCGCAGTCGGCTGGTTGGGGGCCTGCAATTACGATTTTGCCGGCCACCATATTTCCGCCGTGCTCCGCAGTTGGGAAGACCGCTTCGGCGCCATCCTCACAGAGTCTTGACAGCCAGGACATGACCATGACGGTCCCGCCCCTCACGCTCACCGATGGCGAGCGCACATCGCTCGCTTTGGAGCATTATTTTTTCTGCCGTTCCCTCATTGATGACACCACCACCTTCCGCCACCAATCGGCCGCGCTCGCAACCAGCGACGCCCGGCGGTGGGTTTTCCACTGGGAGTAGCTGTTACTATAGTGAAGTATGGATTTTAAGCCCTGGCCGAATAAAATCATTCCTGTCTACTCAAACCCACATTCCCTTTCGGAGCTTACCTCCCTATTAATCAGATGGGGGTTTCAGAGCACGATATTTTAAGACTAACCTTGCAAACAATTCGTACCCAGGTGGCGGCCGTGGTGGACCCACCCTCACATTGCTGTCCTGTAGGGCCATTTGATTTGCGACGTTCCCCGAGCTGGGGTTCTGGCCGGTCCACACCAATGGCATATTGATCAACTGCTCGACCCCGACCCCGACCGCATCGGCACGGCCGAAGAGTTTTTCGCCGAAAACACCATGCCACTCTTTGAGAACTCATTGGGAACAGGGCTGGGAGGCCCCCGATTTTCCGAGCTCACCCCGGAACGGCTACGAAGCTTCGCTGACTTCCACACTCGTACAGTTAGGGACTGATCCCACGATCAATACCGAAAAAAATCGCACGTTATTGATGATAAGCATCTTGGCACCACCCAACTGCTCATCACTCCAGTGCCTCGGCCGGCCGATGTGACCGCCACCATCGGTTGGGTAGGTGCGATTAACTATGATTACAGCGGTGCCGGTGTTTCCACGGTATTACGCAGCTGGGAAGACCGCTTCGGCGCGCTCCTCACTGGCCTGAACTTTGCGGAAATGGACCTCAGTATCAGCAATGTCGAACAACTCGCTGTGCTCACCCACGATGAGCTTGTCAACCTTACCCTGGAACACTATGTGTTCTGCCCGGATAGTCTCGATCAGGGAACATTAAAATTCCCTTGCTACCTGAATGCGATAAGCGGCAGCCCGCTCTGGCCGTTCTGGTGGGACTAACATAGAGGGGTATGGGTTTTCTACTATCACGCTCAAAGTCATTGAGGGCGGAATTCGCCAACAAAAGGTTTTCCAGGGGATGAAAATCTATAGCCACACGATCTCGGCAGATGACCAAACGACCATCACCCATCAACGGATATACACCACCCCCAAGGGTAATTTTGTCTTCCATCAGCACACTCGGCCCAATTGGGAAGGCTATTGGCGGGAAGACGAAAACCGCGCCATGCCGCAGGGCGTTACGGAATCTACAGTACTGAAAATATGTTCGAACCTTGACGAGCTCGACGGCGCCATTCCCACCCCGGTGTTGGCGTCATTAGCATCCAAGGTGGCTCAGGACGAAATCGTAGAACACCTCGATATTTAGCCCATGGAAAAGACGAGGCCGACGCTCCTGTCGAGATGTCAGCCTCGGTCATGCGTGGGGTGGTTGTTATTGATGCGGGTATAAGGGTGGACGTATCCGAGTTCCTCGGCGGGAACCGGGAATTCCACGTCACCGTAGGGGCTATTTGCACCCGCGAATTTTGCAATGACTTCCGTAACATAATGGCCACCACCAGGTGTTTGTTTCAGCCAGCCTGGATCTACGTACCCTTTTTTCTCTAGATTTGCCATATCCTCATTGTTCCAAACCACACGTCTAAAGTCACATAATTTCAGGGGATGTGATAGGCCGTTTTGCAGGCAGAAACCACAAAGTTCTCGTTGGATTGCCATACCAATCAACCCTTGCGGGACGGCTCCCATGCCGCAATGGCAAATGCTATCGGCAGTAACCCGCCGTTACCAGTGGTTTTTACCGTTCTCCCCTCAACCACTACCCTCCCCGATTTCCCCCTAGGTTATCGGGATTTTCCGCCCGCCAGCCGTGGGTATTGATGAGCAAACAGCCCACGATGGGGTGCTATCAAACCTGTGGACACCCCCGCCTGTATGACGGAACCGGGCATGACAACAGTATTTTTATACGATTATTGGTCGTGTGGATTCTTTTGGAAGGAACGGGGTAATATGACGATTTTCACTTTTGATGTTGACGCTGATCACGCGCGGCAGAATAATGAGCTGCTCAAGGATGCTCGACGCTTGCAGATTTCCGCGGTATTATTCGCTGCAATCCTGGTCGGATCGGGCGTGTGCCTCCACCGGATTCTCGGGGGTGTGCCCGGCATGGTGGCGTTGGGGGTGCTCGCAGTCCTAGCCTTGGGCAGTTTGGCACTCATCGTCATTATCCCCCGATACGTGGGGGACGCGGAATCGCTATACGCAAAATACCCCCTATGCCCCAGCAATGATTGCCAAAATAAATAGCCGCGACATGGTGTTATTGAGTTTAGTGAATGTCAATGCGTGATCCTGATGGCGCACCTCGGTGGGCGTTGGCGGCCCGCACGGTATCTCGTGTTGAGGGCCATCAGCGTCACACCGGCGAGCGGGTCCCCAGCGTCGCGGTGTCAAGCATGGAACAGCAGGCACAGTTTCGGGAGGTCACCCCCATGCCAATCGCCTGGGGCACAACAGATCCCACGGTGATTCGAACAGCAATGCGAAACATTCCCGAAGCATCGTGGGATTTGCTGCGCACCAACATGTCGCGGCTTGACGAGGTTTTGGCAACCCCTCGCAACCTGTTACCACTAGATTAAGCAACAAAAGCCTTCAGTACCGGAACCTCCCCAACAGAATTCCGATAACTGAAAGCTTATCGACGAAAAATCGCTATGCGATTACAGGATCGGCAGACCCGGAATTACTCGACCAGGAATGGTGCCGTGGTTCACAAGGAAGTTATACACGGTGCCCCAGAATGCCAAGAAAATAGCCAAGCCTGCGAGCTGGGAAACAATGCCAATAACAGTCCCGATCACAGGACCACTGCTCAACTGAGCAGAAGCAACAGGCGCAACGGCCGGGGCTGCGGCAAACATCACTGCCAGTGCGGTGCCACCGGCGACGAGAGAACGTGTAACCTTCATGAGAATCCTCTTTCCTTGTAGGTACTGATAGCCATCAATGATGACACCAAGAACGTTACAAAGATTTCCAGCCAAACACTAATAATGGCGCCTAATTACCCCCAAAAATTACACCTTTTATAAAGGCTTCCTGATGAAACATTGAGTGCATGCCAAATCAAAACTTAAGAACATCATAAAGTCGGCGTGTCGCGAGATGGCGCACAACCATTAGGTGAAGATCGTTAACCAATAATCATAATTCATCCGACTTCAGATTTGCAACCCTTTGGGCGTCGTCAAGCTTGTGAAGCCTTCGGCAAGAGCGCGGATAATACCGCAGACAGCGCATAAACCACCGTCATGCCAATGAGTGCCGAAATAAACGATGACGAATCTGCACCATCAAAATACCAGTTCATAAATACCGCAATGCCAGCAGCTGCCCCAATTTGGGAACAAGTGTTCAAAAGTCCGCTAGCGGATCCCGCCATATCATGTGGCACCGCCGACAAAATCAGATTAATGAGAATCGGCGCGACAGAAGCTAGCGCCCATGCCGCAATCAGAGCACCACCGCGTACTGCCCAATACGCCGGCTGCGGATTGATATGCAGCAACCCCGCAAACGCCGCGGTGAACCCCGCTGACAGCGCCGCTCCGAGAACACAAAGAGCACGACCATGCCGAGCCTCGGCGGCAGTCGACACCCCGGAGGTCAACACCGAACCCACCGCATACGGCAGCATGACCAGGGCAATTCCCCACGCGGACCGCTGCGATGTCTGGGCAACATACAGCGACAGGATGAGAAACAGGGCACCAACCACGGAGAAAAACAGCAACGATGCCGCCATGCCCAGCGAAAACTGCCGCAGGCGCACATTCTGATCCCGAAACTTCCGCATCCCCGACACGTACAGGAATGCGTACAACGCGGCGGCCAACACCAAAGCCGGAAAACCCCAGGCAGGCCAGCCGGACGTACTCATCAGGCTCAACGGCAACAGCACAAGCGTGGTCGCCACAGCCACCACAATCGCACCCAGCACATTAATGCCCTGCCGCACCGATGCGAGCGACTCGGGAATATACAAATAGCCCAGCACAAACGCCACTGCCGCAATGGGCACGTTGAAGAAAAACACCAGCCGCCAGGACAAGTGAAAAACATTCCAGCTCACCAAGACACCACCCAATAATGGGCCGGCGATCGCAGCAAGGCTGAGCACAATGCCGTACATGCCAAACACCGCCGGTTGTTTCGCCTCCGGTACCGAGGCCTTGATGATCCCAAAAATTTGCGGAATCATCAACGACCCGACCAGGCCTTGGATAAACCGGAAGATCGCCAAGGCCATCCCGGTGGGTGCTACAGCGCATAACACCGTGGTCACGATGTAGCCTGCGACAGCAATCAGGAACATTTTACGGCGACCATATTGGTCACCAAGCTGGCCACCCAGGGCTAAACCCGCCCCCAGGGCCAGCGTATTGCCAATGCTCACCCATTGCAGCACGGCATGTGACGCGCCAAGTGAACTGGCAATCGAGGGAAACGCAACACTCACACTGGTGTTGTCGGTAAGGTCAAGGAAAGCGGCAAGAAACACTGCCGAAATCCCCACGATAATCTGTCGCATGACAGACCTCCATTAGGTTGTTGTGGACACATGACCTGGCGCCTCGTTCGCCAGCTAGCCACCAACCGACATGCGTGGACAACAACCATGAAATTATTACGGCCCAATCTACTATCGGATTCTCTCGACTGTCAATAACAACTGCTACCTGCCAGCGTGTGTTATGATCGGTGCCATGCGGCTATAGATTCTCGACAACCCCATGTCTGCGGCGGTTCCCGCCCGGTGGGTCCAGTTATTCTTCGAGGTCTATTATCATGCCCGCCAGCTTTGCCCATCTACGTTTTTCGATGGTGTATCCGTTTCCTTTGGCACCCACCGCGTACTCACCAATGTGTCCATTACCGTACCCGCCAAGGCGTCACCGGAATAATTGGGGAAACGGGTGCAGCAAATCCACCCTGTTACGGCTCGCCGCCCGGCCTTATGCCCTGTCGACGCCGGAACGATCACCGCCATCGGACCAGGCGGCACCCACCCCCGCATTGGCTTTTCTCCCCAAACCCCCAAATCACACCCCACGAACAATCGAACAAACACTCAGATCGGCCATAGCCTATCTACGGTCCATAACCCGCACGATTGAGCAAGCCGCAACGCTGCTGGCGCACTCCCGATTCGGCGACCGAAAGGACCAAGGCCGCAGAGGCCTATGCCACAGCCAGAACGAGGCAGAACGCCTGAACATCTGGGATATCGACGCCCGAGTCGACGCCATGCTCGATGGGCTAGGGCTGAGTCACCTGCCACGCCACCGGCCTACCAGCCACCTATCAGGCGGGCAACTCTCCCGCCTGTCATTGGCCTGCGTACTCCTATCCAACCCCGATATTCTCTTGCTCGACGAACCCACCAATCATCTTGATGACGCGGCCACCGATTATCTCCAGGACATGATGTCCCACTGGCAGGGGCCGGTGCTGCTTGTGAGCCACGACCGAAGTTTCCTTGATAATGTCGCCACCAGCCTGGTGGACTTAGACCCCCGACCACTCCCCCACCGACAAGAAGACGCGATCGAATACAACGGCATCACCCGGTTTAGTGGTACCTATAGTGATTATTTGCAGGTTCAGCGCGACGAACGCCGCCGGTGGGCCCAACAATACCGAGATGAGCAGGCGGAATTACGGCGGCTTGCGGATACGGTACGCAATAGTCACAGTGTGGGCCACGATCATGAAATACCGCGAGACCGAATCCCAGAGCAGCCCGGAAATTCTATGCTGATCGCAACGCCAAAGTAGTGTCGCGCCGGGTAACCAATGCCCGCTCCCGACTCGCCACGCTCCAACAGCAGCAGGTCAGCAAGCCACCGCGAGAGTTGCGGTTTGCAGGTTTTACGGCAACAACTGGGATTGGAAATAGCGCCACCATCGGTGGCCTTGGCGGATTGGTAGTGACGATGCGGTGCTTGCGGCCACAAACGTGAGTGTGTCACAGCGGCTATCGCCAGTGTCCCTGCGATTGAGGCTAGGGGACCGCTGGCTGATTACCGGCGCCAACGGGGTGAGCAAATCTACGTTATTGGAGGTGCTGGCCGGTGAGTTGCCGCCAACATCGGGGCATGTGACCAGGATCGATGGTGTGCGGGTGGGATTGCTCACTCAAGAGACTCGGCTACCAAGCCCACCGACCACCCAACAGTGGGAACGGCCGTCTGCATCACAGAAAAACCTGGTTCGGTGGACTGCTCGTCGAGGCCTACGAGACGGGCGGTGAGGATCGACCGTGCGACGCGGTGCCGTTAAAGTACCGCTGGGATTGCTGGCCGCCCGAGGATGAGAACCGGGTGATGACTGAACTGAGCGTGGGCCAACAGCGCCGACTTGCGTTGCTATTTTGTTGGCAAATCCACCTGAGGTGTTATTGCTGGATGAGCCGACAAACCACCTATCGTTACGGCTAGTGACCGAGCTTGAGCAGGCGATTCCTGACTATCCGGGTGCGATTGTTGTAGCGTCGCATGACCGATGGTTGCGAAACACTTGGCAGGGAAAACGATTGCATCTAGCCGAGGTAATAACCGCGTGGAGTTGACGGTCAGGATGGATTTGCTACGCTATGAATGAATATAAAAAATATTCATTCATGAATTGGCGCAGGTATATACATGCGAATGTTCACTTGGACCGGAAAGGAATGCATCATGACCATCATGGGAGCTTGTCTGGTAGCCATTGGGATTGTTGGTGGTGATCTGGGGTGTCTGAGAACACATGGCGTCGATTGACCAAAGCCTGGACTCTCTCTCCTTCTTCACCGGCGGAATTATCGTCATGGCTATTGGGGTATGTCTTCTTCAGCTTTCTGCCGCCGGTGGTGTAAGATCGCCGAGTTTGGCTAGCTGGGGTAGCAATAGCCTGGTATGGGGTGCATGGATATGGATTTGATTGTCAAGCTGATGAGTTTTTGTTGTCATCGCTGGCCTCGCAGCGTGGCTCACAATGAAGCTGATATAATCGACGGGCTCCAGGCGAGTTTCCACCTGGGGTTTCAAGCACTATTCAATGACTATGTATGGGGTCAGATAATCAGGATGGCTACAGAATCGGAGTTGCTTCAGGCTGCACGCACTGTATTTGCGCGGCATGGCTATAAGGCGGCGTCGATGTTGGAAATTTCCCAGGAGGCCGGCATGGCGGTGGGGGTGTTGCTCACTTTTACCGGTCGAAAGCTGGCGTTACTTTTCCAGGCTGTATATTTTTGAGAACGCGGATTCTAGGGCGAAAAATCGCTGCGATGGTCGATTGGTCGCAGCCTAAAGGAAGCGCTTTCTGCATATGTGCAGGCTAACGTTGCGGCGATCCGTGATAATAAGATTTTGGCGGAGTGGTATAGCAAGTCTCCGGGTGACACATTGCGGAAGCAATATATGGACCAGCATGGGTCTGGATGCGTATTGGGGGAATTTTTTACCGAGAAAATTGCGGCATGGCAGGAATCCGGCGAGTTACGTCCTGGGAGTTACCGACCATATGATTGAGGAACTGTTTTTACTTTTCACTATTGTGGACGCATCTGGCGATATCAGCCAGGACACTATGCAGTTATGCATCGATGCGACGTTAGAAAAGCTTTTCGACGTCTAAAGCAAAAGTGTGGGGTGTGCTCGCCCCCCTGTTAGAGGACAGCGCCCACACCCCATACATGTAAGTATTAGAGTGTTGGCGTGTCTTACTCTCCCACAACCCCACGATTGCAGTACCATCAGCGCAGTCAAACTAGCTACCGGGATCGGAACGGGACCGGGCGTACCCTCGACGCTAAAACCACCAGCACAGTAATTATGAAACAAACCACCCCACACCCCTGCAGGGTGCAGGCAGCGTGTTGCGTCAGACACTGTACAACAAACACAAACATGCAATAGCTCACTCTTTCTCTTTACTGCAGCATACTTCTGCTCCCGGCAACACATTTCTTTGTTGCCCACACACACTAGGTGTTTTTGTGTCGTGTGTAGCGTACCAGTCACCTACAACACGTCACCATGCTCACGAGCCCTGGCCTATCAACCCCATCATCTCTAGGGAACCTCAACAGAAACCTCATCTCAAAAACAGGCTTCCCGTAGATGCTTTTCAGCGGTTGATCCCTCCCTGCACGTAGCTAACCAGCCATGCCACTGGCGTGACAACTGGCATACCAGAGGTACGTCCATCGGTCCTCTCGTACTAGGGACAGCCTTCTTCAGTTTCAACGCGCGCGGCAGATAGAGACCGAACTGTCTCACGACGTTCTAAACCCAGCTCGCGTGCCGCTTTAATGGGCGAAGCTGTCCCAACCCTTGGGACCTACTCCAGCCCCAGGATGCGACGAGCTCGACATCGGTGCCAAACCATCCCGTCGATATGAACTCTTGGGAAGATCAGCCTGATTATCCCCGGGGTACCTTTTTATCCGTTGAGCGACACCACAGCCACGTAGATGCCGGATCACTGGTCCCTGCTTTCGCGCCTGCTCCACCGTCGGTGTCACAGTCAAGCTCCCTTATACGCCCCACTCACCATCTGATTGCCAACCAGACTGAGAAACCTTGGGCGCCTCCGTTACCATTTAGAGCGCAACCGCCCCAGTTCAAACTACCACCAGGCACTGTCCCAGCGGATCACGGGCAGGGTTCAGGTACCCAATCACGCCAGGTGGTATTTCACTGGCTGACTCGCCACAACTCAGCGTCATGCGGCTCTCTGATCTCCCACCCTATCTCGTACAGCGGCACAACCACTAAACACATACCAAGCTATAGTAAAGGTCCCGGTCTTTTTCGTCCTGCCGCGCATACGAGCATCTTTACTCGTACTGCAATTTCACCGGGCCTGTGGTTGAGACAGCGAGGAAGTCGTTACGCCATTCGTGCAGGTCGGAACTTACCCGACAAGGAATTTCGCTACCTTAGGATGGTTATAGTTACCACCGCCGTTTACTGGGGCTTCAAATTCTCACCTCGCACACCACAAAGGCGATGCTCACGGGTCCTCTTAACCTTCAGCACCGGGCGAGCGTCAGTCCAATAGCCTCAACCCACGTTTTCGCACGGACCTGTGTTTATTAAACAGATCGCTTCCTCTCTCCTCTGCGACCACCACCAGCCAATATGCTGTCAGCAACTAGTAATGGTCCCCCTTCTCCCGAGTTACGGGGCATTTTGCCAGTTCCTAGCCACAGTTCACCCAGAACGCTTAGTGTATTCTCTACCTGACCACCTGTGTCGGTTTCGGTACGGGCCATGCCCGCACTCGCTAGAGGCTTTCTCGACAGCACGGGCACATAGCTACCACCACAACATGGTGTCCGCATCACGCCTCACCTCATGATGGAGCTGAGTTCCCAACCCACAGGCCACGCGCTCCCAGTCCAATAAGGAGCCTAGCTACCACTCTGCGTCACCCACTCATCCTTGGCTACACGAAGATCCCACGTCACCTGAAACCACCAGCCAAAAAGACCGGCGAGAACAGGCGGGCAGTTGGTAGCCATAGATTCATCACTTGTCGCACGCACGGGCACGAATATCGAAACCCCGTCATCCATCGACTACGCCTGTCGGCCCTGGCCTTAGGGCCTGACTCACCTGGGAGACAAACTTCACCCCAGGAACCCCTTAGTCATCCGGCGGATACGTTTCACACACATCACTCGTTACTCATGCCCTGCATTCTCACTCGCACACACTCCAGCCAATCTTCACCATGCCTCAAGCACGACGTCTCCCCTCGCAACACACTGTCGCATGTGTTGCCGCGGTTTCAGCGGTGTGCTTAAGCCCCGCTACATTATCGGCGCAGAACCACTCGACCAGTGAGCTGTTACGCACTCTTTTTCAAGGATGGCTGCTTCTAGCCAACCTCCTGGCTGTCTTCGCGATCCCACATCCCTTTCCCACTGAGCACGCCGTAGGGCCTTAACCGACGAGTCTGGGACTGTTTCCTCTCGACCAGCGGGCTTATCCCCCAGCAGTCTCACTGCCCGCACACACATTGCTGGCATTCGAGTTTAGCGTATGTTGCTAAGATTATCGTCCCGCTCTAACCAACCAGTAGCTCTACCTCCAACAAGCACACTGTGCGACGCTGCTTTACCCTAAATGCACTGAGAACCAGCTATCACGGAGTTTGATTGGCGCTTTCACCTACCCACGACTCATCCCCTCAGTTTTTCAACCTAAGTGGGTTCGACGCCTCCACAAAGTCTTACCTCTGCTTCCACACTGGCCTGGGTGCGACTCACTGCTTCGGGTCCAGAACATGCCACACACCCTCAGTAGAGTTCGCTTTCCTACGGCTACCCCACACTCATGGTTAACCACGCAACATGCCACTGACTCGCAGAGCTCATTCTTCAAAGGCACGCCACCACCCCACCCATAAGGGGGCTATGACGGATTATCAGCACACGGTTTCAGGTACTCTTTCCTCCTCCCGGGTACTTTTCACCATTCCCTCACGGTACTTGATTCACTATCGGTCATGCTGAGTATTTAGGCTTACCGGGTGGTCCCAGCCAGATTCACGACAGATTCCACGGGCCCCGCCGCTACTCAGGAAACACAACAACCTTCAGGTGCATGTTTTCGTGTACCGGACTCTCACCGTCTCTGCAGAGCGATTCCACACCACTTCCACTAACACACACCAACAACAGCACCAGCCAAGGTAGAACTGATCTCGTCATATCCCTGCAACCCGCACATGCAACCCCTACCCGGTATCACACGCACGGTTTTAGCCTCATCCACGTTCGCTCGCCACTACTAGCAGAATCACTCTTGTTTTCTCCTCCTACAGGTACTAAGATGTTTCACTTCCCGCAACCCCAACCAACTATCTTCATTCACTGGCGGGTGACCACACATAACCATGGCCGGGTTTCCCCATTCGGACACCCTCGGATCAACGCTCATCAGGCAACTCCCCGAGGCTTAACGCAGCCTATCACGTCCTTCCATCGGCTTAGCATACCAAGGCATCACCATGCGCCCTCAAAACAAAAACACAAACAAATTTATCACGCACAGACAACAAAAAAATACCAAGAACAAAAACCACAAAAAGAAAAAAACAAACAACAACAAACATTATTGCTGTTATTTATTTATTATCGCATTCATGTCCACTATACAGTTCTCACACAACACACCACCCACAAAACACACTGCACAAGCAAGGTCCTGCCTACCATAAGAAAGGGTGATCTATTTAGAACAACAAACGTGTTGCTCTAGATACCCAACAGCATGCCACACAAACAAAACAAACCATCAAAACCAAAACACAAACACACTCATCCTTGTTTCCACTGATCCCTCACACGCACACAAGACATGTGCGGGACTCGCTTCACCTGAAAACAAAAACCGCTACCACCAGGCATCACCAGCACCAAGCGATGACGAAAAACTTGCCACCACCAGACGCCTAACTAGACGCCCAACCCAGTGACAAAACAAACTAAACAATATATTCTCCCTTAGAAAGGAGGTGATCCAGCCGCACCCTTCCGGTACGGCTACCTTGTTAGCGACTTTCGTCCCAATCGCCAATCCCACCTTTCGACCACTCCCCACCAAAAATGGTGGATAGGGCCATGGGCTTCGGGTGTTACCAACTTTCATGACGTGACGGGCGGTGTGTACAAGGCCTGGGAACGTATTCACCGCAGCATTGCTGATCTGCGATTACTATCGACTCCTGACTTCATGGGGTCGAGTTGCAGACCCCAATCCGAACTGAGATTAGCTTTCAGCGATCTCGCTCACCCTCGCAGGCTCGCAGCGCGTTGTACTAACCATTGTAGCATGTGAAGCCCTGGGCATAAAGGGCATGATGATTTGACGTCATCCCCACCTTCCTCCGAGTTGACTCTGGCAGTCTCTCATGAGTCCCCACCCTAAAAGTGCTGGCAACATAAGACAAGGGTTTGCGCTCGTTGCGGGACTTAACCCAACATCTCACGACACGAGCTGACGACAACCATGCACCACCTGCACACCAACCAAAGGGAGGTACGTATCTCTACAACCGTCTGGTGCATGTCAAACCCAGGTAAGGTTCTTCGCGTTGCATCGAATTAATCCACATGCTCCGCCGCTGTGCGGGCCCCCGTCAATTCCTTTGAGTTTTAGCCTTGCGGCCGTACTCCCCAGGCGGGCGCTTAATGCGGTAGCTACGGCACAGAAAACCAAAACAAAGTCCCCACACCTAACGCCCACCGTTTACAGCATGGACTACCAGGGTATCTAATCCCTGTTCGCTCCCCATGCTTTTCGCTCCTCAGCGTCAGTTACTGCCCAGAGACCTGCCTTCGCCATCGGTGTTCCTCCTGATATCTCGCGCATTCCACCGCTACACCAGGAATTCCAGTCTCCCCTACAGCACTCTAGTTATGCCGTATCGCCTGCCACCCCGAAGTTAAGCTCCCGGAATTTCGACAGACGACGCAACAAACCACCTACGAGCTCTTTACGCCCAGTAGTCCGGACAACGCTCGCACCCTACGTATTACCGCGGCTGCTGGCACGTAGTTAGCCGGGTGCTTCTTAACAAAGGTACCGTCACCACACCCAAAAAGCGTGGCTTCGTCCCTAACGAAAGGAGTTTACAAACCCGAAGGCCGTCATCCCCACGCAGCGTCGCTGCATCAGGCTTGCGCCCATTGTGCAATATTCCCCCACTGCTGCCTCCCGTAGGAGTCTGGGCCGTATCTCAGTCCCAATGTGGCCGTCCACCCTCTCAGGCCGGCTACCCGTCGACGCCTTGGTAGGCCATTACCCCACCAACAAGCTGATAGGCCGCGGGCTCATCCTACACCAAAACAATATTTTTCCACCATGAGATGCTAAACCATGGTCCTATCCGGTATTAGACCCTAGTTTCCCAAGCTTATCCCGAAGTGCAGGGCAGATCACCCACGTGTTACTCACCCGTTCGCCACTCGAGGCACCCCCACCAAGGTGGGGGCCTTTCCGTTCGACTTGCATGTGTTAAGCACGCCGCCAGCGTTCGTCCTGAGCCAGGATCAAACTCTCCAAAAAAACAAACAAAAAAATTACAGGCAAAAAACAAAGAAATCAACAAAACAAAAACAAACAACAACAAACTATTGTGTCATGTTCACGTTCATGTTCATGCTTCAAAAATAGTTTATTTTCATCAAATGACACACTATCGAGTTCTCAAACAACACCACCACCCACAACACCCACACCCAAAAGCACAGGGGCCGTAAACAGCGACCACACAAATATACAAACCCCACCACAAAACCACAAACCCCCACGTCACAACAACAAAATCTCACTGTTGTTGATCATTCGGAGGACTTAATCACCTTCATCGTTATCCGGGAATCAACCCGGGCAACGCCCGGGTTGCCCAGTAAACCTTTGGTTAACCATTGCTCGTATTGTTCGAGTCGCGGACTCGCACGCGTATAAAATAGTCCGGCCGCGAATACATACGCCGCAGTTCCACCACCTCCGGCATGGCAGCTACACGCTGCTCAAACTCAGCTATTGCCGGCCCGTCGTTTTTCCCAACATCCGCGTGCACGATTACTTCAAATCCACAATCCAGCGCGGCCTGATCCACAATGGCACGATATCCCTTAATGATGCCCCGCTCTTCCAGCTTACGTAGCCGTCGTAAGCATGGCGCCGACGTCAACCCCACTAACGCCGCCAAATCCTGATTGCTTAGTCGTCCATCTTTCTGCAACGCTGCGACAATCGCACGATCTATTTCGTCCATGCTGCTGATTATTGTCCAGCACAAAACTTATAGCAATTATATGGCGAATAACCACACATTATTCGCCTATTGCTTGCTTTACGACGATCAACCGCGGGACTACCGCCGGTGATGATTGGAGTCATCTACATCAACGATGCTCGCCAGAAATTCCGGTTTCAACTCCAGTTCTTTTTGTGGTTCACTAGTCACTAGCTTGACAAATTCATCCGTTAATCGGTACCCCATGGACCGAAATGTCGCAAATGTAAGCCCACCAGACACCACACCACCAACTAACGGAACCGCTTTACTAATGGTCTTTTCTACTGTTTTCTTGGTGATCTTTTGGCCCAGCAATGCCCCAATTTTCTTTACCAATGGATACCACGTGGTCTTTGTCAGTGCTTGTCCGGCAACTTTCTTTCCAACATTTTGCCGCACCACCCTTGACGTTTGAGCAATCAAGCTACTTGCTCCAGCTGCACCAAGCATGACACCAAGGTAGGCGACAACACGAGCTTTCGCTTCTTCTGTCAATTCCCCACCGTTAGTGAATAGCTCATCTTCACCGAACAGGTAGGCAATCTGTTGTGCCATGTGGAGTGCGAATCCAAAATATTGGGCAACATCAGCCCCAGCAGCTGGAACCATGACAAAGGATTGGCAGGCAGCCCAGTAGCAAACGAGACTGCCGAAGTTTTATTGGTATTGCTCCGCACAATTGCTCGCGCCTTTTTCTCCAGGACTTTAGGCTTGTATACCGACTGCGGCCCCTGAAGCAGGATCTCTTCTAAATAAGGTGAATTAGCAAATTGCTGCCGCAGGAATTGTTCTCGATCCACTTTTACCAGCCGAGTTTTTGCGACTGAACCAATAAGATTCATTGTGACGTTGTACATTTTTTGTTCTTGGGGCAATGAACTCTTTGCCATGCGAATACGCCTCCATTGAGAAGTTCAGAAAATATTATTTTCTAACCCTACAACCGCCAAGATAAACGCACAATGAAGCAATGATGATAAAACGCTAGAAATTACTCAGCTATATCCATTTTTACCAAAAATGCATATTATTTACACCTAAAAATAGGTGCAAATAACTATGATGATAATGCCCTGTAGATCAGCAATAACAGCGTTAATTAGTCAGGAATTTTCATCAAAGAATATATCGGCGCATTAATGTCGCAAGCATCACAATTACCAGGGGCTATTGGGGGTGGCCCGACAGGTCGTCGAAAAGCTCTAAAAAGTTTAAGAACAGACCTAAACGCACCTTCGCACCATCCGCGGCAGATCTGCTACCAGCGGTAATACAACAAGCGCAATAATTTATGCGTGGGGAACTTTCCCCGTTGAAAAGCAGGCATCCATTCTTGAAAAAAATTCGCCCATACAGGCATTATGTCCACTTTCGCAACGAACTACCCTAATTTGGAAATATGAGAAAATTTTAACGAATGACATCCGTGGGTAACCTTCAAATCAGGCACTCAACGAGAGCTATTACCTTGAAGGAAATATTATGAAGAGCAGATCAATAATAACCTAGTTAAGCTAATTTTTTCGATATTTCATCGTAAACAATCAATTCCTGCCCCTCGTCTGTAAGGATGCATCATGACTCAGCCGCAAGGCCCCCAACCCGATCCACAGTTCAACCAACAACCCAACATGGGTCCCAACCCCAATCCTGGCAATCCTTCCCCACAAATCATGTATGTCCAAGCACCGAAACGCCCCTGGTATCAACGGCCCGGATGCCTCATCCCGCTCATCCTGGTCATCCTGCTGATCTTTGGGCTGGTGAGCTGCACGGCGCTGATGGGCAAAACTGTTTCCGAAGTGGATAAAAAGCCTCAACGAGGAAAAAGACCGTCGTGTACCGTGTGGGCGGTGATGCACAAGACATCCGAGTAATGTACACGGCTGGTGGTGGTCAATCAGCTTCCGATTCCGGTGTCACCAGTGGCTGGGAGAAAGAAGTGAAGGTCAAGGGATTCTTCAGTGCATATATGAGTGTCACCAGCGGCATGAATGACGGCGGAACCGTATCCTGCCAAATCCTTGTCGACGACCAGGTGATTGCGGAAAACAGCGCATCCGGGCAATTTGCCAGCGCATCGTGCACTGCTAGTACCGCCGACATTCCCAAAAAGTAGCACCATCATGCCACCAAATCTGAGCGAAACGCCATAATCTATTACAGGGCTACCCGCTCGGATTTACTCATTCCCAACCTCAACCATTCCCCGGATTTATCCCATGACACGACGACTACTGCCACTCACCATATTCCTCACGCTCCTGCTCACCGCATGCAACGCTAATGACACCACGAGCTCCCAGCATTTTCACGCCAAAGCAACACTGACAAGCGTGACAAGCGTGACGTCGACGAGCTCGACAAAAACATCAAGCACGAAACCTCCGACAACCACGTCAACGGAACCCAAGGATTCCAGCCCACAAGACGTCACCCCGGAACCCAATAACATTGCGGCACCAGAACCCGCAGCGACATATGATGAGCCTTATTTCATCCAGTGCTTCGCCCAGTTCCCCGGTTACGCACTCTGGTCAGATAACAGTTCCCGATATTCACAATGGTGCGCAGATACCATGGGCGTCAGCGCCCCCACCAACACCGGCAATGGCTACAGCAACACCTATAACTACGTGGACCCGGAGCCTATCCCAACGTTCGATCCCAATAGCGGCGATGGGTACGGGCCTAACCAGAAACTGCCACCGCTATGCGCGCGTTTCCCCTCGGACTATGGTCCATGCTAACCGATATGGTGGTTGACACAGGTTCGGGACTCACGGACGAGTCCTTCACCAACATGAACTTCTGAACTAGAATAACCTTATGAGTACTGTTCTTAAACCAGGCATGATTACTGTTGACTGCGCGAATCCTCGGAAGCTGGCCCAGTTTTGGGCTAAGGCCACCGATTCCGCTGTGCTTCACGATTACGATGGGTTTTTCGTCGTCCTTGATTCCACCCCGAGGCTAGGTTTCCAGTTGGTGCCAGATCCCACACCGAGGGAAGAATCGTATCCATGTGGATTTTGTAGCCGAAAACCGCGAGATTGCTGTAGCTGACTTGGAGGCTTTAGGCGCAACGGTCCAGTCGGTGCAGTCACTGCCGGAGGGTGAATTCATGTGGACCGTCATGAAAGACCCCGAAGGCAATGTGTTCTGTGTCAGCGACCAAGAGCAGTAAAACACTGCCAAAACAGAAGCGCACCCCCAGCCCATTGCGCTATGGGCTGGGGGTGTTTTAATTCTCATAAATGTGGTTCACACGCATTCCGCGCAGGAATTCTAAGTCAACTACTGGGACCATGGCTGCGAATTTGCGCACGTTCGCCTGGTCAGAGAGCAATAATCGGATCCTTCGAATTATTGGTGTTACCGAAGTCCCCATTGTTCACTCACAACGATAAAAACAGCCTTTTAAGCTTCAGATCAAGCCACGCACCAGGTTCAACCAAATCATGCAAAAGCACTTCAGTGAAATAATCAGGCGGCGCACACCCAGGTCGACCCAATATCACAGGAGGTTGAGCCTCATCTCCCCTAATAACAGTGCTCCTCGTTGTTGCAAGCTTCACGATGAGCGGTCTTTTCCATGCACTCGGCTAGACGTAGGACTCATTCTCCGCAATCCATTCCTGGTGAGCGAAGAACCCTTATCTCACTCGGAACGCTCAGCGGAATCGCTTCGTTTGCCTCGGTTGATCGACGGGTCGAAGAGGAGCACGGAACATGCGAGCGGAGGGGAAGGTGGGACGACCCCAAGCGAATGGCTAGGGTCGTCCCACGTTTCAGGATGCACCGCTGCGCACTGAGCGAGCGTTCAAGGCGTACTAGTGGTACCACATTGACGCCCCGTTCGGGCCTCCAAATGGTTTTATTCGCTTGTGCAAGGGCGAAGGTATAGCTCTCTACAAGGTTCACGACCTCCTCAGCGATCGAAACGGAATCGCTTGAACCCCTGCCTCTGGCGGCCTCTATGGCGGAGGATAGAGCGTCAATCTGCTCCACGGTCATCTTTCCCACCTTAGCTGCGTCAAGGTAAGCTGCCAGAGCCTCGTTGAGCGCCTTGGTACAGCGTCGTTTGCTCCACTTGTCTGCGACAACCTTACCGCCCATAACCACCAACCCGATCGCAGGGACAACGAGGCTCGCAACCACAATCTTCCCTCCCGTCGAGCCCCGGAAACGCTGCACGACACTGGCAACACCATTAGCTGTCTCCTTAGCAGGGAATCTTCCCTCTTCAAGGTGCTTTGACGATCGCCCCTGTCGCCGCGTTACGAACCACGCTACCTACGCGGAACAAGGTTTCGTTCGCAAAGCCCGAGCGTAGATGTCTGGCGGGATGTCTAACACAACCTGAACAGGAACACCCGAGGCACCATTTGCATTGAACATTTTCTAAGCTCTCCCGTCACTTCTATCTAATAGAATATTAAGAACTACATTTAATAGTCTAAAGAGGGACGATCTCGATACACAACAAGGTACCCCCATGTTATGCATGGAGCGGAACAAAATACCCGTTAGCAGCGACAAGTTAGCACATGTAGAGCACCAACAGAAGGGCATTACTTATGCCTTAAATCCAACTTCGAGCATTGTCCTAGATGTACCATCGACGTGCCCGCTCGGAATAGCAACGGCTCTGTCCTGACATAACACCGAATACCACATGAGCAAAATCGCTGAACCCCGACCCGCTCTTACCGTCGACCCGCCGAAACAAACGCTTAGCCACCACCATCACCAATTTCAAACTTTTAACCTCAAAACTATTCGTTCAGGCATTACTTAGAGGGACTAGTGAAAAACTAGGCATGTTAAATCGAGAAGACGCAGAGCAACCTTATGAGAACATTGAGCTCGAAACCTTCGATCTCGGAGACCTCAGAGCTCGACTCGCTGAGGAACGGCGTGAACGAGATCGTCAAGACAATGAACGCGCACAGCGAGACGCTGAGCGCGCTCGCCGAGACAGTCTCAGACAAGCGCGTCGTGAAAGTGAGCGACGGCTCCAGCGTGAGCGCCTCCGAGCTGCAAGCACACTCGATGATGAAGCAGCTCAGCAGCGATCTGACGAAGACGACTTCGGCCTTGGGTGAGCTCACCGCCCAGGTGAAGGCGAAGAGCCATGTCTCGCTGAACGCTGAGAAGGTTGCTGGGGTCATGTCTCGGCGGGTCACGCAGCACTTCGATCACGTCGTCCAGGAGCTCGTGGACGGTCTCAGGAGCGATCTTCAGGGGCTCGGCGAGGAGATGAGCACACTCGGGGTTGAGAGGCTCTCAGAGGTCCACAGGGCGGTCGAGGAGTCACTCAACGAGCTCAACGAAGCCCGACGGAATATCGAGGCGATCGAACGCCGGGTGACCTTCGTCGGCATCTCGCGGCTCGCCCTCGCTGTGCTGCCGCTGTTCGCCTCGCTCCTGCTCGTCGGCGGGCTCGTATGGGGCCTTGGAAGCATGTTCGGCATCGGCCCACTCTTCGGCTGGGCATGGGCCTCGTTCTCTGCGACCTCGGCATGGTGGGCAAAGGGTCTGATCGCTGCTGCAACGCTCGGTGGGGCAGCGTTGTTCATCTGGGTAGTCCTGCGGGTGAGCCGATGGGTCTACGAGGAACTCAGGTGAGGAAGGAGGTGAGAAGAATGGTGAAACCTGTGATTGGAACGGGCATCAAACTAGGCAAGCCCTAGCGTCGAGGTCGATCACCTCGGTCAATCAACAAGAGCGCTGAGCGGCTCGATGGAACGGTGCGCAAAGGCGAGAACGTCGCTGACTACGAGCGGCGAGTTCTCGGGCAGATTGAGGAGCTCGACCGAGGCTCGGAGGAGGAGCCCAAGCTGTGAGCGCGAAAGAACAAGACCCCGGTCACATGGTGACCGGGGTCATTCTTTGGGCGATAGATGGTCACGAAAGAACAGTAGCAGCGCCGAGCACTTTCCGGGCGGTTCCCGGGACCAGAGAAAGGCACTTTCCTGGCCAGGAATGAACCATGTGGAGTTCCAGTCAATGGTGGATCAACAATGGGCGTTATGCGACCGTCTTTGTGCCCGATGATGGCTCCAGCGCGCGATAGATCGTCTGCCGCGACACGTTGAACGAGCGCGACAGTGCAGTGATGCTATCGCCCTGGGCGTGCAGAGCTCGCACCTGGCGTTCTTGCTCGTCACTCAGTGCCCGAGGGCGACCACCCACTCGCCCCTGGGAGCGTGCGTGTGCGACGCCCTCCTTCGTGCGGGCGATGAGCAGGTCGCGCTCCCACTCTGCGAGCGAGGCCATGACGTTCACGACCACCTTGTCGGTGGACTTGGCGGTGTCCAGAGCAGGCTCAAGCACGCGCACGTTGATGTCACACTCGGCGAGGTCGGCAACGGTCGTCACGGTCTCCCGCAGGGAGCGCCCAAGGCGGTCGAGGCGGGTCACGACGAGGGTGTCGCCCGGTCGCATGTACGAGAGCGCCTTCTGTAGCCCGGGTCGCTGCCACTTGCTGCCCGACACAGTGTCTGAGAAGAAGTGAGTCGGGTCGCAGCCCACGGCGAGGAGAGCGTCACGTTGAGTGTCGAGAGACTCGCTCTGGCGGGCTGTAGAGACTCTGGCATAGCCAATGAGCATGAGGGACCTCCTTCGTGGCTTGCTATGGTCAGTCATCCGCAATAGCAGCAGAGAAAGGCAACCCCTTCATGAAGGACTCCATGAAGCACCAGTCCGGGTCACCTGTCGAGGTTGCAGGGAGTCTGATCGTCGTCTTGCGCATCCGAGCCATGTGCCACTTATAGCCGTAGGTGAAGCGACCCTTTTCGTAACGAACCATCGTCGCGATGAAGAGCAGCACCACTTGTTCATCGGGGTTCTTGGGACGAGCACTTGGATGTCATCACATGCGAAATATGACTTGTCCTGATAGAAAGCGAACCCCACGGAACCGTTGTATGGCACGGTGAGCGTTCCAGCTTCGAAGTTGGGCACGAGGTCGCAATGGTCGGTGATGCCATTGCGCTTGTCGGATGCACCAATGAAGCGTGTAGACCCCGCAGTTCGGGCAGCTTTAGTGACGCGCTTTCCCTTCTTGACCTCGAAAAGCTCGTCGAGAGCGAAATCTGCCCAAGTCGAGAGGTCGGGAAGTTGCACGTGGGAACCAACGGGGGCAGAAAGGCCATCATGAGTTGGAGCCACCATTGATGCGGCCCACTCAGGCATCTCATCTGGTACGAGCAACGACGCAAGCGTGCGGTTGGCTTGACGCCCATAGGAGAACCTGTGTCGGTTCTCCCAAATGCACCGGCACCACCACAACTTCTCTTCAAGACTCATCTTCGGATCGCGAGCCGTAAGAATCGCATGACATGAAAGCCCGTGACGAAATCCTCAGGTTGCACGAATGACGACAAGACGCCATTCCCGCTGAGCGCGACTGTAATCTCCCCCGCCTTGCCGAGAGTGCTTGTGGGAATGACCCGAGCTGTCACACCGTTGTTCCGCATTGCGCGTGAGACGAAGTTCACGCCTTCAGGAGCCGAAACTTGCTTGAGAGCATTGAGTTCGAGCGACTGTCCGTAGCGAAGGTCGAAGATTGAGTCGAGGCGCTTCATTCGCCATCACCGTCCTCTTCAGCAGACGATGCACCACGGAGAGTGAAGAGAGCATAGTCGAGGAGGACCTGGCGGAAATCGTCTTCGGTGATCTTCGAGTAGTCGGTCTCCATATAGGCCTCGGCAACCCATTCGTCCTCAGGCCCGACCTTTTGCATGACAGACTCGCCGGGGACGACTTCTCGATTACGGAAGGACTCGACCCAGCGGTCTCGTATCTCGGGCCAGACGTGATTACGGTCGATGCGTCCGAGATTCTTGACCTTGACAAAGCCGTCCTCGCGCCAGTACCCGAACCAGGTCTTACGGTCAGATTTGGCATGGGGTACCCCTGCTGTGAAGACCATAATGCAGGTGACGACACCGACGGGATAGAAGACCTCTGGCGGCATGGACATGACGGCTTCAAGGGTGTGGCGCTTGAGGAGATTACGCTTGTCGTCACTCGGTGCCGTGGCACAGGAGATCGGTACGATGGCGATTCCAGTTGCGCCTGGCTGTAGACAGTCAAGCATGTGAGCAACGAACTTGAGTTCCGAAAGGTCTTCCTTGCTCTTGGCATAGGGAGGATTGACGAAGCCAACGGTTGCCTTATGTCCTCGCACACCACGGGTGATAGCAGTATCGAAGCAAGAACCCTGGTAAAGGTTCGCCTTGCCATCACCGCGCAGAATCATGTTCGACGCTGCGAGAGCGTACATGCTAGGACTCTGTTCAACTCCGACGAGCTGATGCTTCTTAATGTGGTCGATTTCAGCCTGAGTAGTGGTCGAACGGATCATCTGATTCATGGCGGAGATGAGGAACCCGCCGGTACCGGCACAGGGATCGAGAATGGTCGAATCCTCGTCGACGTTGGCGAGAAGACTGAACAGCTCAGTGATGTGTTTGGGGGTGAGGACGATTCCAAGCCCCCTTGCCATCGCCACCCGTGTACTTGAGAAACTCGCCGTAGAATGCACCAACGACATCGAAGTCGTGGTAGATGGTCATGAACGGCATGACCTGCTCAGCCAGCATGGTGATAATCTCATTGAGAAGACCCTTCGGATAGGCTTTCATTGCCTTGGAGAGTTCAGGGTGAACCTGAATGCCAGAGAAGGGCTGAGTCATGTTCGTGACCTTGGCGTTGGGAATCTTCGCACGCTCGATCACCTTCTTGATTGACTGCATCCAGAAGTCAGGCAGTTCCTTCGCGCTCGACTCACCGTAGGTTTTTGCGAAGAAGGGATCGTTGAGGGCGATGAGAGTACCCGCCACAGCGAGAGGCTTCTCCTCTCCTCCAACTCAGCCTCGTCACGCATGAAGGCATGCATTTCCTGCGAAAACGCAATGAGATCATCGGTACGCCTGCGCTGGACAAGCGGATCGAACGAAGCAGCACGGATGAGGTCGTCCATCGGAACGAGATCGACAATCTCCGCACCCTGACGGCGACAAGAGAGGCTTTAGCTTCAATCTGCCCTTTCGGCGTCACAAAGAAGGACCATCGGTTTGAACTCTGGGTGCCAGATACCGCAATGGAGATAACTGTGTAGAGCGGAGAGAGGAAACGCGCGTAATGAAGGACGCCATCCACTGCGTAATCACGCGGGTTCGAGAGATCTGATGACTCGTGACGCCTCACCTCCGCCTTGCACTCAACAATGACAACCATGTCAGGGGTGCTGGGAGCTGTGATGATGTACTCGGGATAACCCGCTCCACCGCGACCTTGCTTGGAGGCTCTCTGAAGCGCCTTACGGATTGCAGCGATGTTTGACTGCTGCTTCTCGACAACGACTGCATCTTCATCGTTATAGAACCCGAGAGCCCTCAGTCCATCATCAACCATGTCCTCTGTGATGCGCTCATTCGCCATACTATCTGCCCTGCTCGCTCGCTTGTCCGTTATCGCTCGATTTCGGACACGACGCTAGGGAGTCATCCTCAGGCTCGCAAGAGCCCAGCAAAGTGTTCCAGAAACGGTGTCCGTTATTTCAAATGCACCAAAACACATGAACTAACGGAAGCGGACACGGCGACGGAGAGAGCAGGACGAAAGACAAGGCCCCGATCACTATGTTGTGACCGGGGCCTAGCCTCACAACGATCTGTAGATGAAGACGCCGCCGTCAGGGGCATCCGCGACGGTGTAGTCGAACTTGAGGTCATGAATCCATGCTTCCCAGTTGAAGTAGCGCTGCGCCTCCTCAGGCCATTCGTCAAATAAGCTGATGTCCTCAGCCAGCTGGGTAGCGTAGTCAGTGAACGACTCCCAGCAACCGCAATACCTCTCCTCAAAGTCGGACGCGCTCGGCAGGTTGTCGCCGCTTGCGATGTAGCAGCCGGTCTCCACCCAAGCGAGCAGTGCAGGCCACTGCACGTCTCCGATCTCATCGAACACCTCACCCCATTGCACGGCAGTGGTGGGTGACATCTCGCCGGTTCCGACGGGGAACCCCTCATGATCGAAGACCCATAGCTCTTCGTGATCTGTGGGGTTCTGGTGCAGGTCATCAGGCGTAACCTCATCGGCATCTTCTGCAGGAAACCACCGTCCATTAAGTACACCCGTGTTATAGCAGGCAAGGCAACCGATCCAAACCGACGGATGAACAGTAGTTTGAGTTGTCATTTCAACCTCCCGAGTAGGTGGAGGTGAGGCCGGGCAGTCCAGCTCGGGTAAGGACGCTCACAAACGACCCCACCTCCAACGAGTGGCCCGGGGTCGCATTGCGACCTGTATCAGGACATGAGCGGGAGGAGGATATTTATCGCTCTCATATGATATCTATCGCTCTCATACGAGCTCATGAGGTGGGGTTTGCACATCAAGTAGCACATGTTATACCGCCTGTTTGCTGTTTTTAGCGCTTGTTCACCGCATGTTTGAGGCCAAGCGGTATATCGAAAACGTTGGTATATCAGTTAAAACATGGCGTGTTACCGCCTTTACCGCCTGATTTCTAAAAAGTGTACGCGTGTGTGTACATCTCCTATATATGCGTGCGTATATATAAAAGTTTTCGGTTTTAGGCGGTAAAGGTGGTAAAGGCTCGGGATTCGGTTGAGATACGAGGGAAAACGCTATACCGCTTTTTGTATTTTTTACGCGGTGAACAGACGGTATCAACGCCGATTAGGCGGTATAAATCCTCTTCTGCCACCTCCTCCCATGAGGGTTATGCATGAGCGAAGATGACCTTACGCCCCGAAGGGAGCGTTGATTAATAGCCCCAAGGGACGTTTACTCATAGTTCTTCTTTTCCTTTCAATTTCTATGGAATAAGAGGCTCTTCAGAGTTGGGTGTGGGTGGAGGCGTCGAGGGCCTCCTGCGATGAGGAGTATTCGGAGTTTGTAGTTGGTGGGGTTGCGGTAGCCTCTGGCGGTGCGTCTGCCCTCGTTCGATAATGTCCGTTGATGGCTTCGGTGGGGTGCGTTGCTGGCTCCGCCTGTGTCGAAGTAGGCCACGAAGGCGTCCGTCCACGTGCGTAGGGTCCGGCCCAGGCGAGCAATTTCGGGGATGGGACACGTTGGTAGGCTCTCGATGAGACGGGCGGCTAGGGCGTCGTCCTTGGGCGGGTGTGGCTTGGTGGAAGACGTCTCGGACTTGCTGGGCGCAGCGGTAGGCGACTTCGACACTGATATGCGCCTTATCTGCCGTGAAGGCCTCATGGAGTCGTTCTTGTTGACGCTTCGTGAGCCGATCACGCGAGGCGCGCAGGAGAAGCCGGATTTGGTAGAGGGGATCACCTGTGCGTCCACGGTGTCCGGTCGTGTCTTGCTGGACGCGGCGGCGCACCTCACCTGGGGCATCACCGGCGAGTGTGACGATGTGACAGGCGCCTGGCACGCTGGTGGCGTCCTTGGAGCAGGCCAAGCGATGGCGTTCTTGCTGCCCCTTGGAAGGGGATCCAGCGTCGCGATTCGCACCCCCGCACGGAAGTCTTTTCCGCGCTCGGCCAGCCAGTTCTTGTACACGGTGCCAGACCTGCCCGGCACCAGGTCCACTCAACCTTGCCGTGGGATGATCCTTCCCGCGAGTCAGGTCCACGATGCCGGTGATCTCGTGGGCCCCGGCGGCGTCGGTCCTGGTGGTGCCACACGTGCTCATCAACCCCCAGCACCCGAACCCCTGCGAAACGGGCGGGGTCATCAGATGCGGCTTGCAGACACGGCTTGATATGAGACCACACGGTATTCCACGTGGTTGCCAGTTGTCGGGCCAGGCCAGCGATGGTGGCTCCCTCGACGCGCAACTGTCGGATCGCCCAGCGGATCGCCCGCACACCCAGACGCGCCCGGGGAGCACACACCGAGTGGTTCTGCTCAATGAAAGTCACGATCTGGCAGGTGCGTTCGCGGCACATCCAGCGCCGTATTGTGCCACCAGATCCGCACAGGGACCCCGGCCCAAGGCGCGTCGATCACCTCCACCACCACACGCCCGTGACCTTGAGCGATCACCCCACAACCCGGGCAGCCAGCACAGCGATCACAGGACTCTATGTCGAGCATCAGACCGCACTCACGCCGAGCGGCAGCAACCAGATGGAAGCCCTCCAAGTCGACGAGCAGATCACACCGATCACAACGATCAAGCGACACGGAGCAGCAGCAGGTAGGGTGAGACACCGCCCAAGGTCCTTGACGACAGCGGGGGTACAAGTCCGCTCATCATCAAGGACCTCGACCCCTACCCGCAACCCCCGACCAACACCCGGTCACCCACACTCAACTCGGAAGAGCCTATAAACCTAAGTAATTGTTGGCTACTCATGTAAGAGTTCTTTCTAGTTGTTGCGGGTCGGTCAGAATGATCGATCCGCGTTTTTGGATGATCATGCCCTGTTTGGCCAGATCTGCCAGGGCCTTACTGACTGCTTCCCGGGTGGAACCCGCGACATTGGCGAGCTGCTCGTGGGTCATGGGAACAATCAGATCATGTTTCCAGGGCAAGTGGGAGGGCCGCGCGATAGACAGCAGCAAAGATGCCATCCGTTGGGGAAGGGGCGCAGCGCTAAATCGCTGAGGCGAGTTTCCAGTTCCTCTACACGCCTAGCGAGGATGGCGGTGACCTGCTGAGAAATACGCGGGTCGGCAAGGAAAAAGGTTTCAACCTGCTCATGTGTTAGCTGGCATATGCTGCTGTCTTCTAAGGCTTCTGCGTAGCTTGCACCCATGTGTTGGCCGACAATCGACATGTTTCCGAACACGTCACCAGGCTCATAAATCGCCAGTGTGAAGGTTTTGCCGTTGGGGCTGGTCTGAAACAAACGAACCCGGCCGCTTTTTACGATGAACAGCACTTGAGAAGGGCGTAGCGGGTCGTAAATCATGTCCCCCGAAGCGAAGGTCTTGAATGGGAGCATCTGGTTAACGCCAGCTAACTCTGCAGGAGGAATCTGTTCAAACAACTCCACCTCCCGCAGACACGGCTGTACTTGCTCTGCCATGTGCCTCGGGTTAAGTGACGGCTGGCCTCCTAGATTCTTTTCCATGTTTTCCGAGATGCTCACACTACAAGAGTAGGTCATGCCCGTTTGCCTGCAAAACGAGGAAGAAGAGCCTTCGCTACGAAAAGCGTCACTAGGGCGTAGATGACATGCCCCATCAAGGACATCATCGAAGCTTGGGTGATTTGGAAGACGGCACCGCCCATCATCAGTGGCATAGCCACCAGCGGGCCCATCACCCACAAGGCCACACCGAAAACGACGGCGAACAGCATCCCCTGCCCGGGGCAGGAAGGCATAAATTTCAGTAAAATCCCGGCAAGCAGCCCGAATATCACCGAAATCATCATCATGAATGCCAAAACCAACTAGCGCGGACTCCACCCCCATCATGGATCCGATCATGGTCAGCATCCCCATCTCCCACATCATCATTCCAAAGACCATGCCACCGGCCAGACCTCCGATTGTCCCCGCCAACAGGCGTTGGACTACAGTTCCTTTCACACCAATCTGGCACGAAGCTTCTACGTTCATGATTGAACTCCTTCACTAGTTTTATCGACTTGACTCTCAAGCCTGACTCCAGGTTAGATCCCCAAAACAGCTGTCAAAGTAAACCAGGACACATAAGACAAATGTGTCCCTCCTCACCTCAGAAAGTGGGTGACTTTCATGTGGGGTGATCGCTCAAGGTCACGGGCGTGTGGTGGTGGAGGTGATCGACGCGCCTTGGGCCGGGGTCCCTGTGCGGATCTGGTGGCACAATACGGCGCTGGATGTGCCGCGAACGCACCTGCCAGATCGTGACTTTCATTGAGCAGAACCACTCGGTGTGTGCTCCCCGGGCGCGTCTGGGTGTGCGGGCGATCCGCTGGGCGATCCGACAGTTGCGCGTCGAGGGAGCCACCATCGCTGGCCTGGCCCGACAACTGGCAACCACGTGGAATACCGTGTGGTCTCATATCAAGCCGTGTCTGCAAGCCGCATCTGATGACCCCGCCCGTTTCGCAGGGGTTCGGGTGCTGGGGTTGATGAGCACGTGTGCACCACCAGGACCGACGCCGCCGGGGCCCACGAGATCACCGGCATCGTGGACCTGACTCGCGGGAAGGATCATCCCACGGCAAGGTTGAGTGGACCTGGTGCCGGGCAGGTCTGGCACCGTGTACAAGAACTGGCTGGCCGAGCGCGGAAAAAGACTTCCGTGCGGGGGTGCGAATCGCGACGCTGGATCCCCTTCCAAGGGGGCAGCAAGAACGCCATCGCTTGGCCTGCTCCAAGGACGCCACCAGCGTGCCAGGCGCCTGTCACATCGTCACACTCGCCGGTGATGCCCCAGGTGAGGTGCGCCGCCGCGTCCAGCAAGACACGACCGGACACCGTGGACGCACAGGTGATCCCCTCTACCAAATCCGGCTTCTCCTGCGCGCCTCGCGTGATCGGCTCACGAAGCGTCAACAAGAACGACTCCATGAGGCCTTCACGGCAGATAAGGCGCATATCAGTGTCGAAGTCGCCTACCGCTGCGCCCAGCAAGTCCGAGACGTCTTCCACCAAGCCACACCCGCCCAAGGACGACGCCTAGCCGCCCGTCTCATCGAGAGCCTACCAACGTGTCCCATCCCCGAAATTGCTCGCCTGGGCCGGACCCTACGCACGTGGACGGACGCCTTCGTGGCCTACTTCGACACAGGCGGAGCCAGCAACGCACCCCACCGAAGCCATCAACGGACATTATCGAACGAGGCAGACGCACCGCCAGAGGCTACCGCAACCCCACCAACTACAAACTCCGAATACTCCTCATCGCAGGAGGCCTCGACGCCTCCACCCACACCCAACTCTGAAGAGCCGAATAAGAGGAGATCTTTATCGCTCTCGTATATGCACAGGTTGTGAGTTGGGGCGGGGTGAGGGCACGCGTTAGGCTTGCTCGGTAGACTTGACTGGTATGAGCACCTGTGATCTTGAGGAGACGACACGGTGAAGCTACATTCCGAATACAACGACAACCAGATGGTCGTCGCATATTACAGGTATTCATCCTCCTCGCAGAACGAGGCGAGCATCGAGCAGCAGCGTGAGATGGTACAACGTTGGGCGAAGTCACAGGGTCTCGTCGTAGTCAATGAGTACGAAGACGCGGCGAAGACCGGCACCAACGCTGACAGGCCGGGCTATCAGTTGATGCTCCGCGAGCTACCCAAGATCAAGCCTGCCTACGTCGCGGTGTGGAAGAACGACCGCCTTGCTCGCGACCGCGCCGAGCTGCTCCTCGTCAAGCAGGCGATCCGCTCCGTCGGAGCGCGTGTCCACTACATCGAAGGGATCTCCCCCACCGACTCGCCAGATTCTGTGCTCATGGAGGGTGTTGCAGATGCATTCGCTGAGTACTATTCACTCCAGCTCTCAGCTAACATCCGACGAGGCCAGCGCTACAACGCCGAGCGAGCGCTCTCCAACGGTCACAAAATTTTCGGTTTCACTGTGGACCAGGACAAGCGCTACATCCCGGACCCGGAGACGGCTCCCATCGTCACGCAGATCTTCCACGATTACACCTCGGGCGTGTCCATGCAGAAAATCTGTAACCAGCTGAACGCCCAGGGAATCCGTACAACGCGCGGATACAGGTTCACGCCGAAGAATCTCAACAAGATGCTCAAGAATCGCGCCTACATTGGCGAGTACGCCTATGGCGGGCACGTCCATGAGGACGGGATGCCTCGCATCGTTGATGACCTCACGTTTAATGAAGTCCAACGCCGGTTCGCGATCAACAAGCGTCGTGGGGCGAAGACCAAAGCCGAGCTCGCTGCTCAAGGCGAGAACGCACCCGACTACTGGCTCACAGGCAGGGCGTACTGCCTCACCTGTGGCGGGCCGATGGAGGGCGTGAGTGGCACCTCGAAGACCGGCAAGACATATCGGTATTACTACTGCCTCAATCAGCGCAAAAAGAAGTGCTCAGCCAAGACCGTTCGCAAGGATGAAATCGAGGTACGGATTGAAGAGATCGTCGCCTCTTTCCTCGCAGACCCTGAGATGCTGGCCTCGCTCGCTGTTGATCTAGCCGATCATTACCAGCAAACCCATGGGCGTGGAGATGACATCCTCAAGGCATTGGAAGCTCGGCGCGCAGACGTGGAAAAGAAGCTCGCCAACTTCGTCAAGGCCATCTCCCAAGGCATCTTCAACGAGACCACCGCCGAAGCCATGCGTTCCCTGGAAGAGCAAAAGCGTGAGCTTGACGCAGCGATCCAGGCCGAGCATGTGAAGGCCACACTTTACGAGGACGAGGCGAGCATTGGCGCGTTCTACAAGCGCTTCGCTGAGGCCACCATTGACACACCCGAGACCCGCGACCAGCTCTTCGAGTACTTCGTGGATAAGGTATTCATCGGGCGCGAGCAGATCGTCATCGCGTCCTATTTCCACAACAGCGCAACACCCATCGAGTTCGAGGACCTAGAAGAAGCGCTCACCAGCGGACACAGAGCGGGGGAAGTGCGAACCTACGCCCGAAAGCAAGAGTTCGACACTTCCCCCTCAAGTGGAGCCGCCGGGAATTGAACCCGGGTCCTACGCCATGTTGCCAGGGCTTCTCCGTGCGCAGTTCGTGCACGATCTTTTACTCTGACCCTCCAGCTCGGACGAACCCTCCTGGATGATGGGCCACAGTTAACGATGAAAGTCCCGCTGTACCTCGTTAACCAAATAAAGCGGCAAGTCCCTTAGTCGATGCCAGGGTCCGGACCAGGGACGATTCCGGTCTGACAGACACGCGTATCGCTGTATTAGGCAGCGAGAGCGTAGTCGCGCTGAGTGTTCTCGGCGCTTATGAGTTGCTGCGACGCTTACGGTGGTCTCTAGCCTGCACCGGCACGCTTCCCCTGGCGTAATGTTCGTAGTCGAAACCTGAATCGACCCCATGTACTAGTTGGCGGGATGTGCATCTTTCCAACCAGTTCAATCATTATAACACGCAAAGTTAACCGGTTATTCCCTTCACCCGGCGCCCGAGGTCACGCACGATTTCTCGTTCTTCGGTGCGGCGTTTAATGTCTTGGCGTTTGTCGTAAGCTTGCTTACCTTGGGCAAGCCCAAGTTCGCATTTCAAGTGACCGTTTTTAAAATAAAGGCTCAGCGGCACCAGGGTTTTATTTCCGTCCCGAACTTTGCCGGTGAGGGTATCGATTTCGCGCCGATGCAGCAATAGTTTCCGAACCCGGCGCGGGCTGTGGTTAGTCCAATGTCCGCGGGAGTATTCGGGGATGTGGAGGTTGCGGAGCCAGACTTCGCCGTCGTCGATCGTCGCAAAGGCGTCGACAAGCGATGCTTTGCCTTCGCGGAGGGATTTCACTTCGGTACCAACGAGCACCATGCCGCATTCGTAGGTTTCTAAAATATTATAATCGTGCCTGGCCTTGCGGTTTGTTGCAATGGTGGGGTTGAGGTTTGTGGTTTTTTTCTTCTTTTTAGCCATAGTTGTTTCATTGTAGCTTTTCGACGCCCGCCACTTGCGGTTGCACTATTTGCGGACATACCAGCGGAGAGTGCCTTGGGCGGTGATGGCTGCGAAGGCGATGCCGATGAGTGCCACGATGGGGGTGATGAGCCAAATGTCGGCGGTGGTGACTCGGGCGATGAGTTGGGAGTCGTAAAGGACTTTGAGGATTTTGTCGACGACCCAGATTTTTCCGGCGAAGAGGGCGAGGGCGGAGAGGATGGAGCCGGCAAGGACTGCGATGATGGCTTCGAGCACGAAGGGGGCTTGGGTGTACCAGCGGGAGGCGCCGACCATGCGCATGATTTCGGTTTCTTGGCGGCGGTTGAATGCGGTGATTTGCACCATGTTGACGATGAGGAAGATAGCTGCGAGTGCTTGACTGCGGCGAAGAGGAAGGTGGCGTTGCGGATGGCGTCAAGGTTGCTGGTGGCGTCGCTGAGGTCGTCGACTTGGTCGATGATGGTTGCTACTTGGGGTAGTTGCCGGATGGGGTTGAGGGTGTGGTGTCGAGGGGTTAGTGAGTCGAACGTGGAGCGCTGCGGGGAGCGCATCGGGGGAGGTTTCCTTAACGAGGAGTGGGTCGGATTCTTGGAAGAGTTCGACGTACCTTTGGTAGGACTGTTCGCGGGACCGGAAGGTGACGGATGCTACCCCATCGGATTTGCTGAGGAGGTCGCGGACTTCGGTGCATTCTTTGCTGGTGCAGTCTTTGTCTTTGGCGGAAACATCGTCGTTGAATTGGACCATGACTTCTACGCGGTCGAGGTAGATGTCTTTGGTGCGTTCGGTCATGGTGGTGACGAGGAAGCCGGTGGCGAGTAGGGCGAGGGAGATGGCGGTGGTGATAATGAGCGCCATGGTCATGGTGAGGTTGCGTCCGAGTCCTCGGAGTGCTTCGCGGATGACGAAGTTGAAGCTCATGGTTGTCCTCTCTTGGGTGCTGCTTGTGTGGGTGGTTGGTGGGTTTTATGCTTCGCCGTAAACACCGTGGGCGTCATCGCGGACGAGGTTGCCGAGTTTGAGTTCGATGACTCGGCGGCGCATGTCGTTGACGGCGCGGGCGTTGTGGGTGGACATGACGATGGTGGTGCCGGTGCGGTTGATTTGGTTGAGGAGGACCATGATGCCGTCAGCGGTTTCGGGGTCGAGGTTGCCGGTGGGTTCGTCGGCGAGCAGCACGAGGGGTCGGTTGACGAAGGCGCGGGCGATGGCGACGCGTTGTTGTTCGCCGCCGGAGAGTTCGTGGGGTAGCGGTTTTCTTTGCCGGCAAGGTCGACGAGTTCGAGGGTGTTGGGGACGATGCGGGCGATTTTGTCTTTTCTGGTTCCTATGACTTCTAGGGCGAAGGCTACGTTGTCGTAGACGGTTTTTTGTTGGAGGAGTCGGAAGTCTTGGAAGACGTAGCCGATTTTTTGCCTCAGTTTGTTGATGTGACGGCCTTTGAGTTTATTGACGTGGAAGTCGTCGATGTGGATGTCGCCGTAGGTGACGTTGGTTTCGCGGATCATGAGTTCGAGGAAGGTGGATTTGCCGGAGCCGGAGGGGCCGATGAGGAAGACAAATTCGCCTTTGTCGATGGTGAGCGAAATTTCGTTGAGGGCTGGGCGGGTTGAGGTTTTATAGAGTTTGGTGACGTTGTCAAAGGTGATCACTTAGACCACTGTAGCCAAGCCCCTGTGACTGTTGGGGCTCATGATGCTCGTGTTGCAGGGGTTTTATTTGGTTTCGGTGTGTTGTCCCTTGCGCCACCGAATCCCTGCTTCGAGGAATTTATCAAGGTCACCGTCTAACACTTTTTGGGGATCCCCCACTTCGAAGCCGGTGCGGAGATCTTTCACCATTTGGAAGGGGTGGAGCACATAGTTGCGCATTTGGTTGCCCCATGATGCGTTTCCGCCGGCGCCGAGGGCGTCTAGCTCCGCACGTTCTTCTTGACGCTTGCGTTCCAGGAGTTTTGCCTGGAGCACGCGCAGCGCCGAAGCTTTGTTTTGAATTTGGGATTTTTCGTTTTGGCAGGTAACGACGATGCCGGTGGGAATGTGGGTGAGTCGTACAGCAGAATCGGTGGTGTTGACGGATTGGCCGCCCGGCCCGGAGGAGCGGTAGACGTCGACTCGTAGTTCGGAGTCGGGGATGTCGATATGGTCGGTGATTTCCACCACTGGGAGTACTTCCACTTCGGCGAAGGAGGTTTGCCGACGGGCTTGGTTGTCAAAGGGGGAAATGCGCACGAGCCGGTGCACGCCTTGTTCCACCGATAAGGTACCGTACATATATTCGCCGTGGACGATAAAGGTGGCTGATTTTATTCCGGCTTCTTCGGCGTAGGAGATGTCGTACACTTCTACTTTGCGCCCCTGTTTTTCGGCCCATCGAATATACATGCGCATGAGCATTTCGGCCCAGTCCGCGGCGTCGACGCCGCCCGCACCGGAGCGGATGTTGATGAGTGCTTCCCGGGGATCGTATGCTCCAGACAGCATGGTGGTGACTTCGAGAGCATCGATGTCAGCCCGCAGGTCGGCGAGTTCTTCGTCGGCAATGTCGGTGCCTTCGCCTTCTTCTTCGGCGAGTTCATACATGATGGGCAGGTCGGTGAGCCGGGAGCGTAGTGATTGCAATCTCTTCAGCTGGACTTGTACTTGCGATAATTCGCTGGTGACCTGTTGCGCGTGTTCGGGGTCATCCCACAGGCTGGGGTCGGCGGCTTTTGCTGCTAGTTCCCGGGCACGATCACTCAAATCGGCAGGGTTCATCACCTTTTCAATCGAGGTCAGGGTGGTATCAAGCGCAGTAAGTTCGGCTGAAGTCTCGGGTCGCATAACCACTTAGTTTATCGCACGCTGCCGGGGGAAAATGGTAATCGCACTGCTAGACGCATAGATTTTCTTCACTGTGACAGGGCACAATAGACATCATGAGTTCTCCAACACCATTACATGAGATGATTCCGGCGTTGATCAAGACCTTTGCGGTGGGGCATGAGACTGATAGTGATGAGCATTTGGCTCAGGCTTTGGTGTATAACGCGGGACGGTTGGCGTGGCGGTTACGTGAGACGGGGTTGCAGACCCCGGAGCAGAAGACGTCAGTGTCCGATATTGTGACTGAGGCGGATAAGGCTGCGGAGGCGTTTATGGCTGGAGTATTGGAGTTGGTGCGTCCTGCGGATGGGGTGTTGGGTGAGGAGGGTACCCATCGGGCATCGGAGAGCGGCAAGACGTGGGTGATCGACCCGGTGGATGGTACCTATAATTTTGCATCCGGCAGTGACTATTTTTGTTCGGCGGTGGCGTTGGTATCGGGTTCGCCGGCGGATCCTACCGAGGTGCTTTTTGGCGCGGTACACCGGCCAGCCATGGGATACACCTGGTTTGGCGGGCCAAACGTTCCTTCGACTAAAGACGGCAAGCCCTTAACGCCGTTGGTGGATAAGCCACTGAATATGGTGTCGTTAGGCACATATATTCATCCGTCATCGCTCGCTGATCCGAAAATATTTTCGGCATGGAATAAGGTGGCAACCCGGGTCGCAACTTTGCGGATGTTGGGGGCCGGTTCGATTGATTTAGCAACGGTTGCCGATGGCGGGTTGGGCGTGTGGCTACAGCATAGTGTTGCGGATTGGGATTGGCTTCCCGGGCAGGCTTTGGTGGCCGGCGTGGGCGGATTATGCCAACGCGTGGCGGCAGGCGGGGTAACATGGTCGGTTGCCGGTAATCACCAGGCTGCCACTGAACTCATCGAACTGCTCCAAGGTTAACGAATGCCCTACCGCTCTGATATTGATTTTGCGCTCACCCTTGCGAATACCGCGGATGCTATCACCGTGGATCGTTTTGAGGCGACGGATCTGAATGTGGCGTCGAAGCCCGACATGACACCCGTGTCCGACGCCGACGTCGCCTGCGAACAGGAGTTACGCCGGCTGATTACGCAGCAATACCCCAACGACACAATCGTGGGGGAAGAATTTGGTGGCGCCGCAGAATTTGCTGGTAGACAGTGGATTATCGACCCCATTGATGGCACAAAAAACTTTGTGCGGGGCGTACCAGTGTGGGCGACGCTCATTGCGTTGCTTGTCGACGGCGTCCCCAAGGTGGGAGTGATTTCAGCACCAGTTTTAGGTCGTCGTTGGTGGGCAGCTACCGGGCATGGGGCATTCCGGTCGGTGAATAATGTCGTCAAGGAAAATTCGGGTATCGAATATTAGTTCGCTAGAAAATGCCTCGATCTCCTTCTCATCTTTGGAGGGGTGGCAGCAGCGAGGAATACGTGATCGTTTTCTGCAACTCACCGACGACACCTGGCGGCTCCGGGGATTTGGGGATTTCTTCTCCTATTGTCTCGTGGCGGAGGGGGCGGTGGATATCGCGGCGGAACCGGAGGTATCACTGTGGGATTTAGCGCCGCTAGCCGTGTTGGTGACCGAGGCCGGAGGGCGGTTTACGTCGTTAAGCGGCGTGGACGGGCCACATGGCGGCTCGGCGATAGCCACAAATGGGTTACTGCATGACCAGGTATTACAATATCTCGGCCCCACAGAATAGCAAAATAGGTAATAACGCTAACTTTTTATAGAATTTTGGCTACAATAGTACCAAATTCGCTATTTGCTGAAAGAGCGTTATTGTGACCGTCCCTAGATCCCCATCAGACACACCACCACCGCATGACTTTCGTTCGCCGGGGGTTCGCCTGCTCACCTATATTGTTGCCGGCACCACCGCACTCCTGGTCATCATTTTCCCCCTCATTGACCACGGGTTTTCCAGCGGGGAGCTCTATTCTTTCTTGTGCGTTATGAGCACCGTGATGTTCATTGCCGTGGGACATGTCATGCGGTTGAAAACTGTGATTGCGCTTGGCGTCATTATGGCGTTGTGGGCCGGCCTATACCAAAGCGTGATTGCCGCATTAGCGCTACCAACTTCGCTGTCCCCCGTATCTTCCCCGGAGAATATATCACCTCTGACCGCCACCCCCGTGATGATGTGATATTTAATCACGCAACGCACCGTAGCAAATAACAAGATCACTGGGTAATTACGCTACGATGCTGGGTGATTTAGGGAAAATACAACAGATACTACAAAGTAAAATCTATAATCCGATATGTAGATTAAGGACAATCCTATGCCTCGCCTCCGGTTCCACAATCTCAATAACGGCACGAATAACCGTATCGGCTCGGAAGAAATCACGTCGACGGCCCTGCTCATCTTTTGTGCCGTCGTAGTATTGATCCCGGTCACGGGAATCGCCACATTTACCTGGTATATGCCGTTCGCCTTCTTCAGTGGCGTCGCGGTTATGTTTTGTGGCACCGTTGTGCAATCCAGTCGAGTGGTTGTGGCTGGTACCGCTGTCGCCGCCTGGACCGTAATAAGTCCTCTCTTGTATTTATGGATGAGTAACCTCACTGTTTAGCCACTTTTATAAGAGCAAACCCGCCCTGCGGTCCTATTTGGACCGGCGAGGCGGGTTATGTTGTTTTCTGAAGCTGAAAAGTGGCCAGATTTAGTCGTCCGGGAGCCGGAAACCGGCACCAACACCATCTTTCGCATCAATATCGTGACGCACTGCCTCAAAATTCGTGGAAATCGTCGGCATGTGGGCCGAGCCCTGCCATGGGGTGCGGCAAGACAGGTTATGATCCGGCAATACGCCACCGGACACCATGCCCACCAGACGATCGCCTTCCATCACGGGTGCACCGGAGTCACCGGCCATGGCACATACTTGCGATACGTTACGGCCTTCGTCAGCTACCCACACATGACCACAGGTGGTACCGCTAGCGACACCGGTCTTGCACACGCGCTTCCACTGACCAGGGGTTTCCCCACCAACATGGTTGACGGTCACATTGTTATAGTGGCGGCTCACCCGAGCATTCGAATCCAATTCGATGACCGAGTAATCCAGTTCTTTGTTCGAATTCACAACCGTGCCGGAACGGCCCACCCGCCAAGAATCGGCGGATTTCACCGGATCCCCGGGATTGCCGCAATGCCCAGCAGTGATGGCAACCTTGCGGCCTTGCTTGTCGTAGCCGGTGGCGGCAATGGTGCACAATTGATTCTCGCCGACATATACCGGAGTGGATGGGCCATACAGGGAATTGCCCTCCCGCTCGGTAAATACGGACGCCAATGGGGTATCTGGCTGGTCAAACCAGGAACCAGGCACCCGATGCAGCACTCGCTTTGCAGCGAACCGTTGCGCCATAAACTTGGAGAACGGATCATACTGCCAGTGATAGTTCGGGCCATCAATGATGGCCGATAATCCTTCCCCACTTCCTTATACGGCTCCCCGGCATAATTCACCCCAACACTAGCCAACTGGGCCACCTGAGACTCAAACTGGGCAATCTGGGCATCAAATTCAGCCACATTGCGGTTAATGTTGGGCCGCTGCATCAGCTTATTCGCCGAATATTCGGTCGAACTGAGCGAACCATCGCGCAGCTTATTGATGTTTTCGAATAATTGGCTCACGCTACTGATTGCCCGTTCCGATGGCGCAGTGGCCTCTTTGATTTGGGCATCAATGTAGCGGCGCACGAGTGGCGGAGTTTCGGTTCGCCCCGGCTCATACTCATCCGAGTCGGCACCGGCTTCGGTATCCTGAGTTTTGTTCTCAGGCTTTTCCGTGTTGACGATGTTTGCCGCGCCACCTAACGCATTCGCGGGCACGCCCGGCACACTCGGCACGGTTGGGGCGTTCGGGGTTTCTGGCGTTACGGCTGTCTCGGGCACGCTTGGCGACGGCGCAGGCTGCTGGGAGCTACCAGTCACCGAATTAATGGCTGACGACAGTTCAGAAGAAATCCGCGGCACTACCTCGGGCATTGCCTGCTCCGGGGGGATATCCTGCGTGAAATTAGGAACAGCTGGGGTCTCCGGGACGGTGGGCACAACCGGCGTGGCAGCCGATAATGAATTCACCGCGGAATCCACAGCCTGCTGCGCATTTTGGGCTGCCTGCTCGGCATTTTGCGCCGCAGCGACTGCCCCATTGGTCACGGCCGGGTCGACAGGGATACCGGCATTCGTCAGTTCTTGAGCCGTCTGTGAAACAACATCAGACGCAGCAGGCGGCTCAAGCGCCCCAGCGCTAGGGATGGTTGTCATCCCTAGCGAGCTCATAAACGCTGCGATGGCAAGGCAGCGAAAGGTGGACTTTTATGCATGAAGCAAAGCCTCTCTCCCATAGAAAAACGGGGGTTAATTGTTAAGCTGTGGCTATCATGCCATGGAATTTAGTTAGTCGGTACCATCTACCCCCATCAGGGTTATGTCAGGGGGTCATTAGAGTGCTACCAGAATACCACCAGAATGCTACCAGGATTCTGACAGGATATTGCCAGAATGCTATCGCAGCGATATGTGTGAGCTAGGGTTATTCGATTTCGATCAGTGCCTGCCCGCCTTGTACGGAATCACCCACGGTGACATGCACCGCAGTCACTACACCAGCATTAGGTGCTGTGATTTCAGTCTCCATTTTCATGGCTTCAAGGATGAGTAATACCTGCCCGGCTTCAATCTCATCCCCCTCGCTGACCAGGATCTTAAATACTGATCCGGCCAGCGGCGCACTGACGGAGTTGGCGGACACACCCTGCACGGATGCGGTAGCAGGCTCCTGATGGCTGGTGGGGGCACCACCCCCAAATACGATCGAACCCAATTGCCGGCGTTCTTCTTCGACCTCAACTTCGACAGCATAGGCAATACCGTTGACGGTCACGGTGAGTTTCATGTGTTTTCCTCTTCTGATATTTCAGTCGTTAATTCTCCAGCATGCGCTGCTGGACCGATTGGCGACCTTGGGCAGCCCAAGTACGGTGCCGCAGGTAGTGCACCGCCTTCACCTTGCCCTTATTCCCCATAAACGCACTGACCGCTGCCGAAATGGCAATGATGACGTCTTCTGGAATGGAAGCATCGGAGCGTTTGCGTAACTCAGCGATTTCCGCCTCGGCTTGGTCGAGGCGGGTACTGAGTTTTTGGACAAGCTCAACCAGTTCTTGATTGGTTAATTCACTCATGATTTTTCGCCTTGGTGGTGTTTTTTTAGGATGGGGACAGGCCGTGCTTCTTCTTCGGCCGGTGCACCCGCTTATTCGCCAAGATTTCCAGGGCATTTGCAATATGGCGACGGGTATCCGCCGGGTCGATAATGTCATCGACCAAGCCCCGGGATGCGGCCATGAACGGCGTGGAGAAGGTTTCCTTGTACAGGGCGATGAGTTCTTCCCGCTTAGCGGCCGGATCCTCGGCGTCGGCGATTTCCTTACGGAACACCACATTGACGGCGCCTTCGGCACCCATGACGGCAATCTCGGCAGTAGGCCAGGCAAAGACCCGATCCGCACCCAGGTCCTTCGAGCACATGGCCAGGTGGGCACCACCATAGGACTTACGCAATTCCACGGTCACCTTCGGCACCGAGGCCGACGAATAGGCATAGAGCATCTTGGCACCGTGGCGGATAATGCCACCGTGTTCCTGGGCCACACCAGGCATGAAGCCGGGCACGTCCACCAGAGTGACCAGCGGGATGTTGAAGGCGTTACAGAAGCGGATAAACTGCGATCCCTTGTCAGAGGAGTCAATATCCAGCACACCGGACATGACGTTGGGCTGGTTAGCGATTACACCAACGGTACGACCCACGATACGACCGAAGCCCACCACAATATTGCGGGCAAAACCAGCCTGGACTTCGAGGAAATCTCCACGGTCCACAATGCGGGTAATGATTTCCCGAACATCGTAGCCCTTCTTGCCTTCGACAGGAACGATGTCACGCAACTCGAAATCGGGTTCCACCACTGGATCAGGGTCCACCACCGGTGGCTCCTCCGTGTTGTTTTGCGGCAGGAAGCTCAGCAGTTTTTGGGCAATCAAGATTGCTTGTTCGTCATCATCGGCAATGAAGTGGATGTTGCCGGACTTGGCCATGTGGGCATCAGCTCCGCCAAGCTGTTCGGTGGTGACTTCTTCACCGGTGACCGACTTAATCACGCCGGGGCCAGTGATGAACATATTGGCCTGCCGGGTTTGGATAATGAAGTCGGTGAGGGCCGGTGAATAGGCGGCACCCCCGGCGCAGGGGCCGGCAATGATGGAAATCTGGGGAACCAGACCAGATAGCAGCACATTGTGGTAGAACACCTTGCCGTAACCGGACAGGGAGTCAATGCCTTCCTGCACGCGGGCTCCACCGGAGTCATTAATGAAGACGAATGGCGTACCAGTCGTGGCAGATGCATCCATCATGGCCGCAACTTTGTTCGATTGGGTTTCGCCGGCGGAACCACCCATAACGGTGAAGTCTTGGGAGGCAATGTGTAGCGGGCGGCCGAAAACGGCACCAGATCCGGTTACCACACCATCGGCGGGCGCATCAGCTTTGTCCATGCCGAAATGGGTGGTGCGGTGTTTAGCAAACATGCCGGTTTCAAAGAACGTATCTTCGTCGACAAGCAAATCGATGCGTTCACGTGCGGTGAGCTTGCCTTTGGCGTGTTGTTTTTCAATTTTGTCTTCGCCGCCGCCTAATTCAACCTTATGGCGGGCTTCGGCCAATTGTTCGAGACGCTGCTCCATGGTTGGGTCATTAGCCATGATCTCTCCTTATTACTTCGACGTTATTCGGCTGGCTCGACGTGAACGGTTTGGGTGCGGCCACCAACGCTAACCTTTGTAGGTGATGGGCTCTAGCACGGGTTCGTTCTCCCGCTTCTTTTGCTTGCTGGGATCTACGCCCACATTCTTCGGCCCATCGGGGCGGGTCTTGAAGAAGCCCGGTGCCACGTTGGGGAAGAGTGCATTGGTGAGCACGTCTTCGTCGGTGCCGTCAAAGCCTTCCAACTTCTCGGCGTCGGAAACCAGGGTGTCCCATTCGGGTTCTAGCAGGTCAGCAGGACGAACGGTGATCTGCTGTTTCTTGGTTTGTTTTTCTGCTTGCTTGATGAGCTCAGGGTCGCGCTCACCAATGCATTCGCCGTAATAGCCCAACATAAGGTCGGCGAATTCAGCGGTCATGACCTTGTAGGAACCCATGAGCACGTTAAACACCGCTTGGGTACCCACGATTTGCGAGGATGGCGTCACGAGCGGCGGGTAACCAGCAGCGGCACGAACCCGCGGCACTTCTTCCATCACTTCGTCAATGCGATCACCGGCACCTTGGGCTTGGAGCTGGGATTCCATATTGGACAGCATGCCGCCGGGGATTTGCGACAGGAAGATATTGGTATCGACCAGGGTTTTTGATTCGAATTCGCGGTATTTCGGGCGAATCGTCTTGAAGTGGTCACGGATCTTAATCAGGCGATCCATGTCCAGGTCGGCGGTATAACCGGTGCCTTCCAGCATTTCCACAAGGGATTCCGTGGGGTTGTGACCAGGGCCAAGCGACAGCGAAGAGATGGCGGTATCGACCACATCGGCGCCAGCTTCGATAGCCTTCATAAGCGTGACTAAGGTAACACCGGTGGTGGAGTGGCAGTGCACGTTAATTTGTACGTCATCGCCGTAGGCGTCTTTAACGCCACGAATAATGTCGTAGGCAGGTTGCGGTTTCAGCAGTGCTGCCATGTCTTTGAGGGCAATGGAGTCTGCCCCCATATCGAGGAGTTGTCCGGCTAATTTAATGTAGCCATCAACATCGTGTAGGGGGGATACGGTGTAGCAGATGGTGCCTTGAGCGTGACCCTCGACTTTCTTCACCGCGGTCATGGCCCGTTCTAGGTTGCGCGGATCGTTGAGTGCATCGAAAACGCGGAACACATCCATGCCGTTTTCCTTGGATTTTTCAACGAACTTATCGACAACCATGTCTTCATAGTGACGGTAGCCCAGAAGGTTTTGGCCGCGGAGCAGCATTTGCAGCCGAGAATTGGGCATGAGCTCCCGGAAAGTGCGTAGTCGCTTCCACGGGTCTTCGTTAAGGAAGCGAATGCAGGCGTCGAAGGTGGCGCCGCCCCAACATTCCACCGACCAAAAGCCGGCCTTATCGATATCATCGCAGGCAGCAACCATGTCTTCCAAGGCCATGCGGGTGGCAAATAGACTTTGGTGCGCATCTCGAAGAGCTACTTCGGTAACTCCAATTTTTCGTGGACTCATAGCTTTGACACTATTGCAAAATCTTCGGTCACGCTTGGTGTTTTTCAGTTCATGTCGGCCCGAAAGCAAAAATATTTTCGTTAAAAAATGTGGGTTTTTGTCCGACCAAACACTTTGTGCTGTTCAGGGCACTGAACACTATTCTATTGGTAACTATCTTGAAAACAGCCTCCCCCCATTTTAGTGAAAAATATCGCATTTTTATACTGAAACTTGTCTCCATTAAGAGGAAAAAGTGGGCATATTTTCCGCTTTTCGACGCCTAACGCAGGCGTTGACACTCCCCCACCACTGTCACTTGCCGCTCCCTGTAGGTCACCGGAAAATTCGACATGGGGTGGGTAATGATATCTACCCCATGCCGAACCGGTGGAAAACCTTATGACCGGTTTCCCGAAAACCAATACCATCGAACACAATGTCGATTATCTATAGATGCGCCCCTACTGTTGCGGGATTCCCGGCAGGTTCACCCCAAGGTTTTTGAGTGCCGGACCACCGAACTGCATGATCGCGGCAACAATGGCACCCACACCCAAGACGCCGAGAATCACAGCGATAATGCCTCGCGCACCGGAATCTGTACCAGAGCTCTGACCACTCTTCTCTGGGTCCTTGGTGGTTTCTCCTCTTTATTGGGAATCCCCTTGATGTTCGCCCCTAAGTGATTGCGAAACTCGATAGCAACAAGATCGATGTTATTTCTTAGCTGTATTAACTCTTGCAATCCCATCGTAGGGAGTTTCTGTTTCTCCAGCTCGACATTTGTCTTGAGCATTCGCATCAAGCCAACATCGTTTTTTTACGCTATCGGTTTGCTCTTTCTTTTCCGCGATAGCAAGCGTTTCGTCAATTTCTTTCAGAAATGCATCAAATCTTTGGGAAGCTTCCTGCCGAACCTTTGCCACATCAGCTTCGGAAACACCGCCATTGGCCACTTTCCGGTTCACTACACTAACACCATAGTCCAATTCTGCAACCCCAGCCGCCACACTATAAAGACGATCTAGGTCATGAGTCGTTGAAGCCTCATTTTTATAACGAAGTGCTTCTTGTTTCACCAGTGCGGCATTCTGGGCATCCTCATCAAGCCCTTTTGCCTTGGCACTAGCAATCGTGTCATCAGCAACTCTAATGATTTCGTCCAAGCGAGTTAGAATCCACTTTCGCATCTCGCTTACTTCGTTGGCATTGGAAACATCTTGTCGTTTGACAATGTTTTGAGCATCATTGGTAGGATTTCCCTGATCATTAGTTGCACCTTGATCGGTGGTGCCCTGGTTGGTCTCTTCCTGACCTGTCGCATCGACTGTATCGACCTGATCTACCGCTCCCTGATCGGTAGGCGTCTGATTATCAGTGGTATCGGCGACCGCCGGTGGATTGGTCGCTTCTTCGGCAAAAACAGCGGTAGGGGCAACAGCACTCATGCCGGTAAAAGTCACAGAGGTGGCAATAGCCAGAGCAGAAAAACGGAGCGCACGCTTCATAAGAAGACTCAATAGAAAGGTAAAGTGTTCAACAAGAATGGGTGGCTTGCATTAAGCTCTCCCGCAGAGAAATTTACTGCAAATAATCTTGCAAAATCCAGATCAATTCTTGCGCTTACCCCCACAAAATCGTTTTTAGCAGCAATTATGCCAAGCAGGCACCTAATAAATATGGTCACTGATCACATAATATGTAGATTAATTTCTACTTTAATTCATTAGATTTGGGTTCTACGGAAATATGTATTTTCCGTCTTCAGGGCGTCGACAAGCAGGCAAAAGCCTCCGGCGGTATAGACCGGAGGCTCATTGATTATCGGGACTTATAGCCCAGGCAGGTTAATGCCAAAGCTCTTCAGCGCTGGGTCGGCAAATTGCACGATAGCGGCGGCAATAGCACCCAAGCCCAAAACACCGAGGAGCACAGCAATGATGGTCTTCACCTTCGAATTGTCAGAAGACTTGCTTTGATCCTGCTTTTGGTCATCGGGAACCGTGTCAATGGTTGCACGAACCTTACGGAATTCATCCCGCGCATCATTGAGATACGTTGCGAGTTCATTCAAGGTAGTCATGGAGGTAATCCCCGGAATGGCCTTCTTGGCTTTTTCGGCCTCGGCCTTGGCAGTTTCGGCTTGTGTGACGAGTTCTTTCAGCGTATCGGTTTGCTGCTTCTTCTTGGCAACCTTCAACGCTTCATCAATGTCACGAAGGAACGCATCGGCGGCCTCATCTGCGGCTTTCCGTGTCTTCGCCAGGTCTTCCGGGCTGGTTACTTCACTGATATCCATTTTTGCACGATCAGCCTGGTATTTCGCAGCGTCAGCCCGCTTCATAAGCTCCATCAGGCCCGGCTCATCGTTGGTGGTTGGCAGTGCCTTTTTTTGATTGCTTCGGCCTCGGCCTTGGCTTTTTCGGCGCTCTTGACAAAGTCTTTTACAAGCTCTGGCTCCTTGCGCTTATCTGCTGCAGTGATAGCCTCATCAGCTGTTTTGATGGCACTATCGGCAAGAGATGTGATGGTTTCTTTCACATTATCATAATTGTTTTTACCATCAGCAGCAGGGGCACCATTATTGTTACCGGTGGCCGGATTCCCTGATCCTCCTTGGTGACATCGGCTGCCTGTTCAACAGCCGCGGGAGGGGGTTTGGGCATCTTCAGCGGTGGCAACAGTCATGCTGGAAACAGTCAGAGAGGTGGCAACAGTCAGCGCAGCAAGACGAGACATGCGTTTCATTAGAAAACTCCAAAATATAGCAAAGTTGACTCTTAAGAAAAAGGAATTTTGACTAAATTCCTCGCTAAATAAAACTACCCATATGCTCCATTAAGTATCCCCATTTAATTAAAATTACCCCTCGAACAGAGTCTACCTGGGTCTTTGCCACATAATAATTGTAAGAAACCACCCCCTAGTTTTTGAGTAGCATAGTTTCTGCAGGTTGATATTGTCCGTTATCTCCGCTCATCCTGTTAAGACGTAGGGGCATAGATCCCCTTCCAAGAATCAATCATGGACAGACATAACAAGCCCCCGACCAAAATTTGGCCAGGGGTTATGATTCAGGATCGCAGGCTTTAGAACTTCGGCAGTTCAATACCCAGGTTCTTGAGTGCTGGTCCTGCGAACTGGAAGATGGCTGCCACAAGTGCACCCACACCCAACACGCCGAGGACTACAGCAAGGGCGGTACGTACGTTCTTGTTTTCCGAGCTAATGTTGCTCGACCCCTTCTTGTCGGCAACCTTGTCAATTACTTGCTTTTGCTCTGCCACCGTAGCCTTGGCCTTATCAGCCTTGTCCTTCTGGGCGTTCAGAGCAGCAACAGTCTTGGCCTCGGAAATCTCTTTCTTCAGGGCTCCAAGATTAGTCTTGAGCGTCTCAAGTTCCTTGACTGCAGCCTTCAGCGAATCGGTTTGTTCCTTCTTCTTGGCTGTAGCAAGTGCTTCGTCAGCTGCCTTGATGGCCTCATCGACTGCTTTGGTGGCAGCGTCTTTAGCTGCGGTGATGTCTTTGTCGCTATCGGTCTTCTTATCAGCAAGCTTAGCGATTGCATCCTTAGCTGCTTGGGCATCAGTCTTGGCCTTGTCTACCACCTTCTGCTGGGCATTGACTTCCTCAGCATTCGTAGCAGCCTCGATCTTCGGCTTTGCCTCCTGCGCAGCCTTCTTGGCGGCATTGGCCTTATCAACATGCTCCTTAGCAGCAGCAGTGTCCTTCTTAGCAGCAGCTGCAACTGCTTCTTCGGCTACCTTGATAGCCTCATCCGCAGCCTTGCTGGCGGCCTGCTTAGCCGCAGCCAGATCCTCGGCAGGCTTCTTATCAGCAAGCTTTAGCGATTGCATCCCTTAGCTGCTTGGGCATCAGTCTTGGCCTTGTCTACCACCTTCTGCTGGGCATTGACTTCCTCAGCATTCGTAGCAGCCTCGATCTTCGACTTGGCCTCCTGCGCAGCTTTCTTGGCGGCATTGGCCTTATCAACATGCTCCTTAGCAGCAGCAGTGTCCTTCTTAGCAGCAGCTGCAACTGCTTCTTCGGCTACCTTGATAGCCTCATCCGCAGCCTTGCTGGCGGCCTGCTTAGCCGCGGCCAGATCCTCGGCGGTCTTGTTTGCGGCATTCTCAATCACGGTCTTCAGCTGGGTGAGCTCGGTCTTTTTCGCTTCAATCTGAGTCTTGATTTCTGTCACACCAGCAACATCAGTTTTTCGCTTCGATCTGCCCCTTTAATTGCTCGACAGCAGATCGGATAGGTTCAATTTTCACAACTGCGTCCTTTACTTCAGCAGTTTGTTCCTTGGTCTTCGCAAGATCACTCAGTTCTTTAGCTGAGGTAAGAACAGCGTCAGCAGCTTCGGTAGCAGCCTTTTTAGCATCCTTCAGTGCATCATTTGTGGGAGCACCCTGGGCATTTTTGAGCATTGTTGGCAGAAGTTTGATCGTCATTGGCGGCAAAAGCGTTGGGGGCAGTCAAGCCACCGAAAGTCAACGAAGCAATGACAGCGAGCGCGGAGAGGCGAGATGCGCGTTTCATAATAAAAATCCAATCGAAAATTGGGAAGATATATAGGGAAAAAGTAGCTTTAGTTAAGCTCCTCATGAACTGAATTTACTCAGGAATCCCAACCCGGTCTAGCCCCAGCTTCACTTTACCCCCATAGATCGTCATTTACCTGGCATTTTGAGTTATTAAGAAGTGCTAAGCATTACCCCCGATAGTTTTGAGTAGCATAGTTTCTATCTATTAAAGATTCTCTTAGAATCTGCTACCCACGTGCAAAATCCCGCCTCTTGTATGCACAAGAAAGCGGGATTTTAATGTGTTACTTCATTTCAGACATGTCCATATACCCACGGGAGAACGTCGAAAAGCTTAGCTAGCTTAACTTTTTAATGTCACCGGCAAATATATGGGCCACTGGTTGCTTCCATTACTGGTCGCATAAGAGTGCATCCCACGTCTTCAGAAAGGGCAATGGGAGCATAGACAGACAAGGCAGCAACAGCAAGCGACCCCCAAAACGCTTGGTTCTCCAAGCCTTGTGCGGATGCTGCGGATGCCGGAGATACTGATGTGACAGCCAACGCAGTGCAAACAGCAACAACCGCAACCTTAGTGCGACGCTTCATAGTGGAAAACATAATGACTCCTTAAATCATCAAAACTACATGACTGCACGCGTGCAGAAATCCGGACCACTGGTTGCCGCAACGAGCGGCTTAGCATAGGCACATGCCAACAATGTTGCAGTCATAACCGGGAATGCTACAGACATAAGAGCGGACCCATAAACCGTATCCTCCACATCTTTACTGAGGCTTGCTGCAGATGCTGGGGATACTGACGTGACGGCCAGTGCAGTACAAACAGTAATAACTGCAACCTTGGTATGACGCTTCATAGTGGAAAACATAATGACTCCTCATAATATCGGATAGCAAATATCCTGCCGATATGAGCGATGATACCTATTGCATATATTGCCAATTATGTAATTTGTCATTTACGGCCACAATTACCCCCATATGGAAATGGCCAATATTTATGTGTTTTACTATAAAATATAGGTTGAATAGGGAATACTCCTCACCGGCTAATCAAACTTTGAAAACCAATCTCGATCGACCATGGGTTGAAGCTGAACACCAGAATCTCCATCATCACGGATAAGATCAGCAAGTTTATCCCCATTAATAAGATCAACCGTGGGGGCAGCACTAATAGCAGCCTTTCGAGCAGCCTTAGAAAACCCACCGAGCGTGACCAGAATGGCACGTTCAGCCCCTTTCATCTGAGCATCACGTTGAAATAATGCCACCGTTTCCCTGCCAATAGTCTTCCCTTGGGGGAGCATAGCGTTTAACTTGAACCGCAACTCGCGAAGACAGCACCAGGCTTAACGGCGCTGTGCCAATCGCATCAATGCCTTCGTCTCCTGGGCCACCAACATGTTGGAGCTGCAGACCATAACGGCGCAGTAGATAGATCACAAACCTCTCGAAACCTTCAGGGGAAAGTTCGTGTAATCGCGCAAGGAGCTGATCTTTCCAATCATATTTCTGAGCAATACTATCGTCTGATTCGTCAGAATCATCTTCGATAACGAGAACCTTAGGGGTGGGAGTTTTTCATCATTAGAGATTGACCACTAGGAACTTGCGGAACGTCGGCAATTTGTTCAACAGAATCTATGCCCTGCTTACTACCTGTTTTATTGTGCTGACGCCTATATTCACGATTATATTCGCTGTCAAGATTAGAAATAAGTTCTGAAGCCTCAGGTTCAGACAACCCCAATACGTTTGAACCTTCAGCTGTGATGAGATACATGCCTCTTGATGGGTTTTCCAACCAACCAAATCTTTTTGCCTTTAGAGCGCGCCCAACCAATTCTATGGAGGAAAAATCGACTTGTTCGGCTTCTTAGGATACCTAATTTCTGCCAACTCTTCACCATTAGGATACGTATTGACGATGGTCTCAGTGATCTCTGAAATATGGGCAGATCCGCCCAATTCTATGACTACACGCAGTGTTGGAACAATCAAATCAAGGTGCGTAGGCATATCAACATTATCTGTTCGACCATGATTATTAGGATTATTATCACTCATGCGCATCATTATTCCATGATGCAGCTGACATTATGATGCGTCGACATAAGCCTGAGAACCCCAAAGCTCCACTTCCGATCAAGCCTCTTGCCATTCTTCTTTACCTAGATCGGAAGTGGAGCTGAATCTAGCCAAGGCCAATCTCCCACAAATGAGTGCCAGAAACCCTGACAAAACAAGTCCTATTGTTGATAGCAAGCATCAGAGCCTCCGTGAGACATGTTGAAAGCTCCCCTTCCGCACCTAGGTATATAACAGAGTGGAAAAATACCCAGGTTCGCAGCGAAAAGAGGAGCTTTAACTTATTTCGACTGCACTAACGCGACCGTTTTCGAGCAGCTATTCCATAGCTATATGCCGCTGTAAGAACGATGCCGGAGAGCGCAATGGCAAGATACACCCACATATTCTCACTGCTGGTCTGCTCCGTCTTCGGAGGCAATGGGGTATTCTCGGCGGTCAAGACGCTCTTGGTGTCACGACCACTAGTAACGTCGTTCACCCAGTCAGCGGTACCCGCCAGCGTAGTAATTGCCGCGCTAGGTGAAGGCAAATCTGGATCACCATTAGCAGTTCCCGCGGTGGCAAGACCGGCAAGCTTACCGTTCACGAAGAATGGGCCGCCCGAATCGCCACCCTGCATGCCTGCACCGGAAAGCGAATGCGCATCAAGGATAGTACTGGCCATCGACATCATGGCGGCATCAGCAGGAACATTCTCGCCCTCAGCCGACACTGCGGGAGTACCAGGGACAGCTACGCTCTCACCGCCGGCAGCTGCTGGAGGGATCACTGCGTTCTCACCATCGACGGGTGGTGCGGCAGGGGCGGTGACGCTCTCACCATCCGTGGGCGCAGTGGGTGCAGTAGGCGCAGTGGGGCCAGTGGGAGCGCCACCAAGACGTTCTTTCACCTCCATTTTTGTCATCGGCAATTGCCCCCGACGAGCCATGGAAGAACTACTGCTCCAGCCATAAAGCGTTCCCACCTGGCCTACCTGGGGTTCTTCCTGGGCAAGAGTCGCTGGTTGGATGGAAGTAACCTTACGGGTGAGGTGGAGCAAGCCTGCGTCAGAATGTGGGGAAAGTGCCCAGGAATCCACGTCATACACCTCTTGACCTAGCCGAACCTGGGTTCCTTCGTTGTTGACGGATTCAAGACAATGACGTGCAGTGAGCACCCACTGGTCTGAAACCAAGGTGCCGGTGCAATCACCAAAATCACCCACACGACCAATCTTGAGCGAAGCCACAGTGCGGCTTTCTGGGGTATCAGCGGCAGCTTCTCCGTGCTCCAGGGCGCTTGCTGGAATTGTGGACAACGTAATGATTCCGGTGGCGAGAAGAGCTGCGCCTAGTTTCTTGAATTTCATTTTTAAGCCTTCTTTCCTTCTGCTGGCACGATGACTTTAATAGCTTTGGAAACAAGCAACTCAAAAGGTCCTTGACCCACAAACTTCTTCCAGAGGCTGGCAATGAAAAGGAAGAAAAACACGAATCCCAATGCCCACATAGTGGACTGCAACGCTACGTTCTGTTGCCAATAGTAGGCAGTAAGCACATGCAAAATGTAAACGGTGAGCGACATTGAGCCCCAGAGCAGCAAACGGGTAGACCAACGTCGGAATACGCTTGCCGACGATTAAGCACATGTGGAGAACAATTGCAGCGACTGCAACCGAGAGGATGATTTCGCCCGCAACACCAGTGTGTCCGGTAAAGCGCAACCAACCTGGTACGTTTGGATCAAAACGGAAATACAAGCCAACTACAGCAATGACGAGGCTGACACCTGTCACTGCCCAGTGCATGATGTTGGCGCGATGATGGGTGTTGCTCACATAGATTTCGTAAAGAAGCATTCCGCCAATGAAGTAGGCGATCCACGCCACCAAGGGGTAAACCTGTGGCAGAGTCTGTGGCGCATACATCACTGTCGCCGCAACAGTAGCGATAAGGAAAAGCGCAACTTTCCACCAGAAGTTGAGTAGGGGAACCCAGGAAACAATCACCATGGTAAGGCCCATGGCTACAAGCACGATTTGGATCTCGCCACCTACTGGTAACAAGGCAAGACCGAGCAGCATTATTATGCATCCCCGAGCCACCAGCCGCATGAAGGTGGTCAGAGTGTAGTTCCTTCCGATGATCATCAACGTAATACCAGCGATGACGGCAAACAAAGATGAAGGCAGCCCGGAAAGGATGACCTTAGTGCTCCACAGCAACGAGGCCATGTGGATAATAATCATGCCAATGATGGCAAGTGAACGGGCTATGTCCAGCCCGACAATGCGCGAAGGTGTAGACGTAGACACCCAGCACTCTCCTTTAAAACTCGATTGAGAAGAAGGAAGCGTACATACCCACCCACAGACTTGGCAAGCGAATGTACTTCCTAACCCTAGTTCTTATAGTGTCCTTATTATTCATATCGCGCGAATCTGGCAAAAAGGCTGAGGGTTTCTCATAGTTACGCTGCATCTTCTCTGTATTTTTACGGATTAACACAAATGAGATTAGCCGACTGTCAGTTCGAATCATATTATGCGTTATTCTTGAATGGTTTTTATACTTGTATCAGAGTGCAATTTTGCTGCTCATACGGCGATTTTTTCATATAACTTGAGGTCAACATTCGCCCAATCAGCAATAGAACTAATAGGCTACCAGTAACCCCAAAATCGAAGAACATGCCTCCGCATTCCTTGAGCTATACGCGACTCAGGGTCGCACCTTTACTACTTGGGGGCGGTTTCGTTTTGTGTGGTGTGTGTCTTGGGGCCGCCCACAGGAGTAGCGCTGGTGGCATAATGGGTGGCTTCACCACTTCCGGGCCGGTTTCCCGGCACCTGGGTAATGAGCGTTTGTTGGAAGGATGCCCCATGTCGTTTCTTGGAAACCCCGATCATGCACACGCCCTGCAGGAATTGATTGCTGCACACCATGATGGTGGATACATCATCCACGTCGATAACGCATACGTCAACGACGAAAATTACACGAGAACCGTTGCCCATATTGGCGATGATCCAGCAGATCATGACATGGTGTTCTGGGAAAAAGACATCCCCAGTAACAGCATTGTGGTAGCAACCCAACCCACCTACCGAGATGACTTCCCAACCACCTACGTTGGCACCTTTGATCAAACCGAATCCGCCATTGCAGCATGCATGAGTATCAAAGACATCAAAGAAGGCCGACGCTGGCTCATCCGACAAGCCACCAACACCCGCAACAGCCTGGAGCAACGAACAGGCTACGCGCGCACTATCATCAGTACGGATACAATCCTGAAGCTGCGAACCCCGAAAAAGATCACTGCTCTTGCCCAACCGGTTGGGCAGTGATCGCGTTATCTTACTACCGCCCCCACTTGGTGTGGGGGCGGTTTTGGTGTGGGTTACCATGTCCGGCTTTCAGCGTAGAGTTGGTCGATGGCGGATGTAGGGATGCGCCATCGCCCGGTGGGGAGTTTGATAGCTCCTTTGATGATTCCTTTTTGGCACCATCTGCGTACGGAGGCGCCGGAGATGTTGCCGGGGAACCTATTGATGAATTCGGAGACAAGGATCCAGTCGTCGGTTTGGTCTGTGGTATCGGGGTTAGAGTTGGTGACGCTCATAGTGAAACTCTTACACAGAAAAACCGGTATTAGCAAGGGATAATTTGAGCCGAAATGGAACGAAATATGTTTTGGTAGAATTTAAAGCATGGAAGAACTTTTTCACACCTCCCCCCGATATACGGCATATGAGGCGATCGGAATTTCCGTTAATCAGTTACTTTTCACCCGGAATATAAAGCGGCAGCGGTTGGGTGAGGCGCTTGGTGTTCAGGGGCAGGCGATTAGTAAAAAGCTGCGGGGGCAGTCGCGGTGGACGATTGAGGAGATTTATGCGATGGCGGAGTTTTTTGATGTTGATCTTATGGATTTGTTGCCGCGGAAGCTTCCTCGGGGATACGAAATTGGGGCCCCTTCTGATAAGGGGCCCCAATTAAACTTGGTAGCGGGGGCTGGATTCGAACCAGCGACCTCTGGGTTATGAGCCCAGCGAGCTACCGAGCTGCTCCACCCGCGATGATTGCTTTTGGAAAAATTATTCCGTGCAACGAAGAATAACTCTACTAATGTCAGTTTGAAAGTGCAAACCCTCCCAGCTTAAAACCAATATTTTGGTTTTAAGCTGGGGTGGAAACCGTGGGATTATTTCCTACTCTTGCTGTTGTGATTGTTGAGTTTTTTGGTACTCTTCCACGGCGCGGTCAAGTTCATCAAGCGCCTTACCGTAGTCTTCGTGAGTACCGTTTCGGGCTTCCTTCACCTTATTGAGTGCATCATTAATACCCTTCACCGCTTCGGCCTCATTCGGGGTGGCGGTAGTTGGGGTAGGCACCTCAGCGGCTTGTTGCTGATTCTCATCTTCTTGGTTCTTAGAGGTTTCCTGCTTCACCTTTTCGATGTCCTGCACCTCATCCAGATCCTGGGCGGCACGCGGATCAATACCCACCTGGGCTAACGCCTCGGACACCGTGGCGGCATAACCAACCTGGCCCTTGTAGGAAACCAATACCCGCAGTAGCTTCGGGAATGCGGATTCTTGGCCTTTGCGTTTGGAATAGATCGGCTCCACATAGAGGATCTCTCCCCCACCAACCGGCAGGGTAAGCAGATTACCGTTCCGCAGATCCGTGGTTTCCTTCCAGAGAGTTTGGTCGCGGGCCACCTGGTCAGAGGAGATCATAGTGTCCTGGGCCTGCTGCGGACCTTGGGTGAGGGTATCAGTTGGCAAAACCCGCACGGTGATCTTACCGTAGTTGTCCGGGTCGGAACTCACCGACATGTGGGCCGCCAAATACTGCCGGTTCAGGCCACGGAATGGCGTAATCAGCTGGAAGGAAGGCTTACCGGTTTCCGGGTCGGCGGCCACCACATAGAAGGGCGGCTGGGCAGCCCGGTTGGCTTCGGCAACCGAGGGGTCGTCAGGCACGGACCAGAACCGGTCGTTTGTGAAGAAGTCCCGGGCATCATTGACGTGGTAGCGGGTGAGAATGCCGCGCTGCACCTTGAACATGTCTTGCGGATAGCGCAGGTGATCCATGAGCTCCTTGGAAATATCCCCCTTGGACTTCACCGTGCCGGGGAACACCCCATCCAGGCCTTCAGCACTGGGTCTTCCTCATCAAACTGGTAGAGGTCAACAGAGCCGTCGTAAGCATCAACCACGGCCTTCACCGAGTTGCGGATATAGCCGATTTCATCGCTGACCAGGGCACGTTGGGTCGACCCAACGTCGCCAGAGGTGTCATTGGTGGCGGCGCTCAAGCTGGTAGGGCTGGCGTACGGGAGACTGTTAAGCGTCGTATAGCCATCAACGATCCACTTGATGCGACCATCAATGACCGCCGGGTAGGTTGTGGAATCGGTAGACAGCCATGGCGCTACTTTATGCACACGTTGCCGCGGATCACGTTCGAACAGGATTTTGGAATTGCTGTTGACGCGCTCGGAAAGAATGAGGTTCATTTCCTGATATCGGGCAGCAAACGCGGCACGGTTGAACACATTTCCGATATCAACGCCGCCCTTACCTTCATAGGTGTATGTGGAGGAATCAGTGTCGTATTCCACAGAGTTGCCGCTTTCGGACCCCACCACGGCGTAGTCTTTCCCGTCACGTGCAGATGCGATCAGTGGACCATAGTAGATGCGCGGCTCGTCCACCACAATGCCGAGCTTCTTGGCATTTCGTCGGTGGTTTGCAGGTCAGAGACGGTAAACACCGGGTAGCCGCCGCGGGCCGATCCCACGTCGCGAGCCACCTCGTCCACCTGGTTGGCACGAGCCGCCACGAATCCATTGCCGTGGGTGTAAACGGTGTGCCGGTTAATCCAGTTTTTTTGGTTTTCCCGCAGCGAATTGGGGTTGATTTCTCGGGCTGCCACCACAAAATCGCGCAGCTCATTATCAATGTTATAGCGGTCCATTGCCAAGGATTCGGGGAACCCATAGAAGTTTTTCAGCTGCTGGAGCTGCGTAAACGTGGGGGAAATAATCTCCGGGTCGAGCAAGCGAATGTTCGATACGGTTGCCACATCGGATGCCACAGCTTCTTTTGTTGCCCCCTTGGCCCCCCAATTTTCCTGGTAGGTTACCTTGTCTTCGGTAAGACCGTAGGCGTAGCGCGTGGATTCAATATTGCGGGAAATATATTCGGATTCCTTTTCCGCCCGGTTGGGCTGCACCGAGAACCGCTCCATCATGGCGGGCCACGCATACCCAATAACCATCGAAGACAGCAGCATGAGCACAGTGGTCATGGCGGGAATCCGCAGGTCTTTCAGCACAATAACGCTGAAGAATGATACCGCCACCAGCGCGGCAATAACCATGAGGATGATCTTGGCCGGTAATACCGCCTTAATATCGGTGTAGGAGGCACCATAGAAGGTTTCATCACGACTCATGAGCAGGTCAAACCGGTCAAGCCAATAGCCCACGGATTTGACGATCATCCATAACCCAGCGGTAACAGCGAGTTGGATGCGCGCATAACGAGAAATAGAACCACGCTGCCCGGCCGCCTGACTGCCAATTATGATATTTCCCAGCAGGTAGTGGCCAATGAGCGCGATGAGGAACGAAATAATGAGCAGGAGTGACAATGTGCTGAGGGTAAGCCGCAGCATGGGCAGCACGAAAGCGTAAAACCCGTAGTCAACACCAAACTGTTGATCGGCCACCCCAAAATCTTGCCGGTTTAAAAAGAGCTGCACAACCCGCCACGATTGCTGCCCGAAGAATCCGGCAATCACCCCGAAAAGCACGGGGAGGAAACGCATAAGACGGATGGTGGAGCGCTCCAAATTTTTCCGGTAGGCAATGAGCTGTGGGCTAGAATCAAAAAAATCGGGTCTCATCACTCTGCCGCCCCTTTTTGGGTGATGGTTGCTGTGATCCACACAGCAGCGGCGGTAATCAAACCAAAGGCGGCAAATAATGCAATTCGGGTGAGGATTACCTTGTTAAATACACTCCGAAAATCTACCTCGCCAAACCAAAGCCAGTCGGTATAAAACCCAATAAAGGTAGGGATAATGGTGCCGAGTATGAAAACAGCCAGCACAATGATGGACACAAGTTTGGGTGGTCGACCGATTTGCGGGGCTGATGGTGTTGAGCCAGTAGCCAACGCCAACTCCTTTTCAATAGAAATTAGTCAAATTCGTTAATCTATGTTTCTGATTTCATGATTATTCAACGACTTGTCACAATAACTCCTTACAATACCGGCATTAACCAAGTAAGTACTAAGAAGGGCTACGCCGCGTCATGAACAATAAACCTTACGCAGGGATTTCCCATGAGCTCTCCCCGCAAGCGCTAAACAAAGCCATGTTAGAGGCCGTCGATTTTGTCGACGCCAAGGGTTGGGACGCCCCACCCACCTTATTTGGGCTGGTCCCTACCGCACTCATCAAGCTTGCTCACGACGTGCTTGACGACGCCCCGCTGACCCTGGTTGTCCAGGAGTTACCCAACAACCTCACCCCGGAATCCGAAGAATTAAGCGACTATATCAGCCGCGTCACCTGGCCTGACGGGGTGGTGGGCGCAATCCTAGCACAAGAAATCCGCTTCCTTGACCCCAACGCCGACGCATCAACACCACCCAGGCCGGCCCGATTATTCTCAGGGGTACTCCGAGACGATATGGCACAACTGACACTGCTGCAATTACGGCCATCCGAAACGGATCCGCAGGCACCTAGTCGCCGGGAACTCCGGGGCGGGCCGGGTGTCGCATCAGGTGTAATTGCGGCGCTTCAGGCTACGTTTGAGTAGAATAATAGCGCTTGGATATGGAGGTTATGATGGGAAAATATGTCCGGCCATCCCAGATCACTCAGGTCGCACGATGGACTGGTAGGTCATTGGCCGTATTATTCACCACAATTGCGTTATCGGCATGCACGAACGACAATGCTGGGACGGGCACCAATATGCCACCCAGTGTCACACCGGTAACATCACCACTGGAGTCCTCGCTGCCACGGGATACCAGTTCAGCGCCAGCATCATCGACGAAACACACCGGGGCAAAATCGGAAAAAAATCTGGGGAACCAGATGAAACCGTGGCGGAAGCCCGGAAAACATTTGGTTCGCTGGCACCCTCATCGCTCTTTGACGAGTTTGAGGTTTGTACCCCTAATGGTGTGGAAGGATCCTTGGCCTGCTCCGGTAAAGAAGTGGGGCAATTCCAATTCTTTGCCTCGGATTCCAAAGCAGCATCATCGACACAACTATTAACAGGACTGCGAAACTCCCGGGTGATTAAAGACACCGGAAAGCTTGTGGTCGGCTGGTCAACCCTGGGCAGCACCGCAGTCATCACGGTCGTGGATAACGAAAAAGGCCTGGTGATGCAGCAAATGGTGTCCACAGATACCGTGGATCCGACAAAACGGATCTACCAGTTGGGGTTAGCGGACGAATCCGAAACTTCGGAAGTCACGGAAACCACCGAGGAAGAGCAACCTGAACAGTGATCATTCGCAAAGATGAAGGTCGTTCCCGGCCGCATAATTATCCATTTGAGTAATAGCTTCCTCTAGGGTGGCGACGGAAACAATTTTCATAGCACCAAAATCCTTACCTCGAAGGTCAGCACAATTGTCCTTGGGGGCGAGAAACAGTTCCGCATTATCATCGGCGGCGGCCCGGGCCTTATGTTCAATGCCGCCAATATGTCCCACGTTTCCGTCGTCGTCAATAGTGCCGGTACCCACCACATATTTTCCATGGTTCAATTGGCCCGGGGACAGCTTGTCAATGACCGCAAGCGCAAACATCATGCCGGCGGATGGTCCACCCACATCCTCAAGGTTATATTTCACAGTGATATCCCCGGTCGGAACGGTAGTCATGCTAATGCCGAGGAAGGGCAGTTTTTTATCGCTCGGATGCTCGGCAAGGGTAATGGTTTTTTCCTCGGTAGTGCCCCGGTGGCGAACCGTAACGGTAACATCATCACCCGGCTTTTTACTGCGCACAATCTTTTGGGCATGGCCCCCACTCTCAACCTTTTCCCCGGCGATACTGACGATGCGGTCTCCCGCCGAGAGGGAACCGTCGGCAGGCGAATCGGCAACAACCTCCGCGATCTCCACCTCTAACGGTTTTTTGAGATACCGCAATGCCGCAGTCGTCGCCGAGGACTCGGACGACAAAAACGCCTGCTGGTTTAGCTGATTCACCTCCTCCTCAGTCTTATTTTGGGGTATGACCTGATCAATGGGCACCAAATTATCGCTCGTAAGCAGCCACCGGCTAATCGCCTGAACCAGCGTCATATTGGTGCGAACAGACACGGTAGTCATATTGAGGTTACCGCTGGTGTGATCAACATCGGTGCCGGTGATCTGAACAACATCCACATCATTGACTTTGCCCAATGTATTAAACATGGGCCCCGGCCCCTCAGCCGCATACGGCACGGTCAGCGCTATATTTGTGCCAGGAATATGGTCCAAATTCACCAAAGCAGCCAGGGCAAAAACCGGGATAGCACCAAAGGTAAGGGTTGTAAAACGTCGATTCACGGTACTTAAGCGTACCGTAGGGATTTGACAAAACTAGGTATCTCACCAGCCCTCAACAGTATGTGTTTTCAACTGCAATGCTCCCTATCACGTGTGGTAGCTCACGTGTTCGCTATAAGCGTTGTGGTTTTATGGCATTTTCGTGGTAACAGTAGGTAGCGTGTGAGGCATGGCGAATAGTAATTTTGGTTTTAATTTTGGTTTCGGCAAACGCGACGACGGCAACGACGATAACGACTTTAGCGGGGGCATAGGAGATTTTCTTAACGATCTCGGACAAATGCTGTCCGGTTTAGGCTCATCAATGAATAGCTCCGACGGGGAATCCGTGAACTATTCCATGACGGAGCGCATTGCCCGCCAACAAATCGGTGCCCAAGATGGCCCCATAACCAACACCGACCAGCAGCAAGTACAAGATGCGGTACGGATCGTAGAATTATGGCTTGACGACGCCACCTACCTGCCGGCATCGGAAAATAAAGTCGTCGCCTGGAACGCCACCGACTGGCTCACCAATACCCTACCGGCGTGGAAACGCATGATTAACCCAGTAGTGGCCCAAATGAACGAGGCACGGTTAAGCGGACTACCGGAGGAAGTACGGGACGCCATTGGGCCAATCATTGGCATATTTAGCTCAATGTCCTCGGCAAATTTCGGGGCACAATTAGGCAACGCCCAGGGCGATTTAGCCACCCAATCCCTATCCGGCTCCGACTTCGGAATCCAAGTAGCCCCCGAACACACCACCGCACTGCTACCGCACTCCGTCAACCACATCGCGCGCGAAATAGCGGTATCACCCCAAGACGTGCTCATGTATCTAGCGGCACGAGAAGCCGCACGGCAACGACTCTTCCGACATGTGCACTGGCTCAGCGAACGCCTCGTATCCTCAGTGGAGGAATACGCAGCCGGCCTGGAATTGGATAACTCCGCCATGGAAGAAGCCATGCGGAACATCAACCTTGAGTCGCAAGACCCGGCAGCAATCCAAGACGCCCTCAACCAAATGCAGGGCATGGATCTAGAACCAAAAATCCGGTCCCGCAACACCGGCGCCACAACCCGGCTGGAAACCCTCTTAGCCCTGGTCGAAGGCTGGGTGGAACTCGTGGTCACAAACGCGCTCGGCGACCGAGTGCCGGCCACGGCAGCGCTCAACGAAGCATGGCAACGCCGCCGACGCACTGGTGGCTCCGCCGAAAAAGCATTCGCCCTCAGTGGTCGGCATTGAATTCGCTGCCCCGAAAGTAAGCGAAGCGAAAGAACTATGGAAACGCGTGACTGTGGCCGTCGGCGAGGAACGCCGCGATAAAAGTATGGGACCACCCCGATTTCCTGCCGCTCGCCGAACACCTGGACAATTCCGCCGAATTCATCGACTCCCTGCTTGATGACGCCGACACCGCCAACTTCGACCCCATCGCCGAAATCACCGCCCTGGAAGAAAATGCTGGCCCAAAAATCCGAGGAGGAACAAGCCGAACAGAAAAGAATGGCCCAAGCCGAAGGATCAAAAACCCGAGGATAACCAGGACAAGAAATCGGACGATTCCGACAAATAACTCCTAATTATTCCTCGGCAACAGTCATCCGGCCCCACGCTCCAAAAACCCCTTGGCTCGTTCGGCGCGGGGCGCCTTGTCCGCCCACGACCAAAAATCGGCGGAATGCCCATCGTGGATAAACGTGTGGGTGAGCTCATGCACCAACACCGAATCCAACACATAATCGGGTACGTTCCGCAACCGGTGGGAAATCCGAATATCCCCCGTGGCCGGCGAACACGAACCCCACCGCTGACTCTGGTTCGTGACCCACCTGACGGTACCAATGGTGGCTCGACCATCAAGAACCGTCCGGTTCAGCACCTGGGCACGCCGGGCCAAATCGGCATCAGTCCGGGCGGTGGCGGTGGTTTTTCGATTGATCTTTGCAACAATGTCGTCAACAAGCTGCGCTTCCTCGTGCGGCAATAGGTTCGCTGGAACGCGCACCTGAATGCGCCCATCAACAATTCGGCCGGCAGCAGTGCGGGTGCGGCGGGCGGAACGAATGATCTCAACATCAAACGTGTTTGGTACGGCAGCCATGGTGTCTCATTCTAATTCATGACATGGTAGAACCATGCCGGGGAAAACCAATCATCAGCAGCCATCGCCCAACCCTGCGGCGCTTCCCGGCATCGACCCGCCCAGCCTTGACCTTGCCGAGCCACAGGAACCCGACACGGCCCCACTCACCGCCGGCGAAATACTCAAAGCCGCCCCGGCGCGGCATGGTGACAAGCACCTGGTGGTATTGAGCTCCTCCGCACATATTATTCGCCGACCAAACGTGGGTATTCAGTGCGGTGCTGATGCCACAACCGCTGGGGTGTTTGAGGTCCAGGGGCCGCCGCAGCGCCTGCTTGTGCCGATTCTCATGTCGTGCATTAATCCGGTCAGCGTGGATGTTTTGCATCGTCGGGTGGAGATGACGGGTCTTTCCGCAATCAAAGCCCGCCTGCTCATTGATGATTTGCTGAATCATGGCGTGCTGGTGCCGTTCGAACACATGGTTGTTGCGGTGATTGGCAGGTGTTCGCTTGCGGCAACGGTTGTTCGCCTGTTGGGGGAGCTTGGTGTGGTGGTGCGGCAACCGCGACGGGGCGAGTCTGAGGAGCGGTTTCTTGCCCAAATCCCTAAGGAGTTGTTGGTGATTCCGGTGGGCAAGGTCGGGTATGGCAAAAAGCATTTGCCGCAGATTGGGCAGGTGGGATGATGTGATTCCCGCTACCATTATTGATTCTTCCGGGGTTATTGGGCCGATTCGGGTGCGGGGTGAGGGGGCGTGTTTGCAGTGCGCCGAGTTGTATCGGATTTCTGCGGATCCGCAGTGGCGGACTGTTACTAAGGATTTGCCGCTGAATCCTCGGCATAATCCGGTTGTGGAGTATGCGACGGCCGCCCGGTTGGCGGCGTTATTGATGCCGCGGTATCCGGCGCCGGGGGTGGTGAATGCGTCGTATGCGCCGGGGGTGTGTATTGAGGTGAATCCGTTTGCGGGTACTGCGGTAGAAACTGTTGTTCGAACGCATCCGATTTGCCCGGTGTGTTGGGAGAATCGGTCATGATACGAACGTAGTCGTTGTTGTTGGTCATTCCTCATCGTCGTCGAGGAATTGGGCGACGGTTTCTAGTAGGTCTTGCCCGTAGCGTTCGACTTTGACTTGACCAATGCCGTTGATTTTGAGCAGTTCGGCGGTGTTGGTGGGGAGGGCTTCGGCGATGGCTTGGAGGGTGGCGTCGGAGAACACGATGTAGGCGGGGATGTTGTTGGTTTTTGCCACGCCGGCCCGCCAGACGCGGAGGGTTTCGAAGATTTGTGGGTCCGCGTCGGAGGGGCAGTTGTTGCATCTTCCGAGGATTCTTTCGGGCATGTCGACGAGTGGGCTGCCGCAGACCTTGCATCGGGCGGGGCGCCGGTGTCGTTTGGCTGGTTTAGCGGTGGTGATTTTGTTGGTGTCGGGGATGATGTCGTCGAGGAATCGGGTGCGTTTGCGGCTGTGCCGGCCGCCTTCTTGGCGGGCTGCCGACCAGGAGTGGAAGAGGTGTTTTTCGTGCCCGGGTAACGCCGACGTAGAAGAGCCGTCGTTCTTCTTCGATGGCGGCGACGCCGGCTTTGATGGCGTGGGTGATGGGGAGGCTGCCGTCTGTGAGGCCGACTAGGAACACGGCGTCCCATTCCAGGCCTTTGGCCGCGTGGAGGGATGCGAGGGTGACGCCTTGCATGGTGGGGGGGTGTTTATTGGTGTCGCGTTGGTGAAGTTGGTGCAGGAGCCCAATGAGGTTGAGGTCGGGGTGGCTTTGCCCTAGTTCTTTGCTGAGTTCGACGAGTGCTTGGAGGCTTTGCCAGCGTTCGCGGGCTTGGGCGCCTTCGGGCTCTTGTGGGGTGAGGCCGATGGGGGCGAGGGCGGATTCGACGAGTTCGTGTACGCGGGGCCGATGAGGTCGGGTGGTTGGTGTGCTTCCAGCTGTGAGAGTCGAATGAGTGTGCTAATTGCTTGGCGGATTTCTGGCCGTTTGAAGAATTCTTCGCCGCCCCGCACTTGGTAGACGATGCCGGCGTCGGCGAGGGCTTGTTCTGAATGGGGCGGATTGGGCGTTGATGCGGTAGAGGACCGCGATTTCGGCCGGGGGTACCCCCTGTTCGATGAGGTGTTTGATGTGTCCGGCGACAGCTCGGGCTTCGGCAGGTTCATCGTCATAGCCTGCGAAGACGGGTGCTGGGCCGGCGGGGAGCATGCCGCGGAGTTGGAGTTTTGTGCCGGAAACCCGGCCGGTTGCTTGGCTGATGATGGTGTTGGCTAGATCGGTGATTTGCGGTGTGGATCGGTAGTCACGTTGCAGCTTTACGACGGTGGCGTGTGGGTAGGTGCGGGAGAAGTCGAGGAGAAATTCGGGGCTGGCACCGGTGAAGGAGTAGATGGTTTGGTTTGCGTCGCCGACGACGGTGATGTCGTCTCGGTTGCCCAGCCATGCGGAGAGGACTCGTTGTTGGAGGGGGGTAACGTCTTGGTATTCGTCGACGACGAAGGTGCAGTATTGGGCCCGGAATTCTTCGGCGATGGCGGTGGAGTTTTCGATGGCCCCGGCAACGTGGAGGAGGAGGTCGTCGAAGTCGAGGAGCATGACGTCGGGGTTGATTTTGGCGTCTTCGTAGCGTTGGTAGATTTGCGCGACGATGGGGGCTGGTTGTGGGGTGTGGCGGTGAGCGGTTTCTGCCACGTATTGTTCGGGACTGATGAGCCGGGATTTAGCCCATTCGATTTCACTGAGGATATCGCGCACGTTTTCGACTGAGGAGTCGATGCCGAGGCTGCGGGCTGCTCGGCCTACGAGTGGGAATTTGTTGTCCAATAGTTGCCAGGAGAGGTTGCCAGCAACCTGGGGCCAGAAATAGGCGAGTTGGCGCATAGCGGCAGCGTGGAAGGTGCGGGCTTGGACACCGCCGATGCCCATGAGTCGGAGGCGGTGGGCCATTTCACCGGCGGCACGTTTGGTGAAGGTGACCGCCATGACCCGGTTTGCTCCTACGAATCCTTGGTCGATCAGGTGTGCGATTCTATAGGTGATAGTGCGGGTTTTACCGGTACCAGCACCGGCGAGAATGGCCACGGGGCCGCGGGGGGCGGTGGCTGCTTGTTGTTGGTCCGTGTCTAGGTCGCCAAGATTTATCACTGGTGTAACCATTCATGAATAAGGTTTGCCGCTAGGGAGCCGGGGCCGGGAAGCGGCAGCGTGTTGTTGAGCAGCTCGTCACGGGTCACCCACCGGGTTTCGGAGAGTTCCCCATCGGTGGGCATGGTGGGGTGTTCATCGTCGGTGGTGGCGGTGAAGCCCACCATGATGGAACCGGAGTAGGGCCATGGTTGGCTGCGCTGGTAGCGCAGATCGTAGATGGTGCGTCCGGTTTCTTCTTGGGCTTCCCGCTGCATGGCGGCTTCAAGGGTTTCACCCAGATCGACGTATCCGGCTATGAGGGAATAGTGCGGGTGGTTGACGTTTTTCCCCAGGAGTATTCGCTCCGTGCCTGCCAGGGTGATGAGCCCGATGACTGCGGGGTTGATGCGTGGAAACACTTGGACTGCTCCCTGGTCGTGTTCGACGGTGGCCGCGCCGTGTTCGTCGAAAACCAGTGGTCGGCCAGTCAGCGGGTCGAAACGGGTGGTTTCTCGATAGTTCAATACCGCCAGGGCGGTGAGGGCCTGGGGATCCGTGGTCCTTTGTATCTTCGTTCCACCTGCTAGCTTTTGCAGCGAGTCAGAGGCGATCCGCTGTACTCCCCCGCCACTTGGTAATGGGTAGATGGGGGCACCCGGGAGGGCGTCGACAAGCGTGGGGATGGTGCGGCCCACAGAATCAAAAACAAAAACCTGCACAACTAGTCATCCTTTGTGTCGTCGCTGAACACGCGGCGAACATACAACAGCCGATCCCCAGGCTCCACCGTCTCGGCCTCTAGCGAATCGATGCGGTACAGTTCGCCGGAGCGCACCACCCCCAGCACAATATCCGCTAGATGACGGGGGTTCGCTCCCACTTCATCGTCGGCGATGGGCCGCTCTGCAATGGAAAAGCCTTCGTCGGGCGACAATAGGTCCTCCATCATTTCCACCACTGATGGTGTTACTGTCGCCAACCCCAGCATGCGACCGGCGGTCTCTGACGAAATCACCACGGAATCCGCCCCCGACTGCTCCAATAAATGTTGGTTTTCCGACTCTCGCACGCTCACCACAATCCACGCGCTCGGCGCTAATTCCCGGACCGACAAGGTGACCAGCACCGCCGTGTCATCGGTGCTTGGCGCAACCACCACGGCTTTTGCCTTGCCAACTCCGGCGAGTTTCAGAATATTCGACTGGGTTCCCGAACCATTCACGGTGACTAAGCCCCTGCGCCTCGGCCACCTCCAATACCCGGAATCCCTTGTCGACGACCACAATGTCTTTCGGCGATGTGCCGTCGGCCAATAACGCCGATACCGCGGACCTGCCTTTTGTGCCGTAGCCAATAATGATCGTGTGATTACGCATCCTCTTCCTCCAATGCTGAATCTGCCACGCCTTACGGGATTCCTCCGTCAACACCGATAGTGTGGTGCCGACCAGCAGAATCACGAACCCTAACCGCAACGGTGTGACCACAAACAGGTTAATTAACCGAGCCAGCTGCGTCACCGGCACAATATCGCCGTAACCCGTAGTTGATAGCGTCACGCCAGAGTAATACAACGCATCAATAAATGATAGTTTTTCGGAGTAACCATCTTTCTCCATGTAGGCAACCAAGGCCACCATGATAATGAGCACTAATGCGATCCCGACGCGACGCACAATCAACTCAATGGGGCTGACCTGCACGTTCACTGGAATTCGGATGATATTAATCAATGCGTGCTGGGGAATATCAGGGCTACCAGCCTCGTTATTTGACCGACCCGAACGGTCAGGGGGATACCTACTCGGCATAACGCTCTGCTCCTTGGACGTCCTTACGAACCATGAACACCATAATGCTTCAGGATAGTCCGTTTCAGCTGGTTTCCCCGAAGCCCCAAAACTCATTCCTGATTAATTCCTGATATCACACAAACCACATGTCTAGGCATGGTTGTTCCTATAACTAGGTCTGTGGTCAACTGGCAGCCACAACCCCAAAGCTCCACTTTCCAAAACCGAAAACAAATGAACTGGCTGTACAACGGTTTACGCATTGATAGTGGAGCTTTGAGTGGGAGCTTACATAGGGCTGGTAACCGCAATGCCGACACCGGAGCAACACTGTGGCGACACAAATTCTTGGCACACACTCGTTGATCTGTTCGCCGTTATTTTTCCATATGAAGGTCTGAGATGTGCGTTCATGATATGAGTTATTTTGTTTATACGGTGTGAAAACTATTGAATACAGGTTTTTTCGATGGCTCTACCCCCTTGGTATCTTTTACGAAAATCAACCTATATAATTGGAAGAAATTTTAAATTGGGTTTTGATTCCTCTAAAAACTTACATGATTCATGCCAGCAAATGAGAGATCAAATGGTGCTCTACGTTTATAAATACGCAAATATGAAAGATAATATTTCCATGCCTATCGGTTATTGCTAATTTCCATACCACAAGAAAAGCTACTCACCGTACCCCAACATTAGGAGTCGCAAAATCAGCGGGCAAGGGATTTCATCAATGCATTTTTTCGATAACGACAACGTTCACACCGTTAAAGCTAAGGAAAAGATGTGGTTCTGACAAATTAATCAGGAAAAGGAATCGTCAAGGTTTCACCGATCTTGAGTCTGATGAAAAATAGCTCGTCACCTAGGGCGCCACTAGTCCAAAATGCTAGCAACTATTGGCCACCGTACCGCTGGGAATGCGCTGGCAACAACCGAAAAAGCTAACGATCAAACGATTGAGGTCTTCCATTATGGAAAAGTCAAAAGTCTATAAAGTAATCTGGATCTTATTGCTATCAATAGTTTTCACTATTGATTCTGCCTTGTTTGGAGATGATCATGTTCCTTACTGGGCATATCTCATCAAATTCGTCGTGATGGCATCGCTGCTCACCCTAGGGCAAAAAGCAATGTCCGGTGATGCGGAAACGGTGAAAGACAATCAACGGACTCTTCTTCTCGTGTCTGCAGTATCAGCAGGGATCATCTGCATGATGGTCATTTGGATCCGATTTACCTAGAAACTCATTTTTCGGGATTATCCTGCACCTACAGCCATCTCGTGGGTTTAAAAACATAGAAACCCATCACACACTGGCCCGTTCTCACCATAAAATCGGCACGACAGGTTCGGGGAAACGCCTGATTTTACCGCAAATCTACCGGACGCCTACCTGCCCAAATCAGGGCCCCACAGGCAAAAGCTCCACTTCCGCATTACGCCACACTAACCACAAAGACCAACCAGATGCGGAAATGGAAGTGGAGCTTTGAAAAGCCAACACCGGCACTCACTCCGCCCATGGTTTTCCATGCTGATCCGAATCCCCGCCACGCCTCGCCCCATGCCCCGCCGTAACTGCCTGGGTATCGGTGGTGGTCAAAGTGGTAAAAAGCTCCACTTCCAACAGGATGGTAAACCAGATGGCACTATCATGTTTCCAAAGTGGAGCTTTTGCCCGCGTGAGGTCTACCTAACCGGATCTCGATCAAGTCAGAACCTACCCAACACCAGGGCACGGCCAACCCCTGACCCCCACATGACCATGGCACCGCGCCGCCACTGCCCAATCTAATGCTCAATCACTCAATAGTCTGGGCCGCCAATCGCAGTGTTTCCGCAATCTCCCGCTCGCTGGGCAAGTTATCGGCACTGGACAGCTTGTCGTAGCGCACATAATAAAACGAGGCGTGAATCTCATCTGGATCTATCCCCTGCAATTGGGCCCAAGCAATCCGGTATACCGCCAGCTGCATCGTCAAATACCGCATATCGGTTCGGCTAGGTAATTGCCCCGTCTTCCAGTCAACAATGTGCCAACCAGATTCATCACGGAACACGGCATCCATGCGACCCCGGATCACAATCCCATCAATCGAAACTTCAAAGGGTTGCTCGACAAACATGGGGGTGCGGTCAGCGGAACTGCCCCGCCACAAACTTGTCTTTCAACTCTTGGAGCTGACCTGGTGTGATTTCTTCATCCATGCCGGGCAATTCCAACTCATCAAAAGCGTTGGCACCCCAAATCGCTGCTCCAACCAACTGTGAAACTCAGTGCCACGCTTCGCATACCGATTGGGTTTAAACGGCACCGGGCGGCGCTGCCTGCGGGCAAACTGCTCTGGGTTTTGCTTCAGTGCCACAATATCCGTAGCCGTGAGCTCGGTAGACAATTCCACTTCCACAATGTCCGATTGCAACCGCTGATATTCCTCAATGAGCGCGGTCACATCCTTCTCCCACAACTGAAACAGGTCATTGTCCTGGTTGAACGCTATGGGATCGCCTGCCGACTGCTGCGCTATCGCCTTCCGTACCAAATCCGCCCCCGTGAGCAGGTTGACGGTTTTGGTGGGTTTCGGAAACATCCCAGGGGGCGATTGTTGCACTTCACTCTGCTCATCAATGGTATCCGTGGCGGCAGCCTCAGCCGGATCGTGCCATGCCACGATACTGTCCGTCGATGCATTCCGCTTCATCAACAAAAAATTGTTGCATGGTTCGGTGTCATGCTCATTATCGTCCAGTGCAGAAGCGGTCACGAGAAGCCGCTGAGCCGCCCGGGTAACGGCCACATAAAATAAGCGCGTGCTTTCCTCCGACAGCGACTGCCGAAACTCTCCTATGTGGGCCACGCACTCGGCCTCTAATTGCGCCCGGTTTTCCAGCCACGATGTGTCTAGCACCGGGGACCCCACCGTATCCCCCGACTCGGCGGCATCGCCCCGTAACGTCGACGGCACCATGGCCGGATTCGTCAACCATGTACTCACCTGCGTCTTATCGTAATTCCTATCGGTGGCGTGCAGCACACACACAGTGTCCCATTCCAGGCCTTTCGCCTTATGCACGGTGAGGATCTGCACCCTATCGCTCCGCACCTGAACCTCCCCCAATTCCAGGCCAGACTCCTGTCGCCGAGCCTCCATGAAATAGTCAAGAAGCTGCGACAACGTGACATTAGGGATGGTAGCAAAATTCGCCACCTCCTGATGTAACTTATCCAAATGAATGGCACCCACAGCACCATCAAGACGTGGGTTTTCCCGGCTCAACACCTCGGTGCGAATCCCCATGACCCGCTCAATCTCGGCAAAAAGATCCGGGAGGCTACTGCCAGCAGCAACGATCTGCCGCAGCCTGCGTAACTGGGAACTCAATCGGCCCAGGCGCCGATACCCTTCCTCACTATATTTTTCCGGCTCCCCCAAATCGGCAATGGCATCCGTGAGCCCCACAATGTTTTCGGAATCCACGGCAAGAACCTCGGCGATTTCCTCCTCCAACTTGACAGCCGGGTCCACAGAATCCGTGGTCTTCCCGCTGCTGGCCCGACCAGAGAGCTCCCCGGCGCGGCGGGCAAGCGCCTGTATGTCCCGCACACCCAGGCCCACGGCCGGACCCGCGAGAACGCGTAGGGCTGCGGCGGAATCGGTGGGGCGAATCAACATTGTTGCTATTGACACCATGTCGGCGACTTCGGGAACATCGAGAAGACCATTGATGCCCACGATTTCATAGGGGATGCCGCGGCGTTGAAGTTCTTTGGCAATGGGCCCCGTGTGAGCGTTTTTCCGCACAAGCACAGCGGCGGTAAACGGCTTGTCGGTATCACGATTGTTGTAAAGGTCAGCCAGGGTACCGGCGACGAATTCCCGCTCGTCAGCAATCGTGGAAAAATACCCGAGTCGGATATCGCCCGCCGCTGCGGACGGTGGTGAGCTCAGCGGTTGCACGGGTCGGTTTGGGTCGCTTGGGGCGCCGAGCACAGTGGTCGCAACAGCGTTGGCGAGATGCAACACCTCGGGTGGGTTACGGAAACTAATGGTCAGCTCGTTTTTCACCGCAGGCTCTTGGGGATCAATAGCGAAGTCGGTGACGAACCGGTTAAGGTTCGCCGCGGTAGCACCTCGCCAACCATAAATTGATTGCATGGGATCCCCCACAGCGGTCACCGCGCCCCCGGCGAATAAACTGCGGAGAAGCATTCGTTGGGCGTGACTGGTGTCCTGGTATTCGTCCAACATAATAACTTTGTAGCGGTTTCGCAGCGCCTTGCCGACGCTGGGGTTCGCCACGGCGAGCCGGGCAGCAAGAGACATTTGCTCCCCAAAGGTGACAAGGTTTTCGTCCTTGAGCCGATCCTTCAGCCTGGTGACCAGCGGCAACAGCTCGATACGGTGAAATTGGGTTTCCTGCCATCTCAAGACATCTTTGTTAGGTTTTTTCCGTTGTCGTTTCGCCGGTGGTAATTCCTCACACAACTGTGCGAACAGCAGGCTTTCGATTTTGAGTTCCCGCTCGTCCACCATATGGTTGTCAAGCTCCGCGGTGAGCGTAAGTAGCGTATCGACGACGTGACCGGTTGCGTGCCGCATAGACAATTCACCCTCATACTCATTCACCACCTGGACGGCAATACGGTACAGTTCGGTCTGGCTGATAATGCGGGCGCTGGGTTCCACCGGCAACAACAGCCCAAATTCCCCAACAAGTTTCCCCGCAAATGCGTCATAGGTGGACGTCGTAGGGCCTGCGGAACGCAGCCGATTGGCTAGCTGTCCCGAAGGATCAAGCGCTGCAATGTCGGGAATGCCAGCAAGCTGCCCCAGCCGATCATTGATACGCTTCCCCAACTGTTGCGCGGCCTTCGGGTGAAGGTGAGACCCAACACTTGGTCGGGGTCTATGAGGCCATTGGCCACCAGCCACACCACCCGGGCCGCCATGGTTTCGGTTTTACCAGCGCCGGCACCGGCCACCACCAGCATGGGGCCAAGGTCGGCTTGTATTACGGTCGCTTGCTGCTCCGTCGGGGGGTGTTTTTGCCCCAGCAGCCTGGAGAGTTCGATGGGATCAATGAGCACGAAACCAAGGGTATCACTGGCCTATGACACGTTGGTGGTGGGTTCAGTTGTCCATTTCCCAGTGTCGAAAACGGGGCAAATAGGTTTCAGCTTGCAGGTAGCACACCGTGGGTTTCGTTGCGCCTGCAACTCTGGTCCCCGCAATGCCTGCAATAAATCAGGAAGTTGGTTTTCAAACTCGGCCAACTGTTCCTCGGTTTTTGCGGCCTGGGTGATAGACCAAATATTTTTGGTGTCTTTTTCCGGATAGACCAAGGTGGCACCATCGACGGTCATGCCTGACTCTGTGGAGCGGACAGGTCGAATCTTTGTGCCATCAAAAGCACCATGGTGCAGGATCAACTGGTAGGTGAATAACTGGACATGATCGGCTATTGCTTTTTTTCGATGGACAGTTAGTACCCGATTTGAAATCAACAATGTGGTAGTCGCCATCCATGGTTTTTTCCAGACGGTCGATACGGCCTCTCAGTTTCATTCCTTCAGCAATGGTGACTTCAGCTTCCACCTCCACACCCACCTGTTCGAATATGTGCCGGTGGGTCTCGATCCACATTTTGGTGCGATCCAACACGGTACGCCACGTGTCAAGCCGATAGGATCGCAACCAGGTTGGGACTGCGAGGATCTCCTGGTAGGCATCCATAATCTTCAGCCTGGCCACATCCGAATCGACGTTTAACGCCACAGCCTCGGCGAAAGCATGCAATAGCCTGCCGCGCAATAACGGGAGGGCAAGTTCTTCCTCCGTGAAGATTCGGTGCATGGTTGCCCGCAGCGGACACACCATGCCGGCCTCAATCCTTGACGGCGATAACGAACTCACCGGCAGCGACCTCGTGGTGCTAGGGCCGGCAATCCCCCACCACTGATCCGGATGGGCGCCGGGGACACCAGCCTCGGCGAGGCGGGCCAGCTGCCGAGCAGCCTGGTTCCGGGCCCGCTGCGTCTCATTAGAATTGGTAACCACACGCCGCAACTCCGCCACAATCGCAGGCGCGGACAACAGTCGGGTATAGGTGAGCGGATTATCCACATCGATCTGTTGCTCCCCAACCACGCGCTCCTGCGGCTCCCATGGATCCTCGGGGGAATCCGGTTGCATATAGTCCCGCACAAACCGGGACGGCTCCTGCGGCTCGGCAGCATCCGGGTCATCAACAGCAGTGATAACGAGCGTGTTCGTGGCCCGACTTGTTGCCATGTGAAACAGTCGCCGCTCCTCCCGCAGCTGTTCCGTCACCCGCGCAATGGTGGTGCCGGGCGCAATGCCGTCGTCGATGAGATCAACCAGTTCTTCCTGGCCAAACAGCGTTCCTGTTTCGCTTAACGACGGCCAACTGTCCTCCTGCACCCCACAAATAATCACAGTGTGCCACTCCTGGCCGCTGGTGGCATGAGCCGTCACAATGTTGACCGCATCCGGGACCACCAGTCGCCGATCCCGCACACCAGTGGGCAATTCCTGCTCCTCGATGTGGGTGATAAACGCATCAATAGTGGAATTAGGTCGACGCTCCACCCAGTCGCCTGCGGCGTCGAAAAGCGCCATGACCGCATCCAAGTCACGATCGGCTTGGGAGCCGGCGGCCCCACCACGCATGCTCACCGCCGACAAGTGCTTATCCAGGTTGGTGGCGGACCAGATCTCCCACAACACCTCTTCCACGCTGCCGCCTTGCCGGCCCGCGGCGATAACCTGGCGAATGCGGCCCAAAATGTCCTGCTCCCGATCCGTGAGAACCTGCTCAACCTCGGCGACTAAGCCGGCATCCGGCTCAGGTTCGAGCACCAGTTCGGACAGGACCTCCAGAGATCGGCGGGTAGGCGTCTGAAACGCATCAGCCACGGCACCGGTGCGCCGAAGCTCCACCTGGCGCAAACCCCGCAACAGGCGTCGTAAGGTAACCGCATCGGCGCCGCCGATAGGACCCAGTGCAAGCTCTTCCAACTCAGCCAGCGTCAAACCGTGATGAACCGCGCGCACCGCCAAGATCAGGGCGGATACGATGCGTTGCTGACTGAGCACAATATCCGTCGGATCGATATGCACCGGAACCCCGGCGGCCAGAAGCGCGCGACGAATCGGGGTAATCATGCCCACGGACCGCACAACCACGGCAATGTCCCGCCACTGCACATCATCAATGAGGCGAGCACGCCGAATCCGATCCGCAACAAATTCGAACATGTTTCCGGTCGAATCGGCCCGGTGGAAGTGCACACCGGGCGCGCCGGGGCGAGCCTGAACCCGGTACGAAGTGTGTAACCGCAGTTCATGATCCACCGGGTGGTGCTGCAAAAATTGAGGTCGGGCGCCGCGGAATCGGAATACAGACTGTTCGGGGTCGCCGGCAATCACCGCGAAGTTCGCCTGGTCTATGAAGCGGGCCACGAGTTCCGCCGACTTGGGGTCAAAGTGCTGCGCGTCATCCACAATCACGGTGGAGTAGGAAACCTCCGGCGGTACGTCGTGTTCCAAAGCCATGGACACGAGTTCCGAAGCGCTCAAGGAATGCGTGCCGCCCAGGGACATGACCTGCTCGTATTCCCGGAGAAACTTGCCCGCAGCCACCCACATTGGCCGATGATGTTCCTCCCCCAAGCGTTCGAGGTCTTCAGGGCCGAGCCCGCGTTCCACGGTCCGCAGCAGAAAGTCACGCAGGCCCCGGGCAAACCCCACCATGACAATGCCATCCCGGCACTCCTCCGGCCAGATAGTGATCGGCACCTGAGGCCCTGTGCTTGCTGTCCTTCCCCGGTGAGCTCACTGTGGCCTTTGAGTAATTCCCGGATCACAGCATCCTGCTCAGCACCGGTAATCAGCCGGAGTTTCTCGTCCCGCATGCGCCGAAGCAGGGCGAAAGCCAAAGAGTGCACCGACCGGACCATAGTGCCGGCCGATTTATAGTGCGAGGTAGCGACGCGCGCCACAATGCCTCTACGTAACCGTGATGCCGCCTGCTTGGACGCCGCCACAATGAGAATCCGTTCCGGGTCCTCTCCCGCTTCGATTCGACGCGCAACCGTATCTAATAACAAGCTAGTAACCCCGGAACCAGCTGGTCCGGTCAACCGCCATGTGCCGCGTTCCGCGTGGTAAAGATCATTATCCCAATCCCGGCGCGGGTTCTCGGCGTGGCGACGAACCAGCCGAACCGTGAGCTTGGGGGTTTCCATTTTTCCCGGGATTGGCGGCTGGGACTCGGCGGATTGTCCGGTGGAAGAATATGTGGAGTCGGTGGGGTCAGGGGAAGTCATAACCTTAGATTGTGCCATGCCGTTGCGACATGTATGCCATGATGGCATGGCATACCAAACCTAGATTAGTACCTGAGTTCGAAGAGGCATCGGGGTGTAGGGCATGAACATAGAGTCGGTAAAGCAGTCCTCGCAATATGAGCTGTTCTAATGCCGCCACGTGCCGGAATCGTTCAATCACGCTCACATCCACTACGTTCATCAGCAATGCATCAACCAGTGCTAGTGCTGCCGTATAGCCATAAGGGTGGGACACCCCCACCACATCGGTCACCGCCGGCATACGATCCCCGGCATATACCGTGGTGGCAAACATGTCTGCGTGTGTTACCTGATTCGGCAGCGCATTATTACTGGCGTCTACCAGAGGTTGCATCAGGTTACGAATCTGTGGCATCCATTCCGCCACCGTCTCATGGGTTGGGTCTTTGGGGTCTAACACCACCAGATCATGTTCCTCCCGCCAGGCCGCATGATCTGCCACTGAAAAAATGTCCTTCCGATCAATCAGGTGAAAGCTGTCAGGAATGGTTATTTGGGCCAGTGCCTTGTCGAGCCGCAAGGCTGCCGCAATGGTTTCGTCACCCCGCCACCCTAATTCTCCCGGCACGAAAACGGATGCCCGCCACCCAGCATTGATAAATCGACCATCGGTAGTGCGTACCGGGGCTACGATGCGTACTCCATCAACCTTCAGGTTTTCTCGTAACCGTGATGACCAGGCGGCACGGTCCGGGTGAATGACCGGGATTAACACTATGTTTTTTACTAGCCAACCATAATCCCAGGGTGCCCCCAATCGTTTTGCCGACGAGGCAGCATCCACTCGGAAGGAATCACGAACATGGTCGGGTAATACTGCTGGATCACGGGAAAGGAAACCGCCGTGCGCTGCTCCGCTGCAGGTGGAGACCACTGGTGTTGGGTGCGACGGCTCACGGTAATTGGCATTAGTGATGAGTTCTAATTGGGGTCGTGCCTGTAGTGCTGACGGTTGGGGAGGGTGAGGGGTGATGATCATCGTGTGTCATGGTGTAAGCATAAGGCCCAGCACCATAAAAACCCGGCTTTAGCAGCGCAATGTCGGAAAGAAGTTCTGATAGATGACACAGAAACGAGAGTTTTCGTTATAAAAATAACGAAGCTGATTCAGTTGCTGGGAAAATTCATCTGCACCAACGGATGACGAGTCGGAAAAACACGTCATCTGTCTTGCTTTCCCTGACTTCCCGAGAGTAGCCGTGTGCGTTCATGGCTTGAGAAGCTGAATAAGCTTCAATGCCGCGGTATTTATACAGGGCAGCATGCGGGGTTAGCGACCATGGAGCGGCAAGGTCCGCAAAATGGTGGCCTGGCGATAACGGCGAAAGCTCCACTTCTGCCGTGATTCCAGCCATGGGCACACAACATCGGTCAAAAGTGGAGCTTTCACACCGTGGGCTTCACGGTTCTCATGTCGTGATCACCGGCCAAAGGCATCGACGCGGGCCTTTCTACAAACGCCAAAGCTCCACTTCTGCACCAAACAACCCTAGAATTGCTCGTCTGGGGTTAGAAAGTGGAGCTTTGAAACCACTGAGCCCCGAAAAGCCGTGGAGAATGCATGAGCCATCTTGGCTGATCTCTTGTTATGCCATTGCCAAATGGCATCCCGTCCCCACCGAAAGCTCCGCTTCTGCCAAGCAATCGGAGCATACGAGGATTCGAAAGGATTCAGAGGACAGAAGGGGAGCTTTCATGCATGGCATGCCGCAGTCGAGCAGTTATTGTTGTGGGTATGGCCAGGGATTGGTCACGCACACTAGGCCATCTTCCTTGTACACCTCTTGCGAGTCGATCTTATAAAGTTCCGTATTGCTCACACTCAAGGTCTGTTGCATCATGATTGGTGCTGGTTTTCCTTGACCCCCACAGGGTTCGTGGTTGGCGTACCCAATCCCGTGCCCCACCTCATGGTTTAGGAGGTACTGCCGATAACTGCCTAAATCTCCCTGGAACGTGGTGGCACCCCGCACCCATCGGGACTCATTAATCACCACCCGATTTCCTTCGGAGGAAAAACATGATGTTTCCATGGCGATATCGGTGCCACAGTTTTTTTATGAGTGGTCTCCACGCTGGTCAGTTGGATACGTAAATCTGGCTTTAAATCAGCTGTTTCAGAAATGTGTTCGAAGCGAAAATCCTTGTCATGGGTCCAGCCCTTCACATTGGTCAAGGTTGCATCAACCATGGTAGCGAAGGCATCATCGCCGCCATAGGCTGCCGTATCTACCCCGTTTTCTACCTCGATCACATATTTGAAGGTTTTTTTCTTGCCTTCACCAGACTGCGCCCCAGGGGTGCCCACAACCCGATACGTACCATCCCCAGTCAGGGTAAAGTTTCCGCCAGCCGGCAGTTCCGTGGGTGGCAGCTTTGGGAAGGGGGTTTTCGCCGGATCGGGCCCTTCTTTACCTGTGGGTTTAGCTGCTTGGGTTGCCACAGCTCGACCAACTGTATCGAGCTGCTCCTGACTGCTTGATGAGGAGGCAACATCAATGAGTACCCAAGCAGTAACGATCGTCAATAGGGGGATTGCATAAGCCCGCCACCCATAGGCTGACACGAATTTTTTAATCACCTGAATAATCGAACTGTTCTTCAGGCGTTGCCCAAGAGTCCCCGCAGAATTAGACCTAGAGTTATTGGCACGCTGGCCCCGCGGCATTCGACCCGGAGCAGCACCATTTGACGATCCTTCTGATGTGGCACCACGTCGGGAAGACCTTCCTGCCGCAACACGATTGATGGGGTTGGCCGCCCCAGATTGCCCATGTCGCCCCTGCTGCCGGGGGCGCGTCCTATCATCACCGTTATTTCGCCGTGCTTGAGTAGTGACATACACTCTGTCGTCATACTGTTCGCCACCGTCATGGCCATCACTATAACGATTATCGTCATAGTCGCCGTACTGGTCGTACTCGTAGCCGGTGTAGTCGTCGTAATGATCGTAATCAGCGTCGTCGTCGAATTGGTTTCGTGTATTCACAGCTGGGTGCCTGATTCTTGCGGGATGACATGGGAAATAGCAGGTAAATATAGTGGACACGATAAAACGTGCAGGCCGGCGCACCCGGTGGTGGATACGCCTTTGGGGTTGGGTGAGCCGTTAGGCCCCAGCAAACCCAACTTGACGGGCGGTGGCAGAGCCGATTTCTACATAGGCGATACGCTCATTGCGCACGAGGTATCGACTGCCTTTGTCGTCTTCTAGTTCCAGGACCCCTTTGCTGTTATTGAGAGCTGCCGCGATTTTGGTAGACATAAGCTCGCGGGATTCTGTAGAAGTGATGACCAATTCCCTAGGGGAATCGGAAAAACCAATTTTGATATCCATGTTGTTTCTCCTGATTATGGTGAGATTATTTTATGGTTATTGTGCGTCTTATGCCCATGCTGGCACCAGCACACACGTTTTAATAATTTTAAACGCACCTTATTTTAGACTCACGCGGTAAAAGTCTTGAACACCCATACCAATATAGGGTCTAAAAATTAGATAAACTCAATAAAAGAACATTTGTTACTAGTATATGCGCATGTAGTCCCTAATTTTTACCGGTTATTTATTGCAGAATCAAGTGTGACACTGAATATTGATCTGTTTCGGCTAGACTTGTGAAGGTGTCTTCCAACAAAGATCAGCCCACATTTTTCGAGCTCGGAGTGGCGGTAGAAATCACCAATGCGCTGGCGCAACAAGGGATTATTCATACTTTCGCTATCCAAGAACAAACACTACCCATTGCGCTTGATGGCCGGGATATTATTGGCCAGGCACGCACTGGCATGGGAAAAACCTATGGTTTCGGAATTCCCCTGCTAGATAGGGTATTTGATGCTGCTGATATTGCGGAATTAGACGGCACCCCCCGCGCCCTTGTGGTTACCCCCACTCGGGAGTTAGCGATCCAGGTGAGCACTGATCTGACTAAAGCCGCCATGTTTACCCCCATTCGCGTAACCACTGTATATGGTGGCCGCCCTATCGACGAACAACAGGCCGTGCTTGACGACGGTGTAGATGTCGTGGTCGGCACTCCCGGAAGACTCTTGGATCTGCATAAGCGGGGAATATTGCGTCTCGATCATGTGGCTATCCTCGTGTTGGATGAGGCTGATGAAATGTTGGATTTAGGCTTCTTTCCAGACGTCGAAAAGCTGCTAGCAGCACTGACACATCAACATCAAACCATGCTGTTTTCCGCAACCATGCCGGGGCCGGTATTGACATTGGCGCGGGAGTTTTTGCATCAACCGGTGCATATTCGGGCGGAAAATGTGGATGCGCCGCAAACGCATACCACCACTAATCAGGTGGTATTTCAGTCGCATCACTTGGATAAAAAGGCGACATGCGCCAAGATTCTTCAGGCCAATAATCGGGGAAAACCATTATTTTTGCCCGAACAAAGCGCAGTGCCGCTGATCTTGCTACCGACTTGGCAAAGCGAGGGTTTTCCGTGGGGGCGGTGCATGGCGATTTAGGTCAAGCCGCCCGGGAAACGTCCCTGAATGCGTTCCGGGCTAATCGGGTTGATATTCTGGTGGCCACTGATGTCGCCGCCCGCGGCATTGATGTTGATGATGTGACTCATGTGATTAATTTCCAGACCCCGGATGACCCAATGACCTACATCCACCGCATCGGACGTACCGGTAGGGCCGGCCATTCCGGGACAGCGGTCACACTGGTTGGCTATGATGAGCTGCAAAAATGGCGAATCATCAATGATGAGCTTCAATTAGATAATCCCGAACCACCACAATGGTTCAGTACTTCCCCAGAATTATTTAGCGCCCTCGACATTCCTGAAGATGCACCGGATGAAATCGGGGCGAGCAAGCGTGTTTATGGGCTTGGCCCGGGAGCTGGTTTGGCCAAACCCCGAGGTGCCCGCAATACCCGGGGCACTCAGGGCGGCCGAAACCAGCGTTCTGGCAATTCCGTCGTTCCCATGGATCCCGGTCGTATAATGATCATTCCCTACACTAATTCCCGTGGTAATTCCCGCACCACCAGGAGGTAATGACACTGATGCCGACCGAGGTTCCACTGAACGATTCCACACCACCGCAATCATCCGAGGCCATAACGCCAAATGCAAAGGCAGTGGCGAAGAAGATTCCGGCCCCTGTCCTGCAGCGCAGCCGCCGCGATTGGATTGCTTGTGGTGTCATCACCGCTGTCGCCATCCTCGGGGTGTTGGGAGTGTTTCTCACTGCACCGATTAGAAATTCCACCCTGACTGTGGCAAATGCCGACTACACCGAGGCGGCCCAAATCCCGTTGATCGGCGAAACCTACCATGAGGCATGGCGAGCCCCTGCCGACAGCATTAATCATGCTCCATTAGCACTCAATGGGCTGGTGATTTCGACAAACCAGGGTGAGGATAGCACCACAATCCAAGCCTTGGATGCGTCCAATGGCACCGTGGTGTGGACTTATACCAGGGATGTGCCGTTGTGCTCACTGAGTAAAGCATGGAACACGATAGTGGCGGATTTTCGAACAGGTATTGGATGCGGTGACGTTGTATCTATCAATTCTGCTAGCGGCACCTACCATGCCACTCGATCGTCACTCGCGTCCACGGATATTGTGCCCATTAGTTCGAATGACCGGGTAGGTATCGTGTCCCAGGAACGGGTGGAGTTGTGGCGCAGCGATCTAGTGCGCACCGTGGAATATGGTGATGTTCCGGCCAAAGCAGAACCCGCGCAACAGCCTCACGAGGAATGTGAGATTTCTTCAGCTTTGACCCGCCAAGAGCTTTTAGCTGTGGTAGAGGCTTGCCCTGGTGAAGACAACACCTACGAATATGTTCGACTGCAAAAAACCACACCAGAGGAATCCCGAAAGCCCGAAATTTCTTCCGATATTGCGCTGCCTGGCACTGGGAATGAAATTGTGGCGATTGGCGAAAGCGCGGTAGCGATCTATTCACCCGAGCGCACCAGCATTCTGACCTACAACACCAAGGGGCAAATGACGCATGAACATGCGGTTTCGGAATCCCCATTGGTACACAATCACAAGGGCGTATTTGGGGCACAAGTAGCCGATCTACCACATAATATGACGTGGTTTGACGGTAACCGGCTCTACCTGTTTTTGCCTAGCATGATGACGGTATCCCACGAGTTTGACGATGCCGTGGGCACGGGGATAGCCCTGTCTGAAAATCTGATCTATCCCACGGAATCTGGCCTGAATGTGGCGGATTGGGATACTGGAAAAATTATTCGAAAAATTCCTGTTGATAGGAATGGGTATTCCGGACCGGTGTCCTTAGGATTTACGGGAAATACCATTATCGAAAAACGGGGGAATGAGTTAGTAGGTTTAATGCCTTTCTAATGGCATTGACTTAATAATGTTGGGCTGCCCACGATATTGCGCGTGGGCTAAATAACAGCCCTAAACCAAGAAGCGCCGACACGGCAGTAGCCAGAGCTAATGAATGCTGGTGGGCATTAAACATGTATGTGGCTGCCACGAGCAGGAATAATTCCAGCATAATGACCGGGCCTCGACCCCAACGACGCGCAGTAAACATCATCACGGCGCCAACAGTAACCGCACCAAAAATAATGATGAAAAATACAGCGGTACCATAACCTACCCACCGATTCGCATGAGCACTTTCATAGACCAAATTGGGATCGGTTTGACCAGTAGCCTCGCGCACAATGAGTATAATGGCGAACCCCAGGCCAATAGCTGATTGGATGATGGCAATGATGGCTGCCCACCGCACAACTGCTGGTGGGCGTAGTTTTTCCGCAGTCACGGTATTAGTGTAGCGAGTCTCCACCAGCTTTTCTATTACTTTCGCTTATCGAAAAACTGAGACTTCAGCCGCACAACACCTCTGCTACCCCCGGAAAATACCCCCAAATATGTTCCTTTTTGGGGTAGGTAGCAAATACCTTAAGACAGATAGAGTACTACAACCTTGATATAACATTAGAATTTCCTCAGGTTAACCCATAGGTAAATTTAAGAATAGTGCCGACTAAAAACGGGTTAAACGGTGCTTATTAGACCAGCTTTGCGCAAAATAGCAAAATAGATATGACCCGTTACCAGAATGAGATTTGACGAACCTTTTTGGCATACTTTGCAACAAAAATACATTTCCGCAGCACAAAACCATTTATCAGGGCTCAGTAAAACTAATCCTTGCAACAAACAACGTCTATTTACCGTCAGTAACAAGTAAATATATTTGTGAACCTGGACACATTTTGGTAAAAAACCCTAGCCTTTTGAAGTAAGACATGACAATATCGTTCGAGGATAAATAAACGAGCTAAGGTTAAAGCTCGTTAAGTTCCGTGTAACCATGATGTTAATAAAAATCGTCTCATGCCCCCACGGCGTGAATTTATAGGCAGGACGCAACCTTGGTACCCCAGGGTTCGTTGAGCTTCTATTCGACATAACGCGTCTTCACAGCCGCGTCCATTAACTTCTACGGTGACCACGGAATGGTTCAGCAACTTGCAACGAGATCATCAACATTGAAGGAGTTCCCATGGATTGGCGCCACAAGGCTGTTTGTCGTGATGAAGACCCCGAACTGTTTTTCCCTGTGGGAAATTCTGGCCCTGCCCTCGCGCAGGTAGCCGCGGCAAAGAAAGTATGTAACCGCTGCCCTGTCACCTCCCAGTGCTTGGCCTGGGCCCTGGAAACCGGCCAGGATGCTGGCGTGTGGGGTGGCATGAGCGAAGACGAACGGCGCGCCTTAAAAGCGGCGCAAGAATCGCGGCCGTGGCCGTGCCCGCATCAGCATCTAGCCTCTTGCCACATCAGCATCATTTCATTCCTCTATTCCTCGACTCAACTTCGGTTAGCGAGCAAGATCCCTAGGGATTTCCGCGCAACTACTGCCACCAAGTAAAGTGGACAGCTGTTGAACACTTTCACTTAAAATAAGGAGCACACATGAGCCAGCGTGGCCGTAAGCGCAAAGATCGTCGTAAGAAGAAAGCTAACCACGGGAAACGTCCAAACGCATAAGAAATTCTGAATGCGTAATAACCAATAATAAGGAAGATGCCCCTATTTCATGGTGTCTTCCTTTTTATTGCTTTCCGCTATAAGTAAATACGACAAATAGTAATAAAGCCATAAGGTTTATTCTATCTATTTGATGGTGTGATGTCCCTGTGTTCATGAGCTTCCCAGAACACATGCTGACGATAAAAGCTCCACTACTGATCTGCTTCCCAAACAAGTCCAAACAATTAGCAGAGCGCAGATGGAAAGTGGAGCTTGAAATCAGCATCGCCAAGATTCCCCCATGGTTATCAGCATTGGGGCCGCCATCAGGTCGTCCATACTGTAGGCGAAAAGCTACAAGCTGAGCGAGGCCCCCTGCCCTCTCAGTGCCAGGGCCCTCAAAGCTCCACCACGGCGATAAAAGGTAATCGAAAGCTCCCACTCACCAATCCTGTCAGGCTCACGATATCGAGAACCACACCCATATGGGAGCTTTCGCCCTCATTATCTCTCATGGGAAGCCACCAAAACGCCAACCACCCACCCCACAGCAGCCTCCGGCGCAACCCCTACCCCTCTGCATTGCTGCCACAACCCACACCCCAGCACGATAGAAGTACAAGCTCCCATCCCAGGCAAACAAACCCAGGATGGGAGCTTTCAGCTGTCAAGCACCGCGATTAGTGTGGTACGCACATGCTCATTAGTCGGCTGCTGGCGGGAAGAACCCATCCTCACCCAACCGAATGCTGTCATCCAGGATAACCTGAATTTCGGCGGCATCAGTGCGCTGCTTCGGCAGGCGGCGATCCTGCGGCTGCACGTACAATTCGCCACGGTTCAACATGCCGGTTTCAAAGGCACGCTGCCCATCACGCAGCCGCTTCGTGGCCCGCTCCCGCCATTCTTCACCGGCAACCTTGGCGAATACACCTGGGTGAGCCAACACCACCACGGCTGCGACGTGGCCGAAGCCCAACGACGTGAGGACGCCAGCCTTCACCTCGCCGATCTCCAATGGTTTCCGCAGCCACACCAGGGATTTCGCCTTCGGCTCAATAGCCTTGTCCACACAGTCCAGGGAAGCATTCTGCGGCAACTTACCGTTCTTGAACACATCGATCAGGCCACCAATCTGGAAGAGCGCGGCACCACCCTTAGCATGGCCTGTCAAGGACTTCTGGGAGATGACGAACATCGGGTTCGTGACATCCCGACCCAAGTGCTGCCACAACACGGTGTGCAGCTGGGATTCATTGGGATCATTCGCATTGGTGGAGGTATCGTGCTTACTCACCACCCGAACATCATCCGGGGTGAGCCCCAGAGACCGCAGCGACTTAGCCAACTGGGAGTCCTTGACACCACGGCCGGCACCCAAGGCACCCAGGCCAGGAGCCGGGATAGAGGTGTGAGCACCATCGGCATAGGACTGGGCGTGTGCCACCACGGCATACACTGGCAGGCCGAGTTCCTTGGCCACGCTACCGCGCGCCAGGATCACCGTGCCGCCACCTTCGGCCTCCAGGAACCCGCCACGCCGCTGGTCATTGGCCCGGGAGATGAACCGGGAATCAATGCCCTTGGCATGCATGGCCGCGGTCTCCGCAGTGGCGTTCATGTCACCAAAGCCGGTCAGGGATTCAACCTGCACGTCATCAATGCCACCAGCAATCACCACATCGGATTTGCCCAGACGAATCTTGTCCACGCCCTCTTCCACGGAAACCGCGGCGGTAGCACAAGCGGCAACCGGGTGGATCATCTGGCCATAGCCGCCTACATAGGACTGCATCACATGGGCCGCAACCACGTTGGGCAGGGCTTCTTGCAGAATATCGCTGGGACGCGCCTCACCCAGGAAGCGGGTGACAAACACCTTGTGCAGGCTTTCCATGCCACCGATACCGGTGCCTTGGGTGGAGGACACATCACCCGGATGCACAGCCTGCAGCAATTCGGCAGGGCTGAATCCCGCGGTCAGGAAGGCGTCAACTGCGGTCACCAGGTTCCACACGGCAATGCGGTCAAGACCGTCAAGCATTGCCGGCGGAATCCCCCACCGAGCCGGGTCGAAACCATCCGGCATCTGGCCGGCAACCGTACGGGTCAAGGTGGCCTTGCGCGGCACCCGGGCAATGGTGCCCTTCAGCTTGCGGACCACCCATTCACCGTCTTCGTTGCGGTAAATGCGGGTGCCTTCTTCATCAGCAGCCACATAGTCGCGGGCCTCTGCTTCGGTGTCCACCACGAATTCGATTTCCCGATCCAGGAAGACCGTAGCAACGTCGATAGAGCCCTGACCGGTAAGGAAGTACTTATCGGTGAGTTCCCGAATACCGGCGCGGGCAACCACTTCGTCACGGAAGCGATCGTAAATGTCTTCCTCGGCAACAGCCTGGTTGTCGGCATCATACCAGGCGGGGGCTGGGTCTTCCTTCCAGGTGAGCAGGCCCATCATCCAGGCGAGTTCGAGCACACCTGCGGCGGTCAAATCGACGGAGCCATCACGGTTGATGCCGAATTCGGCTTCGTAGCGAGTGCGCCCAGAGCCCCAGGAGCTGACTTCGCCCACACCAACGATGACCACCATGTCGTCCAGGTCCTGGGTGATGTCATTGGTGTCGATGGCGGCCGGCTGCTCGTGCCAGACAGGGGTGGGCAGGGCCTTGATGGTCGCTGGCTTGTCTTCCTCATCCGTCTGATTCGCTGGCGCGTTCGAGACGAGCAGCCAACTCTGGGCAGCGAGATCTTGGCGTCGGCAAGCCCGCCGGTGAAGTTCGCATCCAGCGGCGCAACCTTAGCGTGGATGCGCGATTGGCGGGTAACCAGGGTCAGCAACTCATCCGCAATTTCGTTCGGATGGTAGACGTGGATGCCCTCGGCTTCGGCGATGGGCACCAGGGCGTCATTGCCGCCCATGAGGTTGGTGCCGGCGACCCACCCAATGTGGGCGTGCGCCAGGGTGACCTTTTCCGGCCAACCCTTCTCGACCTTCCACTTGTTCACCACGGCGTCGAGCGCGGCCTTCACTTCACCGTACGCACCATCGCCACCAAAGGTGCCGCGGTTGGGCGAACCCGGCAGCACCACATGTACAGTGCTGTCTTCCTGCAGCGCAGCGGCACCGGCGATGAGGCGTTGCAGGCTCCAGAGCAGCAGCCGGGTTTGGTTTTCTTGCGCGGGACCGGCATCGGTCAACAGACCATGCACCTTAGGGTGCAGCGAAGGGGAAGAGCAGCGTGGGGAATCAACGCCGGCTTGGTCACCTGGGTGGTGCCGCCCACCGAAGCTTTTTGTTCGGCTCCGGCCCACGCAACCAGGCATCCGTGTCCCGGAAGCTGGACAGGTTAGCGGGCACTAGCCACAGGCTAGCGCTCACCGATGCGTGCTTGGCAAACATGATGCGGGCGAATTCTTTCCGTGCCTGATCGACCCGCGAAGCGGTCATGATAACGGTCGCCCCGCCTGCCAGCAGCTTTTCGACGATCGAACTGGCGATCGAATCCGGGGATGCGCCGGTCACAATGGCCACATCATTCCGATATGGTTCCTCGGCCTCGCCTGCGGCCTCGGCGGCAATCCGCTCCAACACTTCGGCCTGTTCGGTTGCCGCTCGGCCCCACCACTGGGCCTGGCCGGCAATCACGTCACCCAAGCCAGCGAAACGGCCTGGCTCAGCGGTGATCTCACCCAAGGCTACCCGGGCCAGTTCTTCACGAGCGATGGCCCACCGGTCGTTAAACAGGACAGCCCGACGCTCATCGAAAACGGGCTGGACATCCTGCAACCAGCCGGTACCCAGTTCAGCATCCAGGGCAACGAACACATCATCATCATCGAGGTTCTGCACCTCGGGGATCGGGGAGGTGACCCAACTCCGCCAGAATGGTGCGGGCGTTTCTCGCCAGGATTCCGTGATAGCCAATGATCTTTTCGGCGAATTCATCTAAGGCAGCGGAGTCCACCGCCACCCCGGCGCCACCACCGGCAGAACCGAGGGACACGCTCACGCCTTCCCGACGTGCGACCGCCTGAATGGCCTCGTCGATGAGGGCATCGGCCTCGGACTTATTCGCAACCTTGTTCGGCAGTTCTCCGAGGTTACCGCCGCGGACAGATTCGCCTTCGCGGGTGCCTAAGAGCACTTCTGCTTCAACCCAGGGGACCCAGCTTTGAGGCAGGGCCCAGGGACCAGTCACGCGTTCACCGACGTAGGCTGGTTTGACACCGGCAGAGCCAAAGAGTTGCCGCAGGGTAGCGGTGAGGGCATCGGTGAGTACCGGACCATAGGGCTTGTAGGTGGGGGCTGCGATGTTGACGCGCTGGTGCAGCACGGTGATTTCGGCGTCGGCGGCACCATCGATGGCAGCCACCCCAGCTCGGCGGACAGGTCCATAAGCAGCTGGTTGCGGCGGGAGGAGACGCCACCGGTGAGGATTTCGGTGGTGTCGCTGCCGGCGATTTGGTCGACGCGGATCTTGTTTTGGAAGGCGAACAGCACGTCGATGGCATCGGCGGCGGTGAAGTGAGTTCCGGTGCTGGGCCGGCGGCTGCTGCCGGAGCAGCTGGTGCCGCAGCCGGGGGCCTCAGTAGCGGGTGCCGCTGGGGCGGCCGGAGCTGCCGGTGCAGCCGGTGCGGTTTCTTCGGCTGCAGGCTCTTCTTCGGGTTCTTCGAAGACCGGCGCCTGGGCGACATCGTTCAGCATGACCACATCTTGGTCGCGTTCCACGTTGAACACTGGCACGTGTACGCCCAGAACATCCATGCTGCGTAGCGCCAGGTTGGTCAGGGTTGGGGATGCCGCGAGGCCGATTTCGACGATTTCATCGACATTATTGATGAGCAGTTCCTGGGTTTCGATCCATCGCACTGGGGATGCAAACTGCCAACTGAGGAGTTCGATCAGCGAGGGTGCGAACCAGGCTGTTTTCGTCGGCGTTGTCGAGGTCCCATTTGGCCAGTCGGGTGGAGGGGACAACCGCCAGGATGGCATCGATGAAGTCCTGCGTGAGTTCGAATGGGCGTGCGACCAGGTTGGGAACGTATTTGCCCACCAAAGCGTCCTTGTCGATCTCTTGTGGCAAGAGTTCGTCGAGTTTTTCGGCAAATGCCGGCACACCGGGCCGCAGCACTGCGGAGTGGAAGGGCACGTCAATGCCGGGGATCATGACGAAGGCCTTGGGGTGGTTGGTGGCGTCTTTGGGTGCCGCCAACCCGGCGAGGGTACCGGCAACAGCATACTGTTGACCTGCGATGTTGTAGTTCACGATCTCTAGGTATTCGCCGGATTCTTCGGCGACGCGTTGCACGTAGTCGTTGACGTCTTCGGCTGCGACACCGATCATGTTGGGCCGCAAGGCGCCCAAACCATAGTTGGAGCGGCCTTGTTCATCGCGGGGCACCAGAGAGTGCATTGCGGAGCCGCGGGAGTACACAATGTCAATGACGGCTTCCAGATCGAAAATGTTTGCGAGAGATGCCAGGGCGGTGTATTCGCCCAGGGAGTGGCCCGCATACATGTTTTGTGACGACAGGGCGCCGGCCACCCGGAGGCGTTCGGTCTGCCCGTAGGCAACAACAGCCAGGGCCACCTGGGTAAATTGCGTGAGGTTGAGCACGCCCTTGGGGTGGCGGAATGTGGTGTCCCCAACCACCAGTTTGGTGGGGTTATTGTCGATCACGTCAATGATAGAGAAGCCCAGGGACTTCCGGGTGTGCTTGTCGGCACGCTCCCAGGCCTCGCGGGCGGCGGGGCAGGCCTGCCGATCGCCTTGCCCCATGCCTTTGGCCTGGATGCCTTGGCCGGGGTAGACATAGGCGATGACGGGCTCGGCAAGAATGGCCTGACCGCGGGAGACCACTTCCCCACCGATACGGCAGGTGATTTCCAATGCGGGCTGCAGCCCGATGCGTCCGACGCGTTCGACGGTGATTTCCACTTCATCGTTGAGCTGCACCATGCCGTACATGGAGTAGGTCCAGCTTTGGACGGTGCCGTGGCGACCGGCAACTTGTTGCGCGGTGGCGGACAGCCACATGCCGTGCACGAGTGGTGCGGGCAAACCCACGAGCTGGGAGGCGTTGTAGGAGGTGTGGATGGGGTTGTAGTCACCAGTGACGGTGGCGAATGGGGTCATGTCGGCGGGCGCGGTGACCACGGCACGGTCAACGAAGGACCGAGGGGTGTCGACGATTTCCCCGGTGACGCCACCATAGGCAGGGGCCGGCACGGGGGTGTTGGTGCCGGATTGGCGGCCGCGAATGGCGAAACGTTCCATCATGGTGGCTACTTGTTCGCCGTCCGAATACAGTTCCAGTTCCACCGTGACGATGCGCCCGGAGGCGGATTCGGCGATGGAGGCGCAGCGGCTTGTGACGTCGATGCGGCGACCATCGGCAAGTTCGGCAAGATCCGCCTTCAAATCGATCACATGGTCGAGGTGGACGGCATTGAGCAAACCTTCGATAACTGGGTATCCGTCAGCCAGTTTTCCGGTGCCCAGGGCGGTATAAATCGCGGGCCAGCAGGGGCCGACAAGCACGTCCGGGGTGATTTCGGCAGGGTTGCCGCCGGCCACTCCGGCATGGGTGCGGGGCAGTTTGGCCGGCAGGTGGAAGCTGTCGTGGACGTCACCGTGGTTGTCAACCTCGGGCAGGCTGGTGATGGTGTCACCAGCTGCGGAGACGGAGCCCACGCCGGCAACGCCTGCGAGCAGGGCGAATACCGCATCGGGGAGACGGTCGTGGGACACGACCGGGCTGGCTCCAGTGGCAACGGATTCCGGCAACTCCAGCGGAATGTCAACATGTTTGACATGGTAGGGGCGGCTATCCTCGGGGAGGTGCTCCCAGGTGGAATCGGCGTTGATGCGAAGAATGAACTGGTTATCATCTTCTTCGATGAGGTCGAAGGCGGTTTCCGGCAGATGGTAGGCCGGGTTGTCGATCAGGTGGCCGTGCCAGGAAATGGTGCGGGACTTCAAGATGGTGCCCGCCGGGGTATCGGCAAGCCGGGAGAAGGCCGGTTCGACTTCGCCGGTTTCGGTGGCGATTTTGTCTACGCAGGCAGCTTCGAAACGGCCCAGCAGGTCGGCAACGGGCTCGTCTACCTGGGTGATGCCACCGACAGAGATGGGGCCGGGAATGACCCGCACTGCGCGTGCCGGGTAGCGGTCATCGTGGGCTTGCCACAGGGAGTCCAGGCCGAACCACCGTTTGAGGTCGCCGTCGATGATGGGCACCCAGGGCATGGGTTTGTGGTGTTTGCGGTTGAGCGTGATGAACCAGGCTGCGTCACTGGGTTGCACGGTAATGTCGCGGGCCTGCGGGTATGCAGCCAGGAGCTTGTCGACGGCCGCAGGTGCGTCTGCGATATCGGCAATCTCGGGGAAGAGCGTTTCCACTTCCCCATGGTCCACGGGGTTGAGTCGGGCCTCGACGCGGTGCAGCAGGTCGAAAGAAATCGGTCATCCCAGGTGGGGGTCGGTGAAGGGATACGCCAATTCGACAAAGCGTTCGACCCATTGGGCGTAGGTCATCAGTTCGACGTCGCCGAAGTAGGGCTTCGCGGTCTTGTTGATTGCCTCGATGATTTCCGAGGCGTGATCCGCGTAGGTATCGGGATCGAGTGAGGTAATGAGTCGGGAGGCCCGGGCGAAATCATTGTCGATCTCGTACAGGTCGGCAAGCAGAGTGTGATTGCCCGAGGTCATGCCACCGTCGGACTTGAGGGCGGCCCACCCAGCCCTCGTTAATGCCGGGGGTGTTAACGAGGGCTTGTTTCACCTCGTCGGTGGTTTTGGCTTCCTTGGTGGCCATGGCTGCGGTTCCGACGAGGATGCCGTCGATAGGCATGCGTTTGCGGCCGTGTTTCAGCGACCAGTCGCCGGAAATATATTGTGCAGCCTTGTCGGGAGTACCAATGCCGCCGCCGGCGACGATGACCACGTTGGGGCGTTGCCGCAGCTCTTTGTAGGTGGCGAGCAGCAGATCGTCCAGGTCGACCCAGGAATGGTGACCGCCAGCGTGCCCATCTTCAATTTGTACGATGATGTTGGTTTCGGGGTTGGCGTCGGCGATTTGCAAAACGCTGCGGATTTGAGCGACGGTGCCCGGCTTGAAGGCGATGTAGGGGTAGCCGTCGGCGTGCAGGTCGGCGATGAGCTGGTTGGCTTCCTCCAGTTCGGGGATGCCGGCGGAAATGGTGACGCCGTTGATGGCAGAACCTGCGGCACGAGCCTTGGAGACGATACGTTGCTGACCAAATTGGAGGTTCCACATGTACCGGTCGAAAGAACATGGAGGTTGAAATTGGGCGCTACGGCCGGGCTCAATTGGGCTTGGAGATTGTCGTTATTGAAGTTGAAGACTTCCTCCGAATACTGGCCGCCACCTGCCATTTTCCGCCCAGTGGCCGGCGTTAGCTGCGGCAGCAACAATATCGGCGTCCACGGTGGTGGGGGTCATGCCGGCCAGGATGATGGGCGACAAGCCGGTAAGCCGGCTGAAGGCGGTTTGAACCTTGCGCTCCCCGGTGGGGAGCTCGATGACGCGCGGCGCGAAATCATCAAAGTTGATGAGCTTGGGCAGTTCAGTGCCGGGGGTGGCGAGATCGTCACGCTTAGCCGGGGTGGAGCCATCGAGGATGATGGCGTCAGTTTGTTCGGAGGTGATCTGGCCTGGCGCCTTGTCGAGGTGAGCAGGTAGTCGTGCTCGCCGACTTTCCACTCATATGGGTCAACGAGAATGTAGTCGCCGAGCCGTTGAGCATCCACCGCATTAAGGCCACATTTCTCCGACCATTCGACCGCCTGTGCGACAGCCTCACGGTTGTGTTCATGGTGGAATGCGGCTTTCACTCCCAGGTCAGCAGGTGACATCCACTGTTCCACCGCGCTCGTTGGTGTCAATGGTGGCGTTATACTTATCGACGGCTGCCGTCACGCACGCTTGGCTGCCGCCAATTCGGCGCTGTCCCCGGAATAGACTGCCGAATGGGGCTGTTGATCACGCCGGAGCGATGGGCAGCAGTCTACTGGCACGCCTTGAACGGACATCATCCTACCCAAAAGGTGGCTTTGGGATGCGGCTGCACCGAGGAGGAAAGCAAAGGCCACATAGTTGACGAGTTTCTCGTCATCGACCCAGTGTCACTGGGTAGTTCGGTGGGGCATTCTACCCCAGAACACCCTGAGGGTGGCCGTACGCGTGTATTTTCTGGGGTGAAACCCCAGTTGACCGAGTTGGGTAACGGCAGCATTTCCCCAGCAGAATCCCCGGAACCGATACCGCCGGTTTCGGCATCAATTTCTTCCGGCGATATCATCTGCAGATTCTGCGGCAATGATCTGGCGTAGCCGGGTCAGGCCACCTGGCACAATCTGGGATACTTCCCAACAGCAGGGAGCAATCTTGGGCGAGCAGCATCAATGAGGGTTTTTCCAATTGGGTGCGGATGTATGAGTCCGTTCAAATGCTGCCGAGGTTCTTTTGCCATGCCAGCTTGACTCCGAGAGGCACCAACGTGGTGATTGCATGCAAGGGGAAAGGTTCATTCCACGTTCCTTCCTTGGGTTTTTCGATTGGGTTTGCCAAAAATAACAGCAATGTACCTTTACGGAAGCGTAGGTTACTTCCCCGTGAGGGTTTCAATGTGATCACTCAAAACAATCTGCACTGCAAACCCTGTTTGCCCCGTTACTAGTTCTCACACACCGTCCTCGAACCAGGCGTGCCATGCCGCGGTCCAGAATAACGTGCGCAACCTAGCTATTTGGTATAATCATGCCAGGCCGCAGCGAAAAGTCGATCCATAGACCATAACGGTGGGCATTTCGTGAAATTATTTATGTCCTCCACACCAAATATCGAACAGCCTTGCTAGCCTCTATTCGTCTGCCAAGCACCCGGCAGGAACCGGCCACGATCCAGCGCCAGGATGCTCCACCCCGCACCGGGGCCCCTGCGCTACAGAGTGGCGCGACGCATCAGCTGCGATTTTCGCCACCCATTTCAGGCACGAACGTGAGCATCGGTGGGATCGGCCATTGCAGACCTGCAAAATACCTGGCGCTATCACGCGAAACCGCAAATCGGTTCGCCACCTCCGCCACAATCTCCGGGACGGACACCAATGGGTCATGAGGGATCCCCCGCTGGCCCACCGGTGCGCCCCAAATCCATCAGCAACTCATTAAGATGCCCCTCTAACAGCACCCGAATGGGCATGGTATTCCGGGTAAAATAATCAAGTTTCCGATAATCAGCCGCCCCCACAATATCGATTGTTCCGACCTCCCACTCCCCAGCAGCCAATTGCTTGCCCATGAGATTTTTCAGGTTCTGTAATTTCTCCCGAAACGCTCGCGTGGGATCGTCGAGACTCGTGTTGCCGATCAGGTGGAGCAACGTCGCCAGATAATCACCAGCGGAATATTCATCCAAACCAATCGGCACCCCTGTGGTCTCGGATAAGGCAACGTTAGTGAGCCAGGAAAGATCGTCGAATTGAGGCATTGCCTGCTGAAACTGGCCAGCGGTGATATGCATGATGGGCTTGCCGGTGTTCGCATTCAGTTGTGCTGCCATGGCAGCGATGTCCAAGACCTCGGAAAATCTGCATTCACCCCAGCGCCGAGCGCAATCAATCCGTGTCAAGCCGCAATTGGACAATGGCGACATGCATAGCCGGCTGACTCAACCCGTACCGGTTTCGCACTGCTGGCGCGGGCACGCCTTCGCCGGGACTCACCACAAGGCCGCCCAACATATACGTGCACGTTTCGGGTGAGAATGGTGTGGGCCGCAGGCTGCCGACCGATCCGGCCGATCCGGGTGCGAGACCACGCCAGAATCACCCCAGATGATAGATGAACTCGAACGGGTGAGCGAAGATCGGGAGGCGGGAATCGGACAATCGATAGATATGCCAAAAAGCACGGTTGCGGTTATACCGCCAATGTCGGTCACATCATAGTGACAGTATGCGCATCTCGGCTCTGCCACCCGGAACCGATATTCCTAATTCTGTAGCCCATAGCTGAAACGGCACACCTCTGCAGCAACGTCCGGGATCCAGATGCCCGACCAGCCAATCCTGCCACAAGCGTCTTCTCCCGGCCAATATAATTCAACCAGCGGAATGTCATTGTGGTGGTCGGCATCGGATCCAGATCAGGCGGCTGAGCACCTCCCAAAAGCTTGGTGGCCTCATGGTGCAGGATTGACGCTTCGAGCCCCGACCGGTGCGACCGGTCACCGTAAACAACGGTGATATGCCGCTCACTCCCGTATCGTTCGTTTCGGAACTCAGTCGGCGCAAACCAACCATGGAGCTGCCGCGCAGCAGAAACCAGGGATATAGCGATTCCGCAATCACCGAATTGGAGCCGAATAGTTTTTCGATCGTTGCCAGTTCCGGGTTTTCCCATAACTCTTCGGCCTGCTCCGTGGTAACGGCCCGCAGCGCGGTGCTCATGCTAAGATCCCGGGGTGGAGCTGGTTTAATGCCCCACCGGAACCCCGCCGATACCATCGGCAACCTGAGCGATGGGAAGCCTGAATCAACATCGATAAGCATCCGATCCCGACTCAAAAAGCCATGTCCCACCGCCAGGACGGTTCAGTGCCGCGCACAGAGGAACTGGTGCCCGGAAACTACCCAATGGTGTGACCAATCGATAATCACCGGTGCCGTCACGAGGCCCAAAAGATAATGCGATATGCGCACCATTACTTATTCCGAAAGGGCCCATCCGCCGTGGTGGGGTGAGCCGAAACCACGGTGAATCCGACGCCAGAAACTCACGAGTCGGCGGGAATTCTGGTGCGCCGCAGCCAGTAATCTTTTATGCCAGGCACACTGGTGCCACGTTTAAGTGGTGAAAAATAATCCATGTCGACAATCTCCCCAGTTTCCCACACCATTACAGCGTCGTCGACAAGCACATAATGCGGCCGGTGCACTAACCTTGCCGTTGCATTCCTGCGACAGGGGATAAAGCAACTCACCGTCGTGCGGGTGCGGGCAATAGTCGACAATGGCGGGCACCGCGAGCATCGTCGCAACGCACGCGATCCGCTCGCCAGCCAAGCCGAATCGAGGATGCGACAATCTCTTTGAGCAGCCGGCCATGCCACAATAGCATCACTGTCAATCATCTCAATGCTTTGCCACTCCGTACCACCGCAACTGCAGGGTAGGCATCATAAAAGCTCAAAGCTCTTATGGCTTTTGCAAACCTGCTCAAGCATTGGCCAGAGCCAATTCGCTCATAACCCCCACGACTAATACGTAACTGCAACTCTGCTACCGGATCAAAGTCTCGAAGCTGCGCACTGCTTTGGAATTCATCGACACAAACCTCTTATCGAACACATATGCCAACTGCTGAGTCTGGAAAAATATCCACTCCGGCCCGGGAGCCAGCAGAGTTGCTGCTTGTACTGCTGGCGGTTCAACACAGCGAAGACTCTTACCGCCGCCGAGCGGGCTTCGATGCCGCAAACGCATCGAATTGATGCGCAACCAGTTGTATATTCCGGGTTTGCGACAAAGCGCCCGCAGCCGCTTATGGGAGCACGTCGCCAGAGTCACACCGATTCGGTCGCTCACCCGGTCCTGCCAGCGCAGTTCCTCACTAAAATCGCCATTCCACTCAATACCGCTTGCACACAGTGCGTCCACAAGGTCCGCGATGGGAAAAAGCGAAAGAAAACGGGGCACAAGCGACAAGCGGGCAATGACATGCTCCGCACCGCATCGACCAATCTGCGATCAGATAAGGTAACACTTCTCTGTATCCCAGACCTTCCAGCCAATCAACCAAAGTCCGCCGCTAGAGTCGGGATAGCGTCACAATCATGGAGCAACGATAAAAATTCCGCCGCCGGTAAAGATGCGCCGGCCGGGACTTGCCGCAAACCGCCCGACAATCGGGGTTTTCGATGTCAGCGTCCTGCAACGACTCGATGAGCCTCCTGAGAGCCCGCCTCCGACCTGCGGAAACCCTGACGATCCCAGAATCGCCTCAAGAAAATATTGATGCTTATCCTCGGGGATGTCCTGCAGCACGCATACGCTCCCCACCCCGGCGCGCATCACCGCAACCAGCACCTGCACTGGAAGACTGCGAGATCAGCACGCACCTGATCGCGCGGTTCACGCGCTTACAACACACCAGGGTGAAAAACTCGTGAAAAGCGCCGCCTGCTGCGACGTATCAATGGGAAGATCGTAATCGCGTTCAACCTGCCGTGCCTTGGCGTAATAGTGCCCTGGCATAGGTGTTTTCTTACGCAGTCGTACGTTAGCAGTTCGTCAAAAATCGGTGGAATCACCGCGGCGGCGCAGCTTCAAACAGCGCATCATCCAGCGGCGTATCGAATCGGGTCCACGCCTGGCTGCATCAGTGCCAACAACGCGCCTGGCCCATTCCATCGTAGGAATCGGGTCCGGGACATGTGCGCCTTGTAGATACTGCCGCAAGCGCTGCCGCCAGGAAACCGGTTGAAGTAGGCGGCACATAGCCAACAACCTTTTTGTTTTCTATTGGTTGGTGATAACCCGGCCGTCTTCATGGCAATGGTTTTCTGCTTTGACCAGCATGTGGGCACAAGTTTCACGACCACATTCCCTGTAAGGCTATGCAAATTCCACGCATTGAGTGGGGTAGTGCTTCGGTCGACCTTGTACCGATAGCATGCCTTAATATTCACGGATCTTCCTTGCGATGAAGTATTCCGCATCGTAGTATTACAAACATTGGGGCGGAGCAGGTAAGGCGAAAATGGACTAACGTCGCCCTTTATACTCAGATCTGGTCGTTGGACGGGCTTATTGGTGAGGGGTGTTTCAGATTCATTTTTCCTCCTATTGGATCCTCGTCGTGGTTGTAACTGTATTGTGATGCATCATGCCATGTGGTTTTGCGAGGCTATAGCGAGGGTTGTGCAGACATAACCACCCCCATAATTCGAACTTGGTTTTCAGATGGCAGCTAATCTCATGTGGAGCTTCATATAGGTTTTGAAAACGGTTGAACTAGCCCGAGTCAAAGGCTGAGGGCAGCATGAGTCAAAAGCGAGCACATTGCTGCCGCAGGCTAATCCTAGCAATCCTCTTCTGTAATCGCTGGTGTTATGCCTTTCATGCTGATATGAAGAGGAGCTTTTGACTCACTACCATCGAATCTCGTCTCAGATCGAAACACGTCCGGTACTACCGATCACGCTGCGCCGAACTGGACAATCAGACCACAATGAATGCTTGAACAACACGCACTCATCGTCTGATTGGTTCACGAAACTCTGACATAATGTCAGCTCACTTTCAATAGACTATGAGGAAATCATGGAATCCTTCATTGGAAAGGTGGAGCTTTGAAACATTTTCCTTGCGATGCACCATCGCCCCACCGCAAATAATGTGAGTCATATCACCGCCAAAACACCGCAAAACCACCATAAAAGCTGCCACACGGTATCTGCGCTGCGTTTCACCGTATTCACCAGGTTCTGATGTGCTAATAGTCTTCCTGGACCCCTGCCATAGCTCCCATCGCTCTTTCTTATCATGAGAATGGTTTTTAACCCCACCAGTCACGAGTTTGTGACCAGTGGGGCATCAACAATAGTCTGCTATTGATGGCGCTGTGGCGTCAGCAAAACTTGACCGGCTCCCTTGATCGGATGTGTTGCTGGTGTTCTTCATCCAGCGGTACCACTGTGACATCGGCAGCAGCGGCACTTTTCTTCGGCAGTTGTCCACTGACTTCGGGGTCAACCGGCGATTCTCGAACCTCAATCTGACGGTCATCACCCGCCAGATCACTTGGTTATCACTTCCATCGTGGTTGGCGGGTGTTGGCGCATTCTGCAATTCGGGCTTCGCTGAGCACCGTGGCGGCGACTTCCTCAGCCTTAGGAGTAATCCGAAGAATTTGTCCAGGCCTTTCGCGTTAAACTGCGTGGACATATACCGACTATTATTACTGGTGTTCCATTGGGAAACCACGATATTCATATCGGCAATCGTGGATCCTGGTGCAATGTAACCACCGTAAAGTTGAGTGAAGTTATTGGGGGTCTGTGCGGCGCCCCACCCAATCACCTGCAACAACAACGTGGACAGGCGATGTCGTTTCAATTTGAGTCTCAATGCGGTCAAATACGAACCTCGATGGATGCGGTTTTCATTAAACATGCACGGTACGCAATGGTCTTCGATACGGCGAAGGGACATTTCACCGGCTTTCATATCGATCCTTGGTGATGGGACTGATATTCCTGCCCCCATTGGCTTCCCAACTCCCATTGACATAGTGCTCCCAAGGTATTTTGCGAGTCCCCGATTTGTTCGGGTCGGAAACGACTGAGATAGACACCATCATTACGGTTGAAACGGCTGGACGCTGACATAGACGTAACCGTCGTCACCACGTTCCCAGGTGAGAAGATCACAAAACCATTCATGAAATGTTTGCTGGTAGTGGCGACAGACGACCGTTTGCTGGTCGGTTGACTTCCAATTTCGTGCCGCGAACATTACCGAGAACCTTCGTTCCACATGCTGCATGTAGAGGTTCCATCCAGGTTGATGACATCGAAGGAATGAGGTCGATTATTGTCGTGATTATGTTTGAGCATTGCTCAATTCTGTCCACTTCTATTCGAGGGGCCGTTTGACGACAATTTGGCCGTGATCATCGTAGGTAGCGATAGCGCCGATAGGGCTCATCCAATTGCCTTGGCCAAAGCCATTACCACTGAAAAAGTCACCGAGATAATGGCGAATTCTTTTGTTCTTGTTTGATGGGCACCATGATGCCAAGATCGCCAGCCATGGCTCCCACATGATCTGAGATGCCACGTCTAGGATGTCTCCCATTTTTGGTGATGATTCGGGGGCTTCTTGCCTGATGAGTGGGACATTTTGAGGAACAGCCGAGGAGTTTAAAGTCTTTCCACAAATCAGAGGATCCGCTAGACCCACTAGACTTGTGGAATCGCTGGAGCTACTAGAGCTGCCAGACGACAGATCAGAGACGAGCACTCGCGTTGGGCGCTACAATAACGCTGGTAGAGATAGCCATGGTGAGGGCTAACGCACACATATGTTTATGAGACATACATTGTAGGCTAGCAAAGGACCACAGTTATTACTCATTCCTAGATGAAAGCTCACCGCGGATCTTATCTCGCAGTGATTTCGGCGCATCACAAGCGCAACAGTGAAGGATCTCCCGCAAGGCGGTTTCGGCAGCTACTTTTTCGGCGCAGGCTGGACATTCACTGATATGACGTTTCAGCCGACTACAATCCTCGTCGGTAAGCTCGTTATCTACCAGTTCGTAAAGAAATATATGCAGGTCATGGCAATTACATTCGCTAGAGACGTGCGGGCGCGAGGCCGCCCAGTCGGTTTCGTGCATGATGTAACCTTCCTTATTGCTTTTCGACGGCACTCACATCGATGCCGTATTCATGCGCTACATCTTTTAACGTTTCTCGCAACTGTTTTCTTCCCCGGTGGAGTCGACTCATGACCGTGCCTACCGGTGTGCCCATAATTTCTGCAATCTCTTTATACGATAATCCCTCCACATCAGCGTAATACACCACCATGCGATAGTCCTCAGCCAAACCATTCATGGCATTAGAAATCGTTTGGTCCGGCAAACGTTTCAATGCTGCCACCTCGGCAGATTCCAAACCCACTGCCGTATGAGTGGAAGAATCAAGCAATTGATAGTCAGTAACATCTTCTGCCGAAGAATGCAGTGGTTGCCGCTGCTTCTTACGATAAGAATTAATGTAGGCATTGGTCATAATCCGGTACAGCCACGCCTTAAGATTGGTACCTGGAGTAAAGGATTCAAAGGCCTGAAATGCCTTAATATAGGTTTCCTGTACCAGATCTTCGGCATCTGCCGGATTGCGGGTCATACGAAGCGCGCCACCATAGAGTTGATCAATAAGTGGCAGGGCTTCGGCTTCAAATCGCTCTTGCAGTTCCGGTGTAGTTGCAACCATCAGGGATTGGGTCTACCTTCCTTGTCGTCTGCCCCCTAGTTTGCTGGGCAATAAGCACTTCGCCTATTCTTGGTTTTTATGTCCAGAAGAAACCACATTCGGCAACACCTGCGCTGAAAATTTTAGAGGATGCCGGAATTTCCCATGAGGTGCATACTTTTTCTGCTGGCAATGACCATTTTGGTGAACACGCTGTCGCAGAATTGGGAACAGATCCAGAGCGAGTATTTAAAACACTCGTCATCGATCTTAGCGCTGGGAAAGGACCCAAACGCCGGTTAGCGGTGTGCTGCCTACCAGTAACATACCAACTGTCGCTAAAAAAGGCGGCCGCAGCCCATGGTGTTGCAAAAGCCATCATGGCGGATCCACATGATGCCGAAAAGTCATCAGGTTATATCCCCGGTGGGATCTCACCCATTGGTCAAAAGCATCAATTGCCTACGGTTGTCGAGTGAGTCAGCACGGTTATGGGACTCTATTTTTGTCTCTGGGGGCCGCCGTGGGCTGAGACATCGAAATCGCACCACGGGACTTAGCAAACGTGACAGGTGCAAATTTCGCAGATTTGCTAGCATAACTAGTGGTTAAACCCACATTTTAAGGTATTTACACCATAGGTTTCATTGTGTATTTCTTAAGTTATGATCCCCCTGATCGCTCCAGCACGCGATGTCCATGATCGATGGTACGGGCGGCATACATCTCTGACTAAAACCCAATGGGTTGCTACCAGAGAATACGATTGCCTCCCTTATTTTGAGAAGCTCCTCCTTCACGCTGAGGCCCTCCGAAGAAGCACCCGGGCTGCAGTGATTTGCGGGAAAGCAGCCGCCGCTATCCGGGGCATTCCTATTCTCAATCTCCAGCACGATACCCGGGTCACAGTAACATTGCCGGGCAAACCACACACGCCTTCTCATAAGCAATGGCCGGTCATAGCTCACTATCGGCGCGCCAGTCTCCCTGATTCGGATTGGGAAGAGGTCTGTGGGTATCGAATCACCACGCCTGAACGAACCTTCACCGACATTTGCGCTATTGATGGTGAGTTAGAAGGGTTAGCTTTCATTGAGGCTGCACTACGTGCAGGATATCGAAAAGATACTTTTCAGAAATATCTTGATGACCGACGAGGTGAATGGGGAATCACCAAAGCCCGAAAAAGTACTTGCTCTGGCTCGCTACGGTATTGATTCTCCTAGTGAAACTCTTGCCTATTATTTGGCTGCCCAGGTTTATCCCCGGACTTCTGTGAGGCGCAAATAGCGAAATGAGCATTAAAAAGCCCAGCGGTTTATATTCTAGAATCCGGGTTGACCTGCTGTTATTTGGGTGGCTTGTGGTGGAAATCGATGGCCGGATTAAATATAGTGGCGCTGACTCGGCCCGAGTCTTATTTGGAGAACGGGCCAGAGAAACCGCCATTCTCAGCATGGGATACCATATTTTGCGATTCCATCCATCAGAACTTATCGACAAACTTATTCCCACCATCGCGGTGGTTCTTAACCAAAATCCTCACCGGCATGCGCAGAAAAACACTGTTCCTGATTTAAATAATCCACCGCTTTGGGCATCCTTCACCTAAACTTGCCCATTGTTACTTGCCTCGTGAAATTTGTCGTGAATCTATAACTTTATCCTGCGTTTTCTATCCTCATTTTTCTCGCATCTCACCAAATAACCTGTTTTTCTTTTGCAGATCATGGTGTTCAATGGCTTTTCTACCCGATGCTATTCATTACAAAGCTCCACTTTTGACTGAAAGACTGAGTCTTTGACGCATTTCCTGCAGAAGGAGCTTAGCTCTGATAGCATCCGGCCCAGCTCACGCTGTCGAAAATATGCAGAGCTCCACTTTCCTTATAACTGGACCCTAACTATTCCTGGTTTTGGGTCAGAGCAGACTTTCGTTCCGACTCCCAGAAACAATTCGATCTTATAGAGATCACCAAAGCCCCCAATCATCTGCGCATCCCTTTATCATGGTTCACATGACAGAAAAACCTCGCCCATTTTAAATATTGGGAAAGCTCCTTGCACCCCACTTCATAAACCCTTCAAAGCAACGGTGCGAGTGCAGGGTCGAAATCAATCACCAATCGGGCTTTAGTTTTTAGCTGCCATTGCCGAAAATCCCACCACCATGCACTGGCGCTCTATGGTCCGTGACACCCAACTCATGGCGCAAGCCCTCAAACGTATTGGCGTGGATGTCCAAGCAGGGCCAGATCCTGAGCTCCCCTGCTAATGCCACAATTTTTGTGGAGCCAACTGGGTTCACCGGCGGCACAGTGGACTGTGGCCTAGCAGGGACAAGTGTGATGATTTGTTCCGCCGTTAGCCGCATTAGCCGATGGTGATGTGTTTTTGATGGTGATGAGCATGCCGTCAACGACCATGAAGGAATCTTAGATGGATTACAGTGCACTAAGATTTCCGTTCAGGGAGATAGCCTTCCATTTTAAAGTTTTCAGGCAATGGCTCTACCCATGGGGGCATGGTAGAGATCGATGCCTCAGCATCATCCCAATTTGTCTCTCTGGCTTATTGCTGGCAGCACCACGTTGCCAAGGGATAACCGTACGCCATATAGGTGAGACACTACCGAGCATGCCGCATATTGAAAATGACTGTTCATATGCCGCGACAAGCTGGAGCTAGCGTGGACACTACAACGGCATATCAATGGTCCGTAACACCCGAGCCCAATTCGGGGTGGGGTGGTACGGGTGGAACCGGATTTATCAAATGCCACACCATTTTTAGCAGCTGCCGCAGTTACTGGCAGCACCGTGCAGGTGAAGGATTGGCCAACAACCACCACCCAACCAGGTGACGCAATCCGAAATATTTTGGAACGCATGGGCTGTACAGTTTCACTCACTGATGGCGATCTCCTGCGACGGGTCCAAAGCCGGGATCACTTCAGGAATAGAAATTGACATGTCGAGACATTGGTGAAATTGACCCCTACGGTTGCGGCAATGGCAACCGTCGCAAATTCACCATCAGCATTGACAGGGTGCGCGTTTACATGGCCGTGAGAACAGACGAGGCTTCGAGCGTTGCAACGGAGATCACTGAATGATTGCAGTGCTCCGAGCTACCTGATGGGTTGGCCATCAAACCGTCGAGGTGGTCTTCATGAGGCGCATTGGTCTGCCCGACGACCACCGCATGGCGACCACCGGCGCCATCATTGACCTGAATCGCTCCCGGAATCAAAGTAGAAAATATCAGAAACAACAGCCGAAACCCTACCGGGTTTGACCGCATGTGGGCAGACATGGGTGACGAAAATGGGTATGCCATGACACATTCCTGGGATGAATCCGATGTCAAAGATCCGCCCATCTAAACGTTCCCGCCCCCGAACTAAAAGACCGACCAAAGCATGGCGATGCCAAATTCGGCATGGTGATAACCAGAGATCAGGGGCCGGTGGGGAGTAGTGTTAGATGACCAGAGCATGGAAAACCCCATATGGTATGCACGCGCTCGGGGCTCAGTCACCCCATAGAGGTTGGTGACCGGGTAGGAATAGTTGGCGATCGTCTGGGCGAAAAAGATGCTTTGGCGCGAATCGTCAAGCTAGCTGAACGACAATCCGAACTACGTCGCACCGCCGATGACACCGACCCATATGAACGCATTGGTGGTGGCAATGCCGAACGGCTTTTGATTGTTTGCGCCGTGGCAGACCCACCACCCCGAACCGGGTTTGTGGAACGCGCCCTGGATTTGCTGCGTTTGTCGAAACCTGCAACCGATTATTTGTTTAACCAAAGTCCGACTTGGCGGATCCCACCCAATTTGCCACCGAGTTTGATGCGTTGAATGTGCCGGTAGTGATATATGGAATCAACGATCACTTAGAACCCATCCTCGACATTGTAAGTGGTCATGTTACTGCCTTGATTGGACACTCCGGGGTAGGAAAATCTACCCTAGTTAATCGCATTATTCCGCACGCCCGCAGAAGCTGGTGAGGTTTCCGGGGTGAAGGCGAAGTATACCTCCACGCAAACAGTAGCGCTACGGTTGCCGACCGACGGTTGGATCATTGATACCGGGGAATCCGATCTTTTGGGCTGGCCCATGTGAGATGCAGATACGGTTGTAGAGTGTTCGAAGAATTTGGCTGAAGCGGTGCACGATTGCCCGCTGGTTGCACTCATGCCGGACCGCCAGCTGACGGAATGTCAGCTAGATGATTCAATATCGATTCCCTACTGGAAGGCGGGTCGTAGCAGTGCGAAAAAGTGATAGCCGCGTGCGTTCCAACGTAGAGTGGAAATAATGACCGTAGGTTCTCAAGCTCCACTTACACACAGTGTCTGTTTGTTCACTGAGTCATTTTGGACTGTAGATTTCTCCCAAAATCATCAGCGATATCGGAGTTCAGGTAAATTTGGTAGTCCCATTGCCGTCCTCTTTTGCCTGCTTAGCATACTTATGTCAAGGTGGCGATTGGTGGGAACCTTATCAAGATCTTCTTGATTTTCAACCGAAAAATCTACGGAAGAAATCTTGGTGCCATTAAACTCGATTTTTCACCACATAAGGAATGGTGCGATCTTTAGGGTTAATACGCAAGGTTACTGGTGGGTTAGCGGGGAAAACCCACCGGATGTTCAGGTCTAATCGGGCACGATTATCCTCAAGTTGCACGATGGAACCTCCGCGAAGTTCGGCAAAGTGTTCCAGCCCCGAGAAACCATTGGAATTTGCTATCACAGGTATTGAATGCGTATTCGCTACCTGATACCACAACCCCCTCCGGGATATTCTCTTTCGAAGTTATGGTCGAACCATTGCCTTCAATGTTGGATCGTGATGTGCTGGTGTTAGCCGTTGTGGTGGTTGTTGTACTGCGTGATGTGGTGCTACGTAACGTAGTGCTAGAAGTAGGAGTATTGGTAGCTGCAGCCTCGGATTTGGGGGTGCTCTCCATCGCATTATTGAGCAACACCTGCATGTTACAACCAACCAACAGCGGCATTGTCATAAGCGCCACCAAGATTAATCGCTTAGATGCTATATCGCGCATGACATATCCTCTCTATTACCTATCATTGGATACATCCCCATTAAAGCCTTATCAGATTTGATTCTTCAAGACATCCGACCAATAGGGCACATTGAGCCAACAATATCAAGATTGATACCCTGTTCGAATAGGCGTACAGCAAACACGATATATCAATAAATAAGCGAATCTCTGTTCGGTAGCTGCTTGCCACAGCAGCTACCGAAACTACCCCTTATGTTGATGACTTTGGGGCCTTACACTGGGTCACCACTGTCTTATTGCTTATTTCCATAACTGTTTTATCGGTAAAATATTTGCTAAACTCCGGCACCAAATACACCACAATGGTATTCCCCAATGATGAGATCCCGGTTTTGCCCTTGTCGATTTTCTTTACCTCATCATTCTTTGCGGATCATCCAGAACTCATACTGTGATTGTAATAATTCCGTCGCCTATGCTTAGGTGCTTAAAATCAAAACGCATATATCCCGATCTTCCCCTCGAAGACGGACCACAGGTGAATGTGCCGTCCGATCGTCGGGCATGTTCCCTATCGTAAACTGAATCATCCGCCGGTGATCGGTACTATCTGCGCAAAAGCACCAAGCAATGCCGGCTCATTTTCCGGCGTCAATTGCGCCATGGGTGAAAAATCTCGGCGAATTCTGACGTCGCGGTGCGCTCCGTCAAATCTATCCGCGTGCCATCGCGGCGTTGCCACCAGGGACGGCTTTTCCAGAAAAGCATCAGCGCTTCAGCAGTAGTTGCTGCTTCGGTCGATCTGGTGGTTGGAGTCGGCTGTGCTTCCTCTGGAAACAACCCCAATAATGGTATATAGCATCAACGCACACAATGGCTGCGGATCCCGAACATGTATTTCTTCGCAAACTTCAGGCTAATACGGGTTCACGCATAATCTATCTAAGTTATCGAGACCTCGTTGGCCCCATTATTTGACATCTAACGCACGGGAAGAAGCGTCCGCAAAAAGCTTAACTCCACTATGACTCAACTCGGAGGTCAAACCACGCCAAATAATTCGCCAATGCATCACCGACGGTGAGCTCCGCATCCTCATCACCCAAATCAGCGGCATCAATCACCGCAATTGCTTTCTGCGTGGCGAGCTCGCTCGACTCCACGTCAGCATGAATCGCCGCAACCGACTGCAACGAAAACGTCGGAGGATCCAACGACACAGACTCCCCCAGCTCCGGGCGGTACGTTACGCAGAATCTGGCACGTCAATGGAATTACCACCCGCCGATGCGGGAATTTCTCACCTCACCGGTAGCGAGCAGACGCAATGATGCCGTGAAACATCGTCAAAAACATATTCCGAAAAGTCCTCTTGCTCCTCAATAAAAGAAATCCCGAACAGCCCGGGTCACCATAAACCCATAACCAGACCTGGCGGTCAGCTCCCCGACTCATTCAACTGCCCAGAGCATATCCACAGTTGCTGGCACATGACGCATCTAGAATTCACCCTCAATATCCAACAACCCGGTGATCTCCACAATCGCTCGATCAAACTGCTGGTTATACACCCCCACCAAACCAGCCTCGACCGCGCCACGCACATTCAAAATCGAATCATCGACCATGACGCAATCACATTGGTAAATGCAATGCGTCCACACTTCTTGAAATGCTTCTTTACCTAGGCTTCTCGCTTCAATCTCACCGGACAACAGCACCGCGTCTACTATGCCTTGTGTCTCTAACACCCGAATGGGATCAGCAGCCGGGCCACCCGGATCATTCGATAACACAGCAGTCGGGATGCCCACCTGCCGAACGGTTTCTAGCAGGTTGCGCCACCGACGCTGATCTTCATCAGTACCGTCAACACCCCCATGAGTCAATAATTAAACCACGCACCGCTGTGTTCACCTCGATTTATTTACATGAGATTTGAAGTACCATATATTGTGGCACGTCCTGGGTATATTCTTGCATAACCTGTGCAGCGAATCATCCCCAACATGAAACTTTTACGGAATTTTATTCCTTCACTGTCACCTTCGGCGGCCCGCCATGGGAATCACAAATAAGGAAAGTGATACTCATGTTAGAGCCCATCCCGGGTCTTTCTGTGCTTAAAGTCCTGCTACCTGCAACAAAAGCAGTCATGCCACCAGCCGAACCAAAACTTATTCCCTTTGATATTAAAAACACTGCTACCGCGTTGGTCACAGTTGCCTTGTCCTGTGCTTTTGGTCTACGTCCCACAACCATACTGCGAGCCGAATTATATTCCAATCAGGTACGCAGGCATATCAACTTCCGATTACGCCATGGGGCTACCGCCCAGCGCCGTAATTTCAAAATCAACTCATTCCACTTCAATACACGTAAAGAATCATCACAATCCATCCTCATTGATGTCTTTGGCTCCGTAAGCGTCGGAAATGAACACCGCGCCTACACCGCCCAACTGGTGAAATCGACAACAGATACCAGACTCACAGTGCGAACCTGGGGTTATCTGGCCTGCCGAGCGCTAAAATATCCCGCTGCAATGGGGGTTTACGCGGCCCTCTGCTAGCTCTCACCGATGCTTGTCAATACCCATACGGCTGTCTACTCATGCTTGTGGATGTTTCCGGGCTGGCTCGGCTCCGACAAAAGCTCCACTTCTGCCCCAAGATGCCACAAATGTGCACTAGGGGAAGGAAGGGAGCTTTTCAGGCACATAGCCCACCACCACCGCCAAACCAGTCGACTACGCGCACCAAACTACCTGCTCTTCCCAGCATCATATCTTCTATCCCACCATTGGCGGATGAGCTGGACGATCAAAAAGCTCACTTCCGATCGAAATGGCCGGTTTTAGCAGGTTCAAATCGAGGGGGCTTTCAATCTCCATGTCCTATCCGCTTGTGCTGTGCTGAGGTGCCCATGCTCACTCATCATTACAACACCACATCATTATGATCACGTCACTTCAAAGAGTCATCTGGAACCGCATTTTTATCTTCCGACAACTACTGATGAACCGATAGCAACGTCCCAAACACTGGTATAGGCAAGGAAGAAGGCATATTTGTAGCAATTCACCAGCTACCGGTGTGGTTGTGCCCACAATCAGCCTAAATAAAGCTTTCCGCAGCCATTGGAGACAATGCCGGAACTATGCTGGTATCCCTCAGCTACAATAGGTGCAACATAACCGAAAGACACACTCACCCACATTCGTCACCGTCCATAAGCTCCACTTCCCTACAGAGGCATCCGCCAAGATGACGTCCAAGGGCGGATGGTTAGGAGCCACCCCAACCGTGGCGTGGTGAGCTACACCTTCACCAAGTCCCGCCCAATATCAGGTGGTTAGGACGGGTGACTGACGCTGATATTGACTCGCTCACGAAAATCCACGGGGTCACATGCAACCCATTATCGTGAATATGCATGTGACCCCGTGGATACCTCAGATGCTACGCGCGCAACAGTTTAAGTTTGCCGCCCATGACGCAGCATGGTACGGGCCCAATGAAAGCGGCAGCACCGTGGCGTTTAAGCCTGGGCATCCTCGGCTGCTGCTGCCATGGCTCCTGCTTGCGCCTGGAATTGTTACACAGCATGAACAGCTGCCGCACGGTTTCTTCCTTGATGGCGTCCTTCATGGCGTCGAACATTTCGCCGCCTTCTTTTTGGTACTCCACCAGGGGATCCCGCTGCGCCATGGCGCGCAGGCCAATGCCTTCCTTCAGGTAATCCATTTCGTAAAGGTGCTCACGCCATTTTGGTCAGTATGGGCAAAATCACCTGTCGCTCCAAATTACGCATCTGGGCTTCGCCACCGATCAACGTGACGGCTTCTTCCAGTTGTTCATATTGAGTGTGGGCATCAAGCAGAACTGCCTCCAACAGATCATCTGCGGAAAGCTCACCGGCTGCACCGAATTGAGTGCCGTCGATAAGCTCCTCAACCGTCATGGAAGGGCCGTACAGGGTTTCCAGGGCATGCCAGAGGATTCCGTCCCGAGTCCTCCACGCAGCCGTTCATGGTGGCGCCACGCACGTAAGCGGTGATGGTTTTCGTCAATCATGGCCTGGATGTTGGCGGCGATGTCGGCGGATTCGAGAATTTCGCGCCGTTCCCGATAGATCACCTTGCGTTGCTCATTCATGACCTCGTCGTATTTGAGCACGTTTTTCCGCATTTCGAAGTTTTGGTTTTCCACCTGGGCCTGGGCACCCTTGCCAGTGGAATTAGTCACCATTTTTGCTTCGATAGGCACATCGTCAGGGACGTTGAGCCGATTCATCATATTCTCCATGGTTTGACCAACAGAATCGCACCAGCGGTCATCACGCATGGACAGGTAGGCAGGTCAGCCCGGGGTCACCCTGAGCGGCCGGAACGGCCCGCAGCTGATGTCAATGCGGCGGGACTCATGCCCGTTCGGTGCCGAGCACGTACAGGCCACCGGCTTTACGGACCTTTTCGGCTTCCTTTTTGGCCTTTTCCTTCACCTTTTCCAGCTCTTCATCCCACGCTGCCTCGTACTCTTCAGGAGTTTCGATGGGGTCGAGGCCGCGTTCACGCAGGTTGATGTCGGCAATAATGTCTGGGTTGCCGCCCAACACAATGTCAGTACCGACATGCAGCCATGTTGGTAGCCACGGTCACCTGGCCGGGCAGACCGGCGCGAGCGATGATTTGGGCTTCCTGCTCGTGGAATTTAGCGTTGAGAACATTATGCTTGATGTGCCGAGCGTTGCAGCAGCAGAGGTATTCCAGACGCTCCACAGAGGTGGTGCCCACAAAACCGGCTGCCCCTTGTCCACACGTTCCGCAATGTCTTGCACCGCGGCGAATTTGCTTCCTGGGTTTTTACTACACCAGGTCGAGTCATGTCTACCCGCTGCGGCTTTTTGTCTGGTAGGAATCGGCATCATCAAGCGTAGATTTGGTGCAGCTCGGCAGCTTCGGTTTCAGCGGTGCCGGTCATGCCGGCAAGCTTGTCATAAAGCCGGAAGTAATTTTTGTGGCGTGATGGTGGCGAGGGTTTGGTTTTCGTTCTTGATTTCCACGCCCTCTTTAGCCTCAATGGCTTGGTGCATGTACTTCGTTGCTAGCGGCGACCTTCAGGACGCGACCGGTGAAAGTCATCGACGATAAGGACTTCACCTTTACTCCTAATATAGTCTTTGTCCTTGGTGAATAGTTCCTTCGCCTTGATGGCATTATTGAGGTAGCTGACCAGCTGCGAGTTTTCCGGGGCGTACAGGTTTTCGATACCAAGCTGGTTTTCGACGAACTCGACGCCCTCTTCCTTCACGCCAACGGTGCGTTTTGATGATCAACCTCATAGTGAATGCCTTCACGCATTCCGAAGTGCTAAGGCCGCAAAGGTGGTGTGGGCTGCGAGGCCGTCGGCTGGGCCGGAAATGATGAGTGGGGTGCAGGCTGGGTCGTCGATGAGGATGGAGTCCACCTCGTCGACGATGGCGTAGTGGTGGCCACGCTGAACAAGCTCGGACAAGGAGTGCACCATGTTGTCACGAAGGTAATCAAAACCGAGTTCGTTATTGGTGCCGTAGGTGATGTCGGCATCGTAGGCGGTTTTACGCTCTTCGGGTGTCATGTTGGACGGGATCACGCCGACTTTCAGACCCAGGAACCGGTGGACGCGCCCCATCCATTCCGCGTCACGCTTGCAGGTAATCGTTGACGGTGACCACATGCACGCCCTTGCCCTCCAGAGCATTTAGGTAGGCAGGCAGCACACAGGTCAGAGTTTTCCCCTCACCGGTGCGCATCTCCGCAACACCACCAAAGTGGAGTGCCGCACCACCTGATTTTCCTACACAAGGTAGTGTTTTTGACCCAGCACTCAGTAGGATGCCTCACGAGGGCTGCGCAGAGGCTTCGTAGAGTGAGGTCATCAACAGTTTCACCATCGGCGATGCGCTCCGATAAATTCGTCGGTTTCGCCTTCAGGTTCTTCGTCGGTGAGGTCAGCCATTTCCGGTTCGGTGCGAGCACTTCTTCAGCAATTTTGCAGCCGTTTAATCTTGCGGCCTTCCCCATTCGGAGCACTTTGGAAAGAGTCCAAAACACAAGTCTTCCTTTGCTTGTTTTTGAGCGCGTGGCAATAACTTTTTCATTGTACGCTTAGAAGACGCAAAAAGAAAGAACCCAAACTATCAGTTTGGGTCCAAAATGCTGTCGACGGCGTGCCGTCACCGCTATTCAGGCACGATGGAAGTCAAGCCGTAGTCAGCGTGACGGCGATACACGACCGACGGTTGATTATTTTCCTTATTGATGAAGGTGAAAGTCGTGCCCAACCAGCTCCGTTCCGGAAGGGCATCATCCACGCTCATGGGATTCGCAACGTACTCGCTGGTGCGCACCACCTGACCTGGCAAAACATCCTCACCTGGTGGCGTAAGGATCATGGTCGTACTTGGAACCGGCAGCCTGACCTTGTCTGCTTCTTGTGACTAAGCCCGTGGCGGCTTCGCCAGTGCCGATGGGAGCGGTCGGCGGACAAGGAATTGAACGACGTTCCTTCACCTTACCGGTGGCATGAGCGGTGCGATCGCTTTCAGCTCTGGCCCGGGTCTGACTCGTATCTGGATGCGATGTTGATGCCCGGGGCGCGGTACGATTTTAGGTTGAATGGCACGATTGCGCAGATAGCTCTGGAACCTCATCTTGCGTCGAAAAGTAATGGTCACTTTTGAAGTCGGGGTTCGGGGACTCGTTACCAGCAGGCGTGGTCTCAATCACGTACCTTCCTGTCAGCCGCCTGAAGTAGAAGATGAGTGGGATTACTCACTTTACTGAGTGGCGGGTTAAAACTTCCACCTCCCAATTATACGCTGGTCGTAACCTTCGCGCCATGCTGATTATTCGGGTTGGCGTTCGTACACCCCAATCACGTATCTTCACCTCTGTGGTCAGCACCATAATAGTCGCTTTCGAGCGTCGCTCCCGTTGTAATCACATCATCAACAACAAGCACATGACCGGTAAGTCACTTTTATCTCATCAATCTGGACCACGCAACCGATTACGCCACCGTTCGGCGGCCAATAATCCGAGCGCATCTTTGCCGGTTTCGCTCAGGTGCCACTGGAACTGTGGTAGAGTCGAGCATACATACTCGTGTACTACGTCTCCGCCGCGTGCCGCGGCCGATGATTTTTCGTGGGTGCTGGCACGGTGATATATATCCACCTCCCCACGGGCTGTAGATATTCTACCGCGGCCCGCATTACCGCACCCAGATATGGGATCACATCAACCCGACCTCGTTCCTTCAGGTTGATGATGGTGCGGCGCCGCACCCCACCCAAAACACCGAGCGACCACACCGGAATTCCCGGATCAATCCGAGTCGAAATTTGGTTCGGAATCGCCGACCATTCCTGTCGGCATGTTGCATGACCACCACCCCACCTGACCGCAACCAGCGCATGTTTTGGGTAACGCCTAATTCCAGCGCTGCGGCAAGATGGTCGGAAAGCCATGTCACCTAGGGGACGATGGTGATGCTACGGGCCCCTTCTAAACCGGAAGCTCGCGCCAATAGGTGGAGTTCCAGAGGTGAAAAGCTGTAATGCCGCACGGGGTCTGTGACGAAAACCGTTGATGAGTTCGAACTGACCGCCACCACCGGGGCGACAATAGTGCCCGAAGATAATGGGATGGCGGAGGAACCGTCAACTTCGGCGCGCCACACCGGGGTGTCCGTGCTTACCGTGCCAACCAATAGGGTGGAATTCACCGACCATTCAACGTGATGGCAGGGGTCCCCAATGGCTGGAACGAGTTCGCGCACATTGGTTAATTTGCGATCCCCAGCAGTTGGGCGAGCCACCGTGGCCACATACACCCGACCATCCACGATGAAGGCGGCCTGTACCCCGGTGGGCGATAACCGCACTACCGATATGTCGCCATGGTTCTCCCCCAATTCGAGGTATCTACCTCAGTCTGAAAATACTGCTGCTACTTGAACTTTGAGAGCCCGCTGACCTTACCACCGTCCATCACGGTCCATACCGCCTGAGAGTTAGCCTCAAATGTGGGCTTAGATTAAGGTAGCTGCCGTGAGGATCTTGGTGGTGAGTCATAAACGGGTCCCATATTAGAGCTGATGTCCCCCTCCGCGTTCGTGAGTCACCACTGATGCTGCTACATTCGTGTGGTTCGATTTCGACCCACATCCATAGTTCGATTCCGCCATTTGGTGCCAAAGGAACCCCAGAACGTACCCACATTGCCGTCGAAATGCTGGAGCTTTGCCATTGGTCAAGCGTAAAGCACAGCAGAGAGTGCCCAGGCGCTGGGATTATATTCGGAAGTCGTTGACCCGGTTTGGGATGTTTCGATCGTTACGGACAGATCGCCATCAATGGAGAACGAAAACGGTTCCGAAATCTCCGCAAGCGCAAGCGTCCACGTCAATTGGGCCGCCAGGCGACGGCGGGCCGCCTCCGACAAACTCGACAGCCCGGTGAGTTCGTAAACACCATTATTGGTGCGGGTATGCGCCTGCCAGGGTGGGTGGTTCATCCATAACACCAGGCGCTAGTGTTGGTGATGGCCCAGCTAATAACAGCGAAATCAGGGCCGTGTCCTGGGTGTTCGTGCCGGCAAACATCCATCTCCGGTCGGGAACGAGGGTGTTACCGGTGGGGTCAAAAAAGTACAGGTCTCTAGGGATGTAGCGGTTCCGCAATTCTGTGCGTTCAATAATGGCTTGGTTCGGAAGCTCCGCGATCCGCCACTCACCATCCCGCCGCTCCAAAGTAACGACCGCGCGGTAATCCTCGTTACGAGGGTTATAAGCTCACCCTCCCAAAGTGCCGACAATAGTGCGGTGACCGTGTAGGAAACATGGTCTGCCCCGGCGGTGCTATTACGACTCATGCCAATGCGGTCAATGATGATGGTTTCCGGGCCTGGTTTCCATTGGTTATTGGCATCGGGGGTGAGATAGTTCCGTGCCTGCGCATACTGTTTGAGCGGATTGGCGCTATTCGCATAAAAGTCGCGGAGCAGCAGGTCAGGTTCCCGCCCGGAAATGGGACCCGAATCCTGTTGAGACGAAGGTTGTCCAACCGTTTGAGGACTGTGGTTCCGAACTGTTCGGCAGAAGCACAGCTGAACACCAGGACCGCCACGGATAGCACCGCTAACGTCTTCATTCGGTTCATGGTGTCTCTCCCGATGCCTGCCGGGATTGCCGAGTTTCCCCCACTGATGGGTACGTCGGATCGCTGAGGTCACGTCGTCAAGCCGATGCTTGGGCGGGTAACGTTCTGTTCAATCAGCTCTGCGCAGTTTGCTACCACGCCATCGTCATCGGCTTCCAGATTCGGCGCGCACATCATATTCACGGTGTCCTCGTCAGATTTTGCGACGCAAGCCAGCGGCAATGGGTCTTCCTCGTGAGCGCTGGTTGGGGGTGTCGGCAATGTTAGGCGGGCTTGCGAGCCCACACCGGGCTTGCCGACGGCCGACGAGACCGCCGTGCAGCAGCGCATCCTGCGAAATTGCCATACCTGACCCGGTGCCGCCGGACGACGCACCGGGAGATCCGCCCGCGGAGCGGTTAAACGCGGTCTTCCTGCCCGGCTCAGCCCAACACCATGGTCGATCACTGTCACCGATATCGCGGCATTGCGGCCATAAGTCATCAACCGGGTTTCCCTCGAATGGTCGATAGCGTTGGCCAACAGATTGCGTAGAATCGCTCAATACGCCGACGGTCGCAGTAATCGCTGACCGGTTCGTCGCAGCATGTTCAAGTGACAAAGCACATTCAGTTCTGGGCCAAGTGTCGGTTTGATCCCGCGAAGTGACACAACTGCGCATATCAATCGAGAGTTCTTTAGGTCGCACGCCAGCATCATGACGAAAGTCTCAGCGGGTCATTGGTAGGGACTCGATTGTCAATTCCGCACCGCGGGCTCGCTCGCTCGCTGCAGCGCCAGATTGAGCTCGTCGGAATTATCGTTGATGGTCAGCGGCCATGCGGACCGTCGTAAAGGGGTGCGTAACTCGTGAGACACGTCGAGGGTGAACTGGCGTTGCAGTGCCCGGCTCACTGCAGTTGATTAATCTGGCTTCGAGCAATAGCTCAGCCATGGCGTTAGCTCATGCCAGCCGAGACCATCTCATGTTCACCGTCAACATGCGCTCACGTAAATGCCCGCCGCAAACCGTTCGGCGATTCGGCTAGCGGATCGCACCGGGTAATGACTTGCTGGGTGACAACCAGGTGATTGCCACCAGCAGCACCGCTAAGGTAATCGCCGCCGTAGTAAACACGCCGCGCAGCAACGATAATGTGGCCTGTTCGACTCTCCATGGATAGCACTAAATACGCCTGGAGATACCCGGGATATCCACTGGGTGGGGGTCCAATAATAATTGCCTTATAGGTAGAGTTATCCTCCCTGGTAGAATTGGCAAACTGATAAGCGACCTGCCCCTGTTGCGAGCTGCGCAGGCGGTCTGGGATCTGTGCATTCTCTGGCGCCTTGATGATGGCATCGCCAGGCGAATCCACCGCAAAATGGGCTCATGGGACCGCCTGAAAGTCGAGCTCCCATTTGCAGACAGCGCGGTGAGGGCCGCCCTGGCGAATAATGCGCACCTGCGTAGCGACGACATGGAGGTGGCGGCTGTACTGTTCCACGGTCACTCGGGCACGGTCAATCTCGGTCTTGGCAACATCAACCTTGGCGTCAATGGTCGTTGCGTCACAATCGACGCAAAATGTGAGGCGGCACAATCATGGGCGGAGCTGAAGCAACGAGGGCAGACCAATCACCTGGAAATTGCAGAGAGGTGCGCCATCGGTTGCAAAACGGCGCTGCGTGCTTTGTTCAGCTCGGTCAGAGAACTAAAAATCTTGGCTACTCCCCGGTCTTATAGCCCACTCCCCGGACAGTGAGCACGATCTGTGGTTTTTCGGGATCTTTTTCAATCTTGGCACGCAATCGCTGCACATGCACATTCACCAGACGGGTGTCGGAGGCATTTCGGTACCCCACTCGCTGTAATAGTTCTTCCCTGGTGAAGACTTGCCCTGGTTTACTGGCCAATTCGTGATAGATCGAATTCCAATGGGGTGAGGAGATTTCTTCCCCCATCCCGGGAAGCCAATCTTGGAACATCAATAAAGCAAATCCCCTACCTCCATGCTGTCGGTGGAGGTTCATCGCTACGCCGTAGCCGTGCGAACCCTGGCCACTAGTTCCTTCGGCAAATGGTTTCGGAATATAATCATCCGCCCCGGATTCTAGCCCCAGCACCACATCAACGGTGTCGGTCTTAGCCGTAAGCATCACAATGGGCACGGTGGACTCCTGGCGAATAGCACGACAAATGTCGATGCCGTTCATGCCCGGCAGCATAGATCAAGCAACACTAAGTCAGGGTTTTCCGCTGGAACACCTCCACGGCCTGCCCGCCATCATCGACTACGACCGAGGCAAACCCTTCAGTACTCAGCCAGGGTTGCATTTCTGTGCTGGATCATCATCAACAACGAGCTTTCTGTCAAGATTTTCCTCCACCCTCGACAATACGAACAGCTAAAACTGGTAATTTCCAACCTTCACTACTGCTGGCAGGCAGCGGTGATACGATCAGCGACGTGCAGGTAATCGCTTCTGGCTCCACAGCAAGCCACGGTGATTGCAATTTTGCGCGACCAATTGACCTGCACGCATCGGCTGTACGCTGCTGCAACGCCCGATCAGTTCATAACTATCCAGCACCCAGTCCTATCCGACTTTTCTCGGTTTATCGCGCGCTGACCAGCAACATCGGGTGTAGTGTTAAGAAATACTTGAAGGTCTGGGCGGGGCACCCCTAACGTATTGAATTCCAATTCAGCCACCCAGTCGATGATGGTTTCATCCCCGTACGAGCCCATGAATAAGCCGCATTTGATGCCACATACCGGTCCAAAACCACCAAAGCATTTGATGCGACAAACGGGTGCAATAATTCGCGGGCCTCATGACGATCCAAGGCAAATAATGTCGCCATGGCATAGACCGAATCGGTGAGATCCCCCATCTGTTGGTATAGCGCCCGCCGCACCAATTGAGCATGAATGGATGTTTCATAACGGGGAAACGCAATGACCTCTGCGTGCAGCTGTTCCCGAAGCGTGGCAAGGGGCGTGGTTTTGATGGCGCCGTCAGTCCCTCAATGGCAATAATCATGTTTTCTATCATGACATGCCCGCAGGATTAATAACCATTATGATGCGCAAGCTTGCGGCTAGACCAATGCACCAGCAACTGAAAAGCCACAAAACCGATACCAGTTTCTTCCGTCTCATCACTAGCCAGCTAGCTGACTGGTTTCCCCTGACAATGTAATAAAACGTTTACCACTGATCCGAATTGGCGCAATGGAGGAAACGTGAGTTGTTACGCTCAATGCTGAGCTGGGGTCTTGAGCAGCTCACTTCTGGTTGCTTATTCTTCCCGGCTTTGGGTGCGGGACCGGAGTGGAACTTTCATCTTGATTCATAATGCGGCCGTTAGTCGTGCCAATCGCTATGCTCGCTGACGAAAGCGCTTTGGACTATGAGGCCCCAATCCGCAAACATTGGGAAAATGGGCTTTCGACAGCAGTAGTCGGCACCGCCGCAGACAAGCGGCTTCCTCATGGGTCAGGTATAAAAACCCGTGGCAGGCAAAGTCCCGCAAAATCCTTCTCTACATCACTAGGGCGCTGTTTAGTACCGATAATGTTCTGGCTTATAGGGGCCTGCCACATCAACCCCAATGTATTCGGCTTGTTCCTTGGTAAGCTCGGTAATTTCCCCACCCAAGGCCTCCACATGAATTCGGGCCACCTTCTCGTCCAAGATCTTTGCAGACGATACACCTCGTTCTGATATTGTCCATCGTTGTGGAACAACTCAATCTGGGCGATGGTCTGATCTGCAAAGGAATTTGACATAACAAAACTGGGATGTCGGTAGCGTACCAGATTCAACAGACGACCTTCTGAAAGCATAATTGCCCGTCCGTTAGGAAGATGGAACTCATCTACCACGGGTTTAATATTCACCCGTGTGACATCATCACGGTGCAACAAGGACGCCATATCGATCTCATTATCAAAGTGACCAATATTGCCCAGCACCGCATGGTCTTTCATTTCTAGCATCTGTTCAAATGTGATGATACCAAGGTTTCCGGTGGCGGTAATCACGAGGTCAGCATCACGGATAGCGGTATCAACCGTGACTACTGCAAAACCATCCACGAGGGCCTGGAGGGCATTGATCGGATCAGCCTCGGTCACTTTCACGCGAGCTCCTGACCGCCATTGCCTCAGCACATCCGCGCCCACATCGCCATATCCGCGAATCAAAACGTTTTTCCACCCATCGAGCATATCAGTGGCACGGTTAATACTACCATCAATGAGCTGAATGCCCAGTGCCCATTTATTGTCGAATTTAGATTTCGTCACCGCATCGTGACATTCGCAGCTGGGAAGACGGGCCCTCCTCGGCGAAATGATAGAGACGATGCACACCAGTGGTGGTTTCTTCAGTCACTCCCTTCACCGTTTTCCGCAATGGTGGCCCATTTAGCCCCTTCGGCCCGAGCCACGTTCCGAAGAGTGTCCCCAAAAGCGATAAACTCGTCAGGATACTATTTCGGTGGCTGGCACAAGCCGCTTCTTCCCATTGCTACGGATGACAGCGCTATGGTGGCGCACCACCATCACTGGCGATCATGTTGGGGAACACACCATACCCTCAACTGAAAATCTGGTTAATGCACCACCAATACTCGGGCAAGGTTTCACCTTTTCCAAGCAAAAACTGGTACACCAGCGGGGTTGTCGAGTGCCGTCTTTTCCCAACCACGACTGCAAGCGGCAGCCTCATCTTGGTGTAAAGAGAAATATTACATGAAGCCCAGCACTTCCGCGCCAAGTGCCATGAGCGTTTCAATGAGGACCGCAGTTTGGACGGTCAGTGGATAGATCGCAAAGTGCAGTGCACTGAAGCGGCTGTTCATCAGCATATTCAGCGCGTAATTGCATGAGGCCAGGCATTTTCACATATTCAGCCAGGCGAATCTGATGACGCAAGCTCGAGCAAGAGACAGATCACACTTTGTAATCAAACGATGGACTCCTCGATGGTGGTTTCGTAGCGGTTAATGTGACTCACTAGCCGACCGAATTTGGGCTTGCCGTTTCCATGATAATTCGGGACATAACCTCTAAAAACCAACATTACCTTTTTGAGGGGGTAGATCGTAGCTTATTTATCATATGTCGCACTTCATAAGCCACCAGTGCTTGGCAAGACCCAAGCTCAAATATTGGCGCTACACATCATTCAAAGCCTCAATGAACGGCTCCAATGTCCAGATCTGGAATCCTCTTCCGTCTCGTCTCTGGCGGCTTGCAGCACCAGCACTAGCCTTCACTGAGCTCTTCCAAATATGCCCCTAATTCCCGCAGGAATGGATGCTCATCCGCAACCTCACTGGCGGAAAATGAGCCCTCCAAATCGCCACAATTGTTGCTGCACAAACCCATTTTCCTGTTCTTCTGCCAGCTTCGTAGAACTGGCACTGCCAGCTTACAGCTGTCCTCCACGGCCTCCACAATATCTTCATCATCCAGAGCTGCCAGCTCATCCAAAATCAGTGTTAGCCTTCACGGCCAGATTTCGATATCCCAAGGTACTCATATCGTTACTCGCTTTCACCATGCTTTGTAGCTCATTTTGTGACACTCTGAGGAAGAAAAACGTGATTGGTGCGATTATTCACTTCCTGCATCAGTATCTCATAGCTATGCCAGCAGCACGTAGTTCAGAGGTACCCTAAAGGCCATTTATACAGCTACTTAGAGATTCTGCTGAGGGCTTTCCATGAAATTCACCAGAAACCTCGAGAAAGAAATTCCGTACGCCATTTTCGCCCACGATTCGCAACAGCTTTCGCCGCCACCATCACCAACGCTTTGCAGTTAGGGTCAATGATCGAACCTTATGTATGCGCTACCACAGGCGCCAAGTGCACACGTAAACAGGCTACCGAAGCCGGAGGTGTGAATGACAGCGACAAACAATCAGTCGCTGCTTTATGTTCGTCTCCGCGGTTTTGCTGGTGCTGTGGTGGCATGGCGTGGCGCTGGCAGCTCGGTGTTGTCCGAAAATCGGCAGCCAAAGACCACCAGCGATGCTGGAGTTATAGCAGCTATCACAAAGTGGATAGTCCTGTCCCCGCCGCAATGAGCGGCACCAACGCTAGCAATACCCCCTACTAGCACTCTACAACTTCCTTCTGGGGCAACCGCGACCCTGATAATCAGGATAAAAGTGATGACTAACCACCTCACCAACCGAGCAACCTAGTGATATCAAACGTGACTCCTCATGCCACCACGCGCTGCCGTCGCTGACCGTAACCAGCCGAGCCACTATCCGTCGTAAACGACGTTCATTCGCGTCACCACGGAAAACGTCCCCCGCGTCCATCCTGTACCACCGCCGCCGCTCCTAGGCGAGTACCGACACCACCCCAACCCCTCCCGTACTACCACTCCTGCCTCCAGCACTGACAACAACCTCTACTCGTCACCCACAACAACATCCACCAGCACCGAAGCCCCCATAAGCAGCAGAACGCTTGAACGGGAGGTCGGGCGTCGGATCCTCTGCAACTGCTGCACCTAGCCATGCTAACACTCCCGGGAACATCCTGCGATTCCGCCAACCAGGCCTGTGCCACCTAAGTGACAGATCCGCAACTTATAGGCGTCAGACAAGCGTGCGCCCACCCTACCACAAAAGCCTCGGCCTGCGCCGGTAACCTGCACCAGCGGTTCCTGGGTGCCAAAATCCCGCCCGGCTTCTGTGGGGTGCAGCTTTTCCTGAGTTGCAGTCCAGCGACCTTGCGGTGCACAGCACCACACGCGGCCCGTGAATTTGCGTCGACCACGGCGACTGACCTCCGTCAGCAGTAACTCATGCGGCTATCGAACTCTCAACTGGCACCTCAAACCAGCCGAGTATCAGTTAGACGTGCGCGGATTCACCAACGAGGCAAACCGTAAGACCCGCGTCATCAGCATCCCAGGTGCCTCTGCAGTCAACCCACCCCGAGCACATTATCGGAATTGGCTCCATCACCTCGCTCAAGCCACGACAATACGCATGTGAATTCCCACGGCATCCAGATAAATCCCTCCTGACTCCAGCCTCACGCATTTAGAGCAGCAATGCCCCCACTACCCAGCGTCCACCAGGATAATGGGTATCGGCTCACTAGTCGTTCGCCAGCGTTCCCCGCTGCCACTGCGGCCTCTGCGCCACCTCGTTTTGCCAACGATGGTGTGTCATCAACCGATCGCCATGCACCGCCGCTGGACCGTAATCCACGCGGTGAAAACAGCATCCGCATGATTGACAGCTTTTCACCGGTGGAATCAATCATTCCCACATACCGGGCAAGCGACGGACAATCAAGCGCAGCAAATAACTCAAAGTCGCAGCTAACGGCCGGAAACCAGCCATCGCATGAAATGGTGTCAAAGCAACAATAAGTTCCGGCTTATGATTATCATCGCGGTACTCGATCTCCCGCCCGCACATCAATGCCCTGAGCATTCTCACGCCCGAAACCCCTTCCTGCGCCTGCGCTAACGACGGATGCGCTGCAACGACAACGGCTCCGCTACCGCCAAAATCTTCAACAAAAATGGCAAACGATCCCCAAACGAGGCCGCAGCACGCGCAACTGCTCGATCCGGATCCAGCGTTATATCCGTCTCGGCACCCCAGCAATATCCGCCGGGGCGCTGGATGCGCTCATACCACAATTCAGCCTGGGATGCTGTGTCGGTGATTCCTCACAGATCAGCGATGAGTTTTCGACCCCACGAATACGACTGAACTCGGATTGAGAGAACATATCATGCCTTTTCGCTAATAGTTATTAAAATTGATACAGATACATCTGTTAGAAACACCGCTAAGAACAGCACCACCAGCAACACCATGCACCCAAAAGCACTAGGAAACACATCCGTAGCGAACTCATCAGACCAATGCGCGCCAGGCCGAGACCCCGGCGTCGACACGAAACCACCGCATAGCCCACACATGTCGACAACCAGCTGCTTCACTACCTGTCGAGAAAACACGGTAGCGGCAAACGCCCGGGCTAGAGTCGCAACACACTACCGGCACGCTATTCGAAACACTGGTCACAGCAATGGCACAGCAGCCCTGGCACATCAGCATCCACCGCACACCACTATAGGTTTGAGCAGCCCTAAACCTTGATCATCACCATCAAGGGAGTGGGTCGTAAAAATATCACGATGCGGCCCTGATAATAACGAGAGCGCCAGCAAAGCTCCGCAAGCGACAAACTAGCACTGGCCCGGCCTCGCATCGCCCACGGGTGGATGCTAATGATGCCAACGCCACACCCGGCACGCTATCGGAACAGTGGACCAGAGAACCGGTAATGACGGCGAGTTCGCGCCGGGTTCACAGTCTCGTCCCGTTCGAGAGCACGATGCCAACTCGCCGTCGATTTCCTCCGCGGTCGGTAAGTCACCATAGGCTGGGTCAGGTCAGCAAGTTCCAACACAGCGCACGGATACCACGCTGCGGGTTGGACTGGGCCCCAAGGCATTAGGTAAATGGGGCTACGATGGTGTGCCTCGTGAGCGTCACTCACCATGGGCGGTCACCCGGGCATACCAAGACGGTGGTGATGCAGCTCACTCGACTGGGAGTGCTCGACTAATGGCGATCTTCACCTTTTCACTCACCACGATGAGTACGTCGAGCACCAGATAGCGGGGATGGTTTCGGTAATGACAGGCCACCGGCAGGGTTGGATGAGGCTGGCCGCTAATTGCGCACAGCGGTAACTGAGGTTATCGGCAACACACAGTACACTGATATCGACCGCACCAGCAGGGAGCTGTCCAGATCGCCCGAATTCATCGCTGCGGTTTCACGCTTGCTTCGATCGCCCCGCTATGGCCTGACTGGGCCCTTCGTGAGCGATATCGTGAAATCTACTGCCACGAGGATCCGTATCCATTGCTCATGCCGAGCTATCCTACGGAAGTGCCGGATAATGTCGAAATTTCTGATGACAGTGCCATTACCTCATCTTTGGTGGGGCTCGACATTGACCGTAGCAATGGTTCAGTGTTGCTGCCCGCTGAACCAGCTGGAGTGTCTCGAGCTGCACGGTGACCCCGTCAAAGCGTATCCACATCCGTCCGATCGCAAAGGCATCCAGGACGGCCTGGAATGTTCTGTCTCTTCCTGAGACTCCAACCGGGTATTGATTTCGCGGAGAGTTCGTAACGCTCCATAGCCAGCTGAGTTCATGAGCGCTTCTCTTGGTTTGCCCAGAGCGGGCCCAAAATAATGCATAGCGCAGGATGCCGAATCCGCATTAAAAATTCGAGAAGATAATAGTGGGCGGAGTGTTCACCGCGAACACGGCATGGGTTTTCTGCCATTTGGGACTTGATAAAGGTCTCACCCGAGTGCACTGCAGTGCCGCCGTTTTCAGCAATCACTTCCGGCACTGCTTTAGAGTAATGAGCTGTGAATTATGGTGGCCTCGGGTGTTTCTTGAGATAACGCTCGGCTGTTAAAACGCGCAGTAGCCGAGGGCCACCGGTCACCGTTTTCGTTAACAACGAAGCACCTGTCAGCGTCACCGTCAAGGCAAAGACCAATGTCAGTACCGGTCTCCTTGACAAATTTCTGCAGATCTACGAGTGGATCGGGGTTGGCCTCATGGTTGGAAGTGTGCCATCAATTCAAAATATGAGGGTTCGATTAAGCTGGGAGGCCGGCGAAAACCTCGGGCACGGTGTAGCCAGCATGCCGTTAGCGGCATCAACCGCCACTCAACGCCGAATGTCGATGGTGGCCTGAGCTTCCGCGAGAGGCCGCATCAGTCAGCCAGGGTATCCGCTTCGGTGAGTTCACCGGGGTGCCCGTGATAGGGTGAGATTTTCCACCAGGTTGGGCGATATCGGCGAGGGCCGGTTTCTGTCCAACGGGTCGGGCGCCAGACCGACACATTTTGATGCCGTTATATTCGCGGATTATGGGAGGCGGTGATGCGGGAATGTCCCGACCCCGGAGACGAAAATAGAGTTGGTCGGTGCTGGTGAGCGAGGAATAGCACGTCCATTCCTTGGGGACAGCACACCGTCGGCAAATGCCCCGCCAGTTCGGGTGAACTGGGCCGCATATCATGGCCGATAGCAATGTGAGCTCTTCTTTACGCACAGAGGCGCCGAAGGCTGCGCCACATCGTGCATCAGTTCGAGGTGTCGGATTCCCTACGATTTCCGCGCACATCGTACGCCTTAATCACGTCGGTCACTTCTGCGTGAACGCATCCTCAGCCTTCTCTTTTTAGTGAGTCAAACTTAGCTAATTCACCCACCGATTGCGAAAAGAATTACTTGAAAGTGGTATTTGTGTCGGAATCAGGGTCATCGGTTAGTTCGTCGTCTAGCTCTTGCGTCGAGACAATGTTAAATAGCCTCCATGAGTGGGTTTTTTCACCACGGTGTGCCCGGATGGTTGGGAACATATTCTTCCGGTTTATGCCCAAATGGGGCGTTAGGGCAGCGCTACCAAAATCTGGGGCGGCATTTCGGGCCTGTTACGCACGCATTCCCTCAAATGGGGTGTAGTGGTGAGTGGTCTCTGCAGCAACATCGACTAGCGCCATGGAGATCTTCATCGTCTTCAATGGAGGGACGCGGGTGCTGCCACCCCATGGGGGTGGTGATTTTTCGGCGTGTTCGGCGCATAAATCCCAGCTATAGGGTCGTCATTGCCTTTAAAGGGACCTATAGAGCGGTTGATTGGGCGTATGCATAGGTGATGTCGCCACGGCAGGCAGCACAGCAGGGCGAGCAACGACGAAATTGATTCACGTGTCGGAAGTTTAGACCGTGGGTGACCGTTTTGGTACCACTGCGATTTTCGGCGTGCCCTTGCGCCCAAAGTGGGCGGGGCCGGTTTGAGCTTAACCGTATGCCGAATGATCGTCGTGATCGGCATGGTCGCGGGGTGCGTGGCCCCGGCGTGCCGACTACGTCCCCGTTACCGCAGGCGACCTGGGCTTTTCGACGCGCCGCGGTGTTGGAGCTTTCGCTCCCATTCGGCAGCAGTTCGCCGTGGGGCTTGAGATCGCTCGACGGTGCGGTCGACACCATTCCCCGGGTTGCGCCTGAGCATGGTTAGATTCGTTCCCTCCGAGGTTGTGGTTGATGGTCCGGTACCCGCTTGGCCGGATTATTCAGGCGGGGATTGATATTCCTTGGGTATCCGGCTCGAGGCTGGGATTGCTGATTTTCGCATGCCAATTGAGCAACAGAATTTGCGGGCGCTAAGGAGCGGCCGACTGGTAGCAATTGTGCTCACGCGGACTGAGTGGCCCAATGCGTGGCGTACTCCGGGATATCGGCGCATTTTCGAGTCTTATTAGCAGACTGGTTATCCGGGCGAAGAGACAAAGACCAGCCTCACCATAAAGATGAGGCTGAATGTCGTATTTTCATTCGAGCGAGCACCCTGTGAGTGCTACCTCCTTGTGGTTAGAGCAATTAACCGATATCTCGCTTTAGACGGCGCCGCTCACGCTCTGACGAGACCGCCCCGGAGATGCCAGGCGTTCGTCGTTGAGCAAAAGCGTACTCCGGCATTCACCGTCCCGGACGGCACACGCTTGGCAAATACGCTTTGCCTCACGCAGTGCCGCCCTTTTCAGGAAGAGTGCTTCTGGATCGGTCTGGGCGCATGGCGCTCACTACTCCTGCCACTCTGTTCGGCTGCACCAGCAAGTCATCAAGAGACATGCTGCGCCTGACCGAGTGCCGAGGCGCGGAGTTACAGCCTATATAGTCCACGCCACCACTCCTCTCGTTATTTTATGTTTTATGCAACTGCCAGAGGTAAAGCCGTGCAGACAATAATTCTTTAAAAATACAGTTGTCGCAACGCTGAGAGTGCCTTCGACTTCACAGTTTATAAAAGACCTGCCGTACGTCTTTTCTCGTCATCAAACTGTAATAATAAAGGATCTGCTTTCAAGAGTGAACAACACACTACATGTCAAGTCAAGCTGTGGCATGAATTTTCTTTCATGGTGTCATTTTCTAGACAAAACCACACATTATTAACACCAAATAACACTGCTTGGAGGGCGATTTTCTTGGGGTACTATGTTGTGCTTCACCCCGGATTAACGCTAGAGCAACAATTGTGGTGTGCCGGGAAAAATATGTATGTAGTCCCGACCGGGAACACTAAAAAATCAGATAAAAATGAGCGCCCTATACAGCGGCCGTTTTGTCGATTTTGGTATTTCTGGTCGGACTCTGTGACTTTTCTCGGCACCTGCTGGTGTTGCTCTAACGATCAGAGGGTGGCACCTGTGTGCCTGTTGTGTTGCCCAATGGTTTATGTGGGAAAACGGCGCAATGAGGCCGTAACGGTAACGACGACATAACAGTGTGTTGTTCGCAGCAGATCGCTGTTAACGGTTTGATGACGAAACTGCCGGCATTTAAATTGTGGTAACTGGTATGTTACAAGGTATTGTTCACGGCTTTACCTCTGTTAAGGCATAAACAAAATAACGAGAGGAGGCAGCGTGAACTTCAAACGCTCACGCCTCACTATTCAGGGCTGGCATGTCTGATGACTGTTGTGCAACGCCAGGCTGGTAACGAAACGGCCGCTGAACCGATATCGTGTTCAGTCCGGCGAGAAACAAAACGTCGACACCCGCCAGTGTGATCCGGGATAACTAATTGCTTTGTTTCAATGATCATTGTCTGGGCGTCTGCGGCGGGCGCCTCAAAACGGATGGCAATTATGGCACCACAGATGACACCCGAACTGCCGAATGAGCCTGAACCGACCTCATCTTTGTGGTGAGGCGGTGTCTCTTCGCCGGATAACCGATCTTCGGCAAGATCGAAATGCGGTCGATCTCGGGGTAATAACGGTGTTCGGGCCACTAACTGGTGTGTGTCGGGTCGCCAGCGCCACGCAAACGCTGTTGGCGTGGCGTCCGCCTGTCGGCCGGGCCGCCGGCCATCGGCACGGCCTCGGGATGGTCAATCATGTTCGAGGCGTCGAGATGACCACTGTCGGGCGATCAGCTGCTGCTGATCAGACGTGAGCCTCGGTTCACGGCGTCGGCTTCGGACGCTGCGGCTGAGGTTTCAGTCGGCGTGGTCGCCTGCAGGCTGATCATTCATGGTGAAAGCCTCTTTGAGCAAGGCACGCCGAGATTGATAAAATGATGCGCAAATCGATCAGCTGTTTGCGTGGTCAGCTAATCGGATGCTCGCCCCGGCTGTTCGTAACGACTGCTCACTGCATGCGTGATCAACCGCCTGATCTGGGCTGACGTTCGCCAACCTGGACCCCATGCGCCGGTACGCCAGCATCACCGCCCCGTGATTGACGGCAGTCGCGTCCCCGTTGGCGATGAGAGATGTGTTGACCGAGGCCACTGCACCGGGGATGCTGCCGTGCCCAAACGGGCGGCGCGCTCTGGCGCGGGCTGACGTGGCGGAAGGGTGGGCTGCATCCGGCTGCCGTGGTGGCGCCCAGCGAGCCATTCGTGTTCCCGACGCTGGCTGAACAACCGACCCATTCCGGCCTGTCTGCTCGTGATTCTGCTGACAGTGGTGGGTGGCAGCTCACCCAAGAAGAGGCTTGGTTCACGCAGCGTGACCGACGCGACCAGGCCGCGATAACGCCGTCGCGGGGGCTCTGCGAACTTTTGATAGCAGGCCCGGCGCTCGACCGCCGCAAGCCCGCATGCTGGCGGCTCATATTCGGCCAGTTCACCGAACAACCGGGCGTTGATGTTCTTAATCT